>Ga0302324_100016967_pt1 | contig 14464 bp, 15 predicted proteins | sample Palsa_T0_1_FD_201949 | JGI IMG/M metagenome (GOLD analysis project Ga0302324, IMG submission 201949) | Peat permafrost microbial communities from Stordalen Mire near Abisko, Sweden - Palsa_T0_1 | ecosystem: Environmental > Terrestrial > Soil > Palsa > Peat permafrost | place: Sweden: Abisko...
AGCTCGCCAAGGACGTGCTCGAGGCGATGTGGGAGCAGGGCAAGGAGCCCGATGCGATCATCGAGGAGCGCGGCTGGCGCCAGATCACCGATGAGTCGGCGATCGAAGCGGCGATCGACGCCGTCATTGCCGCCAATCCGTCGCAGCTGGCGCAGTATCGCTCCGGCAAGGACAAGCTGTTCGGGTTCTTCGTCGGCCAGACGATGAAGGCCACCCAGGGCAAGGCCAATCCCGCGCGTCTCAACGAGCTGCTGAAAAAGAAGCTCAGTGGCTGAAGTGGCGGCAAGCAGTGATGGCGAGCTGCGGCGCTTCATCCTCGAACGTCACCCGGTGCGCGGCTTCCGGGTGCGGCTCGACAGCGCCTGGCAGCAGCTGCGCAGCCACCAGCGCTATCCGCCGGCGGTCGAGGCGTTGCTGGGCGAGGCAGTAACGGCATCGGTGCTGCTTGCCGCGACCCTCAAGTTCGAAGGCACGCTGACGCTGCAGCTTGCGGGCGATGGGCTGGTGAATCTGCTGGTGGCGCAGTGCACGCATGAGTTTGTCATCCGCGCTGTCGCCCGCTTTGAGGACGGCATCGTCGGGCCGGTGGCCTTCCGGCAGCTGGTGGGCGACGGCCGGCTGAGCGTCACCATCGAGGCCGAGGAACGCGCAGCCCGCTACCAGGGCATCGTCGCGCTGCAAGGCGCGACCCTGGCCGCGTGTCTGGAAAACTACTTCGCCACCTCCGAGCAGCTGCCGACACACATCGCGTTGGCGGCGGACGCCACCAGCGCCGGCGGCGTGCTGCTGCAGAAGCTGCCGGCCGCCAGCCACCAGGGCGAAGCGCTGGCCGCGGTGTCGCAGGACGTCTGGGAGGCACTGCAGCCGCGGCCGGCGGCGCTGGATGCGGCGCTGTTGCGCCTGGGATCGGCGGAGCAGGTGCTGCAGCGCATCTGCGGCGAATACGATTGCCGCCTGTTCCAGGGCGCGACGGTCAGCTTTGCCTGCCGCTGCAGCGAGGGCCGGGTCGCGGGACTGCTGCGCTCGCTCGGGCCAGCCGAGACGCGCAGCATCCTGGCCGAACAGGGCGCTGTGACCGTCACCTGCGAATTCTGCGGCCGCCCCTACCGCTTCGATGCCATCGATGTCGAGCGCCTGTTTGCGCAGGGGGCGAATCCCGAGGCGCCGCACTCACTGAATTGAGCCCAGTGGTCCGCATTGAGCCCACTGGTCTTATGAGCCCAGGGGTCCAATTGAGCTCAGGGGTACTTGTTCTCGACCACGTCGCGCACCGGGCGGGTGTCGTACACCAGCACGATCGACTGCATGCGGCCGCTGGCGGGATCGAAGTTGAACACGTCGGCGCAGTCAAACGACACGTTCGATCCGTCCTTCAGCGACCAGTCGTACTGGTAATAGGCCACCGCGCGCAGATGCCCTTCGGCGCTCACCAGCACGTCGTACACCGTCAGCTTCGAGTGCAGCGAAGCGTGCGCGACCTTGTGCACGTAGTCGCGCACCGGCAGCCGGCCCAGGAACGGCGACTGCACCCAGCCATCGGCAACAAACAGCGCTGCGGCCTTCTCGGCATCGCCCGCTTCCAGCGCCGACAGATATTTACGTACGGCTTGCTGCATGGAATCCCCCGTCTAGTTTTCCACTTCGAGGATCGCGGCCGGATCGACCCGGCCGCAGAGGACATATTTCAGGCCCAGTACATTGCCCCACAATCGTCCCCGGCGGTCGATGGAGGGCTCCGGGGAGAACACCTTGATGATGTTCTTCAGCAGCGGCCGTAGCAACAGGCGGGTGGTATCCCGCAGCGGCAACGATCCCTTGAAATACAGGTACAGGGGGTTCACGACCTGCGATACGCCCAATCTGACATCGGAAATCTTGCCATTCTTCCAGCCGAGATGGACCCCCCACAGGTCGCGCGCGGTGGCAATCGGACCCAGTGCCCTCACCCGATAGGAGAAGTCACTATCCTCGAGCCACCCGTGCAGGGGCAAGCCCTCGTCAAATTGCAATCTGCCGAACAGGCTGGCGCGATAAGCCATGTTGCAGCCGTAGAGCTTGGCGATCGGCGCGACTTCATTGGTTGGCTGTGCGGTGCCGGTGTCGTACTCGCAAATCAAGCGCTCGGCATGCGCCAGATCGATGCTGGCACACGAACCCCCGTCAGCCAGTGTGTTACCCATGATACCCAGGATCTGCGGGTGCTGGTCCAGGACCACTTCCAGGCGCTGCAACCAGGTCCTTGACGGCAGGAAGTCATCGTCGAAGAAGACTACTGCATCGGCTTCACCGATCACGCAGCGGACGCCGGTGTTGCGCTGTGCCGTCAGTCCCATTGGACCGAAGACTATCCGCAACGGCAAACCCGACACGCGGCGCGCGCCCTGCACGTCGCTCTCATCGACACCCGAAATGCAAACGATATCCGGTGCCCGGTACTGAAGCTGCAGCCGATGCAGAAGGTGCCGCAGAAGATCACCGCGGCCGTGGGTCGCGACCACGACGGCGATTCGCAGCCTCATCGTGTCAACATACGCGAGCCGCATGCACCGCTCGCGGCGGCCCCCGCGTTATGGTTAATTTGCGCGGCGCGAGCCGGCGCCCCATAGGATCAATCGCGCAATTACCCCTGTCGATGCGCATGCCAGGTGGATTTGCAGGCTTTAGAATTGCGCGCATGGTAATGATGAATGACCTGCTGCAGGGTCGGCGCTCGTGTGGTGAGGCACACGCGCAGATAGCACATGCGTCCGGTGAAGTGCAAGCCGTGCCGAGCAATGCGATCCTGTACCTGAGCCATTTCAATCACAAGAGGCTGTGGCGCGCGTACAGGAAACTGCACAGTGCATGTGCTGGATTTGGCGAGGCCTATTTCGTACTGAATCAAAGCAGCGATCTGGCACCTGCCGGCGCCAAGGGCGAGCCTGCCGACATCAGCTGCATGTTCACAGTAACCCCGGCGCTGCGCACGGCGCTCGGGCACTCCGCGCGCAAAGTCAGCAAAGGTGCGGACCAGGCGATTCTTGCATTTCGGCAACTCAAACCTCAATACGACTATTACTGGATCGTCGAGTACGACGTGCAGTTCAGCGGCAACTGGCGCGCGCTGTTTGACGCGTTTGCGGACAATACGTCGGACCTGCTGTGCACCAGCCTGCATCGGACCCACACCAACCCCACGTGGAGGTGGTGGCGGAGCCTGAGCTGGCCCGCTGACCCGAAACCGGAGCTGATCCGGGGCTTCTTTCCATTTGCCCGTGTCTCCGCCAGGGCACTCGACGCGATCATCGCGGCCACGCAGGCGGGCATCAGCGGTCACTACGAGCTGACCTGGCCGACCGTTCTGCACCACAGTGGCCTGGTTATCGAGGATATCGGCGGCGACGGCCAGTTTGTGCAGCCCAGCAACCGCAATCGCTGGTACACCAGCACTCCGAGGAACGAAAACCTGTCGCCAGGCACGGTCGTCTACCGTCCGACGCGGCTCAGCCCCGGGCGCAGGCCAAACACACTGTGGCATCCGGTCAAGCACAGCCTGGTCGATTACGTGCGGGGCACCGGGACGTACAGCCGGATCGTCAAACCAGTCAAATGGGTGCTGTCGCGTCTGGACTGAGGCGTCAAGCCTTGAGTGAGAACGGCGTGAAGTTGGTATCGCGGTCGTAGAAGTCCTCCTGTTCGGCGCGCTTGAGCAATCCGACGACGCGGTAGGTCACCGGCGTCATCACGATCTCCCAGCCGCTCTTGAGCAGGTACTGGGTGAGCATCACTCCTTCCAGCAGTCGCGTATCCCACAGGCCGTAGAAGGCGATGGAATAGAACAGCGCGCTGTCCACCAACTCGCCGCACAGCGTCGAGCCGACAGTGCGTGTCCACAGCCAGCGGCCATCGCTCCAGATCTTCATCTTTGCCATCACGAAGCTGTTGACGAAGGAGCCGCACCAGAACGCGGTGATCGAGGCCACGACGATGCGCGGCGTGTTGCCAAAAATGGCCTCGACTGCGGCCTGATGATCGCGCCATTGCGCCGCCGGCGGCAAAGCGACGATGACGGCCGCCATCAGCGCGGCGAACGCGAGCGCCACGAAACCCGCCCAGACGCAGCGCCGATCGCGGGCGTAGCCGTACACCTCGGTCAGGATATCGCCGAAGATATAAGAGAGCGGAAAGAACAGCACGCCCGCCAGGAAGGTCACCCCGCCGAGCAGCGGGACCTGCAGCGTGGAAACTTTTGCCGGGCCGATCAGATTGGCACACAGCAGAATGCAGACATAGGCCGCCATGATCAGGTCGTAATAGCGGTAATGGCGCTCGTGCGGCGAAAGCGGTGATAGCGGCGCGGCGGCGGGGGCCGCGCCTGTCGCGGATGGTGTCGATGATACATTCATGGGTGCGTTGCAGCCTGCGTGAGCCGCAACGCCAATGCAACCGGCAGTGGCGTGCGCTGGCGCCTAGGGCGGCTCGATCTCCTTCAAGTACGCCGGCCCGCCCAGCTCGGCCATCTGCTTCAGCGTCCAGTCGCGCTGGGCCAGCACATAGCTGGACGGCGCATCGACGCGCAGACGCAGCGGGTTTGGCAACACCACCGCGAGCAGCGCGCTTTGCGCGCGCGTCAGGCGCGCCGCGCTCTGATGGAAGAAGTGCCGCGCCGCCGCTTCGACGCCATAGATGCCGCGACCGAACTGCACGATGTTCAGGTACACCTCGAGGATGCGCTCCTTCGGCCACAGGGTCTCGATCATCACCGTGATCAGCGCCTCCAGGCCTTTGCGAACCAGGCTGCGGCCCGACCACAGGAACAGATTCTTGGCCACCTGCTGGGTGATGGTGCTGGCGCCGCGCAGCTTGCGGCCCTGCTCGTGGGCGCGCACCGCCTCGCGTATCGACTTGAAGTCGAAGCCGGCATGAAACGGGAACTGCTGGTCTTCGGACGCGATCACTGCGATCGCGGCCTGCGGGGAGATCTGTTCCAGGGATACCCACTGATACTCGGTGTGATAGCCGTGATCGCCAGCCTGCATCGCCTGCAGGCGCGCGCTCAACATGAAGGCGCTGGTCGGTGGGTTGATCCAGCGCAGCGCCAGCACCAGCACCGCCAGCAACAGCAGCGTCCCCAGCAGTGCAGCAGCCAGGGCGCGTGCGATGCGGTAGCCGAGGCCATGACGCGCGCTTCGCCGGCCGGTGCCATCGTGCTCAGCGCCGTTGCGCTGCGCCTTGGGCATCGCCGGCAGCGATCTACTTCGCCGGCTGTACGCGCCGCGCCGACGTGATCACGATGTCTTCCAGCGGCGCGTCCGAATGGCCCTTGCGACGTCCGGTGCCGACCTTGGCGATGAGATCGATGACTTCCATGCCCTCGGCAATGCGGCCGAACACCGCGTAGCCGTACTGGCCTGGCCGCTGGTCAAGGAAATCGTTGTCGGCCAGGTTGACGAAAAACTGCGAGGTGGCGCTGTGGATCTCATCGGTGCGGGCCATCGACAAGGTACCGCGCTCGTTGCGCACGCCGTTGGCGGCCTCGTTCTTTACCGGCGGCAGGGTTTTCTTCTGCGCGTAGTCGGGCGTCAGTCCACCACCCTGGATCACGAATCCGGGCACGATGCGATGGAAAATGGTGCCGTCGAAGAACCCGTCATCCACATAGCGCAGAAAATTCTGCACGGTCTGCGGCGCATCCTCGTCGTACAGTTCGACGGTGAAGCCGCCGTGTGAGGTCTCGAATCGAACCATGGACGTGTTCCTCGTGCTGGGCCGGGGTGGTCACGGCCGGGTGGTCAGGGCCACTGCGCCTCGGTGACGCGGTCGCGACCGGCAAGATCAGAGTGGCAGCGTACGCGAGCGAAGCCTGCATCTACAAGCGAGGCGGCGACGTCCTCCGCCTGGCCGGCGCCGTGTTCGAGCACCAGCCAGCTGCCCGGCAGCAGACAACCGGGTGCTCGCAGCACGATGTGCCGCAGCGCTTCCATGCCGCTGGCACCGGGGCTCAGTGCCGCCGCCGGTTCATAGCGCAGCGCGTTCAGCGCCGGGTCGCCAGCCGCGACATAGGGTGGGTTGCTGACGATCAGGTCGAACCGGCGCCCTTGCAGCGGCGCGAACCAGTCACCGTGGGCGAAATCCACGTTGCTGACGCCGAGGCGCCTGGCGTTGCCGAGCGCCACCTGCAGCGCTGCGGCTGCACGGTCGGTAGCCAGGATGCGCCATCGCGGCCGTTCCACCGCCAGCGCCAGCGCGATCGCGCCCGAGCCGGTACCCAGATCGGCGATCCTGGCCCGGCTGGCGTCGCGCAGCGCCAGGCAGCGCTCGACCGCCAGTTCGGTCTCCGGGCGCGGAATCAGCACCTCCGGGGTGACGCTCAGCGGCAGCGACCAGAACTCGCGCTCGCCAGTCAGATAGGCCAGCGGTTCGCCCAGTGCGCAGCGTGCCAGCAGCGCGAGGTAGCGCGCGATCGTGGGCTCATCGAGCCGCTCGTGGTCGTGCGCCAGCAGGTAGCTGCGCGGCTGATGCAGCGCGTGGGCCAGCAGTAGCTCCGCGTCCAGGCGCGAGGAATCGCTGCGGCCGGCGAGCTGCGCCCAGCCACGCTGGATCAGCGCCTGCACGCTGAGCGGATCGCCTGCGCCATGCGCGCGGTCTGTTACATTGCCGGACTCAGCCATGGTGGAGACATTATGACCACTTCGAAGCCGCCTCGGCCCGACGCCAGCGTCAGCACGCTGCTGGACGCGGCGACGCAGCTGTTCCGGGCGACGCTGCTGAAGTGCCTGCCGTTTGCGATGGTCGGCGTGCTGTGCCTTGAGATCCCGAACTTCTACTGGATCGCGGGCGGCCATACGCTGAGCTTCGGCATGCCCTCGGACACGCGCTACTGGCTGCTGGCGTTGGTCGCCTCGGCAGTGGCGCTATTCATCGTCAGTGCGATGATGCTGCGCCAGCGTGCCTGCGCCAGTGGCGCGGCGGTGGACTCCGGGGCCGAACTGGCCGCTGCCGCGCGCCGCCTGCCGGGGATCCTGCTGGGCTGGGTGCTGGCGCAGCTGAGCCTTTTCGTCGGCTTCACGTTGCTGATCTTGCCTGGGATATTCCTGCTGGTGTGCTACCTGGTGCTGCTGCCGGTGCTGCTGTTCGAGAACCTCAAGCCGTACGCGGCGCTGGTACGCTGCGTGCAGCTGGTGCAGCCGCACTGGTGGAAGGTGCTGGCGACGCTGGTGATCGCGGTACTGGTGCTATTGATCTGCACCCTGGCCGCTGCCGCGGTGTTGAGCATCCTGGCGGCGCTGCTGGTTGGGCAAGGTCCGGCCGTGCAGGCGGTCGTGGCCGCGGTCACGGTGGGCATCTGGGCGATCGGCTGTGTGTTCTTCAGCGCCCTGGCGCTGACGCTTCACTCGGCGGCCAGCAGTTCCGCCTGATATTCCTGCTGCAGCGCCTGCAACAGTTCGCCAATCTGTCCCTGCATGATGTCGGCCAGGCGGTACAGGGTCAGGTTGATGCGATGATCGGTGACGCGACCCTGGGGAAAGTTGTAGGTGCGGATGCGCTCGGAGCGATCGCCGCTGCCAACCTGCAGCTTGCGTGACTGCGCCTGCGCGGCCTGCTGCTTGTCCTGCTCCGCGGCCAGCAGTCGCGCCGCCAGCAGCGACATCGCGCGCGAGCGGTTCTTGTGCTGCGAGCGCTCATCCTGGCACTCCACGACGATGCCGCTGGGAATATGCGTGATGCGTATGGCCGAGTCGGTCTTGTTGACGTGCTGGCCGCCGGCCCCGGAGGCGCGGAATGTGTCGATGCGCAGGTCAGCCGGATTCAACTCGACCTTCTCGATCTCATCGAGCTGCGGCAGGATCGCCACCGTGACCGCGGACGTATGGATGCGGCCCTGGGCTTCGGTTGCCGGCACCCGCTGCACGCGGTGCGTGCCGGATTCGAACTTGAGCCGGGAGAACGCTCCGCGGCCGACGATGCGGCAGATCACCTCGCGGTAGCCGCCATGCTCGCCGGCGCTCTCGCTCAGGGTTTCGACCTGCCAGCCCTGCGACTCGGCATAGCGGCTGTACATGCGCAGCAGGTCGCCGGCAAAGATCGCCGCTTCGTCGCCGCCGGTGCCAGCGCGGATTTCGAGGAAAATATTTCCCTGATCGCGCGCGTCGCGCGGCAGCAGCAGCCGCGTAAGCTCGGCGTCGCGCTGCTCCAGCAGCTGCCTGAGCGCGGTGAGTTCCTCCTCCCCGAGCGCCCGGATGTCGGAATCCACGTCGCTGAGCATGTCCTGCGCGCTGGCCAGCTCCTGCTCCAAGCGCCGATAGTCGGCGAACGATGCGGCGGTAGGCTGCAGGCGTGCGTATTCGACCGACAAGTCGCGGAACTGCTGCGAATTGCCAATCATCTCCGGCTCGGCGAGCAGGTGCCCGAGCTCCTCAAAACGCTGCTCGGCTTTTTCCAGTTTTTGGCGGATCGACGGTTTCATCTTCAGCTATAGTCTAGCGACCATGCAGCCGCGTCACCTTATCCATGCTGTACTGCAGCTACTGATGGCTGCCGCACTGTGCGCGCCGCCGTGCCCGGCTTGGGGCTCCTCGACCGCGCAGCGCGAGACCGAGGATTCCAACGCGCTGGTGCTCACCGCGGAGATTGCGCTGCAGCGCGATGACTGCGGCCGTGCGGCCGCCAACTACACCATAGCGGCGCAGCGCCTGGCCGATGCCAAGCTGGCAGAGCGTGCCACCGGCGTGGCGCTCGACTGCGGGCAGTACCAGGCGGCCGAACGGGCCGCGGCGCGCTGGCGACAGCTGATGCCGGGCGACCCGGCCGCGCTGCGCGCGGTGATGCGTGCCGATCTGGGGCTCTACAAGATCGATGACGCCCGCAGCGCCTTTGAAAGCTGGATCAAGAGTGGCGGCGGCGTCGCGCCGGTCAAGGGCGGTCGCGGCACAGCGGATGACAACCTTGCCGAGCAGGTGAGCCAGGTAGCGCAGGAATCCGGCGTGTCGGCGACCTTCGCGATGCTGCGCGGCGCGCAGGGCGAGCGGCTGCAGAGCGGGCGGGCGCAGCTGGCACTGGCCGATCTAGCGTTCGATGGCTGGAATTATCGAGAAGCGCTGCAGTACGCTCAGCGTGCCCTGAGCGCTGGCGCCGAGCGTGCACCGACACAGCTGTTGCTGGCGCGCGCGCATGCCGGGCTCGGGGAGGCCGACCAGGCGGTCGCCGCCGCGGGCGCCGCGCGCAGCGCAGCGCCCAAGGACCAGAGCTTTGCCGCGGTGGACGTGCTCATTCTGCTGGGGCGCGAGCGCGAAGCGCGCATGGCGCTCGAGAACCTGCGCGATACCGCGGCGCTGCGGCCCCAGGCCGAACGCCGCCTCGGGCTGTTGGCGTTCGATCGCGGCGACTACGACGAGGCGCAAAGTGTGTTCTCGACGCTGGTGAAGGATCAGGAGTCCTCGGTGATCGCGGTGTATTACCTGGCGGCGATCGCCGAGCGTCGCGGCGAGTCGGCGGCGGCGCTGCGCGGCTACCAGATGCTCAGCGGCACCGGGCTGGAAGCGGCCGCGCGCACTCGTGCCGCCACCATTCTCTACAAGGCAGGCCAGCGCAGCGACGCGCTGGAACTGCTGCAGGCCAAGGACGACGCCACGCCGGCCACGCGGCTGGAGGCGGAGATCGCGCAGGCGCAGCTGCTGTCCAACGGCGGCGAGGGCGACCAGGCGCTGGCACGCATCGACGACGTGCTGGCGCGCTTCCCCGGACACCCGGATGTGCTCTACCAGAAGTCGATCCTGCTGGAGAAAGCCGGCCGCACCGACGCCGCCATCGCGCAGCTCGAGGGGCTGTATCGCGAGCGTCCGCAGGACAGCGCGATCAGCAATGCACTGGGATTCATTCTCGCCGACCACGACCGCGACCTGCCGCGCTCACAACGCCTGATCACCGCTGCACTCAAGGCCGAGCCGGATAATCCGGCCATTCTGGACAGCATGGGCTGGCTGCTGTACCGCCGCGGCATGCTGCAGGCGGCACTGCCGCTACTGGAGCGGGCCTTCCGCCTGGATCAGGATGGCGACATCGGTGCGCACTGGGGCGAGGTGTTGTGGGCGCTGGGCGACAAGAGCAAGGCGCGCGAGACCTGGAATCGGGCGCTGATGGTCGATCCCGACAATGCACTGGTCAAGGCCGCGCAACAGCGCGCCGGGGTGCCGTCGCTGCCGATCCAGGGAACCGGCACTTCGATCTGAACGCCATGGCTGGCGGCAGCCACCTTGACGGTAGCCGCCGTGACGGTAGTCACCGCGGCAATCCCAACCGTGGCGGCGCACTGGCGCTGGCGCTGGCACTGTTGCTGGGCGGCTGCAGCACGCTACCGAAGCCCGCTCCGGCACCGATCCCCTGGGCGCAGCGCCTGGCCGGATTGCAGGCCATCACCCGGTTTGAACTTCAGGGACGGCTGGCAGCCTCGACCGGTTCCGAAGGCTTTAGCGCCGGACTACGCTGGCAACAACAGGATCAGCGCGCCACCATCGATCTTTCGGCGCCGCTGGGATTCGGCGCCGCTCACATCGAGCAGAGCGGCGACGCCCTGCAGCTCACCACCAGCAAGGGGCTGACGCTCGATGGCGCGGCCGCCAGCGATCAGCTGCAGGCGACGCTCGGCTTCGAGCCGCCGCTCGCGAGCCTGCGGTTCTGGATCCTTGGCGCCAGCGACCCGGCGAGCGACGCGCAGGAGTCTATCGATGCGCAGCAGCGACTGGCGCAGTTGCGGCAGGGGGGCTGGCAGGTTGATTACGCGGAATATGTCCTGGTGCAGCAACAATGGCTGCCGCGACGAATCACCGTGACCCGCGGATCGCTGCGGCTGCGGGTGGTGGTGGATGGCTGGCAGCTGTGAGCGAGCTGACCTGGTGGCCGGCGCCGGCCAAGCTCAACCTGTTCCTGCACGTCACCGGACGACGCCCGGACGGCTATCATGATCTGCAGACCATTTTCCAGCTGATCGAGCGCTGCGACCGCATCGGGTTGACGCCGCGCATGGACGGTGCCATCACGCGCAGCGCCGGCATGGCGGACGTCGACCCGGAAAAGGACCTGGCGGTGCGCGCAGCCCGAGCCCTGCAGCGCCACACCGGCACGGCGCTGGGCGCGGATATCCAGGTTATTAAACATATTCCGGCCGGCGGCGGCCTGGGTGGCGGCAGTTCCGATGCCGCCGCTGTGCTGCTGGCCCTCAACGCCCTATGGCGGTGCGATCTGAGCCTTGCACAGCTGGCGGTGCTGGGGCTCGCGCTGGGGGCGGACGTGCCGGTGTTCGTTTTCGGGCAGTCGGCCTGGGGCGAGGGCCGCGGGGAGCGATTGACCGCCATGTCTTTGCCGGAGCGCTGGTTTCTGGTGATTCACCCCGGCATCGGCGTGAGCACTGCCGAAATCTTCCAGGCCCCTGAATTGACAAGAAATTCTGCCCTCATCACAATACGCGCCTTTTGCGAAAGCCGCGCCGTCAACGTGTTCGAACCGGTAGTATGCGCGCGCCGGCCGCAGGTGGCTGAGGCGCTGGCGTGGCTGCGTGGCCAGATGGATGCGCACGGCGCGCCGTTGGCTGCGCATTTGACCGGTACCGGCGCGTGCGTGTTTGCCAGCTTCGAGCGCGCAGCGGATGCACAGCGGGTCGCGGCGCTGGTGCCACGGCGATGGGGCAGTTTTGTCGCGCGCGGACTGAATCGCTCACCGTTGCATGCGATGCTGCAAAGGTACGGCTGATCGCGCGACGGTGCTGGACGTCTGCTGGGGTGTCGCCAAGTGGTAAGGCAGCGGGTTTTGATCCCGCCATTCGGAGGTTCGAATCCTTCCACCCCAGCCAACTCTTCGGTCGCTGCCGCACGGCAGCTTCGAAGCTTGAAAGACGCGCTCGCGGCTAACTTCCTGAAGCAAGCAGGTAGCGCACGCTACGACCCCCACCTTGCATGCGAAGTATTCTACGTTCTACGAGCTCGGCAAGATCACGCTGTGCCGTGGCGGGACTTATGTGAGTGAGGTGCGCATACTTCTTGTTCGTCATTCCGCCGACAAATCCTTCAGGGCCGGCATCGAGCAATGTGTTGAGTACCTTGCGCTGGCGCTCGTTGAAGCCGGATTGCGAATGATGCATCCAGAAGCGGGCTTTCTGCAGTACGCGCTCGACCGTCTTGGCACTCTCGGCGCAAGCGGCCACGACCTGCTTGAGAAACCATTTCAGCCAATCCGTTGCGTCGAGATCGCCGCGCGACAGCGCCTGTAATGCGTCGTAGTACTCGCTGCGAACCGCCATGAATCTTGCTGAAAGGCTATAGAGCCGCGTTGACCGGTGCTCATCCTGGGCAAGCGCACGATCGAGGAGGGCACGACCGACGCGCCCATTACCGTCTTCGAACGGGTGGATGAGCTCGAACCAGGCATGGGCCAAGCCGGCGCGCGCGAGTCCATCCACTTCCGCCGGAGGCTTGTTGAACCAGTCAAAAAAGCGCTTGAGTTCCCGCTCGAGCCCGCGCCGCGGAGGCGCCTCATAGTGAACCTTCTGCCGACCGACCGGACCAGAGACGATCCGCATCGGGGAGGCGCCACGTAACGTGCCGACGCGGATCTTGGCGAGCCCAGAGCGCCCGGTCGGAAAGAGTGCGGCCTGCCAGCTGGCGAGCATTCGTCGGGTCAATGGCTTGTCCAGCTTCTGAGTAGCATCCAGGAGCACGTCGACCAGGCCCTCGACGTAGCGTGGCGGCGCGGGTAGGCCTGCGGTGGGCAGGCCGAGCCGGCGAGCCAGGGAACTACGTAGTGCATTGGGGTTGAAGCGCTCGCCCTCAATGGCGCTGGTGGCAACGCCCTCGGACGTGAGCATTTCCAGCTGGGCGTGTAGATCCGAATCGGGGTCCAGCAAGCGGGCCATCCCCGTGAGCTCGCCCTGGGCCTTGCGGGCCGCAGCCAGCGGTTGTGCCAGACGAGCCGAATCCCAACGAAATTGGGGCCAGTCGTGGCGCTGCCAGATCCAGGGCCTGAGGTGTTTGTCCGTCATAATCGCCTCAATAAGTGAGGTGATTATAGCCCCTAATCACCTCACGGGGCGGACCGGTATCACGGTGCCCCGCACCTTGGCACCTGGTGCCAACGCTTTGTATAGGCCTTCGCGCCAAGTCCTGGTGGTCTGCACTGGCGCTAGCGGCCTGCTCCTTCAATTTGGTACTCTGCAGGGCTGGGTAGCCCCCAGCCGTCGCCAATCCTGAGCGGCGCACCTCGTGACAGGAGCGCCGATGCGTCTGGATATGGCAAAAGTTTTGGTCGAGCGACCTCGGCCGCCGAGCCGCGTACCCCGCGGCCGTGATGGCCGGAAGTTTCGCGACATGAGCGAGGCCGCGTTCCTGCCGATGAAGGCGGGGTATCGGGATCTCAAGTCCCTTAACGAAAACCTTCGGCCGCTGGAGCGGTATTTGTCGCGCCAGGTAAACCGTCCCTGGGACATGGTGTATCGGGAGATGTGCGCGGTAATTGACGGGCGCAGCGCTGTCCAGCGCCACATCCTCGAGCATCTGCGTCAGTATGTTGCGATTCGCACGTCTGTGGTCGATGGAGAACTCATCGATCCAGGCAATCGCTTTTTCGGCCCGGGGCCCATCTGGCAGTCACTGTACGTTCACCCCAGGACCGGACTGCTGCGCAGGAACTCACAGGATGAGTCGTGGCGTCGGCGCTATCGCGAACGGCAGCAAATCGCTGAACGGGAGCGTGCCAATCGCTGGCGCGAACTCTCCCCCAGCCGCCAATTGCACCGGCTCGATGGGCAATGGTTCATCGTGGAGATCGCAGCTCTGCCGCCGGCCCCTGCGACGGTGTGGGATACGGTGCGGCGCCGTCGTATCACGCAAGGAACAAGCAAGACAGGCCGCGCGATGGAACAAAGATATGCGCAGCAGCTCTTCGGCCGGTCGGGCGTCTACGCCGCCTCGAAGCGTCAGCTGGCGTCACGAGAGATGCGCGACTATGGGCTTCTCGGCTCCGCATAATCGGTCTGTCCTTTGAAGGCAGCCTACACAACATGCTTCTGACGATATCAGCAACACACCGCGTTCATGGCCTTGCAGGCAGGGTGGATGACTAGCCTCGCAAGGACTTCTAGTGTCGAGACGGAGATGCAATCGTGCCATTTCACGGTCAGGGCATGAACTGCTGTTTTGAGGATTGTATCGGATTTCTCGCCTGCCTCGAGCGCCACAATACCTGGCATCAGTTGTTCGCAGCCTTTCAAGCAGTCCGCAAACCGAACACGGACGCCATTGCTGCAATGGCGTTGGAGAATTATCCTGAAATGCGCGCTCGTGTGGCCGATCCAAAATTTCAGCTACAGCAAGCCCTTTCTTTGGAGCTAGAGCGACGCTTTCCGCACCGCTTCATACCGCGCTATTGGATGGTGATGTTCCACCACGAGATTCCCTATGCGGTTGCGACGGAGCGCGGCTACACGCAGGGCCAGATC
>Ga0302324_100016970_pt1 | contig 14464 bp, 7 predicted proteins | sample Palsa_T0_1_FD_201949 | JGI IMG/M metagenome (GOLD analysis project Ga0302324, IMG submission 201949) | Peat permafrost microbial communities from Stordalen Mire near Abisko, Sweden - Palsa_T0_1 | ecosystem: Environmental > Terrestrial > Soil > Palsa > Peat permafrost | place: Sweden: Abisko...
GTCGGAAGCGCGTCGGCGAGTGCGCGCGCAAGCGGCGCCGCAAAGATCTGAAAGTCGAAAACGCGCTCGAGCGCCCGCGGTTGCACGACGAAGTCATGCCCGCCATGTGCTTCGATGGGGTCCGTCATTTCTTGTAGCGCTCGCCGCTTACGTCGTAATGAGTCGCTGCTGTGACCCTGATTCTCGTGTCGCCGATGCGCAGCGGATCGCGTGAGAGCAGGATCGATCCCGGCTGCGCGAGCGACCGATCCAGCAAAGCGAGCCCGATCCAGCGCGAGAGCGTCGGACTGTAGACGCTCGAAGTCACGTGCCCGCACGCCCGGTTGGGCGCGCGCGGATGCGCGATTTGCGCACCGGCGAGGACCTTTCCCTCCTTGTCGGCCGGCGTCACGCCCACCAGGCACGGCCGCGTGGGGTCCTGCAGCGCAGGCCGGCTCAAGAGCTCGCGTCCGATGCAGGGGTTGTTCTGCTCGATGAGTGCGTGCAGGTTGAGATCGACGGGACTCGTCTGGCCGTTGATCTCGGCGCCGGTTAGATAACCTTTCTCGACACGAAGAATGTCGAGCGCCTCGAGGCCGTAGGGAAGTAGGCCCGCATCGATCAGTCGCTCCCACAGCGACACGGCGATCGGGTGGCGGCAGTGCAGCTCGTAAGCGAGCTCACCCGAGAAGCTCGCGCGCAGGACCCTCAGGTCCGCGTCGTGCCACAGGCCTGTCGCGAACTCGAGGTGCGCTAGTCGATCGATCGGGGGACACCACTCCGCGCCCAGCACCTCGCGCAGCGTCTCGCGACTTTGCGGTCCGGCCACGACGATGACCGCCCACGCGTCCGTAACGTCGCTCACTGCAACGGACCGTCCGCGCCATTCGGTTTCTCGGTAATACTCGAAGTGCGACAGCATGTGCTCGGCATGGCTCGTGCTGGTCGTTGCAAGAAATCGATCTTGCGCGAGCCGCAGCACGACGCCATCGTCGAGCACCATGCCGTCCTCGCGCAGATTGACCATGTACTTGGCGCGCCCGATCTTCAGAGTGCTCGCCCGGTTGAGGTAGAGCCTGTCGAGAAAGGCCGCCGCATCCGGACCGCCGATCACGATCTTGCCGAGCGTCGAGGCGTCGGTGATGCCGCCTCGGGCTCTGACTCGCGCTGCCTCGACGACACCGGCCCGGAATGCGTCGGAATCGTTGGCACGGTAGTACCGCGGCCGCAGCCACAGCCCCATCGGTTCCATGACCGCCTCGTGCGCCGTGTGCCATCGATGCATGGGCGTGCGCCGCACGCCGCGCAGGTTCGCGCCGACGCGGTGTTGCGCGAGCGTCCTCAGGGCGACCGGATGATAGGGCGCGCGCCCGCGGGAGAGGCCGATCGCCGCGACCGGCTCTCCGGTCATCTCCGCGACGATCGCGGCAGCCGACGCACTGGTCGAGCGGCCTTGATCCGTGCCCATCCCCAGGGTCGTATAGCGTTTGATGTGCTCGATGTCGCGGAATCCCTCGGCGAGAGCTTGGCGTAGATCCGCCACGGTGACGTCGTTCTGAAAATCGATGAACTGGCTCTTCTCATCCGGTGTCGAGCAGTTAGAACGCCAGAACGGCACGAGGTCCGGTGTGAAATCGCCGTTCTGCGCCGTCGCAGCGGTGCCCGATGATCCCTCGCATCGCGCCAGACGCGCGGCGCGTTCGCCCGCCGCGTGGCCGCTCTCGAGCGCCTCGCCGAGCTCGAGGCGCCCATCGGCCGCGCCGGCGGCGAGTGTCCGATCACACTCGCCCGTGCCGACAAAGCCCGCGATATCGGTCTCGTAACGCCCTGGGTTCGCGGCGGAGGGATCCTTATGCACCACCGGCGACCAGCCTGCGCTCGAGAGGATCGAATCGCAGCAGACCACTCGTCCGTCGTCGGTCGATCCGATCCGCGCAATGCGCGCCCCACGCACACGCGCGCCGCCCACGGATGCGACGACGACGTGCTCGAATAAGCACAGTACGCCGGCGCGCTCCAGATCGTGCCGCTTCGCGAGCACCTCCGCGCGGCGTACCGCGCTCTCCGGCCGCGCATCGACGATGGCAGCGATCTTGAGACCCGCCGCGAGAAAGCGCGCGGCGGAATCATAGACGCGATTGTGATTCGCGAACAGCACGAGGTCCGCGCCGACGCGTGCACCGTATCGGCTGAGGAACCGCTCCGCGGCGCCGAGCAGCATCGTTCCCGGCCGATCGTTGTCCACGAATGCTATCGGCCGTTCGGTGGCGCCCGTCGCATCGATGTATGAGCCGGCTCGAATTTTGTAGATCCAGCAAGAGCCGTCCCGGATTGCCGTGTCGCGATGCGCGATCACTAGATCGTCGGTAGCGTTGATCACGGTGGTCTCGGTGAGTATGCGAACGCCGTGCTGGGCGAGCTCAGTCAGCACGTCAGCGATCCAGGCGCCGGCGCGACCCCCATCGAGGCTGCCCGCTTCGAATTCTAGCTCGCCGCCGCAGACGGGATCGCGCTCGCAAACGATCACGCTTGCGCCCGCGCGGGCGGCGGCGAGTGCCGCCGAGAGTCCGGCCGCGCCCGCTCCCGCGATCAACACCTCGCAGGTGAGATGCTCGGTCGAAACGCCGATTGCCAGCGCATGCCGGGGCGCGTCTCCGAGACCGGCGAGCCTTCGGATCAATCCCTCGTAAAGATGCCACGACGGCCATAGGAAAGTCTTGTAGTAAAATCCGGCGCCGAAGAAGCCGCGGCCCAGCTTCAACGTCGAGGCGAGATCGAAGCGCAGCGTGGGCCAGCGGTTTTGACTGCGCAACACCAGATCCGGCCGCAGCGGGAGCGTCGTTGCCTTCAGGTTGGGAACGGTACCCATGCCCAGGGTTGCCGTCAGCAGCGCATTCGGCTCCTCGGCGCCCGCGCTGAGAACGCCGCGCAGGCGGCGATACTTCAAGCTGCGCCCGAAACAGGTCACGCCATTCGCGAGCAACGCAGAAGCTGCAGTATCGCCTGCGAAGCCGCGGAATTCCCGGCCATCGAACCAAAAGCGCACGGCCTCGGCGCCGAGTCGCGTTCCGCGGCGGGCCGTAACCGCACTCACGGCCGGCCGCCCAGAGTGAGCGCATCCAGAACTTCTCCGCTCGAGGGATTGCGCTCTACCTCGAGCCACGCGCGGCAGCCGCCGACGTGCTGCCAATGCTCGACGCTGCAGTCGCCTGACTCGGTGCGGTCCTAGACCTGCTTGATTACATCGCTGCCGACCGGCGGCAGGATGGTGCGGAACTCGAACTCGCCGAGATCCCGTACTCCGCAGAAAGGACACCGGAGCGTATTCATTGAAGCGCAGGAAAGGGTCCCGCGCCGCGCTCATCGAGGACGCGACCACTCTGAAAGCGGGATAGCCGAAAGCCTTCGATGAGATCCGGTGTCGTGCCGGTCGCGACCAGCGACGCACAAGCTGCGCCGGAAGCCGGAATCGCCTTGAAGCCGCCGTAGCACCAGCCGGCGTTGAGAAACACGTTATCGTACCGTATCCGGTCGATGATGGGGCTGCCGTCCATGGTCATATCGTTGGTGCCGGCCCATTGGCGCAGCACCTTGAGACTCCCGATCTCCGGCAACAAGTCCACGGCACCGGCGACGACATCCTCCACGCGGTCCCAGCGGCCGATGCGCGTGAGGGAGGGAAATCCGTCGAGATGACCGCCCATCACGAGTCCCCCGCGGTCCGATTGGCAAATGTAGGTCTCGCCGTGCCCCGGGAAGACGGACACCACCACCGTATTGAGGAGCGGCTTCACCGGCTCGGTCACCAGTGCCTGCAGCTGGTGGGTCTCGATGGGGAGCGGCACCCCGAGCATCCTCCCGACGAGTCCGGTCGATCCCGCCGTTGCGAATACGATGCGCTCCGCGCGTACGAACCCACGGCTGGTCTCGACGCCGATGGCCGCGATGCCTTGCGCGCGCACGCCGGTCACTTCGCAATGCTCGACGATGTCGACCCCGAGCGCGCTCGCGGCGCGCGCGTAGCCCCACGCTACGGCATCGTGACGCACCGTACCGCCGCGCCGCTGCAGCAAGGCCCCGACGATCGGAAAACGCCGCTCGCGGTAAGGGTCAATCTCGGGCGCGAATCGTGCGAGAGCAGCCCGATCGAGCAGCTCAGCATCGATTCCCGACAGGCGCATCGCATTGCCACGCCGCGCGAGCGTTGCCATTTCGCCATCGGACAACGCGAGATCGAGCACGCCGCGCGGGCTATACATCACGTTGTAGTTGAGGTCGCGCGACAGCGTCCGCCAGCGCCGCAACGAGTCCTCGTAGAAATGATGGTTGGCAGGCAAAAGGTAATTCGACCGCACGACCGTAGTATTTCTGCCGACGTTGCCCAACCCGAGTAGGTTCTTCTCAAGCACGGCCGTGCGTGTGATGCCGTGATCTCGCGCGAGGTGATAGGCGGTCGCGAGTCCGTGGCCGCCGGCCCCGACGACCACGACGTCGTAGGCGTCGCGAAGCGCCCGCGTGCCCCACAGCGGTTGCCAGTAACCCGAGGGCGCCAACCGAGCGCGCAACAGCGACCACGCGGAGTAATGGGGTTTCGGATGGGCCATACTGCGGCTCGTGCGGAATGATACTGCAACGGCGCACATCATAGATTTGGCGGCACCATGGATTGCGTCGCGCTGTTGGATTATCTGGGTGAATTGTTAGGAAATGTGGCAAAAATCGCTTAATGTTGTGACTCATGAAGGCGGCCAATCGAAGAGATGCATATGTTCAGGACTCTGTGGATCGATCGAAGGGTCTATTTCGTACCGCCATCGCCGGCGCCGGCCAATCTATCTTCGAGGCATTCGCCAACCTCGAGCGCGCGTCGAACATCCATCGGATCGTCCGTCATCCCAACCGCAAGCTGATCGGCGGCCGGGTCCTCTTGTCGCCGGAAGAGGGGGAGGGGTATTGGGACCTGACGCAGCTCGGAGACGATGTCTACATCGTCATCGAGAATTTCGCCTATAAGGATCCGCGAGTGGAATTCGTGCCGGGCGACGGAATGATCCAGCTCTATTTCAAGCTCACCGGTGACCTGACGCTCGGCGTCAGCCGTACCGAGCCATTGCGGTTGAATCGGCCCGCGCTCACCATCTACCGCCAGCCCAAAGGTGTGGACATCAACGAATGGACGGCGCCCAGTGCTCGTGAGCGTTGCGTCGCTGTTGTCGTCAAGCCGGAATTCCTTGCCGACTGCTTTTTTGTTTCCTCGCAGGAGGGCTTTCGGCAGCTGGAACAATACCTGCCGGCGACCCCCGACAAGCTCCAGTACCTACAGCTGCCGCTGAGCCCACAGATGTTCGATCTCGCCGATAAGCTGGTGAACAATCCGTATCAGGGTGTCCTGCGTCTCGTGTTCACCGAGGCTCTGACGATGGAGCTCTTGTGTCGGGCGGTCGCGAGCTTCGAGCGCCTGCCTGAAATGCCGGCGGAGCACTACAGTCCGCGCGACTTGAAGTCGCTCGAGCGAGCGCGGAATTTTTTGATGAAGCAATTGACGCCGGCGCCGACGATTCGACAAGTCGCCCGAGCAGCGGGCGTGAACGAGACGACCTTGAAGCGCGGATTCAAGGCCGTGTACGGCGAGACCGTCTTCGACTTTTCAGTTCGCTGCCGGATGCAGCATGCTCTGGTGTTGTTGCGCGACCAGAACCTGCCCGTTGCGCAGGTTGCCGAGGCGTCGGGGTATCGCCACCAGACCTCCTTCGCCACCGCGTTTGGCCGTCACTTCGGCTTGCGCCCGAAGGATGTGCGCCGAGGTCTCAGGCCTTAACGACCGCAATTCCTAGGAAAAATGTCGCCTCGCTCAGAGCCCACGGTCATCGAGAGACCGTGCGCCGTTATGCTGGATCGCTCATGGGTGCGTGAGGTCCAATGGAATCCCCCGCTCGAGCAGTTCCAATCGACGCCGTTTCGTTGCCTACACCGGCAATGACCGCGCCGTCGTTTCGCGGTTGGTATGTCCTCGCGCTGCTCACCGCCGTCTACGTTTTCAACATTGCCGACCGTTTCGTCGTTTCGAGCCTGATCGAACCGATCAAGGCCGAATTGCGACTGAGCGACACCGCGGTGGGATTTCTCACGGGTACCGCGCTCGCGATCTTCTACACCGGCGCCGGCATTCCGCTCGGCATGATCGCCGATCGAGTCGACCGGCGACGCTTGGTCGCCCTCTCGATCGGCATCTGGTCGGTCATGACCGCGGCCTGCGGTGTCGCGACGAATTTCACGCAGCTGATGTTGGCCCGGATCGGCGTTGGCACGGGCGAGGCAGGCGGCACTCCCGCGTCGCAATCGATGATCGCCGATATCTTTCCCTTTTCCCACCGGGTCCTCGCCACGAGCATCTTTACGCTGGGCGCCGCCGCCGGATCCATGCTGGGCTCAGTCGCGGGCGGGCAGATCGCCGACGCGTTCGGCTGGCGCAGCGCCTTCTTCGCCCTCGGACTTCCCGGCGTCGCTCTCGCGCTGCTCGTGCGCTTCACGGCCTATGAACCGCAGCGCGGGATCGCTGCGCCCAAGGCTCCCGACCGGGCGCCATCGCTCATCGAAACGCTGCGCTTCATTCGATCGCAACGCTCGTTGGTGCATGTCATCGCGGGTGCGACCGTGGTGACCTACTGGGGATGGGGACTTCTCTGGTGGACGCCGGCGTTTCTCAGCCGCTCGCACCACCTGACGACGGGCGAGGCGGGAAGCGAGGTCGGTACGATCACCGGAATCGCCGGAGCGGCGGGGATCCTGCTCGGAGGATTACTGATTCACCGCTTGGGAAGGGCCGATGTGCGCTGGCAGGTGTGGTTGGTCGCGCTCGCGACACTCCTTGGAACCTGCGCTTCCATCGGCGCCTACGCAACGACCAGTCGGATCACGGCGACGATCCTGCTGTGCCTTTTCGTCCCGGTCGCCTATCTGAATCTCGCGCCCATCTTGAGCCTCACGCAAAGTCTCGTGCTGCCAAGGATGCGAGGCCTGTCGTGCTCTCTCATGCTGTTCGGCGCCAATGTGGCGAACCTCGCGTTGGCCCCGCAATTTATCGGCATCTTGAGCGACGCGTTCAGAGCCTATTTCCATGCGGGAGCCGAGTCGTTGCGCTGGGCCTTGTTGCTCAACACGCTCACCGGATTTTGGGCCACCTATCATTTTTTGGCTGCGGCGCGACACATGCGGCAGGACCTCGCGCGTGCCGAAGCCACGCTCGCGTGATGGGCAACGGTTTATCTACCGTTTCGCCTAAGCAATCTGGCGCTTAACCAAACACGCGCACCGGATCCAGGTTCGCCCGCAGGTATATTTCAAGCACGTGAGGCGCGCGCCATCACGCCATAAATACGGGAGGGGATAGCGGTATGATCAATTCATTCCAGCGGTCGGTGTTGGCCTGTGCGCCCTTGCAGGCCGCAGGATTCGCCTTGTTGATCGCCTTGGCATGCATCCTTTCCCCGGCATCCTACGCGCAGACCGCGACGGCGACGCCGTCGACATCGCCCTCATCATCGAGCGGTGAGCTCGAGGAAGTGGTCGTTAGCGCGACGCGGCAGGGTGATCAATCTGTACAGAAAGTGCCTGCCTCCATTCAAGTGCTATCGCCGACGAGCCTGGATCAGGCCGGTCTACCGGGCATTACCGACTTCATGCGTACGCTGCCCTCCGTGAACATGCAGGCGCAATCGCCCGGCGTCACCTCGATCGAAATGCGGGGCCTGGTGACGACCTTCCCCGACATCACGACGCTGCAGGACCGCTCCCTCACCTCAACCTATCTCGACGATGCGCCCATCGGCATTCAGAGCGCGAATCCCGATCTCAAGGTGTTCGACCTCGAGCGCGTCGAAGTCATCAAGGGGCCTCAAGGAACCCTCTATGGAGCGGGCTCCATGGCGGGTACGGTGCGCCTCATTTCGAAGAAGCCCGACGCCCACGACTATTCCGGCAGCGTCGATGTGTCGACTTCGGAGACCGCGCACGGCGGCACCAACTACAGTGTGCGGGGCGTCGTCAACGTGCCGATCATCCAGGACGTTCTCGCGGTGCGAGTAGGCGCCTACCGAGGCGACGACTCGGGATTTATCGACAATCTCGGCCTCGGGCGCAGGGACGCGAACGATGACACCACCACTCAGGGCCGCGTCGCCGCACGCTGGACACCGACATCGAGCTTCACGCTGGATGGAAGCGTGACGTTCGCGCAACTGACGACGCATGGCGACTACGACACGTACCAATCCCTGTGCAATTACTGTTTCACGTCCTTGGATCCAGAGCGCTTCGATGATTACTTCAAGCTCTATAATCTGACCGCCGATCAGGACCTGTCGTTTGCGCACTTGATCGCCTCGGCGACGTATCAGGATCGCTCCTTCACCGATGAGCGGACCTTCGATTCATTCAACGAGAATTTCCTGACGCCGGGGATTGACCTGCCCGCCACCGGCTATCAAGAGAACTGGGTCAAGGAGGCGACCGAGGAGGTGCGCCTGGTATCGCGGCCCGATGAGAAGCTGCGCTGGATCATCGGTGGATTTCATGAGTACTACCACCGCTACTACTTGCAGATCGTGCGCGAGCCCAAGTTCAATTCCGTCTGGCAGCAGCTCACTGGGAATCCTGGCTACAGCAATCAGGGCACATATGGTGTTCCGGAGAACGACGAGACGTTCTGGGGCCCAATCGATGTGCGCGAGCGTCAGACCGCCATATTCGGCGAAGCGACTTACCCGATCGTACCTAACCTCGATTTCACGCTGGGTGCCCGATACTTCGATTTCAAGCAGGATTTCAATCTCTTCTTCAACGGCATCGAGGGAGCGCTTGCGCCCGGTGAGCCGCTGGTCACCTCGAATGTCACCGAATCGAAGGGCGCCAATCCGCGGGCGGTGCTCAATTACAAGGTGACCGACTCGATCATGGTCTATGCGCAGGCGGCTCGCGGCTTCCGTTACGGCGGCGTGAATTTGCCGGTGCCCCTGCAGTTTTGCGCAGGCTCGCTCGCGCAGGCGGGACTCAAGAACGCACCGCCGACCTTCGGCCCGGACCATCTTTGGGACTACGAGATCGGCGAGAAGGGCACGTTCGTCGACAATAAGCTGCTGGTCAATGCGACGGGCTTCTATATTCTCTGGGACAGCGTACAGACCACGTTCCCATTGAGCTGCGGCTACCCGTTCATCGTGGATGCGGGCAAGGTGACCAGCAAAGGCTTGGAGCTCGAAACAAAAGCCCGTGCGACGGATGCTTTGACTCTGAGCGTGAGCGGATCCTTCACGGACGCGGAGGCGGACGGTCCGCTCGTGAACCTCGGCGCACCTTCGGGCTCGCGGGTTCCGTACTTTCCCCGCGAGATCGTGACGGCCGGTGCCGAGTACGAGGTGCCGATTCCCGGTGCGAGGATCATCTGGTCGACCGACTACACCTACCGCAGCAATGCGTATACCCAGTTCAACACGGCCAATCCGCTGTCGCGGGAAATCCCGTCTTCGAAGATGCTGAACGCATCGATCACGTACTCGCGGCATCCGTGGGAGGTGGCGCTCTACGGCACCAATCTCACCAACAATCTCCTGATCAGCACCATCTCCGCGAACACCAACGGCCCGTATCAACCGGGCGACGTCGCTTACGTGGGGAGGCCGCGTACCGTTGGCTTACGCATTCACATGGGGTTCTGAAAGACGATGCAAAAGAGTCTTCGGGCGATCACCATCGGAGTGCTTGTGCTGTGGGCAACGGCGTCCATCGCGGTGCAACCATGGCAGCGCTTGCCGCCCACCCCAAGTCTGCCCCCCGGAACCGTGAGCCGGTATGCGAATGTACAGGGCGCGCGCCTGTGGTATGCGGAGTGGGGCAGCGGCTCGGCACCGGTTCTGCTGCTGCACGGCGGATATGGGAACGCCAATTATTTTGGCAACCTCATTCCCGCGCTGGTGAAGCACGGTTATCGGGTTATCGCGATGGATAGTCGCGGTCACGGCCGCAGCACCCGCACATCGGCACCGTATACGTATCATATGATGGCGGAGGACGTCATTGGGCTTCTCGATCAGCTCAAGCTCCACCGCGTAAGCCTGGTCGGGTGGAGCGATGGTGGCTGTATCGGCTACGACTTGGCCTTGCATCACCCTGAGCGGCTAGCGCGGCTGTTTGCGTTCGGCGCGGACGCCGACGTGTCGGGCTTGAAGGACGGTTTTGATCAGAATCCGGTTTTTGCGGCGTATCTGCGCCGGGTCAAGGTGGAATATGCGCAGCTCTCGCCGACGCCCGGCGACTGGGACGACTTCAGCGCGGCGGTGGGGAAAATGTGGGAGACCTTGCCCGCCTTCACGGCCGAGGAACTGCGCTCCATCCGGGTGCCGACTACCATCGCGGACGGGGAATACGACGAAGGCATCCGTCCCGAGCACAACCGCTATCTGACCGCGACCATTCCGGGCGCCAAGCTCGTGATCCTGCCGAACGTCAGCCATTTCGCGATGCTTCAAGACCCTGCGGCGTTCAATGCCGCCGTCATCGAATTCCTCCGGCATTGACCGCGATGAGGTGGGAGATGAAAACAACAGCACATCTTTTGATAGTGATCGCTTGCACCTTGCTCACCGCGAGCGCAGGTGCGCAAGACGTTACGGTCACCCTGCCGAGGAGCGTCGCGACGCAGATCGCGCAGCAGCTCCAACCCGCAAAGGCCGGCCTCGCGGCTCTCGGTGATACGGTGTATACGCAAGATCTGCTCCCCGTCCAGATGCGCGACGGGACGCGGCTCTCTGGATTGGTCATCCTCTCGCGCGCCTTGCCGCTAACGGCGAAGCGCCCGGTGATTCTGGTCAAGACACCCTACAAGACGGAAAGCACGCTCGATAGGCTCATGCTGCAACTCCTGCGCCGGATGCTCGACGAGGGCTACGCCGTCGTGATCGTCAACGACCGCGGCCAGCAATGGTCGGAAGGCAGTTATCAGTGGCTGCGCGGCGCCAACAACGACAATTGGGACATGCTCGACTGGGTGAAGAAGCAGGAATGGTCCAACGGTCGGGTCGGGGCGGTGGGATGTTCATCGAGCGCAGAATGGCAAATCCCTTTCGCGACGCATCCGCACCCGGCATTAAAGGCGATCATACCCATGGGGGCGGCAACGGGGGTCGGCGAGATCCCCGGATATGCGGACCAGGGCATCTGGTACGACGGAGGCGTGCCGCAGATGTTCTGGGGCTGGTGGTTTTACGAATTCGGCTATTTGTCGCATCCGGAAATTGCGCACAGCGCCTCGCTTGAGCAACGCCGGCGGATCGCCCGGACCTTCTCCCCGGACCCCCAGGTCACCATTCCCGAGGATCTCCTGCAGCATTTGCCGAGCGCGGATATTCTGAAGGCCGCCGGCACTCCGCAGACGGTATTCGACGAGCTCTCGCTGCTCGAGCCGGGAAGCCCTGCGTGGGGCGGTTTGGATTTCCTGCGTACCGGCGATCACATCCGCATCCCGGCGTTGCACGTCGACAGCTGGTACGACTTGGTCGAGATTTACCCGACCACGAAGATGTTCGAGTATGTCAGTCAGAATTCGGCGAACCAGTATCTCTTGGTCGGTCCGACCAATCATTGCCGCGAGGGCACCGAGTCGGCGCATACCATGATCGGCGACCAGGATATGGGGGATGCCCGGTTCGACTACGTGTCGGTGATGGCGAAGTTCTTCGATCACTGGGTAAAGAACGATGGGGCTGGGGCGTTCGACCAGCCGCGCGTCCAGTACTACATGCTGCACGATAAGTGGCGCACGGCCCCGGCATGGCCGTTGCCCGGGATCAAGGCCACGCGCCTTTATCTGCGCGCCGACGGCGGGGCGAACTCGCTCGCGGGCGACGGCCGGCTCGATCCGCAGCCCGCGCCCGGTGCCGAGCGTGCCGATACGTTCATATACGACCCGCAAAATCCAGTGCCGTCGCACGCCGCCTCGTGTTGCTCCGAGCCGGCGTCGCTGGATCAGCGCGAGATTGAATCGCGCGCCGACGTGCTCGTGTACACGAGCATGCCCTTGCACGAGCCGGTCGAGCTCGTGGGGTACGTGAAGGCCCACCTGTATCTGAGCTCCGATGCACCCGATACGGATCTGATGGTCAAGCTGATCGACGTGTACCCGGATGGACGCGCCTTCAACTTGTTCGATGCGGCGAAACGGGTCCGGTATCGCAGCGGCATCCACAAGGTCGAAATGATGAAGCCGGGGACCGTCTATCCGGTCGATGTCGATCAGATGGTGACGGCCGTCATACTCGCGCCCGAGCACCGACTTCGAATCGAAGTCTCGAGCAGCAATTTTCCGGCGTACGAGAGGAATCTGAATACCGGCGGCCAGAATCAGCGGGAAAGCGTCGGGCGAGTCGCCAGGAATTCGATCTGGCACGACCCGGAGCATCAGTCGTTTCTCGAGATTTCGTTGACCGACACGAGCATATGGAAATGAGTGTGCCGCCCGAACGGCCGTCCGATCGGATATGAAAGCACACGCGCAAGTCGTAGTGATCGGCGGCGGGGTGATCGGCTGCAGTGTTTTGTACCACCTCGGCAAGCTTGGCTGGAAGGACGTGGTGCTCTGCGAGCGCAAGGAGCTCACGGCCGGCTCGAGCTGGCACGCCGCGGGGGGCTTCCACGCGCTCAACAGCGACCCTGGCGTGTCCCGGCTGCAGGCCTATACCATCGGGCTGTATCGAGAGATCGAGGCTCTGTCGGGACAAGACGTCGGTCTTCATTTCACGGGAGGGCTCAACGTCGCGGCCACGCCCGATCGCTGGGACTTTCTGAAGGCGGATTGGGCTCGGCACCGTGTTCTGGGGCTCAAGACCGAGCTGTTGTCGCCGGCCGAGGTGCGGGAGCTCTGTCCCATCATGGATACCGCAGGCATACTCGGCGCCCTCTACGATCCAATGGAGGGACATCTCGACCCTTCGGGCGCCACCCATGCGTTCGCGAGAGCGGCGCGAATGCAGGGCGCCGAGATCAACCGCCAAACGCCCGTGCTCGAGATTCTGCCGAGCGGACGCGGCACCTGGCGCGTGGTGACGGACCAGGGCGTCATCGAAGCCGAGCACGTGGTGAATGCCGCGGGACTGTGGGCGCGTGAGGTGGGCCGTATGGTCGGTGTCGACTTGCCTGTGGTGGCGATGGAGCATCACTATCTGCTCACCGAGGACTTGCCCGAGCTTCAGTCGGCGACGCGAGAATTGCCGCTGGTCCTGGATCTGGACGGCGAGATCTATCTGCGACAGGAGAGGCGTGGCGTGCTGCTCGGGGTTTATGAGAAGCATGCGACCCCCTGGGCACTCGACGGCACGCCCGCCGATTACGGTGAGAACGAATTGCTGGTGCCCGACCTCGATAGGTTGACCGATGCCCTCGAGAAGGGCTTCGGACGCTTTCCCTCCCTGTCTCGAGCCGGCATCCGGCGCATCGTCAACGGACCGTTCACCTTTTCCCCGGACGGCAATCCACTGGTGGGACCGGTGCCCGGACTGCGCAATTATTGGGCGGCCTGCGGCGTGATGGCCGGCTTCGCGCAAGGCGGGGGCGTCGGTCTTGCGCTCGCGCAGTGGATGACGCGCGGTGAGCCGGATACCGATATCTTCGCCATGGACATGGCCCGCTTCGGTGCCCACGCGACACGCGCCTACAGCATCGCCAAGGCTCGCGAGTTCTATGCGCGGCGCTTTCAGATCGCCTACCCGAACGAGTACTGGCCGGCGGGCCGGCCGGTGAAAACCTCTGCAGTGCACGGCGCGCTAGCCGAGGCGAACGCCGTGTTCGGTGTGAGCTTCGGTCTGGAGATTCCGCTCTATTTCGCCTCGCCCGGCGAGTCTGCGGTGGAAACGCCAAGCTTGCGCCGCTCGAACGCCTTCAGCGCCGTCGGTGCGGAGTGTCGTGCGGCGCGACGCGCAGTGGGAATACTGGATATCTCCTCGTTCGGCAAATACTGGGTGAGCGGCGCGGAGGCCGAAAATGCGCTGGATCACGTGCTCGCCGGCCGGTTGCCGTCGCTCGGACGGGTTCGCCTGACCCCAATGCTGGCGCATTCGGGACGGCTCATGGGCGATTTGACCACCATGCGCCTGTCGAACGATCAATTCCTTCTCGGTGGCTCGGGTTACTTGCAAGCGTGGCACCTGCGCTGGTTCGCGGAGCATATGGCGCGACCCGGCGTCGAGATTCGCAATGTCAGTGATGAGTACGGCGGCCTCGCCCTGATCGGCCCGCGTTCGCGCGAGCTGCTCGCGCGTGTCGCGGCGACCGATGTCTCCGACCGCGCGTTCCCATTCTTGGCGGTGAAGCAAATGGATCTTCGCTTCGCGCCGGCGATCGTAGCGCGCCTGTCCGTGAGCGGCGAGTTAGGCTATGAGATTTACGTGCCCGCTCCGTATCTAGCGGCGTTGCTCGATGCAGTCCTGGAGGCCTCGGA
>Ga0302324_100016971_pt1 | contig 14464 bp, 16 predicted proteins | sample Palsa_T0_1_FD_201949 | JGI IMG/M metagenome (GOLD analysis project Ga0302324, IMG submission 201949) | Peat permafrost microbial communities from Stordalen Mire near Abisko, Sweden - Palsa_T0_1 | ecosystem: Environmental > Terrestrial > Soil > Palsa > Peat permafrost | place: Sweden: Abisko...
AAAATCCCTTTGACGCGCATCCGTTAATCATAATAACTAAAATAATAACCGTCCCGTGCCCCACCCCAAGGCCCCCATGTCCGAAACCCGCGCCCAGTACCAACCCGCCAACCACGACATCGTGAACCTAACCGCCGCGTCCCTCTCCGCCGCACGCAACCTCACCGAGGCCGAACGACAAACCCGCTTCCTGACCGTCGTCCGCGGCACCATGGAATTCCAGCCCACCGATCCCACCCAGACCATGCTCGCCAGCCTCATCCTGGGCCATCACCTCGCCATCATGGACGGGTTCCGCGACATCGCGTGTCTGACGCTGACCCCGGCCGAGGCGGCGCGAGCCCGCATGGTCACCGTGGCGCAGACCAAACTCGTGCTGCAGCTGGCGCGCGAGTTGCGGATCGCGCGCAAAGACACGCAAACTCAGACGGCGGCCGACCAAACGACGGCGGAGCAGACCGCCGCCGAGCGCGGCGAACCCGCCCCAACACCCGCCGGCGACGCCGGATACCAAGCCCCCCTGGCCAAACTCCTGTCCGCCTACACCGAGACTTTGGCGAAAATGGAGAACACAGACACTCTGACCCCCGCCGCCGCCGCGAAGGCAAGGGAGGCGCTGAGCCAGGTCCTGTCTCCGGCGCCCGGCGACGCGCCCAGGGCAGCGAATCCGGTCGAAGCACATGCCGCACCCGGACCAGCGACCGGAAGCCGGGCACAGCGGCGCGCCACGATGAAACGTCGTGGGCAATTCAAAAGAACCGCCTGACCAGGCGCCATCAAGCCCAGATCAGTTCGACCCCGAGGTCCCGAAACACCGGATCCGCGCTCACCAGCGCCGCTTTCTCCTCCCGCGACTGGGCCACCAGCATGCGGTCGAATGGGTCGCGATGCGCACAAGCGAGCGACCCCGCCAGGCCCGCATGCTCGACGGTGATCGCCAGCGGCACGAAGCGGGACCGGCGCAGAAGCGACCCGAACTCAACGACGATCCGGTCCACGTCCGGCCATTTGCCCAGTCGGTTCTTGGTCGCGATTTCCCAGGCGCTGACGGCACTGACGCAGACGGTGTTGGCGGAGGACGCGATCATGCCGCCAGCGGTCGCGGGAAGCCGCGGATCGTCCAGCCACCACCAGACCACGGTGTGCGTGTCCAGCAGAAGCTTCACTCCCAGAGGGCCTGGTCATCCTCCGGCAGGGGATCGAACAGTGCATCGGGCACGGCGAGGCCCTTAAGTAGGCCAGGCTCGCGCGGACGCAGCGCGTCGACCGGCACCAGGCGAACGAGGGGTTTGCCGGCACGCGCGATGACCACGTCCTCACCGGCCGTCGCACGGTCGATCAGGCGGGACAACTGGGCTTTGGCGTCATAGAGGTTCACGACTTCGGGCATAACGGCACCGGGTTGAAAAGTGGTTAACGGCGCGGGAATTTTTCACGGCGCCGGAGTAAATATATCTGGTCTAGTTAGTTGACCTGGTCTGAATTGGCAAGGCCTAAACGTGCTGTCGCGATGGCCAGCGCCGCGGCGAAAGCGGCGTCTTGGCCGAGCGTGGTCGTGTCGATCACCTGCGCATCGTCGGCTGGCCGCAGCGGGGCGATGGCGCGGGCCGCATCCTGCTGGTCGCGGGCCCGGATTTCCCGCTCGACGTCGGCAAGATCGGCGGCGACGCCTCGGTCCTGGAGTTCCAGCCAACGGCGCTGGGCGCGTGCCTCCGGGCTGGCGATGATGAACAGCTTGAGGTCCGCGTTCGGAAACACCACGGTCCCGATGTCCCGGCCATCCAGCACCGCGCCCTTGGCCGCTCCGAAGTCACGCTGGAACCCCAGCAAGGCCGCGCGCACTCCGGGCACCGAGGCGACAGCTGCGGAGGCGGCGTCAGCCTCGGGACCGCGCAGGTCGGACCGGTGCAGTTCCTCCGGGCGAAGATCGCGCGCCGCCGCTTCGGCCGCATGGGCATCGGACGGGTTTTCGCCCCGGTCGAGGACACGGCGCCCAACGGCACGGTACAGGAGACCGGTGTCGAGGTAGGGCAGTCCGAAATGCTCTGCCAGGCGCCTCGCCAGAGTGCCTTTTCCAGCCGCCGCCGGCCCGTCGATCGCGATGATCCAATGCGCCACGTGGTTCATGTATCCGAGATGGCGGCGCCCAGTTGCCCCATGAGCGCGGCGAAATCGGGAAAGCTGGTATCGATGAAGCTGGCGTCGTCGACCTGAACCGGCTGCGAGGTGATCAAACCCAGGACCAGAGCGGCCATGGCGATGCGGTGGTCCATGTGTGTCCGCACCATGCCTCCGCCGGCCGGCGCGCCGGCGGTTCCATGCACGATCAGGTCGTCGCCCTCGATTTCGACCCTGACCCCATTGTTGGCGAGCAGAGCGGCGGTCGCCGCGAGACGATCGCTCTCCTTGACGCGCAGTTCCTTCAGACCCCGCATGCGGGTGATCCCGGTGGCGCCGACGGCGGCGACAGCCAGGATGGGATACTCGTCGATCATGGTGGGGGCCCGCTCGGGGGGAACATCGACACCGCGCAAGGCGGTGCCGGTCACCACCAGATCGCCAACCGGTTCGCCACCCTCGAGCCGGCGGTTCTCGATCGCGACGTTGGCGCCCATTTCCGCGAGCGTGGTGAACAATCCGGTGCGCAGCTTGTTCAGGCCCACCGAGGGGATCGTCACCGACGACCCCGGTACCAGCAAGGCCGCCACCAGCGGAAATGCCGCCGAGGATGGGTCCCCCGGAACGACGACATCCGCTGCGAACAACTCGGGTTGGCCTTTCAGGGTGATGACGCGCCCGGCTCCGGCGGTCTCGACGGTCACGGTCGCCCCGAAATGACGGAGCATGTTTTCGGTGTGATCGCGGGTGGCCTCCGGTTCCTCGACAGTCGTGGTGCCGCGGGCGTTGAGGCCGGCCAGCAGGACGGCGGACTTCACTTGCGCCGAGGGAACCGGAACGCGGTATTCCAATGGCAGGGCGTCATGGGCGCCCTCGATCGACAGCGGCAGATACCCTCCGGCGCGGGCCGTGAATTTCGCGGTGGTCTTGATCAAGGGGTCGATGACGCGCTGCATTGGGCGGCGGCGGAGGCTGGCGTCGCCGGTCATGATGGAAAATATTGGGTGACTGGCGAGCACGCCGCACAGCAGTCGCGCCGCCGTGCCGGAATTGCCCATGTCGAGCACGTCCACCGGCTCGCTCAACCCGCCGACGCCGCGACCCCACACGTGCCAGGTGCCGTCGGACTCATCTCGAAAGATCTCGGCGCCCAGGGCACGCATGGCGGCGGCGGTGCGGATGACATCCTCGCCGGTGAGCAGGCCGGTGATTTTCGTTTCGCCGACGGCCATCGCACCAAACATGAGCGCGCGGTGGCTGATCGATTTGTCGCCCGGGACGGCGATCCGGCCGGACAGCGGTGCCGTGGGGCGGTGACTGGTCATTGGACGGAGAACTGCGGTGTCCATCAGCGGCCTTTCCTCCATGGCTCGGTCGCGGCGATCATCCTGACCCTATACAGGTCGGAATCCCGTTTGACAGCCGCCCTTCGCGGTGGCATGGCCGCGGCCTCCAAACCGTGATCATGCCGCGAAAGAAGGGCCTTCCGCGATGGCGAAGCCAGAACTTGGCGCAAAACGAGTCTGCGTGTCGTGCCAGACCCGATTCTACGACCTTGCCCGGGTTCCAGCGCTTTGCCCGAAATGCGGGACCGAGCAGCCGCTGGAGCAGCCGAGGCCGCGGCGGATGGGCGGCAACGTGGCTGAGGAAAGACGCGTCAAGAAGCCGGTGCCGGAGCCCGGGATCGAGGAGGTGGAGGTCGAGGGCGTCGAAGACGTCGAGGACGAAGACGTGCTGGAGGATGCGACCGACCTGGAAGACGATGCCGACGCGATCAGCACGGATATCGAGGTCGAGACGGATACGGACGATCCGGAGCGGTAAGATGCGCGGTCATTGGGGTCGTGGGCCGCTGCGCGCCAATAGCGACGACACGAACGGCTTGCTCGAGGATCGTACCTTCCCGCGAGTCGGCTGCCGGTCTTCCGCCTGCCGCGGTGGTTGCATGAGACGGCGATCGCGCTGAGAGGCAGCGCCGCCATCTCGGCGCATGATCACGGGGATTGCGCGGCGGCCTCGAGCGCGTCGACGCGTGTCGCCAGCCCGGCAAGGCGGGGTTCGACCAAGGCCTCCAACCTATCGAATCTTGCCTCCAGCAAATCAAATCTTCCCGCCAGCAGATCGAATCTTGCCTCCATCAGAGCCTCAAAATTGCCGATGCGATCGCTCAGCACGCGAACGACCTCGCCCATTGTGTTCATCAGGGTGGTGCGCAAAAGCTCGTTTTCCGTTCGGAGCGTCCGTTGCTCGGCCTGGATCGCGCGCAGCGTCGTGCCAATGAATTCGAGTGTGATCGTCTCGCTCATGAGCCGCTCCGCCCGGGGAAAAGGGTCGACGCCGACTTCAAAATAGGTCTATTCTCGGGCTCGGTCATTTGCACCTTCCGGACCACGTAATTTAGCACAATGGACGAGGGTTTGGAGCCAAACATTCATGATGGCGCGATTTTTCTCGCTCTCCCGTCTTGCTCTTCGTAATGGCACCGGGCGTCGAAACGCTGGCTCGAATTCGGACGATTAATGTTCTGAGTAGATCGTCGGGTCGAGCCCGAGGATGACGAGATGGGTGTTGGTACCTCGTTCTAAGCCTCCACCAGCCTCCGGATCAGTTCGGCGGTGGCCGGGGTGGACCAGTCCGCCGCACCCTCCAGCCGGGCGCGTTCCTTGCCGTCCCGGGCGATGATGTGGGTCGTCGGAATGCCCTTCCCTTCCCAGGCACTGGCGAGCGCGCCGTGCGGATCGAGCAGGATCGGCAGGCCCGTGACACCGTGTTCCTCGAACCAGGCGGACACGACTTTCGCACCACCCCGGTCGGACGACAGCGGCAACACAGCGATGTCGTGCGGCGCCAGAGCCTGAGCCAGCTTCGCCAGCGACGGCATCTCGGCGATGCAGGGTTGGCACCAGGTGGCCCAGAAGTTGATCACCATGCCGTGGCCGAGGAACGAGGCGATCATGTGGTCCACGCCTCCGCTGTCGACGAAGAAGCCGTCCGGCGGCGGCCGCGGCGGATCGACCGGTACCAGAACCTCGGCCAGATCGGGCAGGTCCCGGGCCTGCAGCGCCCAGGCCTGTGGTTCAGCGGCGAATGGTTTGCGCGGTGCGAGCGTCGCGGTTAGGGTCGCGCCAGCCGCCAGCAGCACTCGCCGTGTGGTCATGACCATTCCGGAACCCTTCTGTTGAACGATACGCCAGATCGCCGAAACACGCCGGCCAACCAGCAATGGGGGGGGCGATTCGCCGCCGGTCCGACGGCGATCATGGAGGATATCAACGCCTCCATCGGCTTCGACAAGAAACTCTGGCGCCAGGACATTCAGGGCTCCCTCGCGCATGCGGCGATGCTTGGCAAGGTCGGGGTCATCAGCCCGGAAGACGTGGCCGTAATCGAGCATGGCCTGAAAGGCATCGCGGCGGAAATCGACGCCGGAGAATTCCCGTTCTCGACGGCGCTCGAGGACATCCACATGAACATCGAGGCGCGGCTGACCGAGCGCATCGGTGAGGCGGGCAAGCGCCTGCACACCGCGCGCAGCCGCAACGACCAGGTGGCGACCGATTTCCGCCTGTGGGTGCGCGATGCGATCGACGGGATCACAGCACAACTCACCGCCCTGATGCGGGCGCTGGCCGAGCGCGCCGCCGCGCATGCCGCCGATCCCATGCCGGGGTTCACGCATCTGCAAACCGCGCAACCGGTCACGTTCGGGCATCATCTGCTGGCGTACGTGGAAATGCTGGATCGGGATCGCGGCCGTCTGACCGACGCTCGCGCGCGGATGAACGTGTCGCCGCTTGGCTCGGCGGCTCTGGCGGGCACGTCGTTTCCGATCGATCGAGACATGACCGCCGCGGCGCTCGGCTTCGACCGGCCATCGGCGAACTCGCTCGACGCGGTCTCGGACCGGGATTTCGCTCTGGAGTTCCTGTCGGCGGCAGCGATCGGCGCCATGCACCTGTCGCGCTTCGCCGAGGAAATCGTCATCTGGTGCAGCGCGCCGTACCGGTTCATCCGGCTGTCCGACGCATTCACCACCGGCAGTTCCATCATGCCGCAGAAGCGCAATCCGGACGCCGCGGAGCTGGTGCGCGCCAAAACCGGCCGGGTCACCGGAGCGCTGGTCGGCTTGCTGACGGTGATGAAAGGCCTGCCACTGGCCTATGCCAAGGACATGCAGGAGGACAAAGAACCCGTCTTCGACGCCGCCGAGGTCTGGGCTTTATCGCTCGCCGCCACCACGGGCATGGTGCGCGACATGACGCCGGACACGGTTCGGATGCGGGAGTTCGCAGGATCCGGCTTCGCCACCGCGACCGACCTCGCCGACTGGCTGGTGCGGGTGCTGAAATTGCCATTCAGAAGCGCCCATCATATCACCGGAACACTGGTCGGGATGGCCGAGAAGCGCGGCGTCGACCTGTCCGGCCTGACGTTGGACGAGATGCGCGGCGTCGAGCCGGGCATCACGGACGAGGTGTTCAGCGTGCTGACGGTTGACGCATCGGTCGCCTCGCGAGCCAGCCACGGCGGCACGGCGCCGGCGAACGTCGCCAGAGAAGCCGCGCGCTGGCTCGCCGCGCTGGCATGAGGCCGGCTGCCGTCCTGATGCTCGTCTTGGTACCCCTTTTGGGCCTCGTGCTGAGTGGCTGCGGCAAGTTGGGTCCGCCGCAACCGCCGGGTCCGCCGGATAAGGTCACCTGGCCGCACGCCTACCCGACGTACCATCCTCCACCCTGAGCGCCGCGCCCGGCGGAGACGAACGGAGACCGAGATGAAGCCGGTCGAGGACCTGACGGAAGCGGAAGTCGAGGCTGAACTCGAACGCCTCGCCGCCGAAATCGCACACCATGATCGTGCCTATCATGAGCGCGATGCTCCCGAGATTGCAGACGCCGACTACGATGCGTTGCGCCGGCGTAACACGGCGATCGAGGAGCGGTTTCCTGACCTGGTACGAGCCGATTCGCCATCGCATCGGATCGGCGGCGCACCGGAAAGCGGATTCGCGAAAGTGCGGCATCGGGTGCCGATGCTGTCGCTCGACAACGTGTTCGACGCGGCGGATTTCGCCGATTTCGTCGCGCGGGCGCATCGGTTCCTCGGCGCCGGCAGCAAGTTCACTTTCGTCGCGGAACCGAAGATCGACGGATTGTCCATTAGCCTGACCTATGAGCATGGCCGTTTCACGCGCGGTGCGACCCGCGGGGACGGTACCGAAGGCGAAGACGTCACGGCCAACCTCCGCACCATGAAATCGGTGCCCGCGCGACTGAACGGCAAATCACCCGCCTTGATTGAAATCCGCGGCGAAGTCTTCATGACAAAGGCGGATTTTCTGGCATTGAACGAGCGTCAGATAGCAGCGGGCGACAGGCTCTTCGCCAATCCTCGCAACGCCGCCGCGGGAGGGCTGCGTCAACTCGACCCCCGCATCACCGCGACACGGGCGCTGTCGCTGTTCGCCTACGCTCAAGGCGAAGCGAGCGAACCGGTCGCGGCGACGCACTGGGATTATCTGCGGCAATTGGAGGCGTGGGGCTTCACGGTCAATCCGCTGTCGCGCCAGGTGCGAGATGAAGCCGAAGCCGAGGCGTTCCAGAACGAAATGGGATTGAATCGATCCGGCCTCGAATACGACATCGATGGCGTGGTCTACAAGATCGACGATCTTGCCCTCCAACGGCGCCTCGGATTCGTTGGACGCGCCCCCCGCTGGGCTATCGCCTGGAAGTTCCCCGCCGAACAGGCGACGACGGTATTGCAGGATATTCGCATTCAGGTTGGACGCACCGGTGCGCTTACTCCGGTCGCGTGGTTGCAGCCGGTGAATGTCGGCGGCGTGCTGGTCGCGCGCGCGACGTTGCACAACGAGGACGAAATCGCTCGCAAGGACATCCGGATCGGCGACACCGTCGTGCTGCAACGCGCGGGCGACGTCATTCCGCAGATCGTGTCGGTGGTCCTGGAGCGGCGGCCGCCTGGCGCGGCTCCGTTCATTTATCCGGATAAATGCCCAGTGTGCGGGAGTCACGCGGTGCGGCCGCCAGGAGAGGTGGTAAGGCGGTGCACCGGCGGACTGATTTGTCCCCAACAACGGGTCGAGCGGCTGATCCACTTTGTGTCGCGCAATGCTTTCGACATCGATGGACTCGGTGAAAAATCGATCCGGGAGTTTTACGAGGCGGGATGGCTGCACAGTCCGGCCGATTTATTCAAATTGCCGGAACGCGAGACGGAAATCGCGAACCGCGAGGGCTGGGGCAAGGTTTCGGCCCGCAACCTGACCCGGGCGATCGAGGCGAGGCGCCATATCGCGCTGGAGCGGGTGATTTATGCCCTCGGCATCCGCCGGATCGGCGAATCGAATGCGCGATTGCTGGCGCGGCATTATGGGACGTTCGAGGACTGGCGGACCGGCATGATCGCGGCCACCGTCATCGGCTCGGAAGCGCGCAGCACGCTTGGCGGCATCATCGGGATTGGACCCGCGATCGCGGAGGAGCTCGCGGACTTTTTCGACGAGGCACGCAATGTCGAGACTTTGGACGAACTGTCTGCTCACCTGACGATCGAGCGTGCCGCGGCGCCGGAGGCGGCGGATAGTCAGGTCGCCGGCAAAACGATTGTGTTTACCGGCACGCTGGAGACCATGACCCGTCCGGAAGCCAAGGCGCGCGCGGAAGCTCTGGGTGCGAAGGTTACCGACAGTGTCTCAAAGAAGACGGACCTGGTCGTGGTCGGGGCGGATGCCGGATCGAAAGCGCGAAAAGCCGTGGAGCTTGGGGTTAAGACGGTTACGGAAGAGGAATGGAGGGAGTTGGCGGGGTTTTCGGGGTGATTATTTCTTCAACGTCATGGCCGGGCTTGACCCGGCCATCTTTACAAGCACTTACGGCGACGGATGACCGGGTCATGCCCGGTCATGACGAATAGCGGGCGTGGTACTACCTCGCGCCTAATGGTTCACGCCGTCCGCGGGTCAGCGAACCCTGAATGATCCCCCCGTGAACCGATCCGAACCGACTGACCGATCGAATGATTGCGATTGGCCACAGGATAGAACGAATAACCGAACCGTGCCTCACGGTGTTTTCCGGTCAGGCTGACTTTGGGAAAAATCGCCGACACCGCGGCCAAACCACGATGACGCTTGCCGTGCGAGGCAAGCGCCGCATGAATGCTGTCGACCACCAGCTGATCGAACATGCCCTCGCTCGCGCCACCGGACAAAACCAGCATGCCGGGCCGCAGGCGGTTGATGGTGCCCTGTACCGCGGCCATCGCCTCGATCACCTCGGCGCGAAGCGCCTGAGGCGTGGCACTGGCGCCATTCGGCCACTCGAACCGGTCGAATCGATTCACCGCGACGGTCATTTGGTCCTGCGGACCCAACATAAGTTGAAACGAAACGATCCGCGGCCGGGGGCCCTGGGTCGGAAAAAATCCCACCCGGTTCCCCGACGACACCAAGGATTTCGCGGCGCCGAACACGGCCAGCGCGTGGAACGAAAAGCCTTCCGCCGCGGCAGTTCCCATCATCGCACCGAACAACGGATGGTGCGCCCAACTGGAGACAAGGTCTCGGAATGCCGCGACCACTGTCACAGCCAGCATGTCCGGGTCGGAGGAGAAACTGACCCACTCCGGATCCGCGAGCCGCGCCCGGAAATGTGCCACGGCCCAGGCGAGCGGGTGAGCGTGGTAGCTGGCGGGCGAGGGATCGAGGGGTTCGCCCGTCCACTGGCGCTGCTGCTGCTCCACCGCGTCGAGCAGCGCATCGCCGATCACGAGTGGCTCGGCATCGGTCGACCGAGGCTGGTACAACGCCGCGAGACGGTCCATTTCCTCACGGCTGATCAGGACGGCGCCCTGATCGACGGTTGAGGGCGGATTGTCGGCGCCGCGCTCAACCAAGGTCACCGCTGGCGGCGGCGGAGCACCGTCCGGTAACCCTGGCGTCTCCGCGATAGCGCCACACGCGGCACAGCGGATCGCTATGTTGAGGAAATTCCGCGCCTCGTACCCCGCGATCAGCACGGACTGGCCGCACTCGCAGCCGAACAGCCCAACACCTGGGCCGGTAACCGCCGGAGTGCCGCTAAATTGCGTGTAGTGCGGGGTCAGGACCAACTTCTATAGCCAGGAGAACAGATCCTGGAACCATCCCGTCTTTTTGTCCTGGATGATGGGCGTCTCGCCGGTGACCGGAGACTGCCCCAAAGCGGAGTTCTGCTGGAGTCGCTTCGTTTCCTGCTGCGGATCCACGACCGCCTTTTCGGAATCGGTCTTGCGCCAATAAAGCAACTTATCGACGAAACTGTCATCATTGGCGCCGAGGCGAGCTTCCTGATCGACGCGCTCACGGATATCCGGCGATGCCCCTCCGCCGGCATCGCGCACCAAGGCCGCCTGGCCTGGGCTGACGCCGACCGGCGGGCCGCCCAAGGCCTGATCGGGGACGAGGGCGGACTCGGCCTGAGACCTGTCGGATTGATCCTGCGGGCGCGCCGCGCCGGGCTGCGGCGGACGCAACGTGAAGTCCGGCGGCATCGACAATGGCGCGCGGGTCACCACGGTGAACTCGTCCGGCGCATCGCGGGTCAATCCAAAAGTCCGGGAAAGTGAGCTGGTGCTGCAGCCGCCCAGAACGACGAGGACGATCACGGGGGCGGACAGCTTCGAGGTTGTGTTCAAGAATCCCATGCCTGAGATTTTACGCACTTTTTGTCGTGTGCCGCAAGATGATTGGCCCGCTGACCCAGCGATTGAAATGCCCGTGGTTGGTCTCTACCGGGGAATTACCATAGGTTGCAGCCACTAAACCAAGAGGGGGCGGAATGGTGGACCCGGTCGACACCGCGCGGGAACAGATCGATGCGGAGCACGAGGCGCGCGGCCACGAGGACTCCTGGCCGCGATGGATGGCGGTGGTGGTGTCGGTCCTGGCGGCGAGCCTGGCGCTGGCCGATCTCGGGGCGAAGTCGTCGCAGACCGCCTATCTGACGCACAACATCACCGCGTCCGACACCTGGAACGCCTATCAGGCGAAGAACCTGCGCGCCAATTTGTGGCGGGCGGAGGCGACGCTGATGGAGAGTCTGCCGAACGCCGCCGATCCCGCGATAAGGCAGCGAATCGCGGACGCGGAGTCGGAAGAAGCGAGAATGCACGACGAACCCTCGGCCGGCGACGGCATGAAGCAGCTTCGAGAGAAGGCGGAACTCCAGGAGGAGGACCGAGAATACGCGTTCCACGCTTACCACGGCTTCGAGTACACCTCGAGCGCTCTGGAGATAGCGATCGTACTGGCCTCGGTTTCGGTGGTGACGCGCGTCCGCGCATTGGGCGTCGCCGCGGGTGCGATTGGCGCGCTGGCCTGCGTCTACGGCGTCGCGGTCTTCATCCACTTCGTTTGACAGCCCTGGTCGTATGACAGCCATGGCGCGGCGACATCCGCGCCATGGCATCGCGATTGCGCTCAGGTCACCGGAGCGGGGGCGGCGTTGTAATCGCCGTCGGAGACGTGCTCGAACCACGCTGTCCCCTCGCCCTTATCGGTTTGCTCCGACATCGCGAGGTGAGAGAACAACTTGTCCGGCGCCGCGCCATGCCAGTGTCTGGTGTTCGGCGGAATGATCACGGTGTCGCCGGCGCGGATCTCCTGCACCTGCTGGCCCTCGAACTGGATGCGGCCGGCGCCGGACAGACAGTACAGCGTTTGACCGACCGGATGCGTGTGCCAGGCGGTACGCCCGCCCGGCGTGAATGACACCACGGACGCGCGCATCCGCGACGGTGCCGACCCCTGCACGATTTCGTCCGAGAATACGACGCCGGTGAAATTGGCGGGGGGTTGCACTTTGGTCTGGCGATCGGAAGACCGGAGAACTGGCATGAGAGTGTTTCCTTCCTTGGTTGACGATCAATACGACTTCGGCTGATCGAGCACGCGCTCGGCCAGATAGCTCAGGATCAGCTCGCGGGTGACGGGAGCGATACGCGGGATGAGACTTTCGCGGAACAGCCGTTCGACGTGGTATTCCTGCGCGTAGCCCATGCCGCCCAGTGTCATGACAGCCTGCTCGGCGGCGCGGTAGCCGGCTTCGGCGGCGAGGTACTTGGCGGCGTTCGCCTCGGCGCCGCATTCCTGGCCGGTGTCGTAAAGCCAGGCGGCCTTGAGCGTCATCAGGTTGGCGGCTTCGAGCTCGGCCCAGTTGCGGGCGAGCGGATGTTGGATCGCCTGGTTCTGCCCAATCGGCCGGCCGAACACGATGCGCTCGCGCGCGTAACGGGAGGCGCGGTCGAGCGCGGCCCGGCCGATGCCGATGGCTTCCGCGGCGACGAGGACTCGTTCCGGGTTGAGACCGTGCAGGATGGCGCGAAACCCCTCGCCTTCTTCGCCGATGCGGTCGTCCTCCGGCACTTCCATGTCCTCGAAGAAGACCATGTTGCTGTCGACGGCGTGCCGGCCCATTTTGTGGATCAGCCGCACGTCGGCGTGAGCGCGGTCGAGGTCGGTATAGAACAAGGTCAGGCCTTGCGTTTTGCGCTTGACCTTGTCGAGCGGCGTGGTGCGCGCCAGCAGCAGAATTTTGTTGGCGACCTGCGCGGTGGAAGTCCAGATCTTGGTGCCGTTGATGCGATAGCGATCGCCGTGCTTCTCGGCGCGCGTGGTCAGTTCGGTGGTGTTGAGGCCGGCATTGGGTTCGGTCACGCCGAAACACGCTTTGTCCTTGCCGGCGATCAAAGGCGGCAGCATCCGGGACTTCTGCGCCTCGGTGCCGCGGACGATGACCGGGTTGAGGCCGAAGATGTTGATGTGGATGGCGCTCGCCCCGCTCATCGCGGCGCCGGATTCAGCGACCGCCTGCATCATCACCGCGGCCTCGGTGATGCCGAGGCCGGCGCCGCCGTAAGCCTCGGGCATGGCGATGCCCAGCCAGTTTCCCTCCGCCAGGGCGTTGAAGAAGGCATGCGGAAAGACCGCGTCGCGGTCGCGTTCCAGCCAGTAGGTGTCGTCGAACCGGGCACAAATCCGGAGGACCTGATCGCGGATCTGCTGCTGCGGTTCGGTGAGGGCGAAGTCCATGGGACGAGGGTCTTTCCGCGACGGATTGTCGGTTGGCATTATAGCAACCCGGCGCGTTTGGCGGAAATCGGGTGACTGCGCGGCGGATTTGGCGTAGTGTCGGTGGTTGGTGGTGACCCGATCATGTCGACAAAAAACGCGACTCTCTATGACACCGACTTCTACGCCTGGGCCAATGAACAGGCGGCGCTGCTGCGTGCCGGGCGGCTGTCCGAACTCGACGTCGAGAATATCGCGGAAGAAATTGAAAGCATGGCACGAAGCGAGAGACGCGAGCTGATCAGCCGTCTGAAGGTGTTGTTGGCCCACCTGCTGAAGTGGCGGTATCAACCGACGTATCGAGGCAAGAGCTGGACGCTCACGATCGAGGGGCAACGCATTGAGCTGGAAGATCATCTCAAAGAAAATCCCAGTCTAAAGTCTCAGTTGGGGGAAATCATGGTGAGCGCATATCGGCTGGCCAGGATTGACGCCGCGCAGGAGACCGGCCTGGACCGTGATGCATTCCCCACGACCTGCCCCTTCACCTTCGACGAAGCGATGCGTCCAGATTTCTGGCCCGACTGACCGCCGTCAGGTTTGCCGCGAACCGGCCGGCGACGCTACGATCTGCTCAGGAGGACGAACACCATGGATTTCCGCGCGGACGATGTCGAATATCAGCGCCAGGACGGGCAACCCTTGCTGGCACGGCTTTATCAACCCATCGGTCCCGGACCATTTCCGGCGGTGCTGGAGGTGCATGGCGGCGCCTGGACCGGAGGCGACCGGTTCAACAACGTCGCGATCGCCGAGGCTCTCGCGGCCGACGGCGTCGTTGTCCTTTCGATCGACTTTCGCATGCCGCCCGTCGCGCGCTATCCGGACACCATCGCCGACGTCAATCTGGGCATCCGTTGGTTGAAAGCGAATGCGGAAAAATTCAACAGCCGCGCCGATCTGGTCGGCGGGCTAGGCACGTCCTCAGGCGGGCACATGGTGCTGTTGAGCGCGCTGCGGCCGAATGATCCGCGCTATGGCAAGCTGCGGTTGGAGGGATCCAACGCCGATGCGTCGCTGCGCTTCGCCATCGCGTGCTGGCCGGTCGCGGATCCGTTGCAGCGGTATCAGGTGAAGAAGGCTGCCGGAGTGGAGCGCTTCGTCATCTCTCACGACAAATTCTGGCCCTCGGAAGCGGACATGGCAGAGGGCAGCCCGACGCTGATCCTGACTCGCGGCGAGTCTGTCGCGAAGCCGCCGGTGCTGATCATGCAAGGC
>Ga0302324_100016972_pt1 | contig 14464 bp, 12 predicted proteins | sample Palsa_T0_1_FD_201949 | JGI IMG/M metagenome (GOLD analysis project Ga0302324, IMG submission 201949) | Peat permafrost microbial communities from Stordalen Mire near Abisko, Sweden - Palsa_T0_1 | ecosystem: Environmental > Terrestrial > Soil > Palsa > Peat permafrost | place: Sweden: Abisko...
GAAAGCGGTGCAATACGGTTTCGAACAGCTGCATCGTCTCACCGCTCAGCGCGTTGAGCTTTTCCGGCCGATTGAGCGTTGCGATGAGGATCGCGCCGTCGTCTTCGGTGAGCAAATGCGGAGATTCGGACATGATTCTTCCCTTCAGCCGCGGCTGCGAGGCATGCCGAGCGCCCGCTCGGCGATCAAGCTGCGGTGAATTTCGCTGGTCCCTCCGTAGATCGTCGTTCCCTGGGCATGCCGATAGCACTGGTTGAGGAATCCGGCGGGGCCGTCTCGGTTGGCGAGCGAGTCCGGCGCGGTTAGGTCGAGAAGATCGGAAGAGTCTTTCAGGAATTTCTCGGAAGAGAACAGCTTCGCCATCGGCCCGTAGGCCAGATTCGGCTTCTTGGTCACACCTGCCCACAGTGCACGCAGCGAGATGAGCTCGGCGAGCAGCGTATGCGCACTCGCCCGGGCGAGCCGCGCCTGAACGGAGGGCTTCTCGATCAGCGCTTCACCGTCGCGGTGAAGCTCCCTGCTGCACTGCTCGGCGGCGCGCACCATGCGCTTTTGCACCGGCGCAAAGCCGCCGCCGTGTTCGAGCTCGAGACTCGCCGACATGACCTTCACGCCTTTGTTCACCTCGCCGAGTCGATAGCTATCGGGAATTCTCACCCCGTCGTAATAGCTGATGTTGGTGCGTTCGTCCTGAAAAGTGAAGACCGGCTTGATTTCGACGCCCTGCGCCTTCAGGGGCACGATGAACATCGTTAGCCCCTGATGCTTGGGGGCTTCGGGATCCGTGCGAGCCAGCAATAGCACGAAGTCGGTGAAATTCGAGCCGCTGGTGAACATCTTCTGCCCGTCGATGCGCCAGAAGTCTCCCTCCCGGATAGCCCGGGTGCGCGCCGCGAACACATCCGACCCCGCGCTCGGCTCGGAGTATCCGAGGCTGCAGAGAGCCTCTCCGCGGGCCACTTTCGCGAGCACGTCGCGCTTGAGCTCATCGCTTCCGAAACGCTGGATGATGGTTCCGACCATGCCTGCGACGCTCATCGGGGCCGTGGTCCAGCCGTGCTCTTGCCAGACGTCGTAGGCTGCATGGCGTGCGTACGCGGGCGCGGCGCGGCCACCGAGCTCCTCGGGCCAGCCCAGAAACAAGAGCCGCTCCTCTGCCAGTTTGCGGTGAATGCCGGGATCATGGCCATCCCAGGAATAATGGGCTTTTGCCTTGAGCTCGGGCGTCAGGTTTCGCCTGAAGAACGCATCGACCTCGTGAGCCAATGTGCGCGCCTCCTCGCCAATATCGAAGTCGATGGTCACATCGCCCGGCTCCGGCAGATGCACGCGCTCGCCTGCGTACAGGCGGCGTCCGGCCTCCTCGAGAAAGCGGGCGGGATCGCCGAACACGAGCGGCCAAGCCTTGGCGCGCAGATTGTAGAGATGGATGTCGTAGTCGGTCGTGAGGCCGTAGCCGCCGAAGGTGTGCAGAGACTGCGCCACGGCGCGGCTTGCGCTGTCGGCGTTCCACCAGGCCGTCAGCGAGATTTCCGCGCCCGCGTGACCCGCGTTGTCGGCGATATCACGGATCGCCTTCCAGGTGAGATATTTGCCGCCGTCGACATCGCAGATCAGGTCGGCCAAGGGATGCGCAATACCCTGATAGGTTCCGATAGGCTGTCCGAAGGCGACGCGTTCCCGCGCGTACGCCGCGGCGAGCCGGATGGCCTCGTGCGCCAGACCCGAAAGCGCCGCCGCCATGAGGAGTTTCCACTCCTCGAGGGCCTGCGCGAAAGCCAGTACGCTGTCCCGCCCGTTTGAGAGGGTGGAGGTTCGCGCATCGCCCAAGCGCAGCTGCGCGATGGGTGTGGAAGCCAGGTTCGGCCCGCTGTTGCGCTCCCCTTCCGATATCCCAATCAGCACGACCTGATCGCCGTTGCGCGCGATCACCGCCTCGGCCACCGCGCCGCCGGCCACCCATTGAACCGGCTCGCGGCCGATGTCCGTGAAGGCGAGGCCGACGACTGCCTTGCCCGCGAGCACCCGGTCGAGCAGCGCGCCGCCCTCACCATCGCCCAGCACGGCGAGCAATCGAGCAACGATCAGCGTTTCGGCGAGGGGACCGGAGACCAAAGTGCGGCCTGCCTCTTCCATGAGAACCGCTGCGTCCAGGAGCGAAAGACCCAAGCCGCCACGGGCAGCCGGCACTCGCAAAGAGAACGCGCCGAGCTCCGCCAGCCCCGTCCAGAGCGCCCGATCAAATCCCCCCGGCAGCGCGGCGCGAATGCGCGCCGGACTGCTGTGCTCGTTCAAGAAGCGCGCGAAGGTCTCGCGCATCATCTCCTGATCTTGCGACAGATCCAGATTCATAGAAGCGAACCCTCGACCCGGCGGCCCGGCGCGACGCCGGACGCGCCGGGAGAGATTCTAGCCCCCGCCGAAACGATAACGAAGCCGCACACCGAACATCCGCGGCTCCCCCAGCACGGCCGTTTCGAATCCGACTGCAGGAGTGCCAAGGCCGGGTATGTATGCATAGTAGTGCAGGTTGGTCAGGTTCGTTCCGAAGAACGACAGGTCAATCTTGGTTCCCATGATGGAGTTCCACGAGGCATTCGCATCGAGCAGATTGCGCGCCGCGAGCCAGCTATAGTTGCCCCCTTCCTCGGTGATGTTGGCTGCATCTCCGGTATAGGTGTAGTTGGCAAGCTGCCTGTCGATGTGGGTACCCGTTACGCCGACGGAGAACTTGCCGATCGACTCGGGCAGCGGCAGCGTGTAGTCGATCGATACCACGGCCTTGTTCTCAGGCGCAAGTTTGAGCGGCGAGCCCACAGTAATATTCTGACCCACGATGTAATTGGGGTCCGTGGACACGACCGGTGCAATGGCGGTGATCTCGGTCCTCAGGTAGGTGTAGTCGGCGGTAAAGGTGAGGCCTGTGACAGGGGTCAACGTGGCTTCGATTTCACCGCCCCAAATCTTCGATTTTCCGGCATTGACGATGCCGGTCGTCGGAGACACGGCGGCGCCCGGCGCAGCGTCGAAGGAGGCCTGCAACTGCTGGTTGCGGAAGTTGTTGTAGAACGCGGTCGCATTGAAGGTAGCGCGCACCGCCCCGTTGTAGCTGGTCTTGATGCCGGTCTCGAAGGAGTCGAGCTTTTCAGGCTGGAACGTGCGGTAGTTCGACGGCGCGTTACCATAAACGCCGCCCGCCCGGTAGCCGCGCGAATACTTGCCATACAGCAACACATCGTCGAGAGGCTTGTACTCGAGATCGGCCAGCCAGGTCGGGGCGTGCGAGGTTTCCGAGGTTGTTTGGTAGCAATTGTTCGGCGTGCTGGTGAGATCCGTGCAGAAGCTGTTCGGTCCTTGAGTAAACGGTGGTTCCACCGGAAACTGGTAGGTGATTCGCTGGCTGGTATTGCTCGATTGGTCGTAAGTGAAGCGAGCGCCGCCGGTAGCTTTCAGCTGATCATTGATCGTATAAGTCGATTGCTCGTAAATGCCGTAGTCGCGAAACCAGTTTTCTCCGACCGTGTAATTCACTGAAGCTACGTGGACTGGAAATCCATACATGGCGCTGGTGGCGGCGCCGACGGGGTCGGTGCAATCCAACGCGGCCGCGTTGGTACAGGAGGCGAACACCGGGCTCTGGTTGCCGCCGGCACTGATCGGATCGCTACCCTCGACATAGAGACCGCCCTGATAGGTCAGGCGGTCATTCAACACCGTGCCTTGCGCCTGCAGCTCATCGGAAAAGGTGAATTCGGAGGAAGACCAAGTTCCGGGCGCCGATTGGATCGTCGAGAAAACGATGGGAGGAATGGGACCTATCACAAAATTCGTGCCGAACAGCGCGTTATTCACCCGCTCCATAAGTTGCGAGTAGCTCGCAATGTTCTTGAGCGTGAAGCCATCGCTCGCATGCCACGTCGTGGTGTTGATCAATTGATAGTTGTAGGTCAACGTTTCAGGAGCGGGCAGGTCCTGTTGCACCGTATAGAAGCCTTGGCCCTGCGCTCTCGCCAGCTGCGGGCACGCAAAGCCCGCGCCTGTGCCGCTGGTAGGATCGCAGGTGATCAATTTTTGAACACCGCCCGTGACGTCCGATCGGTCGAACGAAGCGATGGTGTAATTCTCGAGATTCGGCGTCAGGTCGACCACGAGGCTTGCCCGGGCGGCGGTGTAATTCGTGTCCTCCAGACGTGCAGGCCCAATGCCGCTATCGTTGTTCAGATAGCCGGAGCGGTACATTTGGTCCGCGGCGAGCCGGAAACGAACCGTATCGCTGATCGGTAGATTCAGTACGCCCTGCTCGCGGTGCATGTCGTAGTTGCCGTAGGAGAGTTCCCCGTAACCGCCGAACTCGCTGGTCGGCTTCTGCGGCACGAACAAAATGGCGCCGCCCGTGGTATTCAACCCGAACAGCGTACCTTGGGGACCCTTGAGCACCTGGACGTTCGCCAGATCGAAGAAGTCGCCGTGATTCGTACCATCGCCGATCGGAATGCCGTTGCCATTGCCGCGCGGCGCGACGACGTCGGCGAAGTAGACTCCGACCGAGGGCGGCGAGCCCGGGTCCTGATTGAAGCCGCGGATGGCGAAGGTGGTTTCGTCCGTGCCGAAGTTCTGGTTGGCCGACAGCGACGGTGTGTACTGGGCGAGATCGGCCGCATTGGTAATGTCGCGCCGGTCCAATTGCGCCTGGCTGAACACCTGGATCGAGATCGGCACGTCCTGCAACCGTTCCTCGACGCGCCGCGCGGTCACGATGATCTCAGTCATGTCTCCCGCCGAGGTCGTTTGCGTTTGCGTCGTCGCCTGCTGCGCGCCGGCCAACTGGGCCGCAGCGAGTCCGAGCAACGCCGCTATCGATAGTCCATAACATTTGGCGCTCATTAGCCTCTCCCCTCTGAAATTATGATTTGTGTCCCCGCCGATCGATACGCATCGCCGCAGCCGCGTCGTTTTTGATATTTCATTCAAACCCCCGTGAGAGAATTCCAGCCGTCGAATTCTTGAGCCTAGGCTCCCATCAGCGACCTCGGATCGATCTGACCCGTGGCAATACCACCTAAAAACCCTCCGTCGACGGCGAGCGCCGCACCGTTGATATAGCTCGCCGCATCACTGTTGAGAAACACGAGCGGCCCGGCCTGCTCCTCCGGAGTCGAGCGCCGATTGATCGGCTGAGTCGCCGCCTCGATCACCGACGCTTTGGTGGCCGACTCGAAATGGGCCATCATCGGAGTCTGCGTAGGACCCGGCATCGTGCAATTCATGCGGATACCGCGCTTGATGGTGCGTGCCGCAAACATCATCGTCCAAACGACGATGACCTCTTTTGAAAACGAATAACCTTCGCGCACCGTCTCTGCCGCGTTGCGCTCGCACCAGTCGACGGCTTGCTCGAAGCTGTCGTTCTTGATCAGCTCGATCACCGCGGGAAGTCTGCGGCTCCATCCGAGTCCGGCCGTCGAGGAGATGCTGGCGATGGCACTTCCGGGCGACATGGCCGGCAACAACGCCTCGGTCAGCCGCCGTGATCCGATGTAGTTGACCTTCATGACGTCGATCGGCGGCGATGTTTGCGGGAGGCCCGCACAGTTGAATAGCGCATCGACCTTGCCGCCGATCTTGGCGGCGGCGCCATCGATCGAGGCCGGATCACGTAGATCCATTTGCGTGAAGGAAGCGAGCCCGAGCTTGCTCGGCTTGTAGTCGAGGCCGTGCACTTCGGCACCGAGCTCGAGCAGCAGCTTCGCAGTGGCTTCTCCCATGCCGGAGAAGCAGCCACTCACAACCACCCGCTTATCTTTGTATGTCATGTACTCCGTCATCATTTCCCCGCGACCCTTGCGGGCAGCCAGCCTCGAGACAGAAACATCGTATGTGTACTACACTGTGGTTGCTTAGTATTTGTCAGGCGACCATGGAAAGTAAAGTGTGTCGCAGCAGAACAACATAATCTCTCGAGCGGACGCAGGAGATTTCGATGAGTGACGGCGCCCCCCTTAGCGCGGCAGTCCCGAAGCCGGAGCATATCCCAGCCTCGGTGATATATGACTTCGATTTCTTTCGAGATCCGGCCTACTTGGCCGATCCTCACCGGCGCATCCTGGAGTTGGTCCGGTCGGCGCCTCCGGTGTTTTGGACCCCGCGAAATGGCGGCCACTGGATGTTTTTAAGCCACGAGGCGAATTTCAAAGCGTCGCGCGATCCGGATACCTTTTCCAGCCAATTCGTGACCGAGGAGCAAATGAAGGTCTTCGTCGCGCAGCTGCCTCCGGGTATGCCGCGCATCCCGTTGGCCGTGCCCATCAACTTGGACCCGCCCGAGCACACCAAGTACCGGGCCCCCCTGCAAAAGGCCTTCTCACCGAAGACCATGATCGCGCTCAAAGACAGCATCCGGACCCTGGCGAACGAGCTCATCGATAAAGTCATCGACCGCGGGCGCTGTGATTTCATGGTGGATATCGCCGAGCCGCTGCCGGTGCAGGTCTTCTTGAAACTCCTCGGTCTGCCGCTCGAGCGACAGGCCGAGTATCGGGCCATCGTCAGGGCTCAGCTCGCGAACACGGAGCACGATGCCAAGAAGAGCATGATGAACCTGATCCAGGTCACCACCATCATGCGCGACACCATCCTCGAGCGCCGCGATCACCCGCGCGACGACATGCTCAGCACGTTGTGGAGATCCGAGATCGACGGCACGCCGACCAGCCTCGAGGATATGGAGAACTATGCCGTTCTTTTGTTCATCGCCGGGCTCGATACCGTGATGAATGGCATGGGGTTCGGCGTGCGCCACCTGGCTCAGGACCCCGCGCTGCAGCGCGAGTTGCGCGCCGATCCGCGCCGCATCCCGGTTGCGGCGGAAGAGTTGCTGCGCCGTTACACCTTCACGGTCCCGGTCAGGAAAGTGCGCAAGGACGCCGTCTTCGAGGGAGTACAGATGAAGGAAGGCGAGCGGGTGATGCTGTTTCTGCCGGCCGCGGATCTCGACCCCAAGGAGTTTCCCGACGCGGACCGCCTCGATATCCGGCGCGAAAAGCCGCACATCGCGTTCAACGCCGGACCGCATCGCTGCCTCGGATCGCATTTGGCGCGGGTGGAACTACAAACTCTCTACGAGCAGATGCTGGAGCGGCTGCCGGAATTTCGTCTCGATCCAGAGCATCCGCCGAAGTTTCATGGGGGCCCGGTCATCGGCGTGGACTCACTCGCGCTGATGTGGGACGCGTAATGAGCTCTGCGCGCGTCCTGCCGCGGCTGGACAGCGAAAACCGCTTTTTCTGGACCGCGGGGGCTGAAGGGCAATTGCGTTTCCTGCGCTGTCAGCAGTGCTCGACCTTTATTCATCCGCCTCGGCCGGTGTGCCGCCATTGTCTATCCGATAAGCTCGCGCCGCAGGCCGTTCCCGGGACCGGCACCATCGACACTTACACCGTCAACTACCAGGCGTGGCGGCCCGACCTCGAGATCCCCTATGTGATTGCGCGGGTCGCCATCGACGGAGCGCCGGGCGTTTTTCTCACCACCAATATCGTCGGATGCGCGGTCGACTCGGTCGAGATCGGCGACCGGGTTCGCGTGAAGTTCGAGCAGCAGGGCGATGTCTATCTGCCGCTCTTCGAGAAGATCGTCTGATATGCCCGCCGCGGACGCCTACATCACCGGGATTGGCCAGTCCGAGATTGGTGTCCGCCTGCAGCGCGCGCCGCTTTTGCTCACGCTCGACGCGGTTCGCGAGGCTCTGACAGAAGCGGGCCTCGGCATCGGGCAAATCGACGGGGTCTCGACGTATCCTGGCAGATCCTCGGCGTACCTCGGATTCTCGCCGATCGGCGCCGACGAATTGATCGACGCGCTCGGCATTCGCGCACGCTGGCACCTGGGAAGTCTCGAGATCAGCTCCCAGCTCGGCGCCGTCGCCGCCGCAGCGATGGCCGTGCGCACCGGGCAGGCGCGTCACGTGATCTGCTATCGAACCGTGTACGAGGCGGCGGCGATGTCGCGGCCCGAAGAGTATCCGCCGTTGCGCCGTGATCGCGTGGACGGATATTCGCAATGGCTCACGCCCTTCAACGCCTATTCCGCCGCCAACTGGACCGCCCAATATGCGATGCGACATGTCAAGCGTTTCGGTCTCACCCGCGAGCAGCTCGCGCAGATCGCGCTGACCGATCGCGCCAATGCCTTGCTCAATCCGCGCGCGCTGGTCCGCGAGCCGCTGTCGATGGAGCAGTACCTCGCCGCCCGGATGATCTCGACCCCTTTGTGCCTCTACGACTGTGATCGCTATACGGACGCCTCGACCGTGCTTATCGTTTCGGCGGGCGATGCGATCGACGAAGTGCAGTGCACGCCGATCCGCATCGCCGCCATGGCGGGCACGGTGGAGCGTCACAGCTGGGATCAGGCGGAGTGGATGGCCTGTTATCCGACCGGCGCCGATTTGTGGAAAAGCACGGATTACAAACCGGCCGATGTCGACACGGTCCAGCTCTACGACGGCTTCAGTTTTCAGGCGATCGCTTGGCTCGAGGGGCTCGGGTTTTGCCCCGTCGGCGAAGGCGGCCGATACATCGAGGGAGGAAAGCGCATCGCGCTCGATGGCGAGTTGCCTCTCAACACCTTCGGCGGCCAGCTGGGTGCGGGGCGTCTGCACGGGTTTGGTTTCGCTCACGAAGCCGTGGTGCAACTGCGGGGCTTGGGCGGCAAGCGCCAGATCGCGGGCAATCCCACGGTCGCGGTCGCCGCGTCGGGCGGTGGCCCTCTCGCAACCGCCCTGCTGCTTGCGCGGGATTGACGCCGATGCGAGCCAACCCCATCGACGACTCGCCCGGCTATAGACGGCGCCTGCGGGTGACGCCGTCGGACGGCCGCGTGCTCGCCGAACTCGAGGACGATTATCACTGCATGGCCGTGACGCTCCATCACGACGGCCATGCGGCGACGGCCGTGGAGCCTCGCATGGATCGTGCCCCGTGGAACATTTGCCCAGGCGCTGTTGCGGTGCTCGAGCAGACCTTCGAGGGAATCGCTCTCGAGAATTTCGCATCGCGCGGAGACAAGCGCGCCAATTGCACGCATCTGCACGACCTGGCGGTCCTTGGTGCCGCGCATGCCTTCGACTCCGCACCCACGGTCTTCGACATTCTGGTCTCCGACCCTGTCGAAGGCAGGAGCGAGGCCGAACTGCGCCGCAACGGCATCGCGGTGCTAGACTGGAGCGTGGTGAAAGGTCGGATAATCGCACCCGAACCGTTGGCTGGCCTCGACCTCGACAACATGCGCAACTGGCTCGAATCCCTGGATCCCGACACACGGGAGGCGGCAAGGTTGCTGCGCTGGGGAACCATGGTGGCACACGGGCGAACCTTGCCGGCGGGTTGGGCATCATCCGGAACCGGCAATATGGCAAGTCGTAGCCGGTGCTTTACCTTTCAGCCGCACAAGGCGGGTGAAGCCAAGCACGTCGGGGAAATACGCGATTTCAGCCGCGGTGCCGCGCGACCGCTCGACTCCGCCTCATTTGCAGCACGGAACTCGGATCTGTTTCATGTCACGCGCGATCACGCGTCGCGCAAGCTTGCCGGAAGGAGGACATCATGAAGATGAACGATATGATGGTCATCAGCGTCGATGACCACGTGAGTGAACCGCCCGATATGTTCGACAAGCATTTATCGGGGGACGCGCTTGCGAGCGCTCCGAAAATGCGTACCACGGCCACGGGCACCAATTACTGGGAGTACCAGGGCATGAAAATGCCCCAGGTCGGTCTCAACGCCGTTGTCGGACGCGTGCCGGAAGAGTACGGCATGGAGCCGACGTCGCTCGATCAGCTGCGCAAGGGTGTCTATCAAGTGGATGCCCGCGTCGACGACATGAACGTCAACGGCATCGCGGCGTCGTTGAACTTCGCGAGCTGCGTGGGCTTCGATGGCGGCGTGTTTCACAAGGTTCCCGACAAGGCCAAGGCGCTCGTGCATTTGCGCGCCTACAACGACTGGCACATCGACGAGTGGTGCGGAGCTCACCCCGGCCGCTTCATTCCGTGCGCGCTGCTTCCGACTTGGGATCAGAAAGCCATGGTGGAGGAGGTGAAGCGCATCGCGGCCAAGGGTTGCACCGCGGTATCGCTCAACGAAAATCCCACCGTGCAGAAGCTGCCGAGCATCCACAACGCGTATTGGGATCCGCTATGGAAAGCCGTCGTCGAGCACGACATCGTCATGTGCCTGCACATCGGAGCGGGCAACCCGGCGCCGCACGCGTCCATGGAGACGCCGATCGAGGCTTGGATATCGACCATGCCTATTTCCATCGTGGTCGGCGCGGCCGATTGGCTGCATCTCGAGGCGCTCGAGCGCTACCCGTCCATGAAGATCGCGCTCTCCGAGGGCGGCATCGGTTGGATTCCCTACTTCCTGGAGCGCAGCGATTTCAGCCACGAGCGGCACAAGGCGTGGACGCACTCTCGCTTCGAGGGCACCAAGCCGAGCGAGGTGTTTCGCCGACATTTCCTGACCTGCTTCATCGATGACGCATTCGGTCTGCAAAACTTGCCGGCCGTCGGCGAGGATATGGTCGCCTACGAGTGCGACTACCCGCATTCGGATTCGCTCTGGCCCAAAGCGCCCGAGACGCTCTGGGATAGCGTCAAACATTTGACCGAAGCGCAAATCGACAAAGTCACTCATCGCAACGCCATGCGCTTCTTCCGTTTCGATCCGCTAAAGCATTTCAAACGCGCAGAGCTCACCGTCGGAGCCTTGCGGGCGAAGGGCGCCGGCGTGGACATCAGCGTGCATTCCTATGGCGGCGCAGCGCCGCTCCTGCCCGGAGAGAAGGCTCGGCCCATCACCTCGGGCGATGTCATGGAAATGTACAATCGCCATCGCAAGACGGCGTAGAGAGAAGCTGACATGACGGAAGCGTATATCATCGACGCCGTCCGCACGCCCCGCGGGATCGGCAAGGTCGGCAAGGGCGCCCTGACCCATCTGCACCCGCAGCACCTGGCGGCTACTGTGCTGAAGGCCCTGCAGGCGCGCAACCACATCGACACCGCGGAAGTCGACGACATCGTCTGGGGGACGAGTGCACAGAAAGGCAAGCAAGGCGGCGATATGGCCCGCATGGCCGCGCTCGATGCCGGCTACGATGTGCGCGCGAGCGGCGTGACGCTGGACCGCTTCTGCGGGAGCGGTCTGACCGCGGTCAGCATGGCGGCGGCGCAAATCCGATCCGGGATGGAGGATCTGATCATCGCCGGCGGCACGGAGATGATGTCGTACATCACGAGCAGCGGGCAGGAAGAGATGGCGGCCGGCTTGAAGTCGTTGGGAATCGGCTCGGGAAATACGCGGCTCCAGCAACGGCATCCGCAATCGCATCAGGGCCTGTGCGCCGATGCCATCGCCTCGATGGAGCATATCGGCCGGGAGGCGCTCGATGCCTTCTCCCTGGAGAGTCAGCAGCGGGCCGGCCGAGCTATCAAAGAGGGCCGTTTCGAGCGATCGATCGTTCCCGTGCAGAACGACGACGGCACGGTCGCGCTCGCCCGGGACGAGTACCCGCGGCCGCAGACGACCGCGCAGGACCTCGCCTCGCTCAAGCCGAGCTTCGCACAAGTGGCGGACTTCTCGCCTGACGGCAGCGGGGTCACATTTCGCCAACTCATCAACCGGCGCTATCCCGACCTGAAAATCGAGCACGTGCACCACGCGGGCAGCTCTTCGGGTATCGTGGACGGTGCAGCCGGTCTGCTCCTGACTTCCAAGGATTACGCGGCCAAGCGCGGTTACAGGCCGCGCGCCCGTATCGTGGCCACAGCGAACATCGGCGATGACCCGACGCTCATGCTGAACGCGCCCGTTCCGGCTGCGCGGAAAGTGCTCGCACGAGCGGGTTTGCATGCGGAGGACATCGACCTCTGGGAGGTCAACGAGGCATTCGCAGTCGTGGTCGAGAAATTCATTCGCGATCTGCGCCTCGATCGCGAGAAGGTCAATGTGAACGGCGGAGCGATCGCACTGGGTCATCCCATCGGCGCTACCGGCGCGGTATTGATCGGTACCGTGCTCGATGAGCTCGAGCGGCGCGAGCTCAAGCGCGGGCTGATCACGATGTGCGCGGCGGGCGGCATGGCCCCCGCGCTCATCATCGAGCGAATATAAGAAACGCCGCATGTCGCGGCCTGCGGTCAATCAATGGAATCCATATTCGGTAGTACGAAAAACAAGAGAAGGGCTGTTGGCCTCAAGTTGTCGGTCATTGCCCGTCAACTGCGATTGAACTTTGATCAGAGCACGAAGCTGCGGGGTTTGACACGCGCCAAGTGGACGCTGATTGCGGCCGTCTCGCAAAATCCCGGCGCTACGCAGCGCACGATCGCCCAGGCGCTTGAGGTCAGCGAGATCACGGCCGGGCGGCTCATCGATCGCCTCTGTGAGGAGGGATATCTCAAGCGGACCGAGAGTCCAACCGACCGGCGCGCCTACCGCGTGCATTTGGCGGCCGGCGCACAACCGGTGCTCGACAAGCTCGACGAGGTCGCGAAGGGCCACGAAGCCGAGATATTCGCAGGCTTCAGCAACGCCGATCTCGACAAGTTGGACGAGCTCCTCGAGGCCATCGCGCGCAATCTGTCGGCAGCGAGGAGCGTTCGAGCGGCGGCAAAGTAACGGTCGCTGGGCAGCCGGTAATGAGCGAGCTCGATGCCAAAGACTTCTTTACCGACGTCTCCCTCGTCGCCGATCCCGCTCCGTACTTCCATCGGTTGAGATCGAAGTGTCCCGTGCTCCGCGAGCCCCACCATGGCGCCATGATGGTGACCGGATACGCCGAGGCGCTGGAGGTCTTCAAGCAGCGCGACGTGTTCTCTTCGTGCGTCGCGGTCACCGGACCCATCCCGCCGCTACCTTTCATGCCGCGAGGCGACGACGTCACCGAGCAGATATCGCAACACCAGGCTGACATGCCATGGGCGGCTTACCTGGTCACTCTCGACGGTCAGGCGCACGGCGTGCTGCGTGCGATGCTCAATGGCTTGCTCACGCATACACGGCTCAGGAAAAACGAAGAATATGTACGGCAGTTGTGCGACCGGCTGATCGATGGCCTTATTGCCAACGGTCGGTGCGAGTTCGTGTCGGAGTACGCAAACGCCCTATCCACTCTGGTCATCGCTGATCTTCTGGGCGTACCCGAGGACGACAGGGAGGAATTGCTGCAGTTGCTCGGAGAGCCTCCGACTCAGATCGCCGGCGATCCGCAACACAAGAGCGCACGGGACCCGCTGGCTCACCTCGACAGTCGGTTCACCGGTTACATGGAGGAGCGGCGCGGCCACCCCTGCGGGGACATGATGTCGGAGCTTGCGAACACCCGGTTCAAGGACGGATCTCAGCCGGACTTGGACGTACCGGTCCGCTTGGCTAAATTTCTGTTCGGCGCCGGCCAAGATACTTCGGCGCGGCTCATGGCCTCGTGCTTTCGGCTGCTGGGCGAGTGTTCTCATCTTCAGGATCGCCTGCGTGCCGAGCGCAATCGCATTCCGGATTTCATCGAAGAAACGCTGCGACTGGAAAGCCCGGTTAAAACGCTCTCCCGCCTGACTCGGACCACGACGTCCATCGGCGGTGTTACCGTCGCCGCGGGCACCATCGTAACGCTCGCCTTGGGAGCGGCGGATCGCGATCCACGCCGGTTCGAGGCACCGGACGAGCTCAACATCGATAGATCGAACGTACGCGACCACGTTGCCTTCAGCCGTGGTCCGCACGCCTGCCCGGGCGCGCCGCTCGCACGCGCTGAAACGCGTATCACCTTGGAGCGCTTTCTCGATCGGATGCGGGACATCCGCATCTGCGACGCGCAGCATGGGCCGGCAGCAGCCCGGCGATATGACTATGTGCCCACGTACTTGTTACGCGGGCTTTCGGCGCTGCACCTCGAATTCGACGCGGCCTAGGTCGGGCCCGAACCCGGCCGACAGAGGCGTCCGAAACCGGTTAGTGTATGGCCAGGATGTCGCTCTTGCTCATGGAGGTCGTGAGCTTACCGTCGACGTTCGACAGCGTGCTCGCAGGTATGCTCACGAGTTTGCCATCGATGATGATCTGGGCCGCACCGTCCGGGCCGACTCGATAAACCGTGCCGAGCCGCGAGCCGTTCGCGGACACCAGCATCTTGCCCTTCTCGGCGACCGCTGCAGTCGCGGCTGCGCTGGAGGAAGTCTGTGCAGCAGCGCTAAACGCCGCCAACACACAAGTCAAAGCAACTAGCCAGGATGTCCTCACGATCTCTCTCCTCTCAGCGGCGGCGGGAGCCTCGCCGAAGCGATAAAATTACTAAGCAACGTTAGTATCTCCCTAAGCAACGGTAGTATTTAATCAGGGGTACTGTCAAGACTTGACCTGTGCCCCACTGCTCAGATTCGGTGCAGAGCACCGCCGTAAATCTC
>Ga0302324_100016973_pt1 | contig 14463 bp, 15 predicted proteins | sample Palsa_T0_1_FD_201949 | JGI IMG/M metagenome (GOLD analysis project Ga0302324, IMG submission 201949) | Peat permafrost microbial communities from Stordalen Mire near Abisko, Sweden - Palsa_T0_1 | ecosystem: Environmental > Terrestrial > Soil > Palsa > Peat permafrost | place: Sweden: Abisko...
CGACCGGGCCGGCGCTGCCCAGGCTGGTCGAGTACGCGATCGAGCTATCGGGCCGGCCTGCGCCGCGCACCTGCGTGCTGAACACGGCGATGGGCGATGATCCCGGCGGCTTCCTGCGCATGTACGCGTGGCTGTCCGGGACGTCCGCGCGGGCCAGCCACCTGCAGCTTTTCCCGATGCCCAACGTCGCCGACCCGGCGGACCTGCTGCTCTCCCAGGACGTGGTCTTCGTGGGCGGCGGCAGCGTCGCCAACCTGGTCGCGGTCTGGCGCGCGCACGGCCTTGACCGGGTGATGCGGCAGGCGTGGCGCGACGGCGTCGTGCTGGCGGGCGTGAGCGCGGGTGCGCTGTGCTGGTTCGAGGGCGGCACGACGGACTCGTTCGGCACGGTGCTGCGGCCGTTCACGGCCGGCCTGGCGATGCTGCCCGGCAGCTACTGCCCGCACTACAGCGCCGAGCCGGCCAGGCGCCCGCTGTACGAGTCGCTGGTGGCCGACGGCAGCCTGCCGGCCGGAATCGCCTGCGACGACGGGACCGCCGCGCATTTCGCCGACGACGCGCTGGCCGAGGTCGTGGCCGACGGACCGGGCGCGTTCGGCTACCGGGTCGAGCCGGACGGCGCGGGCGGTGCCGCGCAGACGACGCTGGCCACCCGGCTGCTGCGGTAGCGGTCAGCAGCCGCCACGACCGGCGGTGGTCTTCGCTGACGAGAACGGATTCGTCCGGGCGCGCGGTCAGGCGTAGCGCTGATGCACCGGTTCCCAGCCGCTGACGTTCTCCGGGTCGGCGCGCGTCCCGCCAGGGAAGCCGGCCAGCGCGTCCAGGTGCCAGTGCCAGCCCGCCAGCACCCTGCTTCGATACGCCTCCGGCAGTTCCACGGTGCTGGAGAAAGTAAGCAGCGTCCCTGATCCGTCCGGCCGCAGTTCCCAGCGAAGCACGCCGTGCGGGTCGCCCGTCGTCTCCAGCAGGTGAGGCGGATCCAGCCTGGTGATGGTCGCATGCATCTCGGCGCGGTTGCTCGGGTCGGCGGCAACGGCTACCGCAGGGAACCCGGCAGGCCGGGTCAGGGTTTCCGCGCGGTGGCGTGGCGCAGCGACCAGCCAAGCGCCGCGAGGACGGAGGCGGGCAGCAGCCACCACGCGTTGATCCCCTGACTGTGCACAAGCACTGCGGTCAGCACCAGCGCCGCCGCCACGGCTGCGCCGCCGCGCCAGTCGTCGCCGATCACGAAGTCGTACCAGAACGCGCCGAACGACCTCAGCCGGGCCATCAACGCACTGCCTCCCCGGGCGGCACGGCGGCGGACGGCACCGAGCCAGGCGCGGCGGCGGGGACCGGGCTGGCGGCATCCGCCGCCGCCCTGGAGCGGCGCAGCGTGACTCCGTAGCCGAGCGACACCAGCGCGATCACCGGCACGAGCACCAGCAGCGCCGCGTCGCCGCCCGGCCAGCGCGCGCCCGCGCCCTGGCTGCCCCAGAACGTGCCGAACGCCGTCAGCATGACGCCGACCGAGAACTTCATCGCGTTCTCCGGAACGCGGGCCAGCGGCGCCCGGACCGCGACACCGGTCACGGTGACGACGGCCACGGCCACCGCGGCGGCGAGGGCCGCGACGCCCAGGTCGCGCTGGGTGTCCCCGAACGTGATCACGATGAACACCACCTCAAGGCCCTCCAGCAGCACGCCCTTGAAGGCGAGCGTAAAGGCGTACCAGTCGCTGACCACGCCCCGGCGGCCGGCCGCCACCGCCTGGGCGGCCGCGACCTCGCGCGCGTAGGCGCTCGCCTCGTCGTGGCGGTCCTTGTGTCCAGAGAAGCGCAGGATCGCCTTGCGCAGCCACTGCAGCCCGAACGCGGCCAGCAGCCCCCCGACGACCAGGCGCAGCGCGCCGAGCGGGACCTGGGTGAGGGCGGGCCCGATCCCCGCCGTGATCCCGGCCAGCACGACGAGCGCGACGGCCATGCCCTGCAGCGTCGATCGCCACTGCCTGGTCAGGCCTGCGGCGAGCACGATGGTCAGCGCCTCGACCGCCTCGACCAGGCAGGCCGCGAAGACGGTCAGGAACAGCGGGAGCGCGTTCACCTGGCCTCCTGGGTACCGGGCCGGTCGGCACTGACGATCGTTCCACGATACGCGGCCAGGGCCGGCCGGCTATGGCCTGCAACCATGAGCGAGCGTGATCGGCGCCGCCGGTCAGGCACTAACATCGGACCCGTGACCGTGACCTTGCTGACTAGCCAGACGCCCGCGCGCGACGCACAGGCCGACGCCATCATCATCGGAGTGGTGCAGGGACCCGACGGCCCGCTGCCCGCTGCCGGGGCGCAGGACGTCGACCAGGCCCTGGACGGCGGCCTCGCGGCGACGCTTGCCGTGCTCGGCGCCACCGGCAAGGCCGAGGAAGTGACCAAGATAGCCACGGCCGGCCGGCTGGCCGCCCCGCTGGTCGTCGCGGTCGGGCTCGGTCCGGTCCGTGGCGACGCGCCGCTGCAAGCTGAGACGCTGCGCCGCGGGGCCGGCGCGGCCGTGCGGGCGCTGGCCGCGGTGAAGCCGCGGCGGGTAGCGCTGGCCCTGCCGGCCAGCAGCGACGCGGAGGCCGAGGCCGTCGGGCTCGGCGCCCTGCTCGGCGGTTACGTGTTCGGCCGTTACCGCGCCGACGGGCGGCGGCCGGAGACGGTGCTCACGCTCCTGGGGCACGTCGATCCCGCCGCGGCGCGGCGCGCCAGCACGCTCGCTGAGGCGGTCATGCTCGTTCGCGATCTGGTGAACACCGGCCCCTCGGACCTGTTTCCCTCGACCTTCGCGGCCGAGGCGGAAAGAGTTGCCAGCGCCAGCGGGCTCGACGTCGACGTGCTGGACGAGAAGGCGCTGGCCGAGGGCGGCTACGGCGGCATACTCGGCGTCGGCCAGGGCTCGGTGCACCCGCCGCGGCTGGTCCGGCTCGCTTACTCCCGCCCCGGCGCCACCAGGACCGTCGTCTTCGCCGGCAAGGGCATTACGTTCGACTCGGGCGGCCTGTCGCTGAAGCCGTCCAAGGCCATGGAGACCATGAAGTGCGACATGGCCGGCGCCGCGGCCGTGCTGGCCGCCCTGCAGGCGCTGGCTGCGCTCGGGCCGGAGGTGAACGTCGTCGGGTACCTGCCGCTGGCTGAGAACATGCCCAGTGGCACGGCGCAGCGCCCCTCCGACGTCATCACGATCTTCGGCGGCACCACCGTCGAGGTGCTGAACACCGACGCCGAGGGACGCCTCGTGCTGGCCGACGCGCTCGCCAGGTCGGCGGAGGACTCTCCTGACCTGCTCGTCGACGTCGCCACCCTGACCGGCGCGCAGGTCGTCGCGCTCGGGCCGCGGCTGAGCGGCGTGATGGCCAACGACGATGCCGTCCGCGACGGCGTGGTGGACGCCTTCCGGCGGGCAGGCGAGGAGGCCTGGCCGATGCCGCTGCCCGACGAGCTGCGGAAGGGCCTGGACTCGACTGTCGCCGACCTTGCCAACGTGACTGGCGAGCGCGCGGGCGGCATGCTGGTGGCCGGCCTCTTCCTGCGGGAGTTCGTGCCGCCCGGGGTCCGCTGGGCACACCTGGACATCGCCGGGCCCTCGTTTCATGAGGGTGAGCCGTATGGGTATGTCGCCAACGGCGGGACCGGCGCCGCGGTGCGGGCCCTGGTGCAGATCGCGCTGGACGTCGCCGACGGACGGCTGTAGGCAGATCAGGCAGGCCTGGCGGAGCAGATAAGGCTGGCAGAGCAGATAAGGAGCTCACGGTGGCGGAAGGCAGCGGCTACGACATCGTCATCCTCGGCGGCGGCAGCGGCGGCTACGCCTGCGCGCTGCGCGCGGCCGAGCTTGGCAAGCGCGTCGCGCTGGTCGAGAAGGACAAGGTCGGCGGCACCTGCCTGCACCGGGGCTGCATCCCGACGAAGGCTCTGCTGCACGCCGCCGAGATCGCCGACCTGACAAGGGAGAGCGGGTCGTTCGGCGTGCTCGCCACGCTGCAGGGCATCGACATGGCCGGGGTCAACGCCTACAAGGACAAGGTGGTGACCCGGCTGTGGAAGGGCCTGCAGGGGCTGATCTCCTCGCGGCACATCGACGTCGTCGCGGGCCAGGGGCGGCTCGTCTCGCCGACCCAGGTCACGGTCGGCGACGGCGTCGTCGAGGGCGCGCACGTCGTGCTCGCCACCGGATCACAGGCCCGCAGCCTGCCCGGTCTCGCCATCGACGGTGAGCGCGTGATCACCAGCGATCAGGCGCTCACGCTGGAGCGGGTGCCGGCGTCGGTGGTGATCCTCGGCGGCGGGGTGATCGGGGTGGAGTTCGCCAGCGCCTGGCGGTCGTTCGGCGCCGAGGTCACCATCGTGGAGATGCTGCCGCACCTGCTGCCGCCCGAGGAGGAGTCGAGCTCGAAGCTGCTGGAGCGCGCGTTCCGGCGGCGCGGCATCGGCTTCAGGCTCGGGACGAGGTTCGAGGGCGTCAAGAACACCGGCTCAGGCGTGACCGTGACGCTCGAGGGCGGCGCGACCATCGAGGCCGAGCTGCTGCTGGTGGCCGTCGGCCGCGGGCCGGTCTCGGCCGGGCTCGGCTACGAGGAGGCCGGCGTCGCCGTAGAGCGCGACTTCGTCGTCGTGGACGAGTACTGCCAGACCAACGTCCCGACGATCTCAGCCGTCGGCGACCTCATCCCCGGTCCGCAGCTGGCGCACGCCGGCTTCGGGGAGGGAATCATGGTCGCCGAGCGGCTTGCCGGGCTCCCGGTGACCCCCATCGACTACGACGGCGTCCCAAGGGTCGCCTACAGCCACCCGGAAGTGGCCTCGGTGGGCATCACCTCCGCGACGGCGGCGCAGCGCGGCATCGAGACCGTGGAGGTCACCTACGACCTGGCGGGCAACGGCAAGAGCCAGATCCTGCAGACCCAGGGTGCCGCGAAGGTGATCGCCACCGCCGGCGGCGGGCCCGTGCTCGGCATCCACCTGGTGGGCGCGCGGGCCGGCGAGCTGATCGCCGAGGGCCAGCTGATCTACAACTGGGAGGCGTTGCCGTCCGAGGTCGCCCAGCTCATCCATCCGCACCCGACCCAGTCCGAGGCGATCGGCGAGGCGCACCTCGCGCTGGCCGGCAAGCCACTGCACTTCCATTCATGACCGTCCATCTCATGACCCTGCATTCATGACCCGGGAAATGTCCCGCCGCCAGCGGGAACCGCGTCCGGCCACGCGCAGCAGCTAGAGTCGACTTAACGAAGGAGTCACGCAAAGCCATGTCGGTCTCCGTATCCATGCCACAGCTCGGCGAGAGCGTCACCGAGGGTACCGTCACGCGCTGGCTGAAGAAGGAGGGCGAGCGCGTCGAGGCCGACGAGCCGCTGCTCGAGGTCTCCACCGACAAGGTCGACACCGAGATCCCGTCCCCGGTGTCCGGGATCCTGCGCGGCATCACCGTCGCGGAGGACGAGACAGTGGCGGTCGGCGCGGAGCTGGCCGTGATCGACGAGGAGGGATCCGCCGGCGGCGTCGCTGGCGGCTCCGCTGCCGTACCACCAGCGGCGTCTGGCGGCCCGGCCGCGCAGGACGGCGGACAATCCGTTGCCGGGCCGGCCGCGGTCACCCCGGCTCAGGATGGCCCCCCGTTGCAGCCGCCTCCCTACCAGCCGCCCAGCGCCGCGGAGCCCGTTTCCGTGCCGCCCTCCTACCAGCCGCCTGCTTACCAGCCGCCCGGCGCCGCGGAGCCCGTTCCCGAGCCGCTGTCGTACCAGCGGCCCGAGGAGCAGGACGTGCCACGGCAGGCACCGGCCGCGCAGGCTCCGCCGCAGCAGGCTCGCGGTCCCTGGCAGCCTGCAGCGCCGCCGCCCCAGGATGGACCGTCACCGGCCGTGCCGCCGCAGGCGCCCGCTTTCCCGGCCGGCGCCGAGGGATCTGGCCAGGGGGCCGATAGCGGCCCCGCGCTCACCTCAGGAACCGACGGCCCGTACGTCACCCCCCTGGTGCGCAAGCTCGCCACCGAGCACGGCGTCGACCTTGCCGCGGTGGCGGGCACGGGTGTCGGCGGGCGCATCCGCAAGCAGGACGTCATCGACGCCGCCCGTGAGCTCCGCGAGCCCGGTGCCGCAGCGCATGGCGCCCCGGCAGGCCTGGCGCCGGCCGCGGCAGCCGGGCCGCCTGCAGCCGCACCGCCTGCGTCCGGCGTCACGGCCGGGCAGGCGCCCGTCGGCCCGGCTTCCCGCCAGGAACAAGAAAACGGCCAGGCACCCGCTGCCACCGCCAAGCCCGCGATCGTGCCCTCCAGCCTGCGCGGTACGACCGAGCAGATGTCGCGGGCTCGCCAGGTGATCGCCAAGCGGATGGTCGAGTCGCTGCAGACCTCCGCCCAGCTGACCACCGTGGTGGAGGCCGACGTCACGGCGATCGCCCGGCTCAGGGACCTCGCCAAGGCGGACTTCGAGGCAAGAGAGGGCGTCAAGCTGTCCTTCCTGCCCTTCTTCGCGCTCGCCGCGGTGGAGGCGCTCAAGGTCCACCCCAAGCTCAACGCCGTCATCGACACGGCGAGCGCCCAGGTGACCTACCACGACGCCGAGCACCTCGGCATCGCCGTGGACACTGACCGCGGGCTGATGGTGCCCGTGATCAGGAAGGCCGGTGATCTCAACATCGGCGGGCTTGCCCGCAAGATCGCTGATCTGGCGCAGCGCACCCGCGCTGGCCGGGTGAACCCCGACGATCTTTCCGGCGGGACGTTCACGCTGACGAACACCGGCAGCCGCGGAGCGCTCTTCGACACGCCGATCATCAACCAGCCGCAGGTCGCGATCCTCGGCACCGGTACCGTGGTCAAACGCCCGGTGGTGGTGGAGGATCCCGCGCTTGGCGAGGTGATCGCGGTTCGGTCCATGGTCTACCTGGCACTCACCTACGACCACCGGCTGGTAGACGGCGCGGACGCCGCCCGGTTCCTGGTGACGATGAAGACCCGGCTCGAAGAGGGGGCGTTCGAGGCCGAGCTCGGGCTCTAGCGGCCGGCGCCGCCGGTCGGCATGCTCCCGCGGCGCACGTCCATCGGGGGGACATGAGCGGCGCAAGTCCATCGGGGGGGACATTATGAGAGTCGTTGTGAGTGGATCATCCGGGCTCATCGGCACGGCGGCCTGCGCCAGCCTGGCCGCGGCCGGCGACGACGTGATCCGGCTGGTCCGCCGCCCGCCGGCGTCATCCGGAGAGATCAGCTGGGATCCGCAGGCCGCCGACGGCGGAATCGGCCGCGGGGCGCTGGACGGCGCCGATGCCGTCGTGCACCTGGCCGGCGCCCCGATCGCTTCCGGCCGCTGGACCGCGGTGCGCAAGCAGGAGATCAGGGACAGCAGGATCAGCGGCACCCGCGGGCTCGTTTCGGCCCTTACGGCGATGGCCCACCCGCCGTCCGTGCTGCTTTCCGGATCTGCCATCGGGTTTTACGGGGACACCGGCGGCCGCGAGGTCGACGAGTCGGCGCCGGCCGGCACCGGCTTTCTCGCCGACGTGGTCGGGGAGTGGGAGGCGACCGCGGCACCCGCCGACGACGCCGGGATCCGCGTGGTCAACCTGCGCACCGGCATCGTGCTGTCCCGGCGCGGCGGGGTGCTCGGCCGGCTGCTGCCGCTCTTTCGGCTCGGCCTCGGCGCGCGGATCGGATCGGGCAGTCAGGTCATGAGCTGGATCATGCTGACCGACGTGGTGCGGATCATCCGGTTCCTGCTTGATCGCGCTGACATCGAGGGCCCGGTCAACCTGACCGCGCCGCAGCCGGCCACCAATGCCGAGTTCACCGCTGCGCTGGCCTCGGCGGCCGGCCACCGTGCCCGGCTGGGGCTGCCGGCCGCCGCGCTGCGGCTCGGGCTCGGCGAGGTCGCCGGCGAGCTCCTGTCCAGCGCCCGGGTGATGCCCCGGCGCCTGCTCGACGCCGGCGGAAAGGAACTCTGGCTCGGTGGCGGCCCCATCGGCAGTGCGCTCGCGGCCGAACTCGGCCCGGCTGGGCCAGGGACCGGCTGAGCCAGGGACCGGTCCTTGGCTCAGCCAGGGACCGGGCGTCAACCATCTCGTTCCGCGGGTTCCGGGATCGGGCGATCGCCTGCCTCGCCCGAACCGTGTCTGATCTGCGGGAACATGTCGCGGAAGTTGTCGGACGGGCTGTCGCCGAACAGGGGGATCCGCCAGAGCGGCGGCACGGGGGCCTGCTGCCCCTGGCGCTCGGTCACCATGGCGATGGTCAGCCGGAGCAACCGCCTGGCACCCGCGATCGCGAGCCCCGCGAGCGGTAGCTCGACCGCCACCGCTGTCAGCAGGCTCAGCTGGATCCCGGGGGTTCGCAGGTCAAGGACGACATCGAACCAGGCGTCGCAGAGCAGCAGCGTCGCCAGCACGATAAGGCAGATGATCAGCACCTGCCTGCCGCGCCAGGCAGCCCACCCGGTGGCGGAGAGGGTGGCGAGCAGCACGATGTCGAAGCCGACCCAGGCTCCGCGCCAGCCGCCTGAGCGGTAGAAGCGCGGCAGGGTCACGGCGAGGAACCCGGTCCAGATCGCGAGGATTATGCAGCAGGCGATGATGACGACCAGGACGACCTGCCGCCGGCGCGCGCTGCGCCGCGGCAAGCTGGCCGGCCGGCGGGCCGTGCCGGTCCCGTCAATCTCGGCGAGGGTGTGCAGCAGCCGGACCCGGTCCTGCGGGCTCATTGCCCGCAGCTCTTCCTCCTCGAACACGAAAGTTACCTCCCCTGCCACGCTGACCCCGCCTGCCACGCAGGACTCGGCTCGAATGGGTGATATATGCCCAACGACTGCCGGTGGCTACCGCCCATCAGCGGGGAATCGGGCCGATGCCGATGCGGGGCGATGCCGATGCGGGGCGATGCCGATGCGGGGCGATGCCGATGCGGGGCGATGCCGATGCGGGGCGATGCCGGGTGCGGGGCCACGCCGGGTGCGAGGCCACGCCACGTACGCTGTCGGTGTGGACGGTGAGCTTGTCTTCGCGCGCGCCGGGTTCGGCGCGCAGGCGATCGGTTACCTGGCTGGCTGGGACCTGCAGCGGCGCCTGCACGAGCAGCGCTGCCGCGACGAGATACCCGACACCTGCCTGCTCCTTGAGCATCAGCCGGTGTACACCGCCGGTAAGCGGACAAGCCCGGCGGACCGCCCGGCCGGCGATCCCGGCGCGCCGGTGATCGACGTCGACAGGGGCGGGAACATCACCTGGCACGGCCCGGGTCAGCTGGTCGGCTACCCGATCGTCGCGCTCGGCGAGCCGATCGACGTCATCGCCTACGTCCGGGCTCTCGAGGATGCCCTGATCAGGACCTGCGCCGAATTCGGGGTGGCTGCGACGCGGGTGGACGGGCGGCGCGGCGTCTGGGTGACCGGCGAGCGGGACGGGACGCGCGGGCCAAACGGGCCGGGCGCCGGCAGTCCCGGCCGGCCCGGCAGTCCCGGCCGGCTCGGCAGTCCCGACCGGAAGGTCGGCCAGATCGGCATCCGGGTCTCCCGCGGGGTGACGATGCACGGCTTCGCGCTCAACTGCGACTGTGACCTGGCCTGGTTCGACCGCATCGTGCCCTGCGGGATCAGCGACGCGGCGGTGTCGACGCTGTCCGCGGAGGTAGGCCGCAGCGTCCCCGTGCTGGCCGCGGTTGACGTGGTCGAGCGCCATCTCGCCGACGCGCTCGGCGCCAGCAGCTGGCGGCGAGCTGACGGGCTGGCCGAGCTCGTCCCGCCCGCCGCCGCCGTCAGCTGAGCCGCTGCGGCTGGTATATCGTGGCGCCGGCGGCACGCCCCGCGAAGGCGGCCGCGATCCGGTCCGCTACGTAACGCGGCGCATAGTCGGCCAGCTGGCCAGGATCGGCGAACTGGTAGCCGTCGAGCTCCTCCTGCTGCACGACGATGTGCACGGTATCGCTGACGGTGCCGCCATCGAACACGAAATGCATGATCGGCCGGGAGTCCAGGCCGTACGGCTGTGACCAGTCCACCGCGAGCAGTGCGCCCGCCGGCAGCACGAGGCCAACCTCCTCGGTGACCTCACGGGCGCACCCGGCGTGCGGCGGCTCGCCCTGCTCGCAGATGCCGCCGGGAATCGTCCAGTGGTCGCGGTAGTTCGGCTTGACCATGAGCACCCGCCCGGCCGGGTCCGTGATCAGCGCGCCGGCCGCGACCACGACGCCGGGCAGCTGCGTGAACCAGGTGTCATGATCGATGAAATGCGTGTTCGCCGCGGGGGCGTGCGCTGACCGCGCCGCTGCGAGACCGCGGTCAGCTGAGGGCGGATCCGACTGCGTTGGCATGCGCTCATCCTCCCCGACCCGAGCGCTTCACGTCACGCTGGCCCTCGTCGGCGCAGCTAGTGCCCCGTGTTGCGTTCAACGGTGCATTGATGAGCCGTGCGCGGGCGGTACCCACCGGGTGCCTTCGGGGGTGTCATGGACCACCAGTCCCGCCGCGGTCAGGGCATCCCGGATCGTGTCAGCGGCCGCGTAGCAGCCGCCGTCGCGTAGCGCGTCCCGCGCCGCTATCAGCGGCTCCACCATGGGGAGAAGCCGGTCGCGCGGATCGCTCAGGCCCTCGTGCGCGGCGCTGCCGAGCCGCGTCACGAGGTGACGCAGCACCGTCCTGGCCTGTTCGGTTCCCTGATCCTCATCGGTATCCGCGGCCCAGGCGTGAATCGCGGCCTCCAGCTCAAGGATGGCCTGCACCATGCCGGACGCCTGGCACTCGTCGGCCGCAAGTCCGAAGCGGCGCTCCGCAGCACGGACGACGTCGGCCAGGGCAGGCGGCTGGTCCCCGGCGTCGGGGGAAGCGGGCCTGCGGGCCTGGCCACGTTCGCGTTCATGGAGCTGCAGGACGTCCAGGAGCTGTCGAACTTCTTCGAGCGCCGGGTCTCCGCCTACCAGGTCGGCGTCACCGGCGACGTCACCTTCGACGATGACTTCTGAAGCGGCGGCCAAGCCCCGTTCCGCTGCTACCCGTGGGCATGCTCGTGCGCATCGCTCTGCCGCGGTCGGTTCGCCGACCGCCATGGCGCCTGCCCGGCAGCGAAGCCCGATGTGTCCGCTGCCAGATCCGCTATGGCACGGTGTGGCCGAGTTGGCCTTGCGGCGTCGTTCGACCGCCGAGTTGCGGCTACGCCGGTACGCTGCTGCCATGGCTCAGCCTTCCGACCTTGAAGCCCGGGTGGCGGCGCTGGAAGCTCGCGTGGGCGACCTTGCCGGGGAGGCTCAGGCCGCTCGTGAGGACGCAGCCGCTGCCCGGCACCTGGCCGCGGCGAACGATCGGGACGTGGCCGAGGTTCGCAGCGAGATACGCGACTTCCGGCAGGCCACCGTCGCCAGTTTCAACGCGATGCGCTCCGACCTGACCGACGTGCGCTCCGACCTGACCGACGTGCGCTCCGACCTGACCGACGTGCAGGCCGAGATGCGCACCGGATTCGCCCAGGTGCGCGGGCAATTGGACGGCGCAGCCGCGGGCCTCGAACAGATCACCGGCCTGCTGAACACGCTGATCGCCCAGCAGGGCGACCAGCCTGGCCAGACAACCTGATCACCACCGCCTTCGTGGCGGATCCTCAGGCGGGACCACTGCCGACCACCCCTGCCGTGGGACTTCGCCGCAGTTAGCCACGAGGGCAGCCGGCCCGGCGCTGGGTGGCTGGCTGCCAGGCAGCGTACGCGCGGGAGTTGCCCGGCCGCCATGCTCGCGCATGCGCGCCAGAACATCCTCAATGAGCCCCTGGCCTTCCGCCGTCTGGGCGTCCTGAGCCACCGTCCCAGGGTAGACCATCCTGATGCAGCTACTACCAGTACGCTATTGCGACAGGCTCGCAACACGGCCTGCGGTGATGTGCCAGCGGCCGCCAAGTCCCCGTTCCGCTGCTACGAGTGGGCGTGCTCGTGGGTACTGCCCAGATCGACCTGGTGGACGTGCGGGTGGTCGTGACTGTCGCCGCCGTGGCCGTGCAGGTGTGCGTGCTCGATGTGCTGGTGAGCGTGCTCGGTGTGCGGATGGGCGTGAACCGTGTCCCCGTGGTCGTGCTCGTGCTCATGCGCGCTCTCGTGGGCGTGATCGTCAGTCATGAAAACCTCTCCTCTTCCTTACTTGTCAGTACTCGTCAGCGGTTGCTGGCCGGCCGGCCCGGAGGCTTCCGGCGGCGCGGACGCGAGGTGCTCAATGTGCCGAAGCGCCTCGTCCAGGAGCGTGGCCACGTGCATGTCATGCAGCGCGTAGACCGTGGTGCGGCCCGCCTGAGTGCCCACCACAAGGCCGAGATCACGCAGGATCCTCAGCTGGTGAGAGACGGCCGGCTGGGCCATCTGCACTGCCGCGGTCAGTTCGCCGACCGAGCGCGGCGCCTGTCGCAGATGGGCGAGTATCCGCACCCGGCTGGCCGTGGCCAGCGCCGACATCAGCCGCGCGACCTGCTGGGCGTGCCGGGCGTCGATCGCGGTATCCGCGGTCACGCCATGAGTCGCACCCATGCGAAGATGCTTACATGCACATTTGTGCATGTCAAGTTGCGGGCCAGCTACGAAGCGGACTCGGGTTTCGGCCCCGGAGTGATTCCGATGAACTCGGTGTCTGTGATGAACGGGTACATCGTCGAGACCACGATGCCTGCGGCCTGGAGGAGAAAGGGCTCGTGCGCCGCGACGTCGATGCGGTTAGCCGGGGCGGTTGATGGCGACGAGGGGCATGAACAGGTCGTCCACGATCGCGAGGATTCGCTCCGGCGGGATCGGCTTGTAGGTCATCAGCATGTCGTGGCGCATCAGGTCGAACGGCATGGTCAGGATGACCTTGGGGATGCGGTCGAGGTCGATCTCGCCGCGCTCGTGCGCCCGGGCGAAGATCTGGGCTGACCACAGCGGGCGGTCGGCCATCACCTTCTCGCGCACCTGGGCCGGGGTGAGGCCGGTGCTGGCCAGCAGGCCGGAGAACGCGGCGCCGACGATGGCGGCGAAGCCGACCCGCGTGCTGCTGGCGCTGCCGAGCAGCGCGATCATGTCGCCGCGCAGGCTCCCGGTGTCGGGGATGTCGACGGGGCGCGTTGTGCCATAGTGGCCGATGGCGGCGAGCACCAGGTCGTCCTTGTTGGGCCAGCGCCGGTACAGTACCGCCACGCCCGTCCTCGCGCGGGCCGCGACGGACTCCATCGTCAGCCGGGCGAACCCGGCCTCGACGAGCTCCTGCCACGCGGCCTCCAGCAGCGCGGCCTCCAGTTCCTCCCCGCGCCGCCGCTGGCGGGTCCGTTGCGCCTGCTCGGTCATGGCAGCCAGCATAGCGACCCAGGGAGAATTAAGAGATACTTGCATTCCTTAACGGCCTCCCCTACTCTCTATAAGAGAAGCATTAATATCTTATAGCAGGAGGGTCGGCATGGCAGCGAGACCAGCGAAACCCGCGGCCGAGAAGCTGGACCCCGCGGTGGTCAGGACCGCCCTGATCCTCATCGTCGGCGCGATGGCCGTCATCTTCGACACCACGATCGTCAGCGTCGCCCTGCACACGCTCTCGGTGAAGCTGCACACCCCGGTCACGACGATCCAGTGGGTGACCACCGGATACCTGCTCGCGCTCGGCATCACGGTGCCGCTCAGCACCTGGGGCCTGCAGCGGTTCGGCGGCAAGCGGCTGTGGATGTTCTCCCTCGCCGTCTTCCTCGCCGGCTCGGTCGGGTCCAGCCTCGCGTGGGACGTCGGCTCGCTCATCGGCTGGCGGGTCGTGCAGGGCATCGGCGGCGGCCTCATGCTCCCGGTGATGACCACGCTCATCTTCCAGGCCGCCGGGGGCAAGTCGCTCGGGCGGCTCGTCACCTACGTCGCGATGCCGGCGCTGCTCGGCCCGGTCCTCGGCCCGGTGATCGGGGGTGCCATCCTGACCCATCTGAGCTGGCGGTTCATGTTCTGGGTGAACGTGCCGTTCTGCGTCATCGGCATCCTGCTCGCCTGGCGTTACCTGAACGTCGACGCGCCCGCCAGCCCGGGCCCCGCGGCCGGGAGGACGAGGCTTGACGTGCGCGGGCTCTTCCTTGTCGCGCCGGGCACCGCGGTCGTCCTGCTGGGCCTGGCCAACGCGGGCACCGCCGCCGGGTTCGCCCACCTGGACGTCATCATCCCGCTCGCCGCCGGCGTCGCGCTGCTCGCGGCCTTCGCCGCCTACGCGCTGCGCAAGAGCCACCCCCTCGTCGAGGTCCGGCTGCTCGCCAGGCGGTCAGTCGGCTCCTCCAGCGTGGTGCTGTTCTTCTCCGGCTTCTCCCTGTACGGCGCGATGCTCCTGCTACCGCTGTACTACCAGGACGTGCGCGGCGCCACCGCGCTCGCCGCCGGGGTCATGCTCGTCCCGCAGGGCATCGGCACCCTCTTGTCCCGCACCGTCCTCGGGAGCAACATCGACCGGTTCGGCTCGCGCGTCATCGCCCTGGCCGGGTTCGCCATCGTCGC
>Ga0302324_100016974_pt1 | contig 14463 bp, 12 predicted proteins | sample Palsa_T0_1_FD_201949 | JGI IMG/M metagenome (GOLD analysis project Ga0302324, IMG submission 201949) | Peat permafrost microbial communities from Stordalen Mire near Abisko, Sweden - Palsa_T0_1 | ecosystem: Environmental > Terrestrial > Soil > Palsa > Peat permafrost | place: Sweden: Abisko...
AGCAGCTCCAAGCGATTACCGACGCGTGCCCGTACGGCCTCAAGGCCGCGCACGTCATCCCGCCAGTCGCCCCGATGGAAGCGCAGCTTCAAAGCGCGAAATCCTCGTGCGACAAAGCGTTCGGCCTGCTCGGCAAGCGCACCTGCATCACGCAGCACGCCGCAGGACGCATAGGCGCGGATGCGATTAGTCAACCCGCCAAGTAGCTTCCAGCAGGGCTGGCCAGCAATTTTTCCGGCGAGGTCCCACAGGGCCAGATCAAGAGGCCAGCAGCGCCCGTAGTGGAAGTCAATGTGGGAAAGGACGCGATAGTGGCGCTCGATGGCGAGCGGATCCTGCCCTATGAACAGGTCTTCATGTCCGGCAAAGCCCACCATTCGATCGCCCGAACCGTAGCCGACGAAACCCGTGTCCGTCGCGACCCGCACGATTGTGGCATCCAAATGAGCGCGCGGCTTGCTGTCCCAGCTCGCCTGGAAGGGCGGATTAAACGCGAGCCGATGGTGTGTGATCTCGATCGAGCTAATGCGGTGCACGGCCGCCGCCACTGCTACCTCCTGTTTGCTGGCACTCATTGGCATGCTGTCCATATCGTCTTGAACTCGGTGAATTTATCGATCGTATGGTCTCTTGAGGCCATGCTCGAATTCCTTGTTCTTGCAGCGCTACAGGCTTTCACACTTACTCCATCCATCAAAGCCGAGAAATTGAATAGCGCTATCGAAAAAAAGCATTGAATGCTCCTCGCTAGCTTCGCACGGAAGCGTTGCGGGTGAGCCGCCGCGGCGCGTATTGTGGGTTCCGGGATGTGCGCGATTTGCGAAAACGAGCGCACTGGTACCCGCTAGAATGAACGGTGTCGCCGCGAGGACGCGCCCGAACCGAACGGCCACCGGAAGGATAAGAATTCATGAGTGACTCGCCGATCGACCGCCGCTGGCTCCCCTTGAACGCCCTGCGGGCATTTGAAGGCGTCGCCAAACATGGCAGCTTCACGGCAGCTGCCAATGCACTCCTCATCTCGCAGAGCGCACTCTCCCGGCACGTCATCGCGCTCGAGAAGCTCCTTGGGCAACAGCTCTTTGAACGGCGTCCACACGCCCTAGTGTTGACCAAGGCAGGCGAATATCTGTTGCCGGCGATCATGAAGTCCTTTGACCGGCTGGAATATGCGCTCGATGACCTGCGCAACGAGGGCGCGCCGACTGCGCGAACCTTGCGCGTGCAGATGCCGCCAAGTTTTGCAGTGCAGCTGGCGGTCCCGATTCTGCGGGATTTCCGCCGCGCGAGTGCCGAGGTAAATATCGACCTCGTCAGCCCCCACGGTGTCGGACCGCCTCTTTCGGATGTCGACGTGGCCGTGGTGTACTCGAAGCCAACGGTCACCGATCTGGTGACCGATCTGCTGTGGCCAGTGCGTCTGAGCGTGCTCTGCCACCCCGACGTGGCTGCACGTCATGCGGGCAAGGACTTGGCGCAATTCATCGCAGCCAATGAGATCGTGCATGTGCGCATCGCTGACCTTCCGCGGCACCACATGTGGACTCAGTTTGTGCGTCAGTTCGGCGTCGGCACGGTAAATTTTGAGGGCAGCCTGGTTTTTGATACTGCTGTCCTTGCCGTGCAATACGCGCTCAGCGGCACGGGTGTAGTGCTTGTCGATCCAAACCTTTTCATCGAGGAAATCCGCAGCGGCCGCCTCGTCAGACCCTTCGATGCAAGTCTTGACGACGGCTACGGTTACTACCTGATCACTCATCCGGAAGCCCTGGGCGATACAGCGATCGCTCTGTTTCGCTCGTGGCTGATCGAGCGCTTCGGGAATCGCCCGGGCCTCGCAGAATCACCGCTGCGCCTCGCGGTATCCAATTCATGAACGATCAGAGGCGCGCGCGCCGCCCCACGGTCGCAAGCTCCTGCAATCGACGCTCGGACAGGGACTCGTACCAGGATCGGAATTGAGCCATGAGGAAGCATGCACAAGCGGTCGTGATCGGGGGCGGCGTCGTCGGTGTGAGTGTTCTGTATCACCTGACGAAGGCCGGTTGGAAAGACGTGCTGCTCATCGAAAGAGCCGAATTGACTTCAGGCTCCACATGGCACGCCGCGGGAGGCATGCACACCGTCAACGGCGACCCGAATGTCGCCAAGTTGCAGCAGTACACGATCAAGCTCTATGAGGAGATAGAAAGAATCTCCGGTCAGTCCTGCGGCGTACACGTCACCGGCGGCATCATGCTCGCAGGCACCCAGGAGCGGCTTGACTGGCTGAAGATGGCGCAAGCGCGCGGCCGCTATCTCGGCATGGAACTTGAAATCATCTCGGTCGATGAGGCGGCGAAGCTCTTTCCCCTCCTGGATAAGAAGCATTTCACCGGCGCCATGTACGATCCCATCGAGGGTCACGTGGATCCATACGGCGTCACGCATGCCTACGCGAAAGCAGCTGAAATCGCTGGAGCGGAGGTCGTCCGACGCACGCGCGTGACCGAGCTGAAGGCGCGAGCGGACGGCAGTTGGGACGTCATCACAGAGCATGGCAGCGTCCACGCGGAGCATGTGGTCAATGCCGGCGGCCTCTGGGCGCGCGAGGTCGGCCGCATGGTAGAGCTCGAGCTGCCCATCCTGGCCATGCAGCACCAGTACATACTCACAGATGATATTGCGCAGCTCGCAGGTAAGCCGGAGCTGCTGCACGGCATCGACTTCGAGGGCGAGATCTATTTGCGCCAGGAGCGCGGCGGCATGCTGGTGGGCACCTACGAGCGCGCCGGCAAGCCCTGGTCGGAGCACACGACCCCATGGGATTTCGGACAGGATCTCCTGCCGAATGATCTTGAGCGCATTGCGCCGAGTCTCGAGGTCGCCTTCGAGCATTTCCCCGCGCTGGGCACTGTGGGCATCAGAAAAGTAATCAACGGTCCATTCACCTTTGCGCCGGATGGCAATCCCCTGATTGGCCCCATTAAGGGACTCAGGAACTTCTGGGTCGCCTGCGGCGTAATGGCAGGCTTCAGCCAGGGCGGCGGAGTCGGACTTGCACTCGCGCATTGGATGGTTGATGGCGACCCCGGCGCGGATATCTGGGGCATGGACGTGGCGCGCTACGGCTCTTGGGCGACGCTCGCGTATACAAACGCCAAGGTCAGAGAGAACTATTCGCGGCGCTTCCGAATCCGTTTTCCGAACGAGGAGCTCGAAGCGGCGCGACCGCTGCGCACGACCCCGGTATACGACCGCCTGAGGATAGAGAATGCCGTGTTCGGCGAATATTGCGCCCTGGAACACGCCCTGTGGTTCGCGCCGCCGGGCGTCGCGGCCGAGGAAAACATCACCTTTCGGCGCTCAATCGCGCACCAGCATGTCGCGGCGGAATGCCGCACGGTGCGTACTGCGGTAGGCTTGCTGGAAATCTCAACCTATGGAAAGTTTGAAATTGACGGCCCGGGCGCCGATGAGTGGCTGACTCGCATGATGACGAACCATCTGCCCGAAGTTGGTCGCATCGCGCTTACGCCCATGCTCAATGAGCGCGGCAAACTGATCGGCGACTTTACGATGTGCCGCCTCGCGCAAAACCATGTCTTTCTCATCGGTACCTATGCCGCGGAAAACTATTACCTGCGCTGGTTCGAGCGCCATCTGCCCGCAAGCGGTGTGTGCGTGCGCCCGTGCGCGACCGAATACGTCGGCTTGTCGGTCGCCGGTCCGCGCGCCCGGACTCTATTGCAAAGCCTGGTACGCGATGATCTTTCAAATACCGCATTTCCATTTCTGTCCTTCAGGAGAATGGATGTCGGCATGGTGCCCGCATTGGTCGGGCGCGTATCCTTCACCGGCGATCTCGGCTACGAAATCTGGGTCACGCCTGACTATCAGCGCGCACTCTACGATCTCCTGGTCGCGGCCGGACGCGCACATGACATGGGATTGGTCGGCGCGCGCGCGCTAAACGCCATGCGACTCGAAAAGAGCTTTGGCACTTGGGCACGCGAATATCGGCCGATCTATGGGCCGTATGAAGCAGAGCTCGGACGCTTTGTCGACCTTGGAAAAGGCGACTTCATCGGGCGCTCCGCAGCCGCTGACGCCAAGGAGCGCGGCGGCGGCGTGCGGCTCGTCGCATTTTCGGTGGCTGCCGCGGATGCCGATGCCAGTGGTGATGAGCCCATATGGCACGACGGCAAAGTCGTCGGAGCTGTAACTTCAGGCGGCTACGGGCACAGCGCGCAAGCATCAATCGCGCTCGGATACATTCCAGCCGGACTGGCGGACGCAGATCGCGGCTTCGAAGTCGAAATCATCGGCGAGCGCCGCGCGGCGCGACGTCTGCACGCCGCCGCATTCGATCCGCAGGGCGTACGCATGCGCTCCTAGTGCGCTGCGGCGATCATTTAAATCATTCTTGCATATGGCAAACAAGTCTTGGAGACACGAATGACCTCACGAGCCCTCAAGAAATCGGCAGCAAAACCCCGCAAGACGACCCGCACGGCACGTGCCAAAGAGCCCGGTCTCATGGCGCGCCTCGCCAAGGGAGCCGTGATCTGCGCTGAAGGCTATGTCTTCGAACTCGAACGCCGCGGCTACCTGCAGGCGGGCGCCTTCGTTCCTGAAGTGCTTATCGAGCATCCGGAAGTTGTTGAGCAGCTGCATCGGGATTTCGTCCACGCGGGCTCAGATGTGACGCAAGCACTGACTTATTACGTGCATCGGGAAAAGCTGCGCGTCATAGGGCGCGAGAAGGATCTGATGCCGATGAATCGCATGGCGCTCAGTATCGCCAAGAAGGTAGCACGCGAGACCGGCACCTTATTCGCCGGCGATATTTGCAATACCAATATCTATGACCCGGCGGACAAAAAAGCGCTGAAGGAAGTCAACCGGATCTTTGCAGAGCAGGTGGGCTGGGCGGCGGAAGCCGGTGTGGATTACATTGTGGCCGAGACGTATTCCTGGGTCGCCGAGGCGCTGCTCGCCCTTGAGGCCATCAGGAAATACTCAAACGTCCCTGCGGTAGTGACCATGTGTATGCACCGTGAAGAGCAGCTGCGCGACGGCTACTCGGCGGCCGAGGCCTGCAAGCGCCTGGAGGACGCGGGAGCCGACGTCGTAGGCCTTAATTGCCACCGCGGGCCGGCAACCATGATGCCGCTCCTCAAAGAGATCCGTAAGGCGGTGCGGTGCCACGTCGCGGCATTGCCGGTGCCCTATCGAACGACGCGCGAGCAGCCCTCGTTCATGTCGCTGACGGATCCGTGCTGCGGCGATGCGCGCGCATTTCCTACCGGGCTCGATCCTTTTGTGTGCACGCGCTCCGAGATGTACGACTTCGGACGCGAGGCCTTTGCCCTGGGTATCAACTATCTTGGCATCTGCTGCGGGGCCGGCCCGCACCACATTCGCGCACTCGCCGAAGGTCTTGGCCGACATCCTGAGGCAAGCAGATATTCCGCGGATATGTCGCGGCATGCCTTTTTCGGCACGAACAAGAAGATCAAGAAAGTTCAAACCGATTATCGAAGCCGACTCTAGGGCCAAGAGCCTGTGGCTCAGGGTGAACGCATGACCGGCCAGAGGCCGCCCGGCTACAGCATCAGCGCGACCGTCATGGTTTACGGCCAGTCGGAACTGATGAAGGACCTCAATCAGTCTGCGGCCGCGCGCGGCTTATTCCTCGCGGGCGACGCTGCGCATATTGTCCCCCCGACCGGAGCCAAGGGCCTTAATCTTGCCGCCTCCGATGTCCTCTTTCTCGCGCAGGCGCTCACGCAATACTATGCAACCGGATCGACGCAAGCCATTGACGGCTACTCGGCACGAGCGCTCGCGCGGGTATGGAAGGCGGAGCGCTTCTCCTGGTGGTTCACGAGCATTACGCATCGCTACCCAAATATGGATTCCTTCGATCGCAAGATGCAGGTCGCTGAGCTTGCGTATATCCGCGGCTCGAAGGCTGCGCAGACGACTCTCGCGGAAGATTATGTGGGCTTGCCCCTAGCACCGATGGTGAGTGAGGTACCAATGAGGTCTTTTAAGTGAGCATCGTCGTTACCAATGTAAAACGCGTGCCGGTCGAGATCGTCATTGAGCTGCGCTCCTTCGGCGTCGCAAGCGTCCATGAAGCGCAGGGTCGCCGCGGGCTCCTCGCCTCCCGACTGCGTCCAATCTACCGGCCGGCGCACATCGTCGGGACCGCAGTCACCTGCGAGGTTGCGCCCGGCGACAACTGGATGATTCATGTTGCCGTCGAACAGTGCCACACCGGCGATATCCTCGTGGTGGCGCCGACGAGTCCTTGCGAGGACGGTTACTTTGGGGATCTCTTGGCAGCGTCGCTCTTGGCGCGCGGTGTTCAGGGGCTCATTATTGATGCAGGAGTGCGCGACGTCGCAACCCTGACGCAGATGCAGTTTCCGGTGTGGGCCAAGGCGATCTGTGCACAAGGCACCGTCAAAGAGACCATCGCCAATGTGAATGTGCCGATCGTTTGCGGCGGAGCGCTGGTGCGCCCCGGCGATGTCATCGTCGCCGACGACGATGGCGTAGTCGTCGTGCGCCGCGAAGACGCTGCCGCGACCGCACAGAGCGCGCATGCTCGCGAGCAGGCGGAAAAGGACAAACGCGCGCGCCTGGCAATGGGCGAACTCGGCCTCGATATTTACGGCATGCGCGCGCGCTTGGCGGCCAAAGGACTGAAGTACGTCGACGAACCGGACGGTGACTAGCCGATGTTGCGTGCGATTCCCTGCACAATCATGCGCGGCGGCACGTCGAAGGGCCTGTACTTTGACGCGCAGGCGCTGCCAGCCGAGATCGCGCTGCGTGATCGAATTCTACTGGCGGCGATGGGATCTCCCGACGCACGTCAAATAGACGGCTTGGGAGGCGCGCATCCATTGACGAGCAAAGTCGCAATCGTCGGGCCGCCGAGCAGGCCTGATGCCGACGTCGACTACCTTTTCCTCCAGGTCGCCGTGGATACCGCGGAGGTAAGCGACAAGCAGAACTGCGGCAACCTGCTGGCTGGCGTAGGCCCCTGGGCCATCGAGCACGGTTGGGTGACTGCGCTCGAGGGCAGGACTCACGTGCGCATACACATGCGCAACACCGCCAGCATGGCGGTCGCCACCATCGAGACGCCGCATCGGCGCGTGCAGTATGAAGGCACTGAGCGTATCGACGGCGTTCCCGGAACGGCGGCTCCGATTGCGCTCGAATTCTTGGATGTCACTGGCTCAAGCTGCGGTGCGCTGTTGCCAACCGGCGCGCGCACCGATCAAATCGATGGCCTGACCGTAACGTGCATCGACAACGGCATGCCGGTGGTGCTATTGCGTGCACGCGATGTCGGCAAGAGCGGCCGCGAGAGCCCCGCCGAGCTTGAGGCGGATGCCGTGCTCAAAACGCGCATCGAGTCGCTTCGTCGCGCATTGGGCCCGCGCATGAATCTTGGCGACGTTGCGCGCGCCACCGTGCCGAAAATGTGTCTCGTGGCGGCTGCCGAGCACGGCGGCACGTTGTCGACGCGCACTTTCATCCCACATCGCGTCCACGAGGCGATCGGCGTGCTGGGAGCCGTGAGTGTCGCCACCGCTGCTGTCATTCCCGGAACTGTCGCCGCGGCCGTCGCTGCCAATACCCTCGCTGCCGGCGCGCAGAGCATTGAGGTTGAGCACCCGACGGGCTCGTTCAGCGTCGACGTCGACATCGACCTCACATCGGCAGTGCCGCTCGTGCGCCGCGCGGCTCTCCTGCGCACCGCACGCAAGCTCATGTCCGGTGACATCTACGTGCCCGAGAGTTTGTGGAAGTCGCCATGATTTGCCGGACGCGCATGCCATGATCATCGACTGCCACGGACACTACACAACCGCGCCGGCCGCACTGCAGGTTTTTCGCGATGCGCAGTTGCAGGCGACCGTAGTGTCAATGCCCGCGGCGCCGCACATCAGCGACGATGAGATCCGCGAAGGCATTGAACAGCATCAGCTGCGCATGCAGCGCGAACGCGGCGCGGACGTGACCCTTTTTTCACCGCGCGCTTCGGCTATGGGCCACCACCTGGGCGATGCGTCGATGTCGCTTGCGTGGACGAGAGTCTGCAACGATCTCATAAGGCGCGTCGTCGAGCTCTTTCCGGGCAATTTCGTGGGCGTGGCGCAGCTGCCGCAATCGCCTGAGGCGCCCCTTGACGCTTCGGTCGCGGAGCTCAAGCGCTGCGTGTCGTCGCTCGGCTTCGTCGGTTGCAACGTAAATCCCGATCCTTCCGGCGGACACTGGACCTCCCCGCCACTCACCGACCGCTTCTGGTACCCACTCTACGAAATGATGGTCGAGCTTGACGTTCCAGCAATGGTGCACGTCTCGAGCTCCTGCAATCCGAACTTCCACGCAACAGGCGCGCATTACATCAATGCGGACACGACCGCGTTCATGCAGTTCATTCAGGGAGACCTATTCAAGGACTTTCCGGAGTTGCGCATCATCATTCCGCACGGCGGCGGGGCGGTACCGTACCACTGGGGGCGCTACCGCGGTCTTTCCGACATGCTCAAGCGGCCGCCTCTGCGCCAGCATGTGATGCGCAACGTGTTCTTTGATACCTGTGTGTATCACCAGGCGGGTATCGACCTTCTAATCAAGGTGATCGATATCGAGAACATTCTATTTGGATCCGAGATGATCGGCGCCGTGCGCGGCATCGATCCCGAGACTGGGCACTACTTCGACGATACACGCCGCTATATCGATGCGCTCAGCATCCCCGCTCTACAAAAGCAGCAAGTCTTCGAGCTTAACGCGCGGCGCGTGTTTCCAAGGCTGGATGCACTGTTGCGGGCGCAGGGACGATGATGGCCTCGCTGCGGCCAACATTTGTAATGGACCCGGGCTGGCGGCCATTCTGCGCGCGGCCGCGCCACCCACTCTTTCAGCCGCCGCCGGGCGCCATCGATGCCCACTGCCACGTATTTGGACCGGGAAACCTCTTTCCCTTTGCGGCGGAGCGCAAGTACACGCCCTGTGACGCGTCGCGGGAGGAGCTCTTTGCGCTGCGCGACCTCCTGGGTTTTGAGCGCAACGTCATCGTGCAGGCGACCTGCCACGGCAGCGACAATCGCGCGCTGCTCGACGCTCTCGCGCACAGCGATGGACGCGCACGCGGCGTCGCAACCGTAAAACGGTCCGTGAGCGACGCGGAGCTGTCGCGCCTGCACGCTGCGGGAGTACGCGGCGTGCGCTTCAACTTCGTCAAACGCCTCGTAGATGCAGCGCCCCCGGATGAGCTGCGCGAAATAGCAGCCCGCGTCGCGAGGCTCGGCTGGCATGTGGTCGTCTACTTCGAAGCGCAGGATTTGCCCGATCTCTTTGCGCTGTTCGCATCGCTGCCAACGATTGTGGTCGTTGATCATATGGGTCGACCGGACGTCACTCAGCCCGTTGATGGTACGGCGTTTGAGCTTTTCATCCGTCTGCTGCGCGAGTGCCCGCACATCTGGTCGAAGGTGACCTGTCCCGAGCGTCTATCGCGGCTTGGGCCTCCGGGCTATGAGGATGTCGTGCCGTTTGCGCGCCGCGTGGTCGAGTCATTCCCAGAACGCGTACTCTGGGGCACCGACTGGCCGCATCCGAACATGACGACGCATATGCCGGACGACGGCGACCTTGTTGATTTCATCCCCAGGATTGCCGTGAGCGCCGCAGCGCAGCGCCGGCTCCTCGTTGACAATCCCATGCGGCTTTACTGGCCTGAGGAGCTGCAGTAATGGCGCGCGACAAGCCATACGCGGATATCCCCGGCACGACAGTCTTCGATGGGCTGCGCTGCCGTGACGGTTACCATCTGAATCAGTTCTGTCTATCACTCATGAAGCCCGAAAACCGCGAACGCTTCCGTGCGAATGAGCGCGCCTATCTGGATGAGTGGCCGATGACCGAAGCTCACAAGCAGGCCGTGCTCGGCCGCGATTACAACGGCATGATTGCCCTCGGCGGCAACATCTATTTTATCGCCAAGATCTTCGCCACCGACGGCAAAAGCTTCCAGCATGCCGCCGCGCTCATGACCGGCATGACTCAGGAAGACTACGCCAAGATGATGCTCCAGGGCGGACGCTCTCCGGCCGAAAATCGCTCGAAAAAGGCGGCGACCGATGGCTAAAGTCACCGCCGGGGTCGCGACTTCTCACGTGCCCGCAATCGGCGCCGCCCTTGATCTTGGCAAGACGACGGATCCGTACTGGGCGCGTGTATTTGCCGGTTATGAGTTTTCGCGCCGCTGGATCGCCGCCCAGAAGCCGGATGTTGTTTTCCTGGTCTACAACGATCACGCTTCGGCATTCAGTCTCGACATCATCCCGACTTTCGCAATCGGCTGCGCGGAGCGTTTCGAGCCGGCCGATGAAGGCTGGGGACCGCGACCAGTGCCCACGGTCATGGGAGATCCGCCGTTCGCCTGGCACATTGCCGAGTCGCTTATCGAGGACGACTTTGATCTCACGATCATCAATAAGATGACCGTAGATCATGGGCTCACCGTGCCGCTGTCTTTGATGTTCGGCCAGCCATCGGCCTGGCCTTGCCGCATCATTCCTTTCGCGGTGAACGTGGTGCAGTACCCGCCGCCCTCTGGCGCGCGCTGCTACCGGCTCGGCCAGGCGCTGCGGCGCGCCATCGAATCGTACGATGAGCCGCTCAACGTACAGGTGTGGGGCACGGGCGGAATGAGCCACCAGTTGCAGGGGCCGCGAGCCGGCTTCATCAACACCGAGTTCGACACTGCCTTTCTAGATCGAATCGCAGGCGACCCCGAAAAGCTCGCCGCCATCACGCGCCTTGAATATCTGCGCGAGGCGGGCTCGGAGGGCATCGAGCTCGTCATGTGGCTCATCATGCGTGGCGCGCTTGGCGCGCGAGTCGAAGAATTGCACCGCTTCTATCATGTGCCGGCGTCGAACACGGCCGTTGGCCACATCATTCTGCGTGACGTCTAGGGCTTTCTCGGTAAGTTTGGAGTGACAGTGAATCTAATACTCGCAGGCGCCGGCGCTTTCGGCCTCAAGCATCTGGACGCGTTGAAGCTCATCGACGGCGTACAGGTCGTCGCGCTCGTGGGTCGCCAGATCGAGCCGACGCGCGCCGCGGCGTCGAAATACGGCATCGCGCACGCGACAACGGAGTTGTCCGAAGCGCTCGCGCTGCCGGGGGTCGACGCCGTGATTCTCGCAACGCCGACGCAGGTTCACGCGGCCCAGGCGCTGCAATGCCTGCGCGCCGGAAAGCACGTGCAAATCGAGATTCCGCTCGCGGACTCCTGGGCGGATGCCGTGGAGGTCGCGCACGTACAACGCGAGACCGGCCTCGTTTGCATGGTCGGGCATACGCGACGCTTCAACCCCTCACACCAGTGGATACACCAGCGCGTGCGCCGGGCGGAGCTCGCCGTGCTGCAGATGGACGTGCAGACCTATTTCCTACGGCGCACGAATATCAATGCGGCGGGTCAGCCGCGCTCGTGGACCGATCATCTGCTCTGGCATCACGCCGCGCACACGGTCGACCTGTTCCAGTATCAAACCGGTGATGAGATCGTCATCGCGCGCGCCGTCCAAGGACCCATAAATCGGGAGCTCGGCATCGCCATGGACATGTCGATCCAGCTGAAGACGCGGCGCGGCGCGATCTGCACGCTATCGCTGTCATTCAATAACGACGGACCCATCGGCACGTTCTTTCGATACATCTGCGACAACGGCACGTACATCGCCCGCTACGACGATCTTATGAATGGCCGCGATGAGCGTATTGATGTTTCGGCCGTCGATGTATCAATGAATGGTATTGAACTACAGGATCGTGAGTTTGTGGCCGCGATCCGCGAAAAACGCGAGCCCAATGCCAGCGTGCGGCAAGTGCTCTCGTGCTACCGCGTGCTGCACGAGATCCAAGGCACGCTCGCTTGAGCGCAGGCGCCTTTCCCCCGCGGCGCGTCGTGAGCTAGCGCCCGGTCGTCAGCACAACGCGAAAGCGCGCTTTGCCACTTGTCATGCGCTCGTAGGCTTCGGCGGCACGCTCCAGCGGAAAAACTTCAGTCATTGTCTTCACTCCCGCGAGCACGCTGAACTGCAGTGTGTCTTGAGAATCGATGGCAGTGCCCGAGTACCATCCCATGATTGAACGGCGGCCGCCAATCAGAAGCAGCGCTGGTACCTTGAGCGGCTCGTGAGGCGCGCCCAGGACGAGTAATTTCCCGTGAACTGCGAGGCCGCCCAGCGTTGCGGTCATTGCCTCGGCATTCGTCACAGTTGCGAGGATAACTTTGGCGCCGCCAGCCTTGAGGAGCTCTGCAGCGACATCCTGCGTCTGACTGTCGATGTATTGATGGGCGCCAAGTTTTCTCGCGAGCGCTTCCTTATCGCTGCCGCGCGCGATGGCGATCGTTCGAAAGCCCATTTTCGCCGCAAACTGTACGCCCAGGTGACCAAGCCCGCCTATGCCCAGAATCGCGACCGTGTCACCGGGTCGCGCGCCGCTATTGCGCAGGGCATTGAAAGTCGTGACTCCGGCGCATACCAACGGGCCCGCCTCGGTGGCGGAAAGCCCTTCCGGCAGCAGCGCCAGAGCGCTTGAGTGCGCAATCATATAGTCGGCGTAACCGCCGTCGTGCGTCAGGCCGGTAATGCGTCCCCACTGGCAAGCAAAAAAATCTCCCCGACGACACGCGTCGCAGTGGCCACAATATCCGCCGTGCCAACCCACGCCCACCCGCTGACCCTGCGCCACGTCGGTGACGCCGGAGCCTAATGCCTCGACGGTGCCAATCACTTCATGGCCGGGAACCCGCGGATAGCTCAGCCCGGGCATCCCCCCACTCTTCACCAGCGCGTCGCTATGGCAAATGCCGCAAGCCTCCACCTTAATGCGCACCGATCCGGCACCAGGCTCGGGGATCTCGCGCTCCACGAGTTCAAAAGGACCATTGGCAGCGGCAACCTGCATCGCGCGCATTTTCATAACAACTCTCCTATGCTCGTCGGCAAGCCCGAACACGGGTCTGCTCAGTGAGGACCGGAATCTACACTCTAGCGGATGCAAGTGCCGCTCAGTGCGCTTTTATACTCCCGCCGCGCCAACCCGCCGGCGTCCGTGCGCAAGAGCGAGTCGTCTAGCCTACGGCTTCGCCGCGCTATCGAGTGCGCTATGATGCGCCTCTGCATATTCGATGGCCCCGCCTTGGAATTTGGAGGCATCGCTGCTTGCGACTCTTACATTTAATTAGCGTTGCCGCGTGCATCGCATCTGTCGCAACTGCGTTTGCTGACCCTGCCGCTCCCCTTAAGCCTTACATCAAGGAAGATTCGCCCGTCCTGGTGCTGAATCACGTTCGAGTCATCGATGGAACGGGCGCGCTGCCCGCTGAGGATCAACGGATCGATATCGAGAGCGGGAAAATTACCCGCGTGCAAAGCGCAAAGCTCAGGAACGCTTATCCTGCGCACGCGAAGATCCTGGACCTGAGCGGCAAGACGGTCATTCCCGGCCTCGTCGGGATGCACGAGCATCTCTTCTACACTTCGCCGGATCGCAGGAGCGATGGGTTGCTCCTGTTCAGCGAGATGGCCGACAGCGCGCCGCGACTCTATTTGGCGGGCGGTGTCACAACCGCGCGTACGACAGGCAGCGTGGAGACTTATACGGATCTGTCATTGAAGAAGCTGATTGATGCAGGACAGAAGCCCGGACCAAAGTTGCGTATTACGGGACCGTACATCGGCGATCTCGACCCCCGTGTGCCCCAATTGCATGCTCTGACGGGTCCCGAGGATGCCGCACGGATGGTTGACTACTGGGCGCAGGAGGGCGTCACGTCCTTCAAGGCGTACATGGGCATTAAGTCCGCCGAGTTGAAGGCGGCGATCGATCATGCACACGCGCATGGTCTCAAGATTACGGGACATCTGTGTGCAGTCGGCTTTCGCGAAGCCGCAGCGCTGGGCATCGATAATCTGGAACACGGCATTGTGGTTGATACCGAGTTCTATCCCGGCAAGCAGCCGGACGTGTGCCCCGCGGCAGAGGCATTTACCGACTTCGTGAGGAATGTGGAGATCGACAGCGCGCCGGTGCAGGACATGATCCGCGACTTGGTTGCCCATCACGTTGCCGTCACTTCCACGCTAGCGGTTTTCGAAGTCACCGTAGCTAACCGGCCGCCGATGTCCAAAGAAGCCAGAGCAGCGAAGGCGCTCGCCCCGCAGGGATGGGCGACGTACCTCAAGGTCCGCAGCACATTAGCCGAGGAAAATGATCCTGCGGATGCGGTGGCGTTTAAGAAAGAGATGGAGTTTGAGCGCGCCTTTGTCAAAGCCGGCGGCCTGTTGCTTGCCGGCTGTGATCCGACTTCCTTTGGCGGCGTGCTGCCGGGCTATGGGGACCAGCGCGGCCTTGAGCTGCTGGTGGAAG
>Ga0302324_100016975_pt1 | contig 14463 bp, 16 predicted proteins | sample Palsa_T0_1_FD_201949 | JGI IMG/M metagenome (GOLD analysis project Ga0302324, IMG submission 201949) | Peat permafrost microbial communities from Stordalen Mire near Abisko, Sweden - Palsa_T0_1 | ecosystem: Environmental > Terrestrial > Soil > Palsa > Peat permafrost | place: Sweden: Abisko...
GACCGTATCAACGGTGATCTACGGAAAAGTCCGTCCCATAAAAGGGACAGGCGAAGGAAATGGATCGGGTGCTTCCCTCTCAGGCTGTCGGCCTTCGGCTGCCTTCCTCGCACTGACCGATGGTGCTAGGGCGCCTTGCATGATCGGAAAGCTCAATCACGTCGGCATCGCCACGCCGTCCATCGAGGATTCGTGGAAGCTCTACCGCGACGTCCTAGGGGCGACTTCGGTCACGCCCAAGCGGGCGCTGCCGGATCAAGGTGTCTGGGTGTCCTTCGTCGATCTCCCTAACGCCCAGATCGAACTCATCGAGCCGCTGGGCGAGGATTCGCCGATCCATGCTTTCCTTTCCAGGAACCCGCGCGGTGGTCAGCACCACGTGTGTTTCGAGGTCGCCGACATCATCGCCGCCCGCGACGACATGCGCTCCAAGGGGGCGACGGTGCTGCGCGACGGCGAGCCGCGCATCGGCGCCCACGGCGTACCGGTGATATTCGTCCATCCCAAGGACATGGGCGGGGTCCTCGTAGAACTCATGGAGACGCCGGCCACGGCGCACCCCTGACCAGATGAATCTCGCCACCTGCATCGCCGCCTATCTCACCATCTGGTGGGTGGCCCTGTTCGCCATCCTGCCGGTTGGCGTGCGCAGCCACGCCGAGGAGGGGATACCGGTTCCAGGGGGCGGCGATCCGGCTTCCCCGGTCGATCCCAAGCTCGCCCGCAAGTTCTTCACCACCACCTGGGTGGCGGCGATCGCCTTCGCCCTGCTCTGGCTGACCCTCCATTTCCACCTGGTGAAGCTGCCCAACCTCTAGGCGGGCGCTTCGGCGCGGCTTTCCCTTGGCGCACGGCAAGGCTATTGCCGCCTTCCGCTCACTTCCTCGCGAAAGCCGATCATGCGCCTGTCGCGCTACTTTTTGCCGGTCCTTAGAGAGACCCCCGCCGAGGCCCAGATCGCCTCGCATCAGCTGATGCTGCGCGCCGGCATGCTCCGCCAGGAGGCCACCGGGATCTACGCCTGGCTGCCGCTGGGTCTGCGGGTGCTCAAGAAGATCGAGCATATCGTGCGCGAGGAGATGGACCGCGCCGGGGCCATCGAGCTTTTGATGCCCACCCTGCAGCTCGCCGACCTGTGGCGCGAGAGCGGCAGGTACGACGCCTACGGGGCCGAGATGCTGCGGATCTCCGACCGCCACCAGCGCGAGCTGCTCTTTGGCCCCACCAACGAGGAGATGATCACCGAGATCTTCCGCGCCTATGTCCACTCCTACAAGGAGTTGCCGAAGAATCTCTACCATATCCAGTGGAAGTTCCGCGACGAGTTGCGGCCCCGTTTCGGGGTCATGCGTGGGCGCGAATTCCTGATGAAGGACGCCTATTCGTTCGATCTCGACGAGGAGGCGGGCCGGGCCTCCTACAACAAGATGTTCGTCGCCTATCTGCGCGCGTTTTCCCGCATGGGCCTCAAGGCCATTCCCATGCAGGCCGAGAGCGGGCCTATCGGCGGCGAGCTCAGCCACGAGTTCATCGTCCTGGCCTCGACCGGCGAATCCGCCGTTTATCTCGACCGTCGGCTTCTCGACTTCGAGGTTCCTCATGCGCGGATCGAGTACGGAGGCGATCTCAGCGAGGCGGTTCGAAACTGGACGGGCCTCTACGCGGCCACCGAAGATGTCCACGATCCCGAACGCTACGAGCGCCAGACCGCGCCCGCCGACCGGTTGACGGCCAGAGGCATCGAGGTGGGCCAGACGTTCTTCTTCGGCGACAAGTATTCGGTTCCGATGAAGGCCACGGTGACCGGCGCCGACGGCGCCGAACGGCCGGTGCAGATGGGCAGCTACGGCATCGGCATCTCGCGTCTGGTCGGAGCGATCATCGAGGCCAGCCATGATGACGCGGGCATAATCTGGCCGCAGCCCGTCGCGCCTTTCGGGGTCGGCATCATCAATCTTCGCCCCGGGGAGGAGGCGGTGGATGGCGCCTGCGAGAGCGCCTACGACGCCCTGGAGCACGCTGGCTTCGAACCCCTGCTCGACGACACCGAGGGAAGGCCCGGGGGCAAGTTCGCGACCATGGATCTCATCGGCCTGCCCTGGCAGCTGATCATCGGACCCAGGGGCCTGGCCGACGGCGTGGTGGAACTCAAGCGTCGCGCCGGCGGGGCTCGGGAAACGCTGTCCCTGGAGGCCGCGCTCGAGCGCCTCACCCGCGGGAAATACTGATCCTTTGAGTCCCGCTCCGCCCTTCAGCGCCTGGGAGCGGCAGATCGCCGTCCGCTATCTGCTCGCCAAGCGCAGCCAGGGCGGCGTTGCGATGATCTCGATCATATCGTTCATCGCCATCGTCCTGGCGGTGGCGGCGCTGGTCATCACCATGTCGATCATGAACGGCTTTCGCACCGAGCTCACCTCCAAGATCCTCGGTTTCAACGGCCACGCCTACGTGGTTGTCGGGGCCATGGGACCGGCGGAGCTGGACGGAGTGGTCCGCCGTATCCGCGCCGTCCCCGGCGTCATCGAGGCCGAGCCGGTCGTGGAATCCCAGGCCCTGGTGCAAGGCCCTCAGGGCGCGGCCGGAGCGGTGGTACGGGGCGTCAGGCCAGCGGACCTGCGCTCGACAGCCATCATCGCCCGCAACGTCACCGCCGGCAGCCTGGCGGGATTTGGCGCTGGAGAGGACGGCGGCGACGAGGTCCTGGTCGGCGAGGAGCTGGCCAGAACCCTGGGACTGAGCCCCGGCGATCCGATCACCATCATCTCCCCGTCGGCCGCGGCCACGGCGCTGGGGGAAATGCCGGTGAGCAAACCCTACGATGTCGCCGGCCTCTTCCAGGTGGGGATGAGCGAGTACGACCGCGCCTTCGTCTATATGCCGCTCACCCAGGCCCAGCTTCTTTTCGGCCGTGGAGAGTCGGTGGATTTCATCGAGGTGAAGCTCACCGATCCGGACAAGGCGCCGGCTCTCAAGGGAGCGCTCGCCGCCGCCGCTGGCCCTGGCGCGGTGGCCACCGACTGGACCGAGAAGAATAGCGCATACTTCAATGCCCTGAAGGTCGAGCGCAACGTCATGAGGATGATCCTGATGATCCTCGTGGCCATCGCCGCCATGAACATCATCTCCAGCCTGATCATGCTGGTGAAGAACAAGGGCCGCGACATCGCCATCCTGCGGACCATGGGAGCGGGGCAGGGGGCCATCCTGCGCATCTTCTTCATGGCCGGGGCGACCATCGGCGTCCTGGGGACCGTGTTCGGTGTGCTCGCCGGCGTGCTCTTCTGCGTCAACATCCAGGCCATTCAGGCCTTCATCGAATGGGTCACAGGGACGGCGGTCTTCAGCCCCGACGTTTACTTCCTCGCCCATGTGCCGGCGCGCATCGACTGGGGCGAAGTGGCGCTGGTCTCGGTCTGGACCCTGGCGGCATCATTCCTGGCCACCCTGCCTCCGGCCTGGGGCGCCTCCCGCCTCGATCCGGTCGAGGCGCTTCGCTATGAGTGAGCCGGTCCTGGCGCTCGAGGGCCTCTCGCGAACCTACGAGACCGGCGGCCGCGCCCTGGAAGTTCTCACTGGCGTCGATCTGCAGGTTTTTGCCGGCGAGGTCGTGGCCCTGGTGGGCCCGTCCGGATCGGGCAAGTCCTCCCTGCTGCACGCCGCCGGCCTGCTCGAACATCCGACTTCCGGACGGGTCTTCATCGAGGGCAAGGACTGCGCCGCGCTCGATGATCGGGCACGCAGTCGTATTCGCCTGCAGGAGATCGGTTTTGTCTATCAATTCCATCATCTGCTGCCTGAGCTTAGCGCAGTGGACAACGTCGCCTTGCCGGCTATGATCGCCGGCGCCAGACGCGCCGAGGCCGTGGCGCGGGCGAAGGATCTTCTCGGGCGCCTGGGCCTCGCCGACCGCTTCGGCCATCAGCCGGCCCAGCTTTCCGGCGGTGAACAGCAACGCGTCGCCGTGGCTCGGGCCCTCGCCAACAGACCGCTCCTGCTTCTCGCCGACGAGCCCACCGGCAATCTCGATCCGGCGACCTCGGCTTCGGTCTTCCGGCAGATTGAGGACCTCGCCCATGAAACCAACGTCGCCGCCCTGGTGGCCACCCACAATCTGGACCTCGCCGCCAGGATGGACCGCGTCCTCGCCCTGGAAGCCGGCCGCCTCGTCGCCCGCGTGTGATCCTAGATAACGCTGGACCGGGCGACCCAACCGGCGTGTAGTTTGGCCGCCACCGCGCGTGCCTGCGAGGTGTTGGAGAGCCAATGATGTCACCGTCGAGCGAGCACGCCTTCGCGCCATTGGAGCCGCATGGCGCCTGGGAGAAAGCCTTCTCCTATCACCCCTTCAACGTCGAGATCGCCAAGGCCGAGGGCGCCTTCATCTACGATACCGAGGGCCGCCGCTACTACGACGCCTCGGGTGGACCGTTCGCCGTCAACCTCGGCCACGGCCACCCCAAGATGAAGGCGGCGATCATCGCCCAGCTCGAAGACTACGCCTTCGCCCATCCGACCCTGGCCAACAGGCGGCGCGCCGATCTCTGCGAAGCCCTGGCTTCGGTGACGCCGGGCGATCTCAACACCAGCTACCTAGTCTCGGGCGGCTCGGAGGCGGTCGAAACGGCGATGAAGATCGCCCGCCAGTACCACGTCGCCTGCGGCCAGCCGGGCAAACACAAGATCATCAGCAACTACGAATCCTATCATGGCATGACGCTGGCCACGATGGCGCTGTCGGGCAATCCGGGGACCTTGCGCCATTACGATCCGATGGTCATGCGCTGGCCCAAGGTCGCCCAGTACAGCGACTATCGCCGCCCCGCCGGCATGAGCCGCGACGATTGGGCGGTCGTCACCGCCCAGGAGCTGGAACGCGTGATCAGCTACGAAGGCCGCGCGACCGTCGCCGCCTTCATCGCCACCCCTCACGGCTGTGGATCGGAGTACGGCCTGGTGCCGCCGGCGCTCTATTGGCGCGAGGTGCGCCGGATCTGCGACGAGAACGAGGTCCTGCTGATTGCCGACGAAGTGGTCACCGGCTTTGGCCGCACCGGCCGCTGGTTCGGCATGGAGCATTTCGGGGTGGCTCCCGACATCATGACCTTGGCCAAGGGGATCGACAGCAGCTACGTGCCACTGGGGGCCACGACGGTCAGCGACAAGGTCAACGAGCCGTTCAAGGCCGGCGCGCATTTCGTTCACGGATTCACCAACGGCGGCCACCCGCTCGCCTGCGCCGCTGGCGTCGCCCTCATCGACATCCTCAAGGAGGAGGGCCTGGTGGACCAGGCCCGCGAGCGCGGCCGCCAGCTCTTCACCCACGCCCAGAGGCTGATGGCCCATCCCTCGGTGGCCGACGTTCGCGGCTGGGGCCTCTTTATGGTCCTCGAGCTCGTCGCCGGCCCAGACGAGCGTTCGTACTTCGGTCCGGAGGCCGAGGCCGAGCAGCGCTTCCAGGAGATCGCCCTGTCGAACGGCCTGGCGCTCTATTCGACCCTCTACGGATCTCGCCGCCGGCCTTTGATGAGCCGGGGCCTGCCGATGTGGATCTCGCCGCCTTTCTGCATCACCGCCGACCAGCTCGACGACCTGGTCGACCGTCTCGATCGCACGCTGCACCACTGGGAGCAGACCATGCAGGTGGGCGCCCGCGCCGCCAGCGTCGCCTGAACGACCCCGGCGTCACTGGAGACGGCGCGTGCTGACGCTCTACTTTGCTCCCGGGGCGAGTTCGATGGCGGTCCACGTCGCCCTGTACGAGATCGGCGAGCCGTTCGAGGCCCGGCCGCTTTCCCTGGCCAGGAAAGAGCAGCGGTCGGCGGAGTTCCTGGCGATCAATCCCGAGGGTCGGGTCCCGACCCTGCTCATCGACGGCCGGCCGCTCACCGAGGTCGCCGCCATCCTCTACTACCTGGCCGCGAGCCACCCCCAGGCGGGGCTCCTGCCGGAGGATCTTGAGAGCCGGGCGCAGGCGATCTCATGGATGTCCTTCATCGCCTCCACGGTTCATCCCGCCCGCCGCCAGGGCCTTGAGCACGCCAAGGAAGTCTACGCGATGGCCGACCGCCGGCTGGGCGGGCGGCAATGGGCGGTGGCCAGCTACTCTATCGCCGACATCCACCTCTTCCGCCTCTACTGGCGCTTCGCCGCCTCCCTCAATCCTCCCCCAGGGATGTTCCCCAATCTCGCCGCCCACCACGACCGGATGCAGCTGCGCCCGGCGGTGCGCAAGACCATCGAGATCGAAACCGCCATCGGCTACGAACTGCCCGCCTAGCGCACGGCGGCGGCCACGGCGGGGCGCGCGGGAGCGCGCAGGCCATCGGCGCGAGCCCCCATCGCCCGCTCCGCTTCCGCTTGGCTGAGGAAGAAAATCCCGGAAAATCCAAGCCTTCGGAGGTTCGCCCGCAAGCTGCGCGGCTCCAGTTGGGTCAGCCAAGGCTCGCCGAGCGCCGCGGCTCTGCCCGCCAGGTCCGACAACGATGACCTGGGGCGGGAGAAGGTGAAGACGATCTCGCTGCCCGGCGGAAACCCCGCCACGAGACGGAAAATCTCCTGGACCGCCTCGCTGGTCAAATAGACCAGCACTCCTAGACACGAGAAGAACGTCGGCCGATCGAGATCGAGCGCGCTGGCCCGTAGCCCTTCGCCAAGCGACGTTTTCTCTAAGTCGATGCCGACGAATTCGACGTTGCCCGGGACCTCGATGCCGGCGGCGGCCAAACGCCGGCGCTTGTCGTCCTGCGAGGCGGGATGGTCTACCTCGAATATCCGCAAGGATGTCGCCAAGTCCGGCTGGCGGTACGCGAAGGTGTCCAGGCCTGCCCCCAGGACGACGAGCTGGCCGATCCCCTGGCCGGCGGCGCTGGCCAGGCGGTCCTCCGCGTACCGGCTGCGCAGGAGCACGTGGGTGCGCAGCCGCGTGGCCGACACCGTCCGGAGCGCCTCGGCATTGGCCACGAGCCGCTCGAGGTCGTTCGCATCGATGAGCCGCTCGGCGACGGGATCGTCGAGAATCCACGGCTCGCCGTCGACAAACCTATGCGCCGCGCGCATGGCCGCGGCGCCGAGCGCCGTTCGGCTCGCCCTCGCCTCGCCAGCGGCTTCCTCCACGTCGCGAGACTGCGGTAGCCTCAGCGGCCCTGGAACACCGGCGCGCGCTTCTCGACGAAGGCGACGGAAGCGGCCTTATGGTCGTCGGTCATCATGGTGCGCACCATGTGCATGGCTTCCAGGTCGAGCACCTCGCCGAGCGTCTGGTATTCGGACGCGTTGAGGTTACGTTTCATATAGCCAATCGCCACCGTCGGCAGGCCGGCCAGCCGCCGCGCCAGTTGCGCCGCCGCCGCCGGAAGATCCTGGGCGTCGACCGCCTGGTTGACGATACCCAGGGCCGCCGCCTCCTCGCCGAGGATGACGTCGGCGGTGAAGTAGAGCTCGCGCGCCTTGGCCGGACCCACCAGCTTAGTCAGGAACCACGATCCGCCGTAGTCGCCGGCCAGCCCTATTTTCGAGAAGGCGGTGGTGAGCTTGGCGTTGTTGGCGGCGATCCGCAGGTCGCAGGCGAGCGCCAGGGAGAGGCCCGCTCCCGCCGCCGGCCCGGGAATGACCGCCAGGGTCGGCTTGGGCATCTCGTGCAGCCAGCGAACAGTCTCCATTCCACGCCGAAGGCCCTGGACGCTGGCCTCCATATCGAAGCGTCGACCCCCCCCGCCCCCACCTTCACGGCCGGCGGCCGCCGCGAAACCCTTGACGTCGCCGCCGGCGCAGAAGGCCGCCCCGGTCCCCGTGAGCACCACAACCCGCACCGAAGCGTCGGCCGCCAATCGCGGGAGGGCCTCGGAGAGGGCCGCCTGCATTTCCCCGGTGAGGGCGTTGCGGGCCTCAGGGCGGTTCATGGTGAGGGTGGCGATCCCGTCCTCGACGGTCTCGATCAAATGGTCGGTCATGGGCGATTCCTCGTCTCTTTGAGCGTCGTCGGCTCGGCGAAGACCATGCTTCGCTTTCGCCCGCCCGTCATCCCAAGATTATCACCGATGCGGTTCGACCGGACGACCGCCGAGGGGCAGGCCTACCCGAGGAATTTCTCCAGCGGGCGCCAATATCGTTCTGGCCAGCCGGAGTCGAAGCCGGCGAATTTGCCCTGCGGAAAACCCCAGTGATCCAGAACGATCCGGGTCCTTTCGCCCTCGGCCCGCAATTCGAACTTTACCAGGGAATAGATCCCCGGCTCCCAATACGCTGGCCGCCAGGCCTGAACGATCCGCGCGTTGGGCGCGAGTTCGATGGTCCTGCCTACGATTTTTCCTCCGAAGAGTGAAAACGCACCGCCAGGCCAGGCGTCGATCTGCGCCGCCTCACGGGAGAAGGCGCTGAACTCTCGGGAATCCAGCAGGATTTCATAAAGTCGACTGGATGGCGCCTTGAACACCACTTCCTGATGCAGGGAAGTACGAAGCCCATCCGGATTTACCTCGCCGACGGCCTCCACAGGGCTCGACGCCAGGCCTCCGACGCCGAGCGCCGAGGCCAGCATCAGTTGCCGGCGACCGAGCGGCCGAGGACTAGGCTTTGAACTTTCGAAATCGATCATTTCTCTCGCCCGACCCGCTGGAACCTGGCCTCGGCGCGCACCGGCTGGCCCGCATGGAGAAAACTGCCGACGAAGGTCAGCTCATCCCCCAGGCGTTGGTAGTTGAATCGTTCTCCGGCCTGCGCCCCGGTTCCCTCCAGTGTGACGGCCCGCGCCGCGCAGTCCGTCGCCACGAACACCATTGGCGCATCCTTTTCTTCTCGGGCCTGCGCCAGGGCGCTGTCGAAATGGCGAAGGCGCATGACGAGGCGCCCGGCGTCGTCGGTGAGCGTCATGGCCTCCATGACGCCGCCCGGCGTATCCTCGTGCAGTCGCCACGAACTGCCGATGAGCCGACCGCCAGGACCGGCCGTCCACCGCTCCTCGGTCTGAACCCTCGCTTCATCGTCACGCCAGGTTCCGGTCATCCATTGGAGATCCGCCAGGGCGCATGGCGCGGCGCGCGCGGCGAGCGGCGCTCCCGTGGCCAGCAACACCACCGGAGCCGTGATGAGACCGAGGAGAGGTCGGCTCGTCATGCAGATCGCGTCTCGGCCCAAGGGTCCTCAGCCTGCCCCAAAGCTAAGCTGCTTTCGACCCCGACGCGAGCTTTACGCGCGAGGCTTCCCATATGAGTGCGAGTGGCGGCTCCCGCGCCATGCTAAGGAACGGCGAATGGCGGGTCTGCTCAAAGCTTGGCGCTCCAGCTGGATTGGCGATGCGGAAATCAGGGCTGAGGCCTGGTCGCTGGGGGCGCGCCATCGTGGCGAAGTGGTCGAGGGCGCCCGCGCCGAATTGAAGGATACGACCTTGAGCGCCCGTCGAACCGTGCTTCTGAAAGCCGTCGTTCGCAAGTACGCGCGGCCGGTATGACGCTCTCCAACCGCCAACGCAGCGCCCTGGCCAACCTCGCCCGCAAGCAGGACGGCAAGGAGGTCGACTGGATCAATATCGCTGACGCCCGCTGCCTGGCGGAGTTGGGGTGGGCCGAGCGCACCCGGTCGGGCTGGAAAATCACCGGCGCCGGCCTCTCGGCCTTGGCGGGGCACGCGTGAGCGGTCCGGTGCGTTCGCCTCCGGGCCCGGAAGCGACGGCCTATCCGATAACCTCGGTCGCCCGCCGGGACGGCAGGCCCCGCGATCCGGATTTGCCCGATTCCCGAACCGCCGCCGGTTTGTCCGCTCTCATCAGCGCTAGGCGAGCTGCGCGTCGCGGCGAGTAGCTCGGTCAGCATGGCGGCTCGCGACGCGGGTGGTCGCGCCGCCGTCTATGCCGCCGCTTCTCGTGCCGCCGCCTCTTGCGCCGCGGCCTCCCGCTCCAGCATCTTGCCGGCCTCACGGGGGGTCATCGGCCGGCCAAAATGGTAGCCCTGAAGCGCCCCGCACCCCGCGGCGATCAGGATCCGACGCTGCTCCTCGGTCTCGACCCCCTCGGCCACAACTGTCATCCCAAGCGAAGCCGCCAGGCGCGAGACCGAGGCGACGATGATCGCCGACTGGTGATCGGAGGTGACGTTGTCCACGAACGACTTGTCGATCTTGATGCAGTCGATGGCGAATTGGTTGAGGTAGACCAGGCTTGAATAGCCAGTGCCGAAGTCGTCCAGGGCGATGCGCACCCCGGCGGCGCGAAGCGTCTTGAGGTTCTGGTCGGCCCGCTCGACGTCGTCGATGATCGCCGTCTCCGTGAGCTCGATCTGGATCCGCTGGGGAGAGAGATCGGCTTCCTCGGCATACCTGAGTATCCGCTGAGCCACGTTGTGGCGCAGGAACTGTCTGGCCGAGAGGTTGACCGAAACATAAGGGCCGCCCCAGCGTCGACAATCCTTGAAGGCCTGGCGCGTGATCCAGTCGCCAAGATCGAGGATGAGGCCGGTCTCCTCGGCCACCGGCACGAATTCCGCCGGCGAGACCGGACCATGATCTGGGCTGTCCCAGCGGATCAGGGCCTCGAAGCCTAGGATGCCACCGGTGTCGGCCTTGACGATCGGTTGGTAGGCCATCTTGAACTGCGCCGACCGCATGGCGCTCTCCAAGCCATTCTCCAGCGAAAGCCGGTGCTTGGCGGCGGTATCTATGGCGATATCGTAGAGCCTGTAGCGGTTTCGCCCTTCGCGCTTGGCGGCATAAAGGGCCAGGTCCGCGTGGCGCATGAGGGTGACTTCGCTGGCTGCCGCGCCCTGGGTGGCGACGCCGATCGAGGCGCTGACCTGAACCTCGTGACCCGATACGCGTCGGCTCTGGGAGCACACGCGAAGGATCAGGCCGCAAAGCTCCGCCACTCCCTGCTCGCCCATGTTCTCCACCAGTACGCCGAATTCATCGCCGCCCAGCCGCGCCAGCATTCCGCCTGAGGGAATCACCGAGGCCATGGCGGTGCAGATCTTCCGCACCAGGTCGTCGCCGGCGACGTGACCCAGGGTGTCGTTCACCAGCTTGAACCGGTCGAGATCGATCAGCAGCAGGGTTTGTCGGTGTTGGCTGCGGGCCAATCGCGCCGTCAGTTCCTCGACGAAACCGGCGCGATTGAGGATGCCCGTGAGATCGTCGTGCCGCGCCGCGTGCATGGCGACCTCGAGGCGAGTCTGCAGCTCCTTTACGTGCGTTTCCAAGCCCCTGATCGACTTGGCCCCTTCTTCCAATGCGCGTTGTCTGGTGTTGAGGGCGCGGTAGCGATCGGTGACGGTGCGGATGGCCTCGGCTGCCTCCTCGCGGTGGAGGGGCGCAAGTAGAAAGGTCAGCTTCTCGGGTGTGTCGGCCACCTGCAGGCAGGCGGCGAAGGCGAAACTGTCGCGGCTGTCGGCGACAACGATGAGTTCCGCCGCCGAGGACGCTTTCCGCACCTGGCGCACCTGCTGGGCCAGGTCGGTCGCCGGCTCGCCGCGATAGTCGAAGACGAACACCGCCGCCGGCCAGCCAAACTTCTGGGCGGTATTGGCTCTCTCTATGGCCTCGGCCGCGCACGAGCAGGCGACGGTCCGATCGTTGGGGAGGGCGGCGGCGGCGAGTTCGGCGAGTTCGGCCGCTCCCCCTGGCCTCGGGCTAATGACCAGGCACAGCAGCGTCCGCGAGGGCGGGGCGGCTTCGGGTGGCTCACTGATCGCCGCGCCGGCGTCACTCGCCAGCGCCAATGCGCTTCCCGACATCTACTAGGTCCCGCCAAAACTATCGAGGCCCGACTATTGCCGGTCCGGCGCGAAGAAACGCCTAACGGTCTTGGTTAACTAACACTTGCCCTTCAATGTCGAGGCCTCGGATGAGCTTTTCCTTGCTCCGGGCTGACCGTCCTCGATAGGGTCGGCGGCAAGGGACCACAGGGTCAAGAATTGTCCGATATCTTCATATCCTATGCTCGCGCGACGGCCGCCCAAGCCGGGCAGGTGGCCGATGCCCTGCGCCAGATGGGATATGACATCTGGCGGGATGACGAGCTTCCCGCGAACCGTCCTTACGCCGAGGTGATCGCGGAGCGACTCTCGTCCGCCAAGGCGGTGGTGGTGGTGTGGTCGGCGGAAGCCCTGAAATCCCAGTGGGTGCAGTCCGAAGCTGACCGGGCCCGGGCGGCGGGCAAGCTGGTGCAACTGAGATTCGACGACACCTCCCTTCCCATGCCCTTCGATCGCATCCAGTGCGCCGATCTCGCGGGCTGGACCGGCGACCTCGACGCCGCGGCATGGCGACAGGTGGTGTCGGGCATCGCAGAGCTGCTGGGCGCCGCCGGCCACCCACCGGCTCCTCAAGCGCGCCGGGCTTCCGCCGCCTGGAAGCTTGGCATCTGCGTGCTTCCGTTCGCCAACATGAGCGCCGATGCCGAGCAGGAGTATTTCAGCGACGGGATCAGCGAGGATATCATCACCGATCTTTCCAAGGTCTCGGCGCTCTCGGTGATTTCCCGCAACAGCGCCTTTCAGTACAAGGGCAAGCACATCGACCTGCCAAAGGTCGCGCGCGAGCTGAATGTCAGCCATGTGCTCGAAGGCAGCGTTCGCAAGGCGGGCGGACGGGTGCGCATCACCGCCCAGCTGATCAACGGGGCGACCAACGACCACATCTGGGCCGAACGTTGGGATCGCGACCTCACCGACATTTTCGCCCTGCAGGACGAGATCTCCCAGACCGTGGTCGCCGCCCTGAAGCTCGAACTGTTGCCCCAGGAGAAGAAGGCTATCGAGCAGCGCGGGACGATCAGCCCCGATGCCTACAACCTCTATTTGATGGCGAGGCAGTACTATGTCAGCGGCAATCTGGGCGATGTGCGGCGCGAGGAGGCGATCCTGCGCCTGTGTCGGCGCGCTACCGAGATCGACCCGGAATATGGCCGCGCCTGGGCCCTGATGGCGCGGGCGCAGACCTCCCTGCACTTCAGGTACGGCAGAGCCGACGATGGCCTCGCTGCCGCCGAACGGGCTCTCCTGCTCGATCCCGATCTGGCCGAACCCCATGCGGTCAAGGCCAGGCATCTGCGCGAACAGGGCCGGCATGCCGAGGCGAAAGCCGAGATCGAAGTCGCTCTTCGTCTCGACCCGGAGTCTTACGAGGTCAATCTCGGCGCCGGATACGTCAGTTTCCGCGAGCGCAACTTCGAGGACGCGGTTCGCTACTACGAAAAGGCGGCGGGCTTGATGGAGGCCGACTTCCATACCGCCGGGATGGTGCAGTCCTGCTTCAAGGCCCTCGGCGATGAGGAGGGCGCGCGGCGGGCGGCGCGCATGACGCTCGAGCGGGCGGAAACGGCCGTGGCCCACGACCAGAGCAACGGCTCGGCGATCGGCTTCGCGGTGACCGCTCTGGCAACCTTGGGCGAGACCAAGCGGGCGCGGGAATGGATCGACCGCGCGTTGTTGATCGATCCCGACAACATGAACATGCGCTACAACTTCGCCTGCGCTCTCACGGTCCAGCTCAAGGACACGGATGCCGCCCTGGAGTTGCTTGGGCCCTTGTTCTCCAGGACAACCTACACTTGGCTGAACCACGCCAAGAAGGACCCGGACCTCGACGCCATTCGCGAGGATCCGCGCTTCCAGTCCATGATCGCCTCGGCTGAACAGCGCCTGGCGAATTCCCAGGACGGGGCGCCAACGGAATCCTAGACTTTGATACGCAAGTCCAATCTCCGCCGATTCAACAAGGCTGGGTTTTGGCCTAGGATGGACCTGGGCCGATCCTTTGGTCGGTCAGCGGCGCAATAGGGGGAAGAAAAGATGCGGATCGGATACGTGATTTTGACGCTCGCGATGATTCAAGCGGCGCCGATGGCGGCGAAGGCCCAGAGCGCGAACCGGTTCGACGGAAGTTGGACGGCGACAGTTTCCTGCCCCGACGCGGACGGCGCCCTGGGCTATTCCTTCGATGTCCCCACCACGATTCATGATGGCCTTCTGCATGGGGAGCGCATGAGGGAGGGGGAGCCTGGGCGCCTGGTCCTCGACGGTCAGGTCCAGCCCGACGGCCAGGCCAGGCTGTACGCCAAGGGCCTCCTCGGCGCCTCGCAGTTCGCCATCGGCCACGCGCCGAAAGGAACCCAGTACGGCTACCATGTCGTCGCCACGTTCCAGGACGCCGGCGGGACAGGGAAGCGCGTCGAGGGCCGATCCTGCGAACTAACCTTCAGTCGTCGGTAGCGGGGCCGGTCCGCTCAACCCCCCAATCCGGTCCGGACACGGTCGAGCTGTAGACTCCCAGTTCGGCCATGCGGGCGATATCCCGGCTCTTGAAGAGGCCCCACGGTCCGACACGCAGCCCAAGATCGCCAGCCTCGGTCACGCGCTCGGCCGTGACCTCGGTGAAGTGGGGCGACCATTCCTCGCCGCCGTGGGCCTTGATCGCCCAGAGTTCGGAGCCGCCGTGGTCCATCGCATCGAAACCGTCGAGCCATGGCGACCGGCCTAC
>Ga0302324_100016976_pt1 | contig 14462 bp, 13 predicted proteins | sample Palsa_T0_1_FD_201949 | JGI IMG/M metagenome (GOLD analysis project Ga0302324, IMG submission 201949) | Peat permafrost microbial communities from Stordalen Mire near Abisko, Sweden - Palsa_T0_1 | ecosystem: Environmental > Terrestrial > Soil > Palsa > Peat permafrost | place: Sweden: Abisko...
GCCGGCCGTCGCGCGGCTGATCCCGCAACTCGTGCAATGGGTGCAGACGCACGAGCTGATCGACCTCGATCCGAGCAAGCCGCTGGAGGTGCGCGCGACGCCGGCCTACGAGCGTGGCGTGGCCAGTGCGGGCATCGAGGCGCCAGGTCCGTACGATCCCGCGGCACGCACCTATTTCAACGTCGACCCACTCGATGAACGCTCGGCGGAGCAAGCCGAGAGCTTTCTGCGCGAGTACAACAACTGGATGCTCCCGGTGTTCATCATCCATGAGGCGATACCCGGCCATTACGTGCAGCTCATGTATGCCAATCGTTCGCCCAGCCGCATCATGAGCATCTTCGGCAACGGCGCCATGATCGAGGGCTGGGCGGTGTACAGCGAACGCATGATGCTCGAATCCGGCTATGGCGGGGACGCGCCCGAGCAATGGCTCATGTATTGGAAGTGGTATCTGCGTTCAGTCAGCAATGTGATTCTCGATTACAGCGTGCATGTGCTGGGGATCAGCGAAGCGTCGGCCAAGGATCTGTTGCGGCGTGAGGCCTTCCAGTCGGAACAGGAAGTCGAAGGAAAATGGTTGCGCGTGCAGCGCACGAGCGTACAGCTCACGCAATATTATGCGGGATTTTCAGCCATTTACGCGCTGCGCGAGCGCCTGAAGCAGCAGCTGGGCGCAGGCTTCGTCCTCAAGGCCTTTCATCAGCGATTCTTGAGCTACGGCAGCGCGCCCGTGCAGCTCATTGCGGCATTGATGAGCCCAACAGCTCCCGGCTGATGATCAGCTTGCGGATCTCGGTGGTGCCGGCGCCGATCTCGAGCAATTTGGTGGCGCGAAATAGCCGGTTGACCTCCGATTCCCAGATGTAGCCGCCGCCGCCGTGGATCTGCACGGCCTCCGATACGACCCTGGCCATGCTCTCGGCGGCGTACATGACCGAAGCGGCACTGAGCGCGTGAATCGTGCCGCGGCCCGCTTCGTCCGCGCTGGCGCCGTCGGCGGCGGCCAGCACGCGGTAGATGAACGTGCGCATCGTCTCGATCCAGACATACATGTCGGCGATCTTGGCCTGGATCATCTCGAATTCGGCGATCGGGCGTCCGAACTGCTTGCGCGTCTTGGCGTGCTCGATGGCGAGCTGCAGGGCGCGTTCGGCTATCCCTAAGCAGATGGGCGCGATCGTTGCGCGTTCGAAATCCAGGCCGGACATGACGATGCCGAGGCCGCCGTGCTCGGCGCCGAGGCGATTCTCCGCCGGCACGCGACAGTTGTTGAACACGAGCTCACCGGTCTGGCTGCCGCGAAAGCCCATCTTGCTGAGCTTCTGCGCGACCGTGAAGCCGGGAGAATTCCGCTCGACGATGAACGCCGATACCCCATGAGTACCGAGTTCCGGGGCCGTCTTGGCATAGGTCAGCAGCACATCGGCGACCGGACCGTTGGTGATGAAGATCTTGCTGCCGTTGAGCACGTAGTGATCGCCATCGCGCCGGGCGCTCACGCGCATCGAGCCGAGCGCATCCGAGCCGGCTCCCGGTTCGGTCAGCGCCAGAGCCCCGAGCAGCGAGCCATTGCACAGTCCGGGCAGGAAACGCCGGCGCTGCGCTTCATTCGCGTGGCGATAGATGTTGAAAGTGCAGAGGTTATCGTGCGCCACCCATGAAAGGGCGAACGCATGGTTCCAACGCCCCATGGCCTGGGCGACCAGTCCGGCGCTGAGCAGATCGAGGCCGGCGCCACCGTAGGCCTGGGGTATCGTGATGCCCAGATAGCCCGCGGGCCCGAGTTGTGCAAATGCCTCAGCGGGCCACCATTCCTCATCGTCCATGCGCCGTGACAACGGGTAGAGTTCCGCCTGCGCGTAGCGGTCGGCAGCCACAAGGATATCGCGCTGATCGGGCGTGAGTTCAAAGGCCGGGGGCAAGGTGGGAGGCGTCTGCAGCGCAGTGGCGGTCGGGCTCATCAACTCTTGCCTCCGGGCGGACCTCTATCGTTCAGCGTCATCATAACTCACTGTTGTGAAAACGTTTCTTGTGACCGCTGGGAGCCTCTGCGGGCGGCCCCCGCAGGAGTCTGGCACAGCGCTGTGCAAACGCATCGGCGCGGTGGAAGATACGCCGTGGGCCTGTGCCCGTGCAGTGCTCGGAGAGCCGTCGATGGCCATGATCCGTTGCAGCGAATGCGGGCGCGCCATCAGCACGCAGGCCATCGCATGTGTCGGTTGCGGTGCGCCTTTGAGTGCAGGGCCCGGTTTCAACTGGGTTCCGGCCCAATCGCGTGCCCCGGGCCCGACGGGCAGGCAGATTGCGCGACGGGCCGTGCTGGCCGCCGCGGCGCTCGTGTTCGGGATCATCTGGGCGAATGTGATCGACGGCCGGTCCGGCGGCAGCCGTGTCGCGGCAACCCTGGCCGCGCTGCTGATCATCGTCGGCTTGTGCGGCTGCATCGTGGCCCTGCTGCAGAGCATCGCCGCGCGCAGATAGCCGGCCTCGGCGCACCGCCCGGGCGTGCGAGCCGCTCACGCGAGTGAATGGAATACCCGCTGTACGTCCTCTTCCTGTTCGAGCTTATCGATGAGTTCGAGCGCTTCGTTGGCCTGCGCCGCGGGAAGCTCCGTCGCAGCCACGCACACGTACTCATGCTCGGCCGATAGCGGCGTCATGCGGCGCGCTTCGAGCGCTTCCTGCATTGGACCGAAGCTCTCGAACGCACAGCGCAGTACCAGCTGCGGTTCGCCCTTCTCCCCCGTGCTCTCTCCCATTTCATCCAGGCCGTAGTCGATCATCTCGAGTTCAAGCTCATCCTGATCGATCCCGGCGGGGTCGAGTCGGAACACACCGAGCTTGCGAAACTGGAAACTCACGCTGCCGGTCGTGCCGAGATTGCCGCCGTTCTTGCTGATGATATTGCGCACGTGCGCGACAGTGCGGGTCGGGTTGTCGGTCGCGGTCTCGATGAGCAGTGCAACCCCGTGGGGCGCATAGCCTTCGTACAGCACTTCGACATAGTCGGTCGCATCACGGCCGCTGGCACGCTTGATCGCCGCTTCGACCTTGTCCTTGGGCATATTGACGGCGCGCGCGTTCTGGATGACACGGCGGAGGGTCGGGTTGGAAGCCGGGTCCGCGCCGCCGGCCTTCACCGACATGTTGATGTCCTTGGCGATGCGAGCGAACTGCTTGGCCATGCGATTCCAGCGCGCAAACATCGCGTGTTTGCGGACTTCGAAGATGCGGCCCATGGCTACTCCCGGATGTGCGGCGCGCGCGCGCCGGTAGAATCATGCCATGCCTGAGGCGGGGGCACACCCGGGCGCGGCGCGCTGTGAAGCAGCCAGCATAATAGTGAACCGATATTCATTAATTTGCATCATTGGAGTACAGTCGCGCGCGAGTCGACCATGCACAACATCATCGCATCCTCGATCCGCAGCACCCAGGCGCCGTTCATCGCCAACGCGCGCCACATGCATGCGCTCGTGGCGCAGCTGCGCGAGCGCACTGCCGCCGCGGCCCTCGGTGGTCCGGAGCGCTCGCGCGAGCGTCACAGCGCGCGTGGCAAGCTGCTGGTGCGCGAGCGCATCGATCGCCTGCTCGATCCGGGCGCGCCGTGGCTGGAGCTCAGCGCGCTGGCGGCCTTCGGCATGTATGGCGATGAGGTGCCCGCCGGCGGCATAGTCACGGGAATTGGCCGCGTCAGCGGCCGGGAATGCGTGATCGTTGCCAACGACGCCACCGTGAAAGGTGGCACCTATTATCCGATCACGGTCAAGAAGCACCTGCGGGCGCAGGAGATTGCCGCGCAGAATCAATTACCCTGCATCTATCTGGTGGATTCCGGCGGCGCCTATCTGCCACTACAGGACGAGGTGTTTCCCGACCGGGAGCATTTCGGGCGCATATTCTTCAATCAGTCCCGCCTGTCGGCGCAGGGCGTGACCCAGCTGGCCTGCGTGATGGGATCGTGCACGGCCGGGGGTGCCTACGTGCCGGCGATGTCCGACGAGAGCGTGATCGTGCAGGGCAGCGGCAGCATATTTCTCGGTGGGCCGCCCCTGGTCAAGGCCGCCACCGGCGAGGTGGTCAGCGCTGAGGAACTCGGCGGGGCCGATGTGCATACGCGGCTCTCGGGCGTCGCGGATCACTACGCGCACGACGATGCGCACGCCCTGGCCATTCTGCGCCGCATGGTGGCCGATCTCGATGAGCGTCCCGGCGCCGCGGTGCGGCTCGAACCCGTGGAGGCACCGCGCTATGCGCCCGAGGAGCTGTACGGCATCATTCCACCCGATCCGCGCAAAGCCTACGACGTGCGGGAGATCATTGCCCGGCTGGTCGATGGCTCGCGCTTCGATGAATTCCGGCAGCGCTACGGCATCACCTTGGTCACGGGCTTCGCTCATATCCACGGTTGCCCGGTCGCCGTGCTGGCTAACAACGGCATCCTGTTCTCCGAGTCCGCGCTCAAGGGCGTGCATTTCATCGAGCTCGCCGCGCAGCGCAACATCCCGTTGCTGTTTCTGCAGAACATCAACGGTTTCATGGTCGGGCGGAAGTACGAGAACGCGGGTATTGCCAAGGATGGAGCCAAGCTCGTGAACGCCGTGGCGAGCTGCGCGGTGCCGAAGTTCACGCTGCTGATCGGCGGCTCCTTTGGTGCCGGCAATTACGGCATGTGCGGCCGCGCCTACGAGCCGCGCTTCCTTTGGAGCTGGCCCAATGCGCGCATCGGGGTCATGGGGGGCGAGCAGGCCGCCAGCGTGCTCGCAACCGTGCGGCGCGATGCCCTGGAGGCGCAGGGCGCGAGCTGGAGTGCCGAGGAGGCGGCGGCCTACACGGCCCCGATTCGCGCCCAGTTCGAGCAGCAGGGCAGTCCCTACTATGCCACCGCGCGCCTGTGGGACGACGGCATCATCGATCCGCTGCAGACGCGGCGCGTGCTGGCGCTCGGTCTGTACGCGGCGCTGCGTGCGCCGATCGCTGCCACGCGCTTCGGCACGTTTCGGATGTAGCGTCATGAGCGGCTATGAATCGTTGCAGCTCGAGTACGAGGGCCAGCGCTGCACGGTGTGGCTGAACCGGCCGGAGCGCCACAACGCGTTTGATCAGAGCATGATTCTCGAGCTGCAGCAGTGTCTGGAGCGGCTCGGGCAGCAGCCGCAGGTGCGCGTGCTGGTACTCGCCGGACGCGGGCGCAGCTTCTGCGCCGGCGCGGATCTGCACTGGATGCAGCAGCAGGCGAGCGCCCGTTACGAGGACAATCTTGAGGACGCACGCGCGCTGGCGCGCCTGCTGCGCACGCTCCGGCTCGTGCCGCGGCCTACCGTGGCGCGCGTGCACGGCGCCGCGCTCGGGGGCGGGCTCGGCCTGGTCGCGGCCTGCGATATCGCGATTGCGAGCCTGGATGCGAGCTTCGGCACCACCGAGGGTCGCCTTGGGCTCACGCCCTCGACCATCGCCCCGTACGTGATCGAGGCGATAGGCGAGCGCGCGGCGCGGCGTTATTTCCAGAGCGGCGAGCGCTTCGATTCGCCGGAGGCGCTGCGCCTGGGTCTGATCCATGAGTACAGCGAGCCCGCTGCCCTGGATGCTCGCCTCGCCGCGCTGATCACGGCGCTGTGCAGCGTCGGGCCCGCCGCGCAGGCGCACAGCAAGCGGCTCATCGCGGCCTTGCATGGCCGCAGCCCGAGTGATCCCGCAGTGCTCGAGCAGACCGCAGAGAGTATCGCCACCGTGCGCGCCGGGGAGGAAGCGCGCGACGGCATTGCTGCATTCTTCGCGCGACGCAAACCGCCCTGGGCGCAGTGACGCACTCATGAATGCACCACACCGGTTCGAGACCATTCTGATCGCCAACCGTGGCGAGATCGCCTGCCGCGTCATTCAGAGCTGCCGCCGCTTGGGGCTCGCCAGCATTGCGGTGTACTCGGAGGCCGATGCGAACGCGCGCCACGTGCGCCTGGCCGATCGCGCCCTGTGCATCGGGCCGGCAGCCGCCCGCGATTCATACCTGCGCATGGATCGCATTATCGAGGCCGCGCTGCGCAGTGGCGCCCAGGCGATACACCCCGGCTATGGCTTTCTATCCGAAAATCCGGAATTTGCCGAGCAATGCGCACGAGCGGGGCTGATATTCATCGGGCCGCCGGTCCCAGCGATGCGCGCGATGAGTTCCAAGGCGACGGCGAAGCGGCTCATCGAGCAGGCGGGGGTGCCAGTGCTGCCGGGCTACCACGGCGAGGAGCAGGACGCCGCGCGGCTGCGCCACGAGGCCGAGCGCATCGGCTACCCGGTCCTGATCAAGGCCACGGCTGGCGGCGGCGGTAAGGGCATGCGCGTCGTGGAGGAGCCGACACACTTCGATGAGGCCCTCGGCGCCTGCCAGCGCGAGGCGCGATCGAGCTTCGCAGATGAGCGCGTGCTGATCGAAAAATACCTCCTGCGACCGCGCCACGTGGAGGTGCAGGTGTTCGGCGATTCGCAAGGGCGGCTCATACATCTGCATGAGCGCGATTGCTCGGCGCAGCGGCGTCACCAGAAGCTTCTCGAGGAGGCACCGGCTCCCGGGCTGCGCGCCGCGCAGCGCGCTGCGCTCACGCGCGCAGCGCTGTCGGCTGCCGCAGCCGTGCAGTATGTCGGCGCCGGCACGGTCGAATTCCTGCTCGATCCGAGCGGGGATTTCTACTTCCTCGAGATGAATACGCGCATTCAGGTCGAGCATCCCGTCACGGAGATGATCACGGGCGTCGATCTGGTGGCATGGCAGCTGCAGATCGCCGCGGGTTGCCCTTTGCCGCTCGAGCAAGCGCAGATCGAGTGCGAGGGCCATGCCATCGAAGTGCGTCTCTGTGCCGAGACGCCCGAATCGGGCTTCCTGCCGGCCACGGGTACGCTGCGGCACTTCGAGTTGCCCGCCGCGAGTGCGACGCTGCGGCTGGAGAGTGGCGTGGTGGCCGGGGATACGATCGGAATTGATTATGATCCACTGCTCGCAAAATTGATCGTGCACGCCGCTACGCGCGCGGCAGCGGTAGCGGCGCTGGCTGCGGCGCTGGCGCAGGTGCGTATCGCCGGGATCAACAACAATCTGCTGTTTCTGCGACGCCTCATCGATAGCGCGCCATTCAGAAGCGGCGCCATCGACACCGGTTTCATCGAGCGCGAAGGCGAGCTGCTCGCCTCGAGCACGCCGCCGCCGGACACCCTGGCGCTCGCGGCGGCCGCCCTCTGGACGCTGCGAGCGGAGCAGTTCGCGAGCACGCAGTCCTCGCCGTGGGCGCAGAGCGATGGCTGGCGTCTGAACGGCGTGCTGCAGCGACGGCTCCAGTTCGAACTCACGGCAACACCGTACGCGGCCCTCAGCGAGCGGCTCCTCACGGTTCTGGTCGACTATGAGAGTCAGGCGCCGCGACTCTGGATCGACGGCGTACGCCTGGAGGGCGCATTGCACAGCGAGGGCGGCGGCGAATTCAGGCTGCAGCTCGCGGATCAGTCGCTGCGGCTGCGGATCGAGCCGGAAGCCGGAGCGCTGCTGCGAATCGTCATCGGGACCCAGGAGTGCCGATTGCGTCCCTTTGAACCGCCGCCGGCAGGAGCCGACGGTGCCACAGGGACTGCGGCACCCGGCGCCGCAGCGGCGGCCCTGAGCGCGCCGATGCCCGGGCGAATAATCGCGCATCTGAGCGCGATCGGCGCCCCGGTCGAGAAGGGTGCTGCCTTGCTGATCATGGAGGCGATGAAGATGGAGCACGTGCTGCGCGCCCCTGCAGCGGGCACCGTGCGCGCGTTTTTGGCCGCGGTCGGCGAGCAGGTCGCAGAAGGGACGAGGCTGATCGAGTTCGAGCAGCGCTCATGAGCCGCGCGCGATGGGGTCCGCCGCCGCGCCCACGGCTCGAACACAAAAACCGCTGATGGCCGCAACGAGGCGCGCGCGGACTCGCGGCGGCGGCGCCTTGGTCCCGGGCGCGATCGGCGTGACCAACGCCTCGGTAAAGGCGCCGACGATGCAGGCGGCACCCGCCTCGATGTCCTGCGCGGGAAACTCTCCGGTCTCGATGCCTTCGCGTAGCAGTTGCGCGAAGACCTGACCGAAGCGGCGCCGGCAGCGGATGCGCTCGCTATCCACCTCGGCATCGATGGGTTCGGCGATGAAGGCGTAGGCGAGATTGCGGCCTTCGAGCGCGCGGCGGGAGAAGGACTCGACGGCGCGCCGCAGCCGCTGACTCACCGTGCCGCCCGCGCCGGCGATCTGCTCGAGTATCGCCACTTCATGGGCGACGGCTGCGCTCAGGACCTCGATGAACAAGGTCGCCTTGGAGGGGAAGTAGCGATAGATCGAGCCCGTCGAGACGCCGGCGGCCACGGCCACCGCGGTGATCTGCGCGGCGCGAAAGCCGCCGCGGGCGATCAGCTTGCGTGTCCCACGCATGATGCGCTCGCGCTTGTAGGCGAGCTGCTCCGTCATGCGTGCCGAGCGGTGATAACCCATGGTGTCATAATGCGCGCTGTCGGCAGCGGAGCTTAGTTCCATGGCACAGGATTACAAGTCGGCGCAGCGGCCGGCGCCCGATGCGCTGCTCGGGGCCATCGCCGATTACGTGTCGTCCGCGGAGCCGCACAGCGAACTGGCGCAGCAGACCGCGTATCACTGCCTCATCGATACGATCGGCTGCGCGCTGCAGGCGCTGAAGTATCCGGCCTGCACCAAGCTGCTCGGCCCAGTGGTGCCCGGGGCAGTACTGCATGGGGGCGCCCGCGTGCCCGGCACGAGCTGGGAACTCGATCCAGTCACCGCGGCCTTCAACATCGGCACGCTCGTTCGCTGGTTGGATTTCAACGACACGTGGCTGGCTGCGGAATGGGGCCATCCATCGGACAATCTCGGCGGCATCCTCGCCATCGCGGATTATCTGTGCCGCTCCGCGATCGCCAATGGGCCGCCCGGCCCGACGGTGCGCGAGGTGTTGCGGGCGATGATCCAGGCGCATGAAGTCCAGGGCGTGCTGGCGCTCGAGAACAGTTTCAACCGCATCGGCCTCGATCACGTGCTCCTGGTGCGCATCGCCTCGACCGCCGTGGTCGCCGCGCTACTGGGCGGCACGCGCGAGCAGACCATCAATGCGGTGTCGAACGCCTGGATTGACGGCGGCGCGCTGCGCACGTATCGCCACGCGCCGAACACCGGCTCACGCAAGAGCTGGGCCGCCGGCGATGCGACCAGCCGCGCGGTCTGGCACGCCCTGATCGCCCTGCGCGGTGAGATGGGATATCCCTCAGCGCTGTCGGCACCGGTCTGGGGCTTCTGCGACGCGCTGTACCGTGGGCGCGAGGTATTGCTGCCGCGCCCGTTCGGCAGCTATGTCATGGAGAACGTGCTGTTCAAGATCTCCTATCCGGCGGAGTTCCACGCCCAGACCGCGGTGGAGGCGGCCATGGCGCTGCATGCCACGGTTGCGCCACGGCTCGATCAGATCGAGCGCGTACTGATCGAGACGCAGGAGCCCGCCATGCGCATCATCGACAAGACCGGGCCGCTGGATAACCCGGCCGACCGCGATCACTGCCTGCAATACATGGTCGCCGTGCCGCTGATCTTCGGTCGCCTGAGTGCGGCCGATTATGAGCAGCAGGTCGCGGGCGATCCGCGCATCGATGCGCTGCGGGCGCGGATGCAGGTGAGCGAGAACCGCGATTTCACCCACGATTACTATGATGCCTCGAAGCGCTATATCGGCAACTCGGTGCAGGTATTGTTCCGCGACGGAACCTCGACGCCACGAGTGGCCATCGATTACCCGATCGGACACCGTCGACGTCGCGCGGAGGGACTGCCGCTGCTGCAGCGGAAATTCGAGGCCGCCGTGGCCGATCACTTCGGCGCCGCTCAGGCCATGAGGATCGTGCATTTGTTTGCCGACCGCGAGCGCCTCGAGGCTACGCTCGTGAGCGATCTGATGGCGGTGCTGAGCCGGCACTGAGCAGTGCCGGTCTGAGGCAGCCTGTCCTCAGCGCGAGCGAGCGGTCCCCGGGGCGACCGCCACGATATCTACGCTTTCCGAGTGCGCATCGAAGATGATTCGCGCTTCGCCGCGCTCGAGCTGAGCTATCACGTGCGTGACTTTCTCCTCAAGTGTGAAGTCCCGCTCGCCGTATTCGGTGCCTTCGCGCAGGACGAAGGATTCGACGACCGCGCGCAACGTGTCGGGGCTCAGCTGCGTGTATGGAATCACGACGGGATCGGGGACTTCCTCAGTCATCGCGGCTACTCGTTCGGACCGTGTCGCTCGGATCGTGCGCGCGATAAAATTCCATCCTATGCACGCGATGGTGTTGACACGTTTGCGCTCTGCCCTCGAGTGGAGCGAGCTCCCGGATCGGGCTCCTGGGCCCGGGCAGATCAGGGTGCAGGTGAGCGCCTGCGGCGTCTGCCGCACGGACCTGCACGTCGTCGACGGCGAATTGCCTGCGCCGCGCGTGCCGATCATCCCGGGCCACGAGATCGTGGGACGCATCGACGCCATCGGCGGCGGCGTGGAGGGGCTGCGGCTCGGGCAGCGAGTCGGCATTCCCTGGCTCGGTCACACCTGCGGGGTATGTCCGTACTGTCGCAGCGAATCCGAGAACCTCTGCGATGATCCGCTCTTCACCGGCTATACGCGTGACGGCGGCTATGCCACGGCTACGATCGCCGATGCTCGCTTTGCATTCCCGCTCGGTGAGGCCGGCAGCGACGTGACGCTTGCCCCTTTGCTCTGTGCGGGCCTCATCGGCTGGCGCTCGTTGCGGCTCGCTGGCCCGGGCCACGCGCTCGGGATTTACGGCTTCGGCGCCGCGGGCCATATCGTGGCACAGGTGGCCCGCTGGCAGGGTCGCTCGGTGTATGCATTCACGCGCCCAGGGGATCTGGCGACACAGGCCTTTGCGCGCAGCCTGGGTGCGGAGTGGGCCGGCGGCTCGGATGAGCCAGCGCCGCAGCCCCTCGATGCCGCGATCATCTATGCCACGGTCGGCGCGCTCGTGCCGCAGGCGCTGCAGGCCGTGCGCAAGGGTGGTCGAGTCGTGTGCGCCGGCATTCATATGAGCGACATCCCGGGATTTCCCTATCGACTGCTGTGGGAGGAGCGTCAAGTGCTTTCGGTGGCCAATCTGACGCGCCAGGATGGTATCGAGTTTCTGCAACTCGCAGCGCAGATCCCGCTGCGCACCCAGACCACGAGCTATCCGCTACGGCAGGCCAATCAAGCCCTGGACGATCTGCGCGCGGGGCGGTTTGAAGGGGCCGCGGTACTGGTTCCCGGCTGAAGGCGCCCTGATCGCGCCGCGCCCAGACTGGGCGGCCGCACAGAAGCTGCGCGGCCGCACTCAGGCTGGGGTGGGCGCCGGGAATAGACCCGCTTTGGTCATCAGGCCCGGCACGCCGTGCCCGAGCTGCTGCTGCAACCAGCGGGCGGTCTCGATCAGAGCCGGCAGGGACACGCCCGTGCGCACGCCGCTGCGCTCGAGCAGGTAGATCAGATCCTCGGAGGCGATGTTGCCGGTGGCCGCGGGCGCGAACGGGCAGCCGCCAATGCCCCCGATGCTGGCATCGAGCGTGCTCGCCCCGGCTTCAAGCGCGGCCCAGGCATTGGCCATGCCGGTATTGCGCGTGTTGTGAAAGTGACAGCGCAGCGGCAGCCGCGGCCACAGCTCCCGGGCGCGCGCCAGCAGCGCGCTCACCTGAGCCGGTACCCCGACCCCGATCGTATCGGCGAAACACAGCTCGCAGGGCTCTCCTTCCACGAGACGCTGCGCGACGTCCAGCACGCGCTGCATGGGCACCTCGCCTTCGAATGGGCAACCGAATGAGGTCGAGATCGTGACCTGCACGCGCACGCCAGCGGCGCGCCCGGCGGTCGCGATCTCCAGCCAGGCTGCGATGGATTCGTCGGTGCCGACGTGTTGATTGCGGCGGTTGAAGCTATCGCTGGCCGCCACCACCATGCCGATCTCGTCGCAGCCCGCGGTCAGGGCACGATCCAGGCCGCGGCGATTCATCACCAGGCCGGTGAAGCGGACCCCATCGGGTCGATGCAGCTGCTGGAGCAGCGCCTCGGCGTCTGCCATCTGCGGCACTCTTTTGGGATTGACGAAGCTCGCAACCTCGACACGCCGCACGCCCGCGCCCAGCAGACGCTCTATCAGCGCGACCTTGACCGCAGTGGGCACAACGTTGGGCTCCATCTGCAGGCCGTCACGGGGACCGACTTCGAACAGCTCGACGGTACGACGCTGCGCGGCTTGCATCGAACTCACCTAGCGCGCCTCGCGCAGCGTAGTCCATTCCGCCTTGCTGATACGGTAGATCACATTCGGCTGGCTGGCTTCGCCGTAGTAGCTCATGGCCACTTCGCCGGCCAGTGTGCCGCCGAGTTTCTCCATGGCCTTGCGTGAGCGCAGATTGTTTGCTCCGACGTGAAATTCCACCTGATCAACGAACTGAAATGCGTGGTCCAGCATGAGAGTCTTGAGCCGCCGATTGTATCCCCGGGCCCAATACTGCCGGGCGATGAACGTGTAGCCGATGGCGACCGAACGCTGTGCCGCATTGAGATCGTAGTAGCGCGAGCTCCCAATCACCTGCCCGGTCTGTGCGTCGCTGATCAGGAAGGCGCCGCCAGATTCCATGGCGCCCTTGAAATACGTGGCAAACACTTCGCGCTGGTAGCGATTGGGATTCGGGTGCTGCTCCCAGATCAGCGGATCGGAAGCCGCTGCATAGAGGGCCTCGAAGTCCTCGGATCGCAGCCCTCGCAGCCTGATCCATGCGTCTTCGAGGGCCGGCTGCAGATTGAATGGCATCGTACTGCCAGCTTATCCAAGCTCCTGCGGCAGGACAATCGATGTCGGGCCTCAAGCTTGGGCTTTGCTACGATGGCGCACATGAATTGGCGCCGGAATCGAATCATTCGGCTGCTGCGCGCGCGGCCACGCCTCTACATCGCGACCGCCGTCGCCATCGCGGTCGGCATATGGCTGCCCACCGGGCTGTTCGATCACCGGGTCACGCGCTGGCTCATTGCGTGGAACTGCGGCGCGCTGCTCTATGTCGCGCTGGCGGCGATCATGATGAGTGGCTCGAGCAGCCTCCAGATCCGCCACCGTGCACAGCTGCAGGACGATGGTCAGGTGGTGATCCTGACTCTGGTCGTGCTCGCGGCCATCGCCAGTCTCGCGGCCATCGGCGGCGAGCTGGCCGTGGTCAAGGACACGCATGGCTTTCTCAAGCAGATGCACATACTGCTGGCCGGGATCACGGTACTGTCCTCCTGGGCCTTCATCCAGGTCATGTTCGCGCTGCACTACGCCAACGAGTACTACGCGGCAGTCTGTCATGGCGGCGCGCCTGGACTGCGCTTTCCGGATGAGCTCGCTCCGGACTACGGCGATTTCTTTTATTTCTCGGCGATCATCGGCACGTCGGGTCAAACGGCTGACGTCGCGTTCGTGAGCCGCTCCCTGCGGCGCATCGGCTCGGTGCATTGCATACTGGCCTATCTGTTCAACACGATCGTACTGGCGCTGCTGATCAACATCGGCGCGAGCATGTTCTGATGAACTGGCGGGCGTGGGCGGCATTCGTGGCGCTGGGTATCATCTGGGGCGTGCCTTATTTCTTCATCAAGCTGGCCGTGCAGGAGCTCGCTCCGGTCCTGGTCGCCTGGAGCCGCATCGTGCTCGCCACGCTGGTGCTGTTACCCCTGGCCTGGCGGCGCGACGCTTTGCGCCCGTTGCACGCGCACAAGAGGGCCGTGCTGGCCTTTGCCCTGGTCGAGTTCGTGGTGCCCTTCAGCGCGATCGCACTCGGGGAGCGTTGGATCAGCTCCTCGGTCACGGCCATCCTCATCGCGACGGTGCCATTGACGATCGCACTGATTTCGCGCTTTTTCGGCGTGCACGAGCGCTTTGGCCCCTGGCGGCTGTTCGGGCTGGCGATCGGCTTGATCGGCGTGGCCACGCTGGTCGGGCTGAGCTCGATCACGGGGCCGCTCGGCTGGAGCGGTGTGGGGTGCATGCTGCTGGCGACCGTGGGCTACGCCGTCGGTCCGCTGATCGTGCAGCGTCATCTCAAGGGCATCGATCCGTTCGGTCCGATCGCCGGGAGCCTGCTTGCCGCGAGCATCATTCTGCTGCTGCCGGCGCTGCGATCGATGCCGCAACAGATGCCCTCGGCGCGCGCACTGCTGAGCATCGCAGTGCTCGGTCTGCTGTGCACCGCGCTGGCGATGCTGCTGATGTTCTATCTGATCGCCCAGGCCGGCGCGGCGCGCGCATCCGTGATCACCTACATCAATCCCGCCGTCGCGACGCTGCTGGGCGTGACCCTGTTGCACGAACATCTGGGGCTCGGGGGAATCGTGGGGCTGATCCTGATCCTCTCGGGTTCGTGGCTCGCAACTCGCGGCGGGAGAGTCGCAGTCGCTCCG
>Ga0302324_100016980_pt1 | contig 14461 bp, 8 predicted proteins | sample Palsa_T0_1_FD_201949 | JGI IMG/M metagenome (GOLD analysis project Ga0302324, IMG submission 201949) | Peat permafrost microbial communities from Stordalen Mire near Abisko, Sweden - Palsa_T0_1 | ecosystem: Environmental > Terrestrial > Soil > Palsa > Peat permafrost | place: Sweden: Abisko...
GCTCTTGCCAAGCGTGGCATTGCCCACAGTTGCAATTCGCCATTGAAGCACAGCTCGCGGGCACGGGCATGCAAAGTGCAGAACCAAAATGCGGAACAGCGGAACGCCATTCGCTCAAGAGACGTCAGAACTTGACTTTTAACGCCATCTGCAGAATTCGAGGATCGTTGGCGGAACTGATTTGCCCAAAATTGCTGTCTTGAAGCCCTGCGTCGGGAGCACCGAAGTTGACGTTGTTAAAGACATTGTAGAATTCCGCGCGGAACTCGTAGGTGACGCGTTCGCCGACCTTCCCATCCTTCAACAGCGCCAAATCCGTGCTGAATAGCCTCGGCCCGCGAAGAGAGTCCTTGCCGATGTTTCCGTAAGTGCCGACGGCGTTGGGGACGAAATCAGCAATGTTGAACCACTCGTTGACCAGCGCGGAATGGGATCGGCTTGTACTCAGCTGCGTATCCTTGATATTTGGCACTGTGATATCGGGACGGTCATTGCCCATCGCGCTGAACGAATTGTCGTCTTCCGCGAAGGACGTAAACGGAAAGCCCGTTTGCCAGTTTGCGATGGAACTGAGGTTCCATCCGTTGATAGCCTGATCCACGATCCCCTTAATCGGAACGCGGGGAAAGGCATAGTTTCCTGAGAATCTGACGACCTTATTATCGTCTCCGGCGTCAGGACCGTAGTCAAGCCTGCGGCCACAGCCGCAGGTATTGATGCCGTAGACTCCAAATGTCCCCGGCTGTCCATTGGGACCGTAGTCATTCAAAGAGCGCGACCACGTGAAATTCGATTGGAATGCGAGGCCGTGACCCAACCGCTTTTCGATCTCAAACTGGCCGGCATTGTAGTTGGTGTTCACACCTGAATTGATTGAAGCGATGAACCCGTAGTTTGGATATATTAGACGCGATTGAATATTGCTTTCCGTCGACTGCCCTGGAATATAAACCGAGGGATTCAGTTGCAGCAATCCTGACTCTTGGTCTCCGGTACCTCCAAGGTGAGCACCGTGATTTCCCGCGTATTCGAGTCGCGTGAACCAACTAGAGCCGAACTCATGCTCGAAGGTCAGGTTATAGGTCAGGATTTGCGGAAGCCGGAAGTGTCTATCGAAGATCTGCGTAAAAGCAATGTCCTGCGGAAACGTGGCCGTAGCACTTGGATCGACAGGGCCAAAGGATCCGGGAAATGGGTCTGTCACGCCCGCGGCGGTATAGGGGTTGGTGAAATTTGTGTTCGTAATGCTCACAATAGGAGCGAACGGAGGAATGCCGACGACGTCTTCAAATGCCACTCCATTGGGAGCCTGGTAATAGTAGCCTGCCCCACCGCGGATGCTGGTTTTGCCATCTGCCGTCAGTTGATAAGCAAAGCCAAAGCGTGGGCCGACATTGCTCAAGTTGTTATAGATTGAGGATGCGGGACATCCAGCGTCGTGATGACTCCCGCCAAAGATCAGATCCTGAGGCGCATTCGGGTAGCGCGTCGATTGCGCGCCCGGCACAAAACACCCGACGCGCCCCTTGCTGTCAGTGTAGGGGAAGAACGGATCCCAGCGCACACCGGCGCTCAGGGTGAGCCGCGAAGTCGCGTGCCAGTTATCCTGAACGAAGGCGCTCCAGTCGTTCCCGCTAAAGTTCAGATACAAACCGCCAGCCTGCACAAAGGACGATGCAGCCCCCAGCAAGAAGTCGGAGAGATTGTTTCCGCTCAGGTCGCCGCCAAAGCTGTAGTTGCCATCGGATTGATACGAATTTCCCATGGGAAGATTGAAGTGTTCCCATTCACCCCCAACCTGGAGTTCATTTGGCCCCTTGATCAAGGTGACGATTTCACGATCGGATATGTCACTGTGATTCCAGGTTCCCGGCGAGGGCTGCTCGCCCACGGTAAACTCTCCGGCTACATTGACGTTCAGCGTCGCTGGAAAATTCGTGGGTTGAGGAATATTCGCGCCCGCCGTGGCGATATTGAAATTCGCTGGCGATTCCGTCAGTCCGACCTTCCTCGTCAATCCGAAATAGCTATTTAGAAGAGTCCTGGGCGAGATCGTATAGATGTCGACGACGCTGATGTTCTTCAAAGTCTGACTTTGTGGATCTTCACTATTGCCTTCAAGGATGTCGCTCGCCGGCGGAATGATGATGGGGACGACGTACTTAAGATAAAAGTAATGTCCGCTGAGATGATGCTTGCCAACGTTGTAATCGATCTTGACCAGGTACTCGTCGGTATTCTGGATCGATGGAGCGCCGTTATAGAGCAACTGGTTCGGATCCCCCGAGGAGGCGTCGTTGGGCAGAGGAATATGGTTGAGCAGATAAAGCGCCGTGGGATCGAAGGCTGCTGGATTAATCATATTGTTGCTGTTGAACTGGTAGGGCGAGTTGGGGTTGGGATTCGTCAATGGCGTACCGGGCAGAAGAGCTGAAAAATCTCCGTTACGCTCAGCCATGGTTGGCACCTGGGATATCTGGCCATTCGCCGAGGTGTTTTGCCGCGTGCCTTGATAGGACCCGAAATAGAACAGTTTGCCCTTCAGGATGGGTCCGCCGATGGTGCCTCCAAACTGATTTTGCCTCAATGGGTTTGGAGAGGTAGCAAAATAGTTTTTGGCATCCATGGCATAATTGCGAAGATATTCGAAGACATCGCCGTGGATGTGATCGGTTCCGGACTTGGTTACTACATTGGCGACTCCGCCTGTCGCGTTTCCATAAGCGGCGCTCATGTTATCGGTTTGCACGTTGAATTCCTCGAGCGCGTCCGGGCTGGGGAACGGCAGATTGGCGTTGATATACATGTCGTTGTAGTCAACGCCATCCAGCAAGTAATAGACGCCGTTCGCGCCGCCACCATTGACTTTTGCATATTGCTCACCAGGCAGGACGCCACCTTCGCAATTGGCGCCGCAGTTCTGGTCGGAGACATCGACTGCGCCGGGCACCAGGAAGACCAACTGTTGCGCCTCGCGGCCGTTCATCGGCAAGCTTTCCATGCTTTTCTCGTCGATGACCTGCGAGATGGCTGCATCGTCAGTGGTCACCCGGTTGGAGCTCCCCTCAACCGTGACCTGTTGGGTGATGGCGCCGACCGCCAATGTGACCTTCTGGCTGGCGGCCTGTCCGATTTCCAATCCGATACCTTTTTGCACATAGGTACTAAAGCCGGCCAATTCAACCGTCAGTTGATAACTGCCGACGGGGAGGCTGGGAAAAAGGTATTCGCCTGCGGCTCCCGATTTGACTTCTTGTCTATACCCAGTTCCCGCCTGCTCCACGGTTACTGTTGCCCCAGGTACAGCTGCACCGGTTTTGTCCTGCACGGTACCACTCAGCCGAGCAGTGGTGTACTGGGCAATTGCTGTCGTTGCCCACATGACGGTCAATAACAATGATGAGAAAAGTAAGGCGGACTTGCATCGGACGCGGCTGAGAATTCGGTTTCCCATATTCCTTGTTTGTTCAATTCGTCTCATTTGCGCTGGTCTCCAAAGGGTCGAAAGTGCGCTGAACTCAGTCGAGTGCTACATGTTCTTATTGTTTATTTGTGAACTTCAACAGCGGTGGTTTCGTTTGCTGTCGAAATATTATGGTTTTACTGTCATTCCGCCCGTTTGTCAAGCGAAAAGTTCTTGTGGCTGTATTCCGGAATGTTGGTCTTCGTGAGAGTCGTGGGAGCTGCAGAATTCCAGAACGGTTCCCCAATCAACGTGCCCTTTCGCGGTGCTGTGAAGGATGGCTTTTTCTTACGGACCTGGCTTATCGGCCAACCACAAATCCACATGCATCCGCATAGCGCGCGAGAGATTCCCGCACTTTGTGATGAATGATCGCGATCGGATTGTTGTAGATCGCCCCGGCCCGAATCGCCTCTGCCTGCCGGGGAAGGTATTGTGCCACCAAAGGCAGCGGCGCCGGAGACTCCTGCAGGTTTTGTAACAAGATGGCGAGAGCCTTGGATATTTCGGCGTTGGGCCAATAGTAGCGAATACGATCGCTCAGACTGTACGCCCTTGCGAAGCGCACTTGGCACTCATCGCCATGGTAGTAGCTCTTCCAATTCTCAGGATGCTCAACCATAACTCGTTCGATGATGGAACGGATCTCGGAACGCCGTTCGCCGGAAATCCATTCCTCCTCAGCGCGGGCCAGACCGAAGATTCCTTCCCTCATCATGAATGTCAACTCCGGGCCGACTTTCAAAATGCCAAAATGGCCGCTGACTAGTTGCCGCAGAGACTCCGCCGTCTGATAGTCGGTGGAGTGAGCCTCGAAGACAATACCTTTCTGCTGAAGGATAGCTTGAACCAGCTCCGCAGCTTTCGCCGGTACATAGTCCGCGACGGTCTCGTTACCGAACTCAACTCCGGGCTGAACAACGACACCAATAATCCGCTCCCAGGCTGACAACAGATTTCTCCGCGAAAATGCCCGGCGGTGTACATCCAGCGTTTCCTTGAAGCTCGCTGTGGATGTGACTCCGATCTCCATCTCCTCCTGCGCCCCGCCGGGAGTCGGCACTTCGGTTCCGACCACATAGACCGGCTTCTGTGACGCTGCGGGCGCTGACGCTTCGGCGACCTCGCATAACCTTGCCGCGCGCTCTGCAATCTCCTCGTTCGCGAGTGTTCGCGGGTCATCCCCGCATCGCATGCTCGCATCCAGGTGAATCTTGTTGAATCCCGCCGCCGCGTACGCAGCGACCATCGCACAAGCCTTTTCCATGGCGGCTTCCGTGGACTGTGCGCGCCATGGATTCGGACCAAGATGGTCTCCGCCCAGAATCAACCTCTCCGTGGCGAAATTGCTCTCTTTGGCAACCGTGTGTACGTAGTCTCGGAATTGTGCCGGAGTCTGGCCCGTATAGCCACCGTCCTGATTCACCTGGTTACAGGTCGCCTCAATCAACAGCGGGCTTTCATCCTGTTTCGCCTGCGCGAATGCTGCCTCAAGTACCAGACGATTCGCCGAGCACACCGAGTAGATGCCGCGTCTCATCCCTGCACGGTTTTCCTTCAGCAGGCAACACATCTCATCCACTGCGGAATGCGGAACTGCCGTTTCTTCAATCTTTGATGGCGTATCGGCTCTTTGCAAAATTGCCTCCATTAATTCATATCCATCTACGACGACAAATCGTGGCAGCACTCAACTGCATAACTCCGGCAAACGCTCACACCGAGAGACTGAAATCAGCTTTCTTGCGCAGCTCAGAGCACGAGAGTGTTGTCCCGCCAGTGCCGCTCAAAAAAACTCTGGCGGTATGCAGAATCGCTGAACGCTTCTGTCCCGCCGGAGCGCGTGACGGATAAGCCTCCAGCCAGATTTCCGTAGGCCACACAAGTCTCCAGGTCTGCCTTGCGCACCCACTGGTGAAGAAAGCCAGCATCGAAAGTGTCTCCGGCGCCCACGGAATCTCTCACCTCGACCAGCAGCGAAGAAACGTCGATTCTGCGCCCCTCTGTATACCCTGATGCCCCACGCGCTCCGCGCTTCACAATCAGCAGCGGCACTTTGGCTGCGAGGTGCTCCGCGGCGGTTTCAACTTTTGCGATCTTTGCCAACTCATCCTCGGTGCAAAGCAGAACGTCGACAAGCGGCAGCACTTCCTGCAGCACTCCGTCCCACTTATCTTCTGGATCGTCGTTGGTATCCAGGGAGGTGGTCAGCCCGCGTCGTTTCATTTCCCTGAATAATTCGGGGATATGCGGTGAAAGCTTGCGATGCAGGAAAAGCGAAGATAGATGGAAATGCCTGGCTGTGGCCAGGTAGTCGAGGTCCAGATCCTCGATCCCCATTTCAAACATCGCGCCAGGATAAGTCAGGATGCGGCGCGTGGTTGCGAGCGGAAGAATAAGAGTGATGCCCGTGCTGCTGCCGGAAGCAGACCTGACCACGCGCTCAACCTCGACGCCCGCCTCGCTCAGCCTCTGGCAGCACATCTCTCCCATGGCATCGCAGCCGATGCGCGAGCTAAAGGTTACTTTGCTGCCGAGGAGCGACAGATTATGCGCGAGAATGGCCGAAGAACTACCGAGTGTAAGGGTAAATCCGCTGGCTAGAATTTCGCGCTCTTCCGGCAGTTCTGATGGCACCCCATAGAGAATCAAATCAGGATTCAGCTCTCCCACGATCGCGACGTCCGGGTGTTCCAAACCGCCCTCGTGCATCCTGCTATTCATCATTTCGGTTGCGTCCATACTCTCCATCGATCCGGCGAGTTTAACCGGCATCGTTCTCTGCCCCCAGATACCGACTGCACCAGAATGACTTCGCCATGCGCCATCGGTTAATGGCCCGGTCGCCATCGTGGGGCGCCAGAATCAAACGCCGTCAGATCACTCTGGACGCTTCTTCTCGGCCGGAACAAACCGTGTTGCGATGTTCCCGGATATCTTGACCTTTACATCCTTGGAATTCGCCGTCGCACCAAGACCCGTTGCGGTTACGTGCACGTCGTATTCGCCTGCGTGCGTATAGGCGTGCTGAACCTTTGTCCCATCCGTAGCCGATCCATCACCAAAGTCCCAGTGGTACGTGAGCACCGGCGCTTCGGTGGGCAATCCCTCGCCGCTGAAGGCCAGAGTCTCCCCTGCCTTGCCTGTGGCTGGCGATTGCACCTCAAATGCTGGCGAAGCCGCAGGCACGGAATTGTCGATCAGTTTCAACATGCGAACAGAGTGCGCCGGCTGAACCAGGCTGATTGTGTTTGAAGAATAGGTGCAGCAGCTTTGATCGCCGAACACCTCGGTGATCTTGTAGCTGCCAGTCTCCTTCAATCCAAAACTTGTCAGATTGATAGCGCGCTTGAGCTCTCCCTCCGACCAATTGAAGACGGTAAGAATGGACTGATGCGGCTCTTCCTTCAATAGAAAGATGCTCGGCTGCACGTCGCTTGCTGCGTAGGTCATCAGATCTGTGGGTATGGATGACCGGCCTAGACGGGCCATGTCAAGAACATCAGAATTCTTTACCAGCGAGAGCCTCTCCTGTGACGCTCCCAGGGTGGGCAAATCGTCTCCAAGCTCAAACATTCCTCCTGCCACCGCCGCCAGGGCAATTGAAACTTTTGCCTCCTCCAGACTGAGTTGGCGCTGTCCTCCGTGCCATGACTGGTCATCGACGGTCTGTGTGGATACGGTAAATGCGTCCGGGTCGGCAACAAAGAAATTGCGATTCATGTAGTAGCGTGCGGCGATACCCGAAGCTGCGTCTCTTGAAGCTCCAAATGTATGTCCCGTGTCTTGAGAAATGCGACCCGTATCCACAATCCCAACCGGGTTGAGCATAGGGCTGCCGTCCTTATCCAGAACAACGTCTTCTCCAACCGTGCTGCGGATAATCTTCAGGCCGATTCGTTGCGCTTCAAGGGCAGTCGTGTTGGGGCGGTAGTAGGCGCCTTCGACAGCCGCGTCGTCCATGAAGTCCATCTTGATAAAACGGACGCCCCAATTGTAAAGCGTGCTGTACGTTTGCCTGAGGTAGCCCTGGGAGCCAGGGTTGGTTGTGTCCAGCACATACAAAAGATCGTTGTGATTGGTTACATCGCCAATGTGGATCAGCTGACCCGCGGAATTGTGCAGTAACCAGTCTTTATGATTCTGATACACCCACGCGCGCTCCGATACTTCAAAGGGCGCAGTCCACACGCCAAAGGTCAGGCCGTTGTGGCGCACCACGTCTCCAACGTAGCCAAGTCCGCGAGGAAATAAGTTCACGTCGGGCGTTGTGTATTCGCCGCGCGCATATTGGTATCCCTCATCAATCTGATAATAGTGATACCCAAGCTGCTTAAGGTTTTCCGCCAACCACTCAGCATTGGTAATCGCGGCTCCCTGGTTGAGTCCGAAATAATAGGCAGTCCAACTCCACCACCCGATTGGGCTCGGCGTATCAACCCGAGCTTTATGCAGCAGCCTGATTGCACGGCCATATTGCTCCAGTTGGGCATGATAGTCGGTCCCCAAGGCAAACATCAGGCGCTCGGACGACAAGGTATCTCCGGAATTCACAGGCAGGCTGAGGCTCACCTGTTCAGAGGCCGGCGAATGCCTGAGCGATTCCTCTTTCATGATCTCCGTCGTGCCCGTGGCTACAGCTTCATAGGAAACTATCTGCGCGCCGGCGCCCGTCGATTGCTCTTTCAGATGAAATATAGTCAACAACCGGTCTGAAGTTAGTGCGCCAAAGAACAAGCTTTGCCCGCTCTCGCGGTTATAGATAAGCTGGCTTTGAAAGGCACGGTGCATTCCCTTGCGGCCGTCACTAAGGTCGCGAATCGCGAGCTGAGGCCGGTCCTCGCTATAGCTATCGGACAGGATACGGTCCGCTGAAACCGGACCATTCAGGTTGATGATGGGCGCATCCATTGCGCGAATCGTCCGGATCGCCTGCACTGTGATCGCTCGACCCGTAGCATTGAGCACCTTGACTTCAAGATCCCCCCATGACTGATCGTGGTACAGACGCAAGGTGCAGACAAGGTCCGGCTTGCCCGGAAGCCCGGTATGCGTTACGGTCAGCATCGCCCCTGACCCGAAGTCGTCATGAAACTCAGACTGCGCCGTCTTGTGTTGCGGATATGCGGATGATCGCAGCACCTCCGAATCGACGTCAGCCTCAACATCGGAACGCATCACTATACCGGGAATGCCGGCCCGCAAGATCGAGTAGGATCCGTCTGAGTTAATTTCGACAGAGAGATTTTTTTCCTGGATCGACCCTAATCCGCGTATCCGGTCCTGGGGCATCGGCTGGTCGGATTGGCTGGCATATGCTGGGCATCCAAAGGCGACCACGCCGGCAGCGAGAATCGCACACACATTCCATTTACGCCGTTGCTTCATCTGGTCCCCTTGGTTCCTTGCGGCAGGCATTGCAAAAAGCGCATGTTACGGCCCTCTCCTGTTCGGCCCGGCCCGCTCTCCGGCCATAAGCCAGCATCTCATTCTTTCTTTATATTTTGCGAGAAGGCGTTAGCTTTGCCTCTTTGATTGGGGCGCTGCGATCGCTTTCGCTTGAGATAAACTCGAAGACAAACGAAACGACGTGGACGTGTTTCGTAATATTATGCAGGATGTCCAGTCGTGTCAATGATAAACTCGCCGTACAACAGCGCATCCAGCACGCGACAACAGCGGGAATCTTCCGCGATCTCTACAATGTTCGGAGGTTTCAAGTTCATCTTCCGATGCGTGTAAAACGAAAGGCTTGACGGTTACGTACTGTAAATATATGCTTTCGTAGGTCTTCATATTGGATCAATTAGCGGGAGCAGCCTTCACGAATGTAAGTTGCCCCCCATCGGAATGGAGTTTAGATGTCAGATGATCGCAGCGTGCAAGCGGAGGCTGGCCTTCACACCGCTCCTGAATACACTATGCCGGAAATTCTTCGTCAGCCTTTACTTTGGCCGGTCACGCTGAAAGACGTTCGAACCGCATCGGAACGAATGCAACTGACAGCCAAGCTTCAAGATGCTCGTGTCCTGCTCACCGGGGCCGGGACCTCGGCCTACGCCGCGACGGCAATAGCTTCAGCGTGGCCTCGGGCATGTGCCGTTCCAACCACTGACCTCCTGGTCGATGCAGAACGATACCTGATCGATGTGGACACAGTGATCTCTGTGGCCCGGTCCGGCGATAGTCCGGAAAGTACGGCTGTTGTCGAACGTGTTCGCGCCCTCCGCCCTGACATTCTGCAGATCGCTATTGTCTGCAATGAGGACGGCGCATTGTCTCAATCCAGTCTCGACGGGGTTATTACCCTCGACCCGCGCACCAATGACCAAGGTCTTGTGATGACCGGTTCGTTTTCAAACCTGGTGCTGGCCGGACTGGTCCTGGCCCAGGAGGAAGCGGTTGCGGCCACGGTCGACGAGTTGAGTACGCGCGCGATTGCATTGCTTCCCGAAATCGATCGTGCATGCCGGCGCGTGGCGGATCGCACCACTGACCGGATCGCGATCTTGTCCTCATCCCCCTTGCTCGGCTGGGCTCGTGAGGCCGGGCTCAAGACGCTCGAGATGACGGCTGGCCACTTTCCCGTCATCACCGAAACACACCTGGGGCTGCGGCATGGCCCTATGTCCTTCGTTAAGCCGGACACGCTTGTCTTGTGCCTGCTATCCAGCGATCAAGTGCGCCGCCGTTATGAGGAAGATCTGATCTATGAGCTTCGTGCAAAAAAGATCGGATACCTGGTCGGCATCGTAGACCCAAGCGCTTCGAAAGGGTTGTTCGATGAGGTCATTCCCTCCGTGGCTCCGCAGACCGTTGACGCTCTGCGCACGCCCTATGAGATTCTCGGTCCGCAGTTGCTCGGATATCACTTGAGTCTGCGGATCGGATTAAATCCCGATAACCCAAGCCCCAACGGCGTGATCAACCGCGTAGTTCAGGGCGTCAGGATTCATCCAGCTCATCCATTGGAAGTCATGTCTTCAAGCCAGTAAAGCAGATTTGTTGAGAATCGATGAGCGCGTAAGGCTTATTTTGTTTGCATTAGCAACATTGGCGTAAGCTCTCTTTTGAAACCACCGACGATCGCGAACCCCGTACAGCAATGAGCTAGTCGGGAGCTATCAAGGAACTTATAAGGAGCCTTAATTGACCGAGGAAACTGCACCGGCGAAGTGCTACCAGGTTGGGAGTATGAAAGTCGAGGTTCATCCTACCAGTAAAGAAGCTGGCGTAGCTGCTGTGGGAGCTGCGGCAGAAGCTTTGATCGAGTTGGCAAGAACTCATGAATCAATAGGAGTGATCTTCGCTACGGGAGCTTCGCAGTTTGAGACTCTCAAGGAGCTTACCATTATAGAAAGCCTTCCCTGGAACAAGATTCGCGGCTTCCATATGGATGAATATGTAGGCATAGGCGCTGATCACCCCGCCTCATTCCGCCGCTATCTTCGCGAGAGATTGACAGAAAAAGTGAAGATGAATTCGTTCCTTGAAATCGATGGAAGCGCGGAGGATCCTGAAAAGGCTGGTCGCGAGTACGCCGACGAGCTCCGTTCCGCCGATCCGCAACTGTGTCTCCTCGGTATCGGAGAAAACGGCCACTTGGCCTTCAACGACCCTCCAATCGCGGACTTTGCCGACCCTGCGGATATTAAAATCGTTCAGCTTGACGCCACATGCCGGCAGCAGCAAACAGCGGAAGGTTGGTTTAGCAGCGTTGAACAGGTACCGGAATATGCGATCACGCTTACAATTCCTGCCTTGCTGCGCGTGCCCAAACTGATTGTCTCTGTGCCAGGGAGACGCAAGGCGAAGATCGTTCGGCGCGCATTCACGGAACCAATCTCCACAGCATGTCCCGCGACGATCCTCCGCACTCATCCAGATGCAACCGTCTATCTGGACCTGGAATCTGCGGATCAGCTGGGCGATGTTCTGATTTCTCAATGAGCCTGTGACGGCGGCTGGTGCAAGCCAACTGCGCGCAACAACGATTATGGAAAGGATAGGGAATCTCATGACGGACGAGCCGATTTCTGCAACCGATCGAAGAACATTCATGAAGCAGGCTGCGGGCTCAATGCTCGCAGCGGGCATGAGCGCCAAGTCCTACGCGCGCGTCGTCGGAGCCAACGATCGGATTCGCTTAGGTCAACTCGGCTGCGGCGATCGCAGCCAGGGGCATGTGCATATGGTCTCGCTCGCTGCCAAGCAGATGCCGGTGGAAGTCGTCGCGGTCTGCGACATCTGGAGCTTGGCGCGGGAGCACCGGGCCGCCCAGGTGAAGCGAGCGTTTAACCAGGAGCCGCAGAGCTTCAAGTATTCCGAACAGTTGCTGGAACTGAAGGACCTCGACGGCGTGATGATTGCCACGGGCGATTTCCAGCATGCCAAGTTGTGTGCCGAGGTGGTGAGAGCAGGAAAGGACTGCTACGTCGAGAAGCCGTTTGCCAACGTGCTCTCCGAAGCCATCGAGACACGCGACCTGGTGAAGCAGTCCAAACAGATTGTTCAAATGGGTACCCAACACCGCAGCCAGCCTTATCCACTTGCGGTGCGGGACATCATTCGTTCCGGGCGAATCGGCGACATTGTCCATATCGAGCAGGAATGGAACGTGAATGAAGAGAGATGGAGATTCACTCCGATGGACACCGGCATCAACAAGGAAAGGCTGATGGACATCCACATGGAGTGGAAGCAATGGCTCAACGGCCAACCCTCGAAGCTGCGGGAAGAAGACACTGACTGGAAGCGATGGCTGCTGGGGAAACCGGATCGCCCGTTCGATCCTCACGTGTATCTCGAATTCAGGCTCTATAAGGACTTTTCCTCGGGCATCTTCGATCAGTGGCTCAGCCACGGCTGCGACATGGTGCATCTTTGGACTGATCAGGCGTATCCGGAAAGTGTCGTTGCCAACGGGGGTGTCTTCACCTGGAAAGATGGGCGGGACAATCCCGATGCGTGTGTCACAGCCATCGTCTATCCAAAAGGGTTCCTCTATACCTATAAAACAATCTTCGGCAACAGCTATCGGAGCTTTTCCAGAATTCACGGACGCGACGGCACCATCGAGAATTACGGAGGTGAAGGCGCTTCACTATTTACAGTCACCCGCGAAGGAGGCAGGCAGGAATTCGATCCATACGACCGTGGGCCGGTCTACACAAAACTCCCCATTGTGGGGCCTGCGGACGATGGTGAGGAGATCGTTCATGTCCCAGGGGCGCCTGCGCCTAACTCGCTTGGCCCAGACGATGACGACGTAGGACATCTGGTGAATTGGCTTCAGTCGATGCAAACACGCACACAGCCGAATGCCACTGTCGATCATGGCTTCTCACATGCGCTGGTGTGCATCATGGCTGCCCAATCCTACTGGAGCGGCAAGAAACTCTACTGGGATCCGCACAGCGAACAGATCGTCGATCGTCCGCTGAGAGAGAACGCCCTCTGAGAAAAGTCAATGTAGCAGCGAGATGAGATGAAACCATTGATTGCCATGCAGCAACCGGAATCATCGAGCAAGCCTCGCGGCACCGGACGAGTCAGATGGTGGATCGTCTGGACACTGTTTTTCTCCACCGTGACCAACTACATCAGCCGTCAAACCTTCTCCGTGTTAGCGCCGTTGATTTCGGCGCAATATCATCTGACGCACACCGATTTGGCTAAAATCCTTGGCGCGTTTCAGATTTCGTATGCAGTAACCTGGCTTCTGGGCGGCATCTTTCTTGACGCCGTAGGGACGCGCCTCGGGTTGGCGCTGGCTGTCGTTTTCTGGTCCGTCATCAACATCCTCACCGGTTTCGCCTCATCTGTCTTCGGCTTCGCATCTTTCCGATTTCTCCTGGGAATTGGAGAAGGCTTTAACTGGCCCGGGGCCAGCAAGACGGTCGCCGAATGGTTTCCCAGCCAGGAACGCAGTCTCGCTGTGGCCATCTTCGACAGTGGCTCCAGTGTGGGCGGGGCCGTGGCGGCGATGGCGATTCCATTGATCGCCCTGGCGTTTGGTTGGCGATCTACCTTCGTTGTATCGGGACTGCTCGGCTTTATTTGGCTGTTCGTGTGGTTGCGCGTCTATCATCCGCCTGACCGCCATCCGCGCGTGACGCCGGAGGAGGTCGCGTTCATTCGATCCGGCCAGCAAGCACCCAGTGTCTCTGCGAATCGTGGTCCAAAACGTTGGCTTCAGCTCGCGCGTGACAGAAATGTATGGGGCATTGTTCTTGGCCGCGCACTCACTGACCCCATCTGGTGGTTCTATGTTTTCTGGCTGCCGCAGTACTTGAGCGATGCGCGCGGGTTCAGCCTGAAGCGCATTGCCCTCTTTGCCTGGATGCCCTTTATCGCCGCCGATATCGGCAATTTCACAGGAGGCCTGATCTCCGGCTATTGCATCCGCCGAGGTGTCTCCGTGGTGAAAGCCCGCACCTGGGTTTGCGCCATCAGCTGTATCCCGATTCTTGCTGGAATTCCCGCCGCCAGAACGAACAATGTTTATGCTGCGATGGGATTGATTTGTTTTGCACTCTGGGGATATGCGAGCTGGTCCACCATGGGCCTGACCCTGCCTTCTGACCTGTTCCCTCAGAATGTGGTGGCAACAGTAACGGGGCTCAGCGGACTGGCCGCCGGTCTGGTCGGCGCAGTCTTCACCATGGGCGTCGGAATTCTAGTCGATCGCTTTTCTTACGCTCCGGCGTTTCTGATCGCGGGTTCGATGCCTCTCTTCGCCACCGCTTCTCTGTTTTTATTGATTCGCCCGCCCATCAAATCTCCAACCGCATAATTGGCCTTATGGCTTCGCAATCAAGTACGAATATTGTCGGACCTGGCGGCTGAAGAAGTGAACACGCCCCTCGGATAATCGCGCCGTTATATTGTCCCCTCGTCGACAGGGCCGCGTTTCGGCGCGGGGAGGGGTATCGAGCCCTTGACGGTAACTGAACAATCTTCCTCGAAGGAGAGGCCGTCTGCACCCTCAACGCGAAG
>Ga0302324_100016981_pt1 | contig 14460 bp, 12 predicted proteins | sample Palsa_T0_1_FD_201949 | JGI IMG/M metagenome (GOLD analysis project Ga0302324, IMG submission 201949) | Peat permafrost microbial communities from Stordalen Mire near Abisko, Sweden - Palsa_T0_1 | ecosystem: Environmental > Terrestrial > Soil > Palsa > Peat permafrost | place: Sweden: Abisko...
GCCGGATCTTCGGCGTTGACGCGCACTTCGATGGCGTGGCCGCGAAACACGATCGCCTCCTGGCCGTAGCCGAGCGGTTCGCCGGCAGCGACGCGCAATTGTTCGGCGACCAGATCGAGGCCGCTCGTCATCTCGCTGATCGTGTGCTCGACTTGGATGCGCGTGTTCATTTCGAGGAAGAAGAACTCGTCGCCGGACACGAGCGTTTCGATCGTCCCGACGCTGTCGTAGCCGATCGCCTGCGCCGCCCGAACTCCGGCCGCTCGCAAACCTTCGCGCACGGGCTGCGAAACGAGCGCCGGGGTCTCTTCGTAGAGCTTCTGGTGCCGCCGCTGCAGCGAACAGTCGCGTTCGCCGACGTGCAGCACGTTGCCGTGCTTGTCGGCGAGGATCTGCAGTTCGACGTGTTTGGGATTGTCGAGGTAGCGCTCGACGTAGATCGTCGGGTTCTTGAAGTAGGCCTCCGCCTCGCGCTGCGCCGTCGCGAAGGCGCCTGGAATCTCAGCCAGCGTGCGCGCGACCTTGAGGCCTTTGCCGCCGCCGCCGCCCGAAGCTTTGAGCGCCAGCGGCAACCCGAATTCTTCCGCGGCCCGCAGCGCATCCTCGGCGTTCCCGAGCGCGCTCGTCGCGCCCGGCACGACCGGGACGCCCGCGGCCAGCATCGCTTGGCGCGCACGCACCTTGTCTCCCATCGCGTCGATCGCGTCCGCGTGCGGGCCGACCCAGGTCAAACCGGCAGCCACGACCGCGCGCGCGAAGCCGGCGTTTTCAGCCAAAAACCCGTAGCCGGGGTGGACGGCGTCGGCGCCCGCGCGCGCGGCGACCGCGAGCAGCTTTTCGACGTTGAGGTAACTTTGCGACGGGGGCGCCGGACCGAGCAGGTATGCTTCGTCGGCGTAGGCGACGTGCAGCGCCGAGCGGTCCGGCTCGGAATACACCGCGACCGTGGCGATGCCGAGTTCGCGCGCCGTCCGCATGATGCGCAGCGCGATCTCGCCGCGGTTCGCGATCAGCAGTTTTCTCAACGGTCTTCACCGTAAGCGCGCCCGGCCGCGCGCCAACGCGGGACGGCGGGTGGCCGCGCGGACTTCTCGGGTGGCGGCTCGAGCGCCGCCAGCGCGGTCACGATCGCCGCCAGCTCGTCCGGGGTCATCCGCCCGTCGCTGGTTCCGGATACATGCCCATCGCGTGGTAGCCGGCATCGACGAAGTGGATGTCGGAGGTTACGGCGAGCGACAGATCGGATGCGAGATAGACCGCCGTGCGCCCAACGTCTTCCGGCGTCACGTTGCGCCGCAGGGGTGCGGCCGCCGCGACTTTGTCGAGCATCTTCTTGAAGTCCCGCACCTGGCGCGAACTGGCCGTGCTGATCGGGCCGGCGGAAATCGCGTTCACGCGGATTCCGCGCTCGCCCAGGTCGAACGACAGGTAGCGCACGATCGACTCCAGCGCCGCCTTTACGATGCCCGCCACGTTGTAGTTCGGGACGATCGCCGTCGAGCCGAAGTAGGTTAGCGCGATGATGCTCGCGCCGTCGGCCAGCGCGTCGACGAGCGCGTTCGTCAGCGCGATCAGCGAGTAGGCCGAAATATCGGCGGCGAGCGCGAAGCCGGCTCGCGAGGTCGTGTAGACTTTCCCGGCCAGATCTTCTTTGTTCACGAACGCGATCGAATGTACGAGCGTGTCGAGCCGGCCGTGATTCTTTTCGATCCGCGCGGCCAGACCCGCCAGCGACGCGTCGGAGCTGACGTCGCAGGGATACGCTGCCCCGCCCAGTTCCGCGGCCAGCTTCTCGACCTCGCCCTGGACGCGGTCGCCCTGGTACGTCAGGATGATCGACGCTCCGTGCCGGTGCAGCTCTCGCGCGATCCCGGTCGCAATGCTCCAGCGGTTGGCGACGCCCGTAACCAGTGCGATCTTACCGTCGAGAAGTCCCATATTGACGAGTAGACGACCCGAAAGCAGCCCGCCCCTTCCGGCTACTAGAGCAGGCCGGCGAGGTTCTTGGCGAACGCTGCGATCGTCTTACGGGCGACACTTTCGATGAGCCGGCCGCCCACGGATACGATCGGTCCGCTAATCGTGGAGTCCGTGTGCAGCGTCACGTGAGTGCGGCCGTCGCTGGCCGGCTCTGCGTGCGAGACGATCGTGGCCCGGACTCCGCCGCGCCCCTTTAGCTCGTCCCCCCGAACGCCGATCGTCGCCGTATGGGACACGTCGTCGATCGATTCGATCGTGATCGTCGTGTTGTACCCGACTTTGACCGGGCCGACGGTCACGGAGACCCTCGCGCGGTAGTTTTTTGGGTCGATCACCCCGGTGATCTCTGCCCCCGGGATGCAGGCGGCCATGCGCGGAACGTCCATGAGCATCGGCCAGGCGCGGTCGATCGGCGCGGCGACGTCGAAGGCATCTTCAATGATCATGCCGGTCCCCTTGGTGTCGCGTCCTGAAATCAGTTTCCAGGCACGCCGCGTGGCCAGGAAACTCGTTCTTCTGGGCGGTACGCTTAAGGCCTACGTCGCGAGGAGTAATGTATGTCCAGGATTGAGATCGATGTCAACGGCACGCATCGGACCCTGGAGGTCGAGCCGCGCACACTCCTGGTCCACGCGTTGCGCGATGGCCTCGGACTGACGGGAACGCACGTCGGCTGCGACACCTCGAGCTGCGGCGCCTGCACCGTGATGATCGACGGCGTCTCGGCGAAGAGCTGCACGGTCTTCGCTGTGCAGGTCGACGGCGGCTCGGTCACGACGATCGAGGGCCTTGGCGCGGCCGCCGACCTGCATCCGATGCAGGAGGCGTTCTGGGCCAAGCACGGGCTGCAATGCGGCTATTGCACCCCGGGCATGATCGTCAGCGCGGTCGATCTCTTGCGAAGACATCCCGATCCGACGGACGACCAGATTCGGGCCGGGCTCGATGGGAATCTCTGCCGCTGCACCGGTTACGAGAACATCGTGCGCGCCGTGCGCGCGGCCGCCGGGGCGATGCGGGAGAATAGCCCCCGTCACAGCGTCGCCGAGCTGCTGCCGGCTGGAGGAGGAGACTGATGGCATTCAACACCTTGATGGGCGCCAAGGTCCGGCGCCGCGAGGATCCCCGCCTCATTACCGGACGCGCGACCTACGTCGACGACGTGCAGGTCGTGGGTCTCCTCTACGCCGCCTTCGTGCGCAGCCCGTACGCGCACGCCAAGGTCCTTCGCGTCGACCTGTCCGAAGCGAAGCGCGCGCTCGGAGTTTTCGCGGCCTACGCGTCCGCCGATCTGCGCGCGGCCGGCCTGGACGTCTCGATGCCCGTCGCCGCCGACATCCCTGGAATGCAGAAGCCGCCGCACCCGCCGCTGGCCACCGACGAGGTGCATTTCGTGGGCGAAGCGGTCGCCATGATCGTCGCCAACGACCCGTACGCCGCGCGGGACGCCGCCGAGGCGGTCGTCGTCGAGTACGATGAGTTGCCGGCGGTCGTCGACATGGAAAAAGCGGTCGCGGGCGGCCCGCTCGCCCATACAAGCCTCCCAAGCAACGTCGCCTACGATCTGCCGACCAAGGTCGGCGACGTGGACGGGCTGTTTGCGTCGGCCGACGTCGTCGTGAAGCAGCGCTTGGTGAACCAGCGGCTCGTGCCGTGCCCGATGGAACCTCGAGCGATGCTCGCGCAGTGGGATACGGGCCCCGGTGCGCTCACGCTCTACTCGTCGACCCAGATCCCACACCTGTTGCGCACCAACCTCGCGATCCTACTCGGCTTGCCGGAAACCAAGGTGCGCGTGATCGCTCCGGAAGTCGGGGGCGGCTTCGGTGCAAAGCTTCAGTTCTACAGCGAAGAGCTGCTCGTTGCATGGGCGTCACGGCAGCTCGGGCGTCCGATAAAGTATATCGAAACGCGCTCGGAAAACTTCCAAGCAATGACCCACGGCCGCGATCAGATTCAGTACGTCGAGGCCGCCGCGACCAAGGACGGCCGGATCACCGCGTTGCGGATGAAGATCTACTCGAATCTTGGCGCGTACCACCAGCTGCTCACGCCCGCAATCGCGACCTTCACGCCGATGATGTCGATCGGCTGTTACACGATCGAAGCGCTGGAGTGCCAATTGATCGGCGTGTTTACGAACACGATGTCGACCGACGCCTATCGCGGCGCCGGCCGGCCCGAGGCGACGTACCTGATCGAGCGCATGATCGATCTGGTGGCGGGCGAACTCGGACTCGATCCAATCGACGCGCGGCGCCGGAACTTCATCGCCGCCGACGCGTTTCCGCATCCGATCGTGACCGGGCTCGTCTACGACAGCGGCAACTATCAGGGCAGCCTCGATAAGCTGCTCCGGCTCGTCGACTATCCGGCGTTCCGCGCGCGGCAGACGGAGGCGCGCAAACACGGACGCTATCTGGGAATTGGATTCTCGACGTACGTCGAAATCTGCGGCATGGGGCCGTCGGCGGCGATGCCGGCCCCGGGCTGGGACAGTGCGACGATTCGCGTCGAGCCGACCGGCAGCGTGACGGTGATGACCGGGATCTCGCCGCACGGGCAAGGGCAGGAGACGACCTTTGCACAGCTCGTCGCATCCGAACTCGGCGTGCCGATCGACAACGTCATCATCGTGCATGGCGACACCGACCGCGTGCAATACGGCGTTGGAACGTTCGGCTCGCGCGGAACCGCCGTCGGCGGCGCCGCGCTCAAGCTCGCGATTGAGTCGATTCAGGAGAAAGCGATCAAGATTGCAGCGCACCAATGGGAGGCGAGCCCCGACGACGTCGAATATCGCGACGGAAAGATTCAGGTCAAAGGCGTTCCGTCGAACAGCATGACGACCGCGGAAGTCGGATTTCTCGCCTTCCGCGGCGTGAACTTGCCGCCGGGTGTCGAACCGGGCCTCGATGCGACCCGGCGTTTCGAACCGCCGAACTTCGTCTTCCCATTCGGCGCGCACGCCTGCATCGTCGACATCGACCCGCAGACCGGCGAAACGAAGATCGAACGGTACGTCGCCGTCGACGACTGCGGCCCGATCATCAACCCGCTCATCGTCGAAGGCCAGATCCATGGCGGCATCGCGCAGGGTATCGGCCAAGCCCTGTACGAGAGCGCAGAATACGACGAAAACGGCCAGTTGACGTCGGGAACGTTCATGGACTACGCCATCCCGCACGCCGCCCAAGTGGTGTCGTACGAGACGGACCACACGACGACTCCGACCGATGTCAACCCGCTCGGCATCAAGGGCGTGGGCGAAGCCGGGACCATCGGCTCGGTCCCTGCGGTCGTCAACGCCGTGATGGACGCGCTGGCGCCCTTCGGAGTCAAACATATCGACATGCCGCTGCGACCGGAGAAACTCTGGCGTGCGATGCAGTCCACCCGCAACGGAGCGACCCGCACATGATTCCCTCCGCTTTCGAGTACGCCCGCGCTACCTCGCTCGACGAAGCGCTCGCACTCCTTGTCAAACACGGCGAGGGTTCCAAGATCCTCGCGGGCGGCCACAGCCTCGTTCCGATGATGAAGCTGCGCCTGGCCGAACCCTCGGTCCTGATCGACATCGGCGGCATCGCCGCCCTCTCGGGCATCGCCTTCGACGGCAAGCGTTTTGTGATCGGCGCGACGACCAAACACGCGGCCCTGGCGGCTAGTGACGAACTGCGCCGGCACGCACCCGTGTTGTGGGAGGCGGCGAACCAGCTCGGCGATCCGCAAGTGCGCAACCGGGGCACGGTCGGCGGCGCCTGTGCGAATGGCGACCCGTCTTGCGACTACGCGGCCGTCATGTTCGCGCTGGACGCTACGTTTGGTGTCGTCGGCAGCGGTAGCCGGCGCGACGACCCCGCGGGGGTGTTTCAGCGCGGGATGTTCGAGACGTCGCTGCGCCCGGGCGAGTTGCTCGCGAGCATGTCGTTCGACGCAGCGCCGCACTCGGCATATCAGAAGTACCATCATCCGGCATCGCATTATGCGATGGTCGGCGTGGCCGTCGTGCTCGAACTCGAGGCTGGCGCGATCGCATCTGCACGCGTCGGCGTCACCGGTGTCGGCGAGCACGCCTACCGCGCGGGCGGCGTCGAGAAGGCACTGGTCGGCGTACGCCCGAGCGACCAGAGCGCGGTCGCCGCAGCGTGTGCGGGTGCGGCCGCGGGCGTCGAGGTGCGCTCGGACACTGAGGCGTCCGCGACGTATCGGGCGGCGATGACGGACGTATTCACGGCACGAGCCGTGCTCGCGGCCGCGGGGCGCTAGCGAGGCGGCCCGAGGCTCAGTCCGAAGCGCGCGCCGGCTGACGCTTTCATTGGAAATGTGCTTGCGGACTCGGAGCGAAGCACTCGTCCCATGCTCCGAGTTCGTTTAGCGTTCGGGCCGGCCTCGCCGGCGTTGCGATGATCGACGAGTCCTCTGCCCACCACGCGAAGATCGTCGACCTCGAGCGCCGGCGCGCGCAGGCGCTCGATCCGGCCGGAGCGGGCGCGAACGACCGGCAACACGCGCGAGGCAAGCGTACGGCGCGCGAGCGGATCGAAGCGCTGGTCGATCCGGAGTCGTTCGTCGAACTGGACATGTTTGCGGTCCACCGCTCGACCGCGTTCGGCCTCGACGAACGGGAGTTTCTCGGCGACGGGGTCGTGACCGGACGGGCCACGATCGGCGGCCGTCAGGTGTTCCTGTTCTCGCAAGATTTCACGGTGCTCGGCGGCTCGCTCGGCGAGGTCTTTGCCGAGAAGATTTGCAAGGTGATGGATCTTGCCGTGCGGACCGGCTCGCCGATGATCGGAATCAACGATTCGGGCGGGGCGCGCATTCAGGAGGGCGTCGTCAGCCTCGGCGGCTACGCGGAGATCTTCTGGCGCAACGTGCAAGCTAGCGGCGTCGTCCCGCAGCTGTCGCTGGTCGCAGGCCCCTGCGCCGGGGGCGCGGTGTACTCGCCCGCGATTACCGATTTCACGATCATGGTCGAGAAGATTTCCCAGATGTTCATCACCGGTCCCGAGATCATCAAGACCGTGACCGGTGAAGACGTTACCTTCGAAGAGCTGGGCGGGGCGTACACTCACGCGACCAAGAGCGGCGTAACCGATCTTATCGCTGCCGACGAAGACGAGATGACCGATCAGACCAAGCGGCTGCTCTCGTTTCTGCCTCAGAACAATCTCGACGACGCACCGCATTACGCTACGGACGACGATCCGGAGCGCCTGATCCCGGAACTCGACGAGCTGATTCCCGATGCACCGAACAAGCCGTACGACATCGAAGACGCCGTGCGCGCGATCCTGGACGACGGCGACTTCTTCGAAATCGGCTCGCTCTATGCGAAGAACATCGTGATCGGGTTCGGACGCGTCGCGGGCAGCAGCGTGGGCATCGTCGCGAACCAGCCGAAGTTTCTGGCCGGCGTGCTCGACATCGACTCGTCGCGCAAGGCGGCGCGTTTCGTCCGCTTTTGCGACGCGTTCAACATTCCGCTGGTGACCTTCGTCGACGTACCCGGTTTTTTGCCCGGCACGGCCCAGGAATACGGCGGCATCATCAAGCACGGCGCGAAGCTGCTCTATGCGTTCGCCGAGGCGACGGTGCCGAAGATCACGATCATCACGCGCAAGGCCTATGGCGGCGCCTACGACGTCATGGCCTCCAAGCACATCCGGGCCGACTACAACATTGCCTGGCCGACGGCGGAGATCGCGGTGATGGGTGCGGCGGGCGCCGTCAAAACGATTTTCCGGCGCGAGATCGGGGAGGCCGGCGATCCCGCCGCGCGCGAGGCCGAGCTGATCGCGGACTACGAACGGCGCTTCGCCAACCCCTACATCGCGGCCAGCCGGGGCTACGTCGACGACGTGATCGAGGCGAGTCGCACCCGCCAAGCCGTGTCGCGGGCCCTAGCGATGCTGGCCGACAAACGCGTCGAGCGCCCCAAGCGCAAGCACGGCAACATCCCGCTGTAACGCGGACGCTCCGATCCGGCTACACGTTTCCGCGGCTAGCGGCCGCGTCGCTGAGGGAAGCGCGGCGCTAGAGGGCGCTGCGCGTCCGATAGTCGGCTTCGGCCGCCGCGCGTACCTGCTCCAAGAGTGCGTGGATGGTCGCGCGCGCGATGCGGCCGCCGACTACCATATCGAAGGCTGCGCCGGCGATGCCGCCCGGCGCCGTGTAGGTCCCCTCGAGCGTGAGCCGGCAGTCGCCGTCGTTCTCGGAACTCGTTCGCAGGCTACCCGAAAACGTAGGAAATGCCGCGGACTCCTCGGGCGCCCAGGAGATGTCGATCGCGTCCGGCGTGCCGTCTCCCTCGACGTAGCGTGCTTCGACGGCGACGGGCTGGTGCAGCGCTAAGCCGCGTGCGATCGCGTCGAGCGGGAGGCGCAGCGGCAGGTTGCTCGCCCCTGACCGCTCGGCTCGTTGCCTGAAGTACGACCAAGCGAAGGCTAGCGTGAAACCGCTTGGCGCCCGCACGGGAACGCTTGCCGTCAGGCGCCGCATCGCGATCCCCATTCGTTCCGCCGTAGCATCAGAGCCTCAAACCTCGGCTTCATCGCAGTCACCGGATTAGCCTCGTGCGGCCGCGCGAACGCACGGCGAAGGGCGCGACTGGCGCCGGAGGAATGCACTTCAGGGGGCCTTCACATCATCGGCGCTTTCGCGGGCTAGGGTAGGTGTATGGAACCATCTGGGGACAAGCCGCTTCCGGCTACGCTTCAATTCTGTCTAGGCCTTGGGGCCTTCATCGCGATTGGTTGGATCCTGATGTTCGCGCTGCTGCAGTCTCGGTGGTAGCATGCACGTTCATCGCTACGAAAGAATCTGGCTCTCGCTCGGACTCGTGATGCTGGCGATCTTCATCGCAACGCTGAGCGTCGCGGCGCTGAGCGAAGGCTTCGTGCCGCCCAGCGGCGACCAGACGATCGACCCGACGAAGGTCTCGCAAACGCCGCCTTTCGACCATCCGGGCTTGCGCAAGGTCGGGGATCACGCGTACGAGGCCTATTACGTCGCGCATATTTTTTCATTCGATCCTGCGACGATCACGGTTCCCGTCGGTTCGCGGGTGACGTTCTACGTCACGAGCAGCGACGTCGAGCACGGTTTCTCGATTCCCGCCACCGGCGTGAACATGATGGTCACGCCCGGTTGGGTGAACTCGCTCTCGCACACGTTCAAGGAAACCGGGACGTTTTTGTTGGTCTGTAACGAGTACTGCGGGCTCGGTCACCAAACGATGGCCGCCAAGGTCGTGGTCCAATGACGACGCCGGCGAACCCGACTTCGGTCGCACTCTGGCCGAAGGGTAACGACTACGACCTGTCGCGCGAGATGGGCGACTTGCTGGTCCTGACCCACATCTATACGGCGACCCTCGTGCTCGGGGTCGGCGCCCTGTTCGGTGCACTGCAAGGCTTCTCGCGCGCGAACTGGATCGTGATGCCGGACTGGTTCGATTACTACCGCATGCTGACGGTGCACGGCGTGCTGATGGCGCTGGTGTTTACGACGTTCTTCATCACCGGGCTGTTGACGTATGCGACCTACCGTTCCATCCCCCGGGTCCGCTCGACCCGGCTGAATTATACCGGCTATGGCATCATGTTGATCGGCACGCTGATGGCGGCGCTCACGATTCTGAGCGGAAACGCGAGCGTCTTGTACACGTTCTACGCGCCGCTGAAAGCTAGCCCGTTCTTCTATTTTGGTGCGACGCTGCTGGTAGCGGGTACGTGGCTCGTCGCTTACGACATCATTGCCAACGTCGTTTGGTTCAAGAAGCACAACCCCGGCCGCAAGATTCCGCTGCCGGCCTTCGCCGCGGTCTGCACGATGATCATGTGGGTCATCGCGACGCTCGGCGTGACGGCCGAGATGTTGATCTTGATCCCGTGGTCGCTCGGGCTCACCTCCGGCGTCGACGTTTCACTGACCCGGATGCTGTTCTGGTACTTCGGCCACCCGCTCGTGTATTTCTGGATCATGGGCGCCTACCTGATTTGGTATCTGGTCGTGCCGACCGCCTTCGGCGGGACGGTGTTCAGCGACGCCTTGACGCGCTTGGCGTTCGTCTCGCTCCTGCTGCTCTCGACGCCGGTCGGTATCCACCACGAATACCTCGATCCGGGCATTTCGCCGGGCTGGAAATTCTTCCACACGATCTTGACCTACGGCGTCGTCGTGCCATCGTTCATGACGGCGTTTGCGATCTTCGCGAGCTTCGAGATCGCAGCCCGGAAGAAGGGCGTGACGGGTTTCCTGAACATCGTCCGCTGGCTGCCGTGGCGCGATCCGGCCTTCGCCGGTCCGGGTCTCGGCATGATCCTGTTCATCTTCGGCGGCTTCGGCGGCATCGTGAACAATTCGTACTCGATGGACGTGCTGGTGCACAACACGATGTGGGTCGTCGGGCACTTTCACGTGACGGTGGGCGGCCCGGTTGCGTTGACCTTCATCGGTGCGGCTTACCGCCTGGTTCCGGCGCTGGCTCGACGCCGGCTGTTCGCGCCGCAGCTCGCGCTGGCGTCGGAATACCTGTGGTTCGTGGGCATGCTCGTCATGTCGTTCTCGATGCATTGGGCGGGCCTGCTCGGCGCGCCGCGCCGCACGTCCGATGTCAGCTACTTCGGCGCGGCCGGCGCCTCGACGTGGCACGGGCAGATGGTCGGCGCGGCTCTGGGCGGCTCGCTGATCGCAATCGGCGTGCTGCTCTTCGTGACCGTAGCGACCGCAACGTACTTCACCAACAAGCGGGCGGAAGACAATCCCGAACTCGCCTTCGCGCGCGTCGACGACGAGGCAGCTCCGGTGCCGCCGATTCTCGACAAGCTGGGGACCTGGGCTGCGGTCGCGATCGTGCTCGCGTTCGTGGCCTACGCCGGCCCGCTCGCGCAACAGCTCAACGCACACGCCTACCTCGCGCCCGGCATGCGAACGTGGTAGCCGCACTCGTAGCGCTGTTAGGAGTCGTCGCTTTCGCACCCCAACTGAACGAGGGAGACGCAATCGGGCGGATCGCGCTCGTCGATCAAGACGGGCGCGCTTTCTCGTTCGATCGGCTGCACGGCCGGGCCGTCGTCGTCTCGTTCGTTTACACCCGCTGCACGGACAGCTGCGCTCTCGTCGCCGCCAAGCTCGCGCAGCTCGCGCGGGCGGCGGACCCGCGCAAGGTCGCCGTCGTGGCTCTTACGGTCGATCCGGGCTACGACCGGCCGCCGGTGCTCTTGCGCTATCGTCACGAGTTTGGCGCTTCGCAGCGCTGGACGCTTGCGACCGGTGCCCCTGCAGCGCTGGTTTTCCTCGAGCGTCGCTTCGGCGCGCAGGCCCAACAGCGCGGCACGAGCGTCGAGCATGCGGATCTGGCCGTCGTGCTCGATCCCCGCGGTCGCATCGCGCGGCTCGTACGCGGCGACGACTGGACGCCGCAGCAGCTCGACGAGTTGGCAGAGGCGGCTGCCGGGCGAGCGCAGGATCCGCTGCTGGCGCTCCAGCTGTGGCTGGGCGACGCCGCGGCACGCTGCGGTCAAGCCGTCTCGTCGCTCAGCACCGGAACCGAACTCACACTCGTCGCAGCCTTGAGTCTGCTGATCGGCGTGCCGCTCGTCCGCGGCGCGTTGCACGATCGCGCCGGCTGAACCAGAGTCAACGCGTGCCTAGCAGCCCCAAATCGCGACCCTGCGATGCGTACGGTAGCGCACAGACGGGGCCGCAGCGGAGGCGTACCCTGCTCTGAAGTGGACGAGCTTGCGGCTTCGCTGGACCCCCTAACGCGCGGGAACGCGCGCACCACCGGCCCGTCACAGCAGTCTGCAAGCGCCTGGTCTCCATCCCGAGGGATTGTTATCCTGGCGCGATTTGAATAGCGTCCGTAACGCCGCGTCGCGCGAGCGCATCTCCGTCCGAGCGCGGACAGAGGCCACGCAATTGCCTCTGTCCGGAAGCGTGCCCGTCGTCACCTCGGCCGGCGAGTACAAGGCCAAACGCCGCCGAAAGGCGGTTGCCGACGGGTTGTGCCACACGTGTTGCGTGGTGAAAGTGCCTTCCAAAAGGGCGATCTGTGCGAAATGCTCCGCGGACGCGACGGCACGAAGTACGCGCCGGCGCCTCGCGATCCGCAGCAAGCGCGAGGTGGAGCGTGGCATCACGGCGCTCGAAGCCGCCGGCGACGCCTATTCTTCGGACGGCGACTACCGCGCCGCTATGAAGACCTACGAACGCGCCTTTACGCTCTCGGCCGAGGACGTCCCGGCGCACACGCGCCTAGCTGCCAAGCTGGGCCGCTCGGCGTTTCTCGCGGGGGTGGGCACCGGCACTGACGATTGGTTCAACATTTCGCTCGAAGAGGCCGTGCGCAGCTCGGCGACGCCGACCAGCATCGCCGAACTGTATACGCAGCAAGCTCGCGTCTTGTGGTCCACGTCACGGACCGCCGAAATCATAGCGTTATCCGAACGCGTTCTGGGCCTCGCTAAGGTTACAAACAACGTCGAGCTGATGTGTTTGAGCCGGTTGTGGTTGGCGTCGGTCGTGCACCACCTGTCACGCTACGACGAGGCGAAGTGCTACCTCGAAGCCATCGACGTACAGACCTTACCGCAAGATCCAAAAATTCTGTGCATGTACGAGCGTGTATCCGGCTTCGTCTATACCTCTTCAGGTAACGCCGAAATGGCGTTCGCGAGTTTTGGGCGAGCGCTGCAGCATGCGGAGCAAGATCGCGACCCCTTCGCCTGTGCGACCATTCTCATAGCGAGTGCGATCGGCGCTAGTTCCCTCGGGCGCATCGATCTTGCCGTCTCGACGTTTCTCGAAGCCCTAACGATCTCACGCGACAACAACCTGATGTGGAACGTCGCCTACATCTCGCTCGAGTATGCACGCCTGTTGAGCCGGCAAGGGAACCGCCATCTGGCTCACGCCTATGCGCACCAGGCGACCACGTATGAGAACGCTCCACCTTTCTTGGTCGAAGCACTGGCGGAGATTGGTATTCCGATCGCTCTCGAGTGTGGCGACCCGTATCTTCTGGAGCGCTGCGCGAACGAAGATGCACTGACGTTCGCCTTCCGATCGGGCGAACCGCAGCGCATCGGTCCCGTGGCGGCTTCGTTCGCCCGATACTACCAAAAGGTGGGTCGTGCCGGGCTCGCGCAGGAGGTCTTGACGAAGGCCCTGGGCTGGGTCACCAACGCCGATCAATGTTATGACCTACCCATGGCAGCGGCCGAATTCGGAGATGCGCGCCACTTCCTGCGGGCACGCGAAGTTCTGCGGACGCGGACGCTCTTACCCAACGCCAGCGTTGCCGTCGCGCACATCCATGCTTTCGACGCGCTCGTTCACCACCGGCAGGGAAATGTCGAAGCCTGCTCGCGCGAGGGCGCCGCGGCTTCCACGTTGTTCCGGAAACTCAAGTGGAGCAGTCACGAGTCGGCGGCCGCGCTGTTGTGTTCCTCGGTCGCGAGCGAAGGCCGCAGCAAACCTGTCCACCCTCCGTTGCCGCTCGTCTCGTTCGGACTGAGCGTACGAGAGGAGAGTGTCGCAAGACTTGCGATCGCGGAGTTCTCCAATCGGCAGATCGCCGATAAGCTGTCGATAACCGTGAAAACGGTCGAGAACCACATGACCTCGATTTTGAGGCGGATGGGTTTACGTTGCCGGCATCAGCTACTGCAAACCGTCGATAAGTAGGCCGCACTAGGGGTTCCCACGATGCGGGGAACGCCAAAGGCTGATAACCTCTAAGGATTCCAAGTCGTTGGAGGCGGTCTTTGAGTTCTTATTCGGCGGCAGTGCTGTCAGTCGCGCCCGGAAACGGATGCCGAAACAGATGAGTTTCTCATCCTGCACTCGTGGTCGTGCGCTGTTTGCAGGCCTCGGGCTAGCGATCGCGCTCGCCGCATGCAGCGGCACGGGGAACACCGTTCCGGGGCAGACCTCCCATGCGACGCCGAGCCCGAGCCCGAGCGGAACGCCCGCGGCGACGGCAACGCCAAGCCCGAGCGCCACGGCGACGCCGGCTCCTAGCCCGACCGGAACCTCAGGGCCGCCCGCGAGCAATACGCAGACGGTGAAGCTCGGACCCGCGCTGACGGTTAGCTTCGCAAAGATCTACTCCGGTGCGGCGGGAAGCGTGAGCTTTCCGCCAACGACGAGCGGCCAGAGTTCCGCAACGATCTCCTTGCAATCGACGCTGCCAAGCGGCGTGCCGGCTCCGCAAGTGTTCGGCACTGCGGTCGCGCCGCTGGCCTACATCGTGGTCGATCTCAGCAACGCGGTGAGCTTTCGAGCGACGCCCGGCCTTACATTCACTTTCCCAACCGGTGTGCTCGCGGGTTATGCGTACTTCTCCTTCTTCGATCCCGCGAATCCTCAACTTGGCTGGAATGCCCTTGCGGGCCCCGTCCCGGCCGGCGGCACGAGCGTCACGATCGCCTCTGTGCTGGACGCCTCGCCGCCACTCGCGCTAAGCCCGAA
>Ga0302324_100016982_pt1 | contig 14459 bp, 15 predicted proteins | sample Palsa_T0_1_FD_201949 | JGI IMG/M metagenome (GOLD analysis project Ga0302324, IMG submission 201949) | Peat permafrost microbial communities from Stordalen Mire near Abisko, Sweden - Palsa_T0_1 | ecosystem: Environmental > Terrestrial > Soil > Palsa > Peat permafrost | place: Sweden: Abisko...
ACACTGTGCGGCGCGCACTCGCTCTGGAGCGATTTTGTAACAGAGACCGGCCGGGAGAATTTCCCGCTCGGTGGCACCATGGCGATGATGCGGCATCGGCCGATTCAGACGGTGATGCGTACTTTCGAAGCGGCGCGATTGGCGAAACCCGGCTGCCCGGTGACTGGGCGATCATCCTCCAAGCGACGGAGGAACGCCGACTCTGTGGGACTCTAGTCTCGCTTGCTTAAGTTCACCCGATCTGTGGGGAAAGCCGGTCATGGCACAAGCGCGGGCCTGCTCTGTGGCCGCAGGAGTGCCATGACCGGTTGTGCGGTTGTTAGTCGTGCGTCGGCGGCAGCGTCAACAGTGCGGTCGTGCAGCGCTCCGATGCTGCGGAGCTTCCACTAAGAGAACCCTGGTCTGAGCCAGCCCCAACCGCGCAGCTTGTACCTCCGTTCTTACACAACTGGATGTAATCCGAGGCGATAGTGCCCGCGCCGAAATACTCCGGGTCGGTGCTAAAAGCGCTGAGCGTCAGCACTCCGCCAGTGCTGGAAGTGCACGCGCTACCGGTCGTCATTAGGATGACGCTGGACGCGGTCTTAGTGAAGCCTGCCCACGGTGCGCAGCTGCCCGCCGCCGGCACAGCAAAGTCTGTCCCGATGAAACTCGAGCCGCCATTGCCGAAGCCGCCGCCCACTGCGATGCAGTAGTCTGCCGCGTTACTGAATACGGGGGCGATCAGCCCCAGCAGCAGGAGCAGATGGGGTGTCTTGAAGCGAAACATAAGCTGGTTCCTCCCTCGTTCGATTGTGACCATCCGCGCCGGAAGCTATCAAAGTTTCCAGCACTGTCTGGCGATATTATTTACACACGGGCGAAGCCAGAAATCAGCTTGCCGTGCATAGGAAGTATACAGCCTTGCCCGAACACCACCGAGCATTTTTCACGGTGCAGATGCCCGTGATCACATTTAGCCGCGCATCTACCGCTCGGACGACGACGCAACACGAACCAAATCAAGGGGGCATGCAATGAAGGTAATGTCATAGTTGAGGGTGACACTCGCATTAGCGGCCGAGCCGGTGTTTGCGATCATCACGACCCAATCGGCGCCGGCAGACTCCCATCGAATGCATGCTGACGGTCAGGCGCCGTGCTTTCGATTCGCTAGCTGACGAAGCGGCCGGCAAGAACTGATGCGAGTGGTCAAACGACCAGAGCAGACAGCATGGGTATCTGTGATGGGGGTAGCAATTCTGCGCGTCCAATTTGGCGCGTAGCCTCCTCATCGTTTAAGACCTCTTGGTATCAATTCGCTGTTCACATACAGTGAGTGCTTGCCCGGGAGGAATTCGCCATGCAAAGCATTGACGAGTCGAACCTCTGAATGGCTGCATGGGCGCGATTCGACTTCTGATAGCCCGTCCGCGAAGGAGCGATCAACTGTGCCCGCCAAAAAGAGGAAACGCCGTCCCACAGGATTCGATATACGTCGAGCGATCGCCGCATACGCGGAAGCCAGCCAAAAAGCGCACGCGTGGGCAGAGAAATCTATGGCCCTTCGCATAGCGGGCTTGCCTACAGCGGCCGATCGGGCCGAGGAGAAAGCCCATTATTGGCTGCGTAAGATGATAGCGCTGGGCGCTCTCGTTCCCCGCGGCGAACTGCCGGACGGACCTCACGCCGGGGGATAGGCTTCTTGACTGCTTGCGGCGGGCTCGCCGGCCCACCCGAGGCTTCGCGCCGACTACGCAATTGATGTGGCGCGCTTTCACCGGCTTGCGGAAAAGCTTATCGAGGCGCTGAACGATCCAAGATCGTGAGCGCTGCGCCGCAGGATCAAGGCGCGCGGCTCCTGGGCTAGTGCCAGCAGGTTCTAGGCGAGACGGCAACCTACTTGCTACAGGGAAACGCTTCGGGGATCGCGTATGCCAAAGCGGTTTCAATGGCTACGGTATCCGCTAGTTTCTTTCGTTGGATTATCTCGTCCAGTATATCCACATAGAACAAGTCCCTTATGCCAATCTTGTCAGGTGGACAATCCAGGGGTGGGGCATGTCGAGACGCATGCATCGCATCTGCATAGTTAAAACCGGAGGCAAATCCTACGATATACGACTCTAATTTGTTCCATGCGTCGCCACCTGCCGCTCTTATGTCGTGATACTGCTTAACGGTGTATTCAGCGTTGGCGGCCGTCGAGGCGAGTGCGAGCACGCACATTAATGTTATTCGCTTCATAGGACTCCCTCGACGCAAAGTAAGGCGGACTGTAAACGGGAAAATCGAGACGACCTGACGCTGCGAGCGTACTACAGCGGGACCGCGCTTATACAGTACCGCCCCGCTGCATGAACTGGGTTTACAGCACTGTACCGCGGTGCCTAGCCGCCGCTTTTCAGCGCACGGTTGGCGAAACTAAATGCGAGACGAAACTCGGCGACACCATCGCCATGCATTTTGCTATGAAGTGGCTGAGAAGTGGGCCGCCAGTGAACTTCTGTCCCTTCTGCGGTGTGAACCTGGATGAGCGGCGACGATAGATCATGAACGAGACCATTCGCGACGCTGTTAAACGACGCCTCTGCTTGGCATTTACAATCGGCGGGGTGGGACGGCTGATCTTGGTGTGGACTCTGATATTTCAACCTATACGTCCGACAGAATGGCTTCCCATAGGGTCCATCGGCGCTACACTCTTTGGTGGCGGTGTCATCCTTTTTCTTTTCCACTTGAAATGCCCCGGTTGCTCGGGAAGCCTGGGACCAGTTATAGACACTGTGGTGTTGCGATGGGGTCGATGCTATAGGCTCCGGTTCTGCCTCTACTGCGGTGTCAACCTCGACGACCAACTCCTGCACAAAGGCATTACTTAGGTTCATGCGGCCGCGCTCTGCGAAAGCCATGGGAAGACTTGTTTTCGTCGTTGTCGCGGGAGGCCTGATCGGATACGCCGATTATTCGCGACGCTGTCGCCTATTTCATGACTGCCAGTTCTTCCAGACCCCGCTACATGTGTTCCTTGAGTGGGAAGCGCTACGTTTTGGCATCGTGGGGCTAGTGGTACTCGTCGTTTGGCTGCTACGACGGCAGCAGAAATAGTCATCATGCCGCCACCTCGCGTCGGCAGTGCCAACGACCGCGACTCTTAACCCCACCGTGAACCTCGATTCGCCAGTTTGCGGCGGGCAGAATTCTCAGGCATCGATTTCAGTTCGGCGATCGCCTTCTCTCATGCCGCTCGCAGCGTGCGCCCTGGCGCTGGGGCCTGCACGCAGGTCAGCTTCCGATTCGTCGGCCTAGATTCGCGTGCTCCAATGCGTTGCCCTCGTTCGATGAGGACTCGCAGGACTCGAACCCTCGACCCCGGCATTATGAGGCCGGTAGTTAGTTCAAGGTAGCCTGTACATTCAATCGCAGATCGTATGAATGGCTTGGGAAGGTTGTGCTGTAGTGCAGTTTGGCAACACGACGCATTTCCGGACTCGCGTTAGGCACTCCGCAGCAAGTCAATTCGCGGTTCGCGGGTTGATAGAAATCGATATAGGATATAGCTGAGAGTTGTTGCTAATCCTTCACCAACTAGCTCGTCAGTGGCTCCGTACCATCCATACGATTGGTTGGCATGAAAAGCGATCAGCAGCGCCATCCCGCTAGCGTTGAGGACCAGTGAGAAGGCAAAAACCAGGAAGAGTCGCTTTGGGACCGTAAGCTTGCGTCGGCGAGCGACTACTTCGGCTGATAGGGCCGGTGGCCAAAACAATGCATGGCAAAACGCATATGCCGCCAAGGCGAGAAGCGGCGTTATATGCAGCCCGGGTGGTCGATTCCAAACCCCGGCCAGAAACAAAACCAGCGGAGCCGCAAGGATGGCAACACATTCGCGAACTCCTCGAAGCATAGCCGGCGCGTCCAACGTTAATGTTGAGGGGGCACACGACGACACCCGATCAGAGCCGCCGCGGCCGCACGCTGTCTTGTCGGGCCCGCGGGTACGCCACCGCCTCTCAAGGCCCCCCAATTGTTGTTAGATTGTCGCATCGTGACACGCTACCCCCCCCCCAGCTTCGGGCGACCAGATTGCGCTACACTCGGAAGACTCTCGATTCTATCCCCAGCGGCCGTGAGCGATCTTTTGCATCCACTCAGTTGTGGTCGCGGCTTCTCGCCTCCGTCCAGAATCTTCGCCCAACTCAGCAATTCGCTCGCGAATATCCTTCACAGCCTCCCTCCAATCGTTCCGCTCCGCAACGCTGTCTTTTAACTCGCGGGCCGCGAGCCCGTAAAAATTCCTCGCCGGCAGCGCGTTGCGTTACGCAATGGAGATGTGGCCCGCGATGATCACGACGGGACCTGTGCTTGCCGATGCCGAGGCTGCAAAGGGACCCGACGCGCAGACGCGGGGTCTTGCTACCAGTTGTTGACCAGGTTTTCCACGTTCACCGTGCCGATGCCGGTCGCAAAATCCCAACCAGAATGGGCACCGTAGGCCGGTTTGTCGCTGCTGCTGGAGGTGGAGAGCACGCCATTCGCGCCGCTCGGCTGATAGCAGTCGAAGATTCCCGCACAGTTGACGTCCATATCGCCTTGCGTGACGTCGTAGAACACGCAGCTGCTGGCGACGTTCTTGCCTCTGGTCGAATCGCAGGTCGCGTTGCCGCTTTCACCGTACTCGGTCGCCGCGAGTGCATAGAGCACCGGATTCGGATTGCCCTGCGCGGCGCCCTCATGCTGGTTGACAAGCGCCTGGAAACCGGCCCAGATGGGCGCCGCGAACGAGGTGCCCCCGGCGCCGGACCAGTTGTCCGGGGCGCCCTTGCAGTCGGCGCCGCCGTCCGAAACATCGCTGTCGCAGTACACGTAGAAATGATTCCAGACGCCGTTGGCGGCAAACAGCGAAACGTCGGGAAGGTCGCGTACCTTATCGGAGTGGTTGCCGAACACCGACTGCCAGGACGGCTTGGCGTACCCCTTGCACGTGCCACCGACCACCCCGCCCGTGGCAGGCGCCCCGGTTGCGCAGCGACTCGGACCGCCGCTGCCCGAAGCCGTGCTGAGGTAGTTGTCCTCGCCGGCGGCGCTGTTGCAGAAGCCGCTCGAGCCATAGGTGGTGGTGTAACCTTGTGATTCCGCCACGAGCAGGCTGGCGCACGAGTCGTTCCAGGGGATCTCGTTGATGTAGGAGCGCGCGGAGCCAAGGGTCGAGCTGTTTTTCGCTTTCCAGTAGGTCTTATTTTTGCCTGCATAGGTGTCGCCGAAATCAGTGCCCCCAACCGCCACGTTATACGGCGTCGAGGCGAACCCCGAGACTCCAATGCCGTGCGTGGCCATGGACTGCTCGGCGTCGCAGCTAGCGGCGCCCTCGTCCCCGGCGGATACGTAGACCGAAGTACCCTCGGCGACGGCTTGCTGGTAGGTCGTGTTGTAGGCCGCGTTGGCTGTCGCGCCGTTTTCGGCCTCGCACTCCCCGTAGCTGATGCTGACTATCGCAGGCGGGCCGCTGTCATTGAGCAGGTTCTGCAACGCGATCAGGCCACCGAAAGTCGTGGAGGTGTCCGCACACGAGGCGAGGACAATCGCCGCGCTCGGCGCCGCGGCGCTCGCCCATTCCGCATCGAGCTCGGCCTCCGCTTCGTCGCCGGAAACCACGCCGGGATCGGCGCAGGCGCTGCTGCCGCCCGGATGCTCCTGCGTGAATGAACCCGAGGCGTAGGACTCCAGGCCGAACTTGCTGCGGAAGGTCGTCCAGTCTTGCGCATGCGCGACATCGGTGTCCTCGATAACTACGATCGTCTGGCCCTGGCCCGAAATGCCGGCGGTAAACAGCGGATTCAGGTTGTAGATGGTCGCCAAATCTGCCGGCACGACCGCGTAATAAGTCGACCCGTCTAAACTGAACGTGTAGGCCGACCGTGGTTTGAAGTTGGTATGCGGCCGAAAGTCATGCAGCGATACGACCCCGGCCACGACGCCGGCCAGCGCCGCCGGAACGCTGGGGTTACTCATGTTCGCGATGTGCGCCACGCCATCGGCCAGAAGCTGGTGAATCTCGGTGTGAAACGCCGCGTCCACCTCGTCGGCGGTGCCGGAGAAGTCGATCATCATGCCGTTTTTTTGCGCGCCATTGACGGTCAGACCATGGTTCTCGAGCCAGCCGGTAACCGCCGCCACGTCGTCGGCGGCCGGTCCAAATTCGCTGCCGAACGACTCGGCGGTCAGCCACTGATGGAACCGCGGGGACTTTGGGTCGTGTAGCTCGTCGATCCGGCTCACGAGGTCCGCCTCCTTAGAGGCCGGTCGCCTGAGCAGCAGCAGCATGTGCTCAAGACGCATCGTGGCGTCAACGCGCCCGCGATCGTTTTCCGGGGTTGCTTCGGGACGCGTATTCCCCGTCAACTCGACCGTCACGCGCTCGTCGACGACTTGGGTCACCAGCCTTGGAGTCGAATTCTCGTCCGCTCGCACGCTCGCGCCGACCGCCGCGAGAAGGGCCAACAGGACCTGTGGGCATGCCGAATTCAATCTTGGGGACATGTGTACTCTTCTCAGTATTGTTTGCTACCGACGGTCCGCTCGTGCGAGCAGGTCACCCCGCCGCCACGGTAAACCTAATTATCCCCGGCAATGTACTCGTCGAGGCTTTCCGGTTACGTGCCCGCCGATCCGAGCTGCGAGATGATTCGATATTATCTGATTGCTCACTGCGCGTAGGGGGACGAGTTTTGCATCGCCATTGACCGCGAGTTGGTAAGCGACCATGTGCGATAGAGCGCCTGGCAGACTCCATGCAAGCCGTTCATGACGTCGAGCGTTGAAAACCCGTCGAACTCATCGGATTCGGTCAGCTGCAGGCCTTCTTTCTTGACTCGGCGCGCCCGGCGCGGCTTCGACGCCACCGGCGGCCCGGGCGGCTTGCCCATTAAACGGATGGGGACAACCTTGTCGCTCATGATTGCACCTCTCCGGAAGTCTCTTTTGGTGCTCTCTCGCCAGCAATGAATTCTTTGGCGCGCTCGAGGCTTCCGAGCACCGAGAAGAGCGTGCTTTCGAGCGAACGGGCCCCAAGGGACTAGACGCCGCCGCTCTCCGCCAACTCTATGAGCGTATCAACGACGCCGTGCGCCTGGTCGATCTCGCAGACCGCCTCATTGCAGGCGTCTGCATTGGACCAATCGGTGGCCGCGCGTCGGCCATGCGGTGGCGCCTTGAGGGGAATCGACTGAAGGGAAGGCTTGGGCGATTGCCGCGCCTTGGCGGCGGTATGATTTTTGGTAGCCATTGCTGAATCTCCTGTACTCGGTGATGGTCAGCCGCGTGGCCGTGTTGACACACGGTCGCGCGGCGCATTTTCGGGCCGGCAAGGCGGCCCACCGAGGCACCAGGAGAGTCGAATTCAAAAGTGGCCACAAGGGTGGCCACAGTCGATTTCAGTAACGCCCGTAAGTCTTTGATCGGAACGCCGAGATTTGAACTCGGGACCCCTTGCACCCCATGCAAGTGCGCTACCAGACTGCGCCACGTTCCGACCCGCAGCGGATGATATCACCGCTTCGCGGGTGGCGAGGCTTCCCGCATACCACGAACGGCTGCGAACACGCGGCGGACCAGAGAGAAGATCAAGAATCCGCGCGTCGCCCACATGACTGGGCGTGCCCGGCGCAGCAGCGCGAATCCCAGGCCGCCCGCGCTCAAGAGAATTGATGGCGAGGCGATCTTCCGCACGATCGCGAACACATGATCCACCCCTCCAAGGCGTGTTTCGAACTGCCCAAACGCGCTCGCCAGATCCAACCGAAGACGCTCGCTGCGCTGTACCAGCATTCGGCGCCGGGCCTCAAGTTCACCCTCACTCTCGCTCATCGCTTGCGTTCCAGATAGGCGCGGTCACGTTTGAGCTCTTCAATGCTGGCGGCCAGGAAGCGCGGCTTGGCCCTCACGCGCGCCTGCGCCAAAAACCCCATGACCGCCGTAATGGCGATGAACAGGCCCGTGATGAGCGCAGCCACCAGGACGCGGTGCTCGTCCCAAAAGATGACCAGCAAGGTGACGGCGAGCATGAGCACAGACAAGGCGCCGAAGAACAGCGCGAACATTATCCAGACGAGAATGACGACGCCGCGTTGCAGCTCCTCCTCGAACTCTGTCGCGAGGAGCTCAATGCGCGTATAGACCAGCGCGACGATCGTCGCGCCGAAATGCCGAATCAATGCGAAGAGCCCCAGGGGACGTCCGCCTCCCGACCAAGGTTCCTCAGGACCCATCGCGCTTATCGGCGGCCGGCAAGGAGCCCGACAAGGAAGGCGACGCCAGCGGCGATGCCCATCGCCTGCCAGGGATTCTCTCGCACGTACTCATCGGCATCGTCGAGGGCTTCGCGCGCGCGGCGTGTCACCTCGTCCTGCGCCGCTGCCATTCGATCGCGAACCGCGCGCACCGTCTCCTCCGCGCGCGCCCGTACCTGCTGGATGCGCTCGCCGGCCTGCCCGGCCGTTGCGCTCAGAAGGGCTTCGGCATCCTCGACCACCGTCTGCAGGTCATCCATCAGCTGGTCGGCGGAGGCCTGCGTCAATTCCGCGGCGGTTACTTTGCGTTTCCTGGCCATATCAACTCCTGGTGTTTCACCCTTAACGCCTCAGAACCTTGAGAAGTTCCTCCAGTTCCAGCCGAAGTTGCTTGACGATCTGCTGACTCTGGCTGACATCGCTGCGGGCTTCCTCGCCCGTCAGCTTGTTGCGGGCGCCGCCGATCGTGAATCCCTGATCATACAGGAGGCTGCGGATCTGGCGGATAACGATTACGTCCTGGCGCTGATAATAGCGGCGATTGCCGCGCCGCTTGACAGGCTTGAGCTGCGGGAACTCCTGCTCCCAATAGCGCAGCACATGCGGCTTGACCCCGCACAGATCGCTGACCTCACCGATGGTGAAGTAGCGCTTGCCGGGAATCGGCGGAAGCTGATTATTATTCTTTGGCTCCAACATATGCTTCAACTCGTGCCTTGAGCTTCTGGCCCGGTCGGAAGGTCACGACGCGGCGGGCGCTGATTGGAATTTCTTCGCCGGTCTTGGGATTGCGTCCGGGACGCTGATTCTTGTCGCGCAGATCAAAATTGCCAAAGCCTGATAATTTGACCTGCTCGCCATTTGATAGCGCCGCGCGCACCTCTTCAAAGAAGAGATCGACGAGCTCGCGGGCCTCGCGCTTATTCAACCCAAGCTGGTTGAAAAGGGCCTCTGCCATTTCTGCCTTAGTGAGAGCCATGCCCTATTCTCTTATTTTTGCGTTCAAGCTCACGCGCAAGCCGGCGACGATGGATGCGACATTCTGGTCGACATCTTCGTCTGTAAGAGTGCGGGAAAAATCCTGAAATATCAAGCCTAAAGCGATGCTTTTTGTACCCGTTTCTAACCCCGGGCCGCGATAAACGTCAAAAACACGGCACTGGCGCAGAAGGCTGGATGCCGACAAGGTTACACGCTCGCGCAGAGCACTTAAAGGCACGTTCTCATTGACGACGATGGCAAGGTCGCGACGCACCATCGGGAAGCGGGACACCTCGGCATAGGCGGCCGGATCCACCCGCAGTGCGTCATAAAAGGTGAGTTCGAAGAGAATGGGAGGATATGTAAAGTCGAGCTCGCGAACGATCTGCGGGTGCAGCTCGCCGATCCACCCGACCGGGCGCGCCGCGCGCAGCACGCGCGCCGCCCTGCCCGGGTGCAGACAGGATAGCTGCCCCGGTTCGAACACAAACGCATCGGCTGCCCCGGTTGCCGCGAGCAGGAGTTCCAGGTCGGCCATGACGTCGAAGAAATCGAGCGGCGCCCGCTCCTTCCGCGCTATGCCCCACTGCTCCGGCAGACGCTCGCCGCAGGCGATGGCTGCGAGCGTGTCGACCTCGCGCACGGCGCCGTCCGCGACGGCGAAGCACACGCCGTGCTCGATCAGCCGAATTCGCTCCTGCTGGCGGCGCTGATTCTCGGCGGCGGCGCGCAGCAAACCGGGCCACAACGACACGCGCATGGCCGACAGATCGCTTGCGATCGGATTGGCAAGCGCGAGGCTTGCGCGCTCGGGGAACAGGCGCTCCTGCAGTTGCGGATCGACGAAGGCATACGTTATGGCCTCGTGATAGCCGCGCGCGCTCATGAGCTCAAGTACCGCCGCTTCGGGAGGCCGCGCGCGCGGCAGCTCCGGGAAGTGAATTACCGTCTCGCCCGCACGCTCGGCAATGGTGTCGTAGCCGACCATGCGCGCGACCTCCTCAATGAGGTCCTCTTCTATCGCGATGTCAAAGCGATGCGGCGGCGGTGTCACCTGCCATCCCGAGGCCGCATCCTGCACTGTCATTTGCAGTGCGCTGAGCACGCTCTGCACGGATTCGGGCGCGATGGAGGTGCCAAGGAGCCGTCCGAGGCGCGCCGCGCGCAGGCCGACTGCGGCACGCTTGGGCTGGTACAGATTCGAATGGATGCGTGTGACCGGCCCTGCCCGGCCGCCTGCGATCTCGAGCAGGAGCTCGCTCGCGCGCTCCATCGCACGCAGCTGCAGAGTCGGATCCACGCCGCGCTCGTAATGCTGGCTCGCATCGGTTTGCAGGCCGAGGCGGCGGGCGCGGCCCTGGATGGCCGCCGGTGCGAAAAACGCGACTTCCAGGAAAACATCACGGGTGCCGGTGGCGATTGCGGTGCGCGCGCCCCCCATGATGCCGGCAAGCCCCACGGCAGCGTCGCGGTCGGCGATGACGAGCATGTCCGCGCTGAGATCCACCGTGCGTGCATCGAGAAGCTGCAGACGCTCTGCGGCGCGCGCATGCCGAACGCGGATCTCGCCGCCGAGCGTCGCGAGATCATAGGCGTGCATCGGCTGGCCGAGCTCGAGCAGCACGTAGTTCGTGACATCGACGATGGGGCTGACGCTGCGCACGTCCGCGCTGTGCAGCCGCGCGCTCAGCCACGCCGGTGTCAGCGCCTGATTGTTGACGCCACGGATCACCCGGCCGCAGAACGTCGGGCAGTCTGCCGGCGCGTCGACCTGCACGGGGAATGTATCCGCGAGCGCCTCGGTAACGGGCCGGCGCACCGGACCCATGAGCGGCTTGCCTGCCAGCGCCGCCACCTCGCGCGCGATCCCCAGCAGCGACATCACATCGCCACGATTGGGCGTGACGTTGAGCTGCAGAATCGAATCGTCGGCACTTGTCACCAGGCCTTCGAGCTCAAACCCCGCCATCGTCAGGCGCGCGCCAAGTTCGCCCGCCTCCCAGGGCACGTCGACCCACTCTTTGAGCCAGCTGTAGGAAAGCTTCATGATCAGAAGGCCCGGAACTGGCGCAGGAAGCGCAGATCGTTATCGAAGAAGAGCCGCAGATCATTCACGCCATAGCGCAGCATGGCCAGGCGGTCGATGCCAGCGCCGAAGGCGTAGCCCGTATAGCGCTCGGCGTCGACACCGCTCGCCCGTAGCACGTTCGGATGCACCATGCCGCAGCCGGCGATCTCCAGCCAGCCGGTGTGCTTGCAGGTGCGACAGCCCGCGCCGGCGCAAAAGATGCACGAAATATCGACTTCGGCCGACGGCTCGGTGAAGGGAAAATATGAGGCGCGTAGCCGCATCGCAAGATCGCGCTCGAAAAACGCCGCGAGAAATCCGTGCAGGGCGGCCTTCAGGTTCGCGAAGCTTACGTTTTCGCCCACCACTAAGCCTTCGAGCTGGTGAAACATCGGCGAGTGTGTGAGGTCATGGTCGCAGCGGTACACGCGTCCCGGGGCGATGACCGCGAGCGGCGCGCCGCGCGCGAGCATGGCGCGTATCTGCACGGGCGAGGTGTGCGTGCGCAGGAGCCGCCCGTCGGGAAAATAGAAGGTGTCGTGCAGGGCGCGCGCCGGATGATTCTCGGGAATATTGAGCGCCGCGAAGTTGTGGAAGTCATCCTCGATCTCGGGCCCCACGGCGAGATCGAAGCCGGCGCGCGCAAAGAGCGCCTCGATGCGCAGCCGCGCCTGGGTCACCGGGTGCAGCGCGCCAGCTTCCTCGCCGCGGCCGGGCAGCGTCACGTCGATGCGGCCGGCGAGGAGTTCCTGATCGACTTGCCGGCGCTCAAGCTCGAGGCGGCGCGCCTCCAGGGCGCTGTGCACCTGCAATTTTGCGGCATTGATGCTCTGGCCGGCCGCAGGCCGCTCGGCCTCGGGCAGCGTCCCCAGGGCCTTGAGCGCGGCGGTCAGCTCGCCCTTCTTACCGAGCCACCGCACGCGTACCGCATCGAGTGCTTCAAGGTCGGCGCTCGAGGCGATGGCATCGAGCGCGCGCGCGAGCAGGTCCGCAGCATCCTTCACGGCGGCGCCGCGGGTCAGGTGATGCCGAGCGCCGTCTTCGCCTGTTGCGCGATGGCGCCGAAGGCTGCCGTGTCGGCCACGGCGAGCTCGGCGAGGATCTTGCGATCGATCGAAAGCCCTGCCTTGTTCAGGCCGTTGATCAGGCGGCTGTAGGACAGGCCGTAAGTGCGCGCCGCAGCGTTGATGCGCGCGATCCATACGGCGCGGAACTCGCGCTTCTTCGCGCGCCGATCGCGGTAGGCGTACTGGCCTGCCTTGATGACGGCCTGTTTTGCCGCGCGATAGATCTTGCGCCGGGCGTTGTAGTAGCCCTTCGCCTTACCTAGTACTTTTTTGTGACGCGCATGCGCCGTCACGCCACGTTTAACTCGTGCCATGGATCTCTCCCTCTAAATCAAGTGGAATACGGCAGCAGTTTCTTCAGGCGACCGACATCGCTGTCGTTCACGAGACTGCTACCGCCCGAGCGCAGCTGACGTTTGCGCTTCGGATCCTTGTGGCCGAGATTGTGGCGGCGATGAGCCGAGTACCGTTTGAAGCCTTTCGCTGTCTTGCGAAAACGCTTGGCCGCGGCCCGGTTGGTTTTCAACTTGGGCATCGATCTCTCTCCTGTTGTAGCTTCCGGTCGCAGAAGCACCGAGTGCTTCGCTACGGGCGAGCGGGGACGGCCCCGCTACTTCTTTTTCGGTGCAAATATCATGACCATCTGCTTGCCTTCCATCAGGGGATTTTGCTCGACGACCCCCGCGCTTGCGAGGTCGACGACCACCCGATCGAGAAGCTTGCGGCCGATATCCTGATGCACCATCTCGCGGCCGCGGAAACGCAGTGTTACCTTGGCCTTGTCACCCTCGGTCAGAAAGCGAATCAGATTACGCAGTTTGATCTGGTAGTCCGCCTCGCCCGTACCGGGACGAAATTTAACTTCTTTAACCTGTATGTGCTTCTGCTTGCGCTTCGCCGAGTGCGCCTTCTTGTTCTGCTCGAACAGGAATTTGCCGTAGTCCATGATGCGTACCACCGGCGGCTCAGCGGTCGGTGATACCTCGACGAGATCAAGCTCCGCTTGACTGGCCATTTGGAGCGCGTCGTACCTCGACATGACTCCGGCCTGCGCTCCGTCCGCCGCGATCACGCGCAACTGCGATGCGGTGATCTCCTCGTTACGCCGGATGCGCTTCGTTGCTATTGCGATGCGTTACTCCTCCCACTTTCGGCGCCCGCGGCTCTCAAGCTCGACGCGAAGCCGCTCCAGGAACGTCTCCGCCGACATCGTGCCCAAGTCCTTGCCACTTCGGGTGCGCACAGACAACAGATTAGCGGCGACCTCCTTATCGCCCGCAACCAATAAAAAAGGAACACGCTGCAGCGTGTGTTCGCGAATCTTAAAGCCCACCTTCTCATTGCGCAAGTCGGTTACCACGCGAACTCCCTGATTTTTCAGTGTTTCCGCGACTTTAAGAGCGTATTCGTCCTGGCGCTCGGTAATCGTCAGCACCGCCGCCTGCACCGGCGCGAGCCACGCCGGCAGCCGTCCCGCGTGGTGCTCGAGGAGGATGGCGAAGAAGCGCTCGAGGGAGCCGAAGATGGCCCGGTGCAGCATCACCGGCGTGCGCTTTTGGCTGTGTTCGTCGATGTAATACGCGCCCAGGCGACCGGGCATATTCAGGTCGACCTGCAGCGTCCCGCACTGCCAGTCGCGGCCTATGGCATCGCGCAGGACGAACTCGAGTTTCGGCCCGTAGAAGGCACCCTCGCCAGGGTTCAGCGAGTACTCAATTCCGGCCGCGAGCGAGGCCGCCTTCAAGGCCTCCTCCGCCCGAGTCCAGATGTCGTCTGCGCCCACGCGCTGCGCGGGGCGGTCGGCGAATTTGATCTTGACGTCGTCGAAACCGAAGTCGCGGTAGATGTCCAGAAGGAGCCGGGTAATGGCGACGGATTCCGAGACGATCTGTTCCTCGGTCACGAACACGTGAGCGTCGTCCTGGGTAAAGGCGCGCACGCGCATGAGGCCATGCAGGGCGCCCGAGGGCTCGTAGCGGTGCACCTTGCCGAACTCGGCAAACCGGACCGGCAGCTCCCGGTAGCTGCGCAGGCCGTGTTTGAAAATCTGTACGTGTCCCGGGCAGTTCATCGGCT
>Ga0302324_100016986_pt1 | contig 14458 bp, 10 predicted proteins | sample Palsa_T0_1_FD_201949 | JGI IMG/M metagenome (GOLD analysis project Ga0302324, IMG submission 201949) | Peat permafrost microbial communities from Stordalen Mire near Abisko, Sweden - Palsa_T0_1 | ecosystem: Environmental > Terrestrial > Soil > Palsa > Peat permafrost | place: Sweden: Abisko...
TGATTTCTGGTGGCCTTCGATTGCCCTTGGCGATAATTCTCGTCGTTGCGATCGCCATTGCCGCGGCACTGGGTTTCGCCGGCGGCAATTCCGGTGAATCGATCTATCGCTTTTTCATGGGGTTTTATGGATTAGTTTTTCCCACCTACGTCTGGCTCTGCATGGTTCCACCGCGCCGATCGATGGCCCGGGTACTCATCGCAATTCTTGTAGCCGCCCCTATGTTCTGGATGGGATTTATCGAGCGGGAAATGATCTGGCTGATCCCCGGCGTTGCCGTTCCGTTGCTGGCGAAAATCGCCCGAGGCGCTACTCCTCAAGCGACTGCGGTTTCTAAATCGTCCGTCTGATTCTCCCCCGAATGCGGGAATTCGCATGTCGCCGTTGTGCCGGAACCGACGGTCGAGTCCAACCGCACCGATCCGCCCAACGCATGGACAGCGTGCTTCACGATGGCCAGCCCCAATCCGGTTCCACGACCAGCGCTTCCGCTGCGGGCGGAATCGACCTGGTAAAACCGGTGGAACACGCGGTCGAGATGTTCCGGCGCGATGCCGATGCCGGTATCGGCAACGGTCAGCGTGAGCATCCCCGGCGTTTGCCGGATCGTCACCGTCACCTTGCCACCGGCGGGGGTGAATTTGATGCTGTTCTCGACCAGATTCTTTATAATCAGATTGAACAATCGCGCATCGGTCGAAAATTCCGGCGGGGTTGCCGGGTCTTGATCTCCCAATCGCAGCTCCACGCCCTTCTGCCGGGCCAGCGCACCCATGGTGGATTTCAGCGGCTGCAAAAGTTCGGATGTTTGAATGGCGGAGACGGCCGGCTTGTTGTCCGGGCTTTCCACTCGCGACAAATCCAGCAGATCACGCACCATTTCTTCCAGCCGCTTCAGATGTCCATCGATCACGCAAATGCAGCGATCCGCCTGTTGCGGCTCGTCACGATAAACATCCCGCAGCGTTTCAAAGGCGATCTTGATGGCGGCGATGGGAGTGCGCAATTCGTGGCTGGCGTTGGCGACAAAATCGGTTTTCATCTGCTCGGCCCCCGCCAATGTACTCACATCCCGCAGCACCAGCAGCACCCCGCCGCCGATGTTGCGCGTCGCCACCGCCTGATACGTCCAGCGCTGGGCGTTTCGCATCACCCGGATTTCTCGATTCAGTGGCGATGCCGACTTGGGGCTGTCGAGCAGCGCTTCGTAAAGCTCGACAATTTGTTCATCGTTGACGACGCTGACGAGTTTTTGATTCAACGCCTGACCCGGCTGCATGGCGAAAAATCTTGCCGCAGGGGCGTTCATCAGGGTGATTCGTCCCTGTGCATCGGCTGCAAGAATCGGATCGGGCAGCGTGTCCATCAGTGCCTGCAATCCGCCGCGTTTTTCCTGCAAATCCGCAAGCTGTTTTTGCGCCTGCTCCGCCTGAAGATTGATATGTTCTCCCATTCGCCGAACCGACTCCGCCCCGACCGGCTCAACGCGTACCGCCCAATTCCCCCCCGCCATCTGCTTGGCGGCCAACTCCATCTGCCGCACCGGCAATACCCAATTCCGCCGCCACAGCAGCACGCCCGCCACCGTGATGATCGCCGCCGCTCCGAACGCGCACTCGACATCCGTCCACGGCTGCAATTGAGTCATCGCAACACGGATTGCCGCCAGGATCACCAGGCCAATCGCCAGGAACGGCAACAGGAATCGAAATGCCCAGCGCGCGATCATCGAGACATTATAAATGATTATGACGAGGGATGAATGCGCAACTCTGAATTAAAACGTTGCTGTTTAGCGGGCCGCCAAGCGATATGCTGAGATGATCCGTTTTCACGCCGCGGCGGCGGTCGGTATCTCGGCGTACAACTCCCGCACCGCCACGAACTGCTGCTCGGCGGCGGTAAATGCCTCGACAATCTTCGGATCAAAGTGCGTGCCGGAATCCTTCAGGATGATCGCTTTGGCGATGTCGTGGCTGAAGGCATCCTTGTAAACCCGCTTGCTGGTCAGGGCATCATAAACATCCGCGACGGCGACGATTCGGCCGCAGAGGGGAATCTTTTCGCCGGTCAGTTTCGTCGGGTATCCCTCGCCATCCCAGCGTTCGTGGTGTGTGAGGGCGATGTCGCGGGCCATTTCCAAAAAGCTGGTTCCGGGGAATCGCCGCACGGCCGCGTCGAGTGTCTCCGCGCCGATGGTGGTGTGCTTTTTCATGATGTCGAATTCCCGGTCGCTGAGCCGGCCGGGTTTGAGCAGCACATAATCCGGTATCCCCACCTTCCCGATGTCGTGCAGCGGACTCGTGGAATAAATCGCGCGGAGATAATCAGCGTCGATCTGATCGGTGTAATACCCCATCGAAAGCAACTGGCGGGCGAGAATTCGGCAATAACTCATCACCCGTTCCAGATGCGCGCCGGTTTCGGGGTCACGAGATTCAGCGAGTTTCGCCAGGGCGAAGATCGCCACGTCGCGTGTCTCCAGCGAAAGAATTCGCTCGGCTGATTGCACTCGCACGAGCAATTCCGCCGGCTCGAAGGGCTTGGTGATGAAATCGTCCGCCCCGGCCGAGAGGCCCTGGATTCGCTCGGCCATGGTGCCGTGACTGGTGAGTAGAATGATGTAGACATATCCATCCTGCCCGCCGCTGCGAATGGTCTGGCAAAGCTGGATGCCGCTGGCTTCGGGCATTTCCCAGTCGGTGATGACCAGGCGATGCGGATCGCGCGCAAGAATATCCGCGGCCTGCGTGCCGTTGGCGGCGGCGGTCACCTCATGCCCCGCATCGACCAGCAAATCGCGCAGCAATTCAATCGCCACCGCATCATCATCCACAATCAGGATGCGCATAAGTCACTTCCGATCTGGAACCGAGTTGATAGGTTCCGGCTCCGGCAAACCCTCCATCGCCCCGGGCAAAAACGCCCGCAATTGTTCGACTTCCCGTGTCAGGCACTCCGCCGCCGCGCCGAGGGCAGACAAATCGCCGGCAATGCCGAGTTGTTCCAATTCCAGCGCTCGCTGCCTCACCGCCTCGGCCGAAAGATTCGCCGCGGTTCCCTTGATCAGATGCGCCAGCTTCGCCAGCGCCGCCGCATCCTGGGTCGTATTCAGCCGCGCAAGTTCGTCCATCTGCTTGCCAATATTCTTCTCAAACATTTCCAGCAATGTTCTGACCAGCTTCGGCTTTCCCCGGCATCGTTTCAGAAGTGAATCCATGTCGATCGGACAACCGACCGGCGCGGATTCCGGCTTATTCTCCGGGACGGCGACGGGCTGCAGCGTCGCCGGTTGTCCCTTCAGTGCTGACGCTATTTCCCTCATCAGCCTTTCCCCCTCGATCGGTTTGGTGAGATATCCATCCATACCGGCAGCCAGGCATTTTTCACGGTCGCCTTTGATGGCGTTGGCGGTGAGGGCGATGATCGGGCAGTGTTTCTGGCCGCCGGATTCTCGCTCAAGACGCCGAATTTCCGCCGTAGCCGCAAATCCGTCCATTTCCGGCATCTGGCAATCCATCAGCACAATGTCACATTCGCCTTTTCGCCATGCCGTAACCGCTTCCAATCCATTGGCGACCACCGTTACTTCGTACCCGACCGACGTGAGCATGTCCGTTGCCACGATCTGATTCACCTCATTATCCTCGGCCAGCAAAATCCGCCCCCGGCGCGCCGGCGGCGCCGCATCCACAGGCGGCGATTGCTCGATTATCGAATCCGCCGGCGATTTCTCCGCCCCGACAATGCCCACAGCCAATTCGATGATGGCGTCAAACACCTGGGATTGCCGCAACGGTTTGTTGAGTTGGCGGGCGAAGTATTCCTTGGCCAGTTCGGCCGTCTCAGCGGTTGTGTCCATGGAGGTGAGCATGATCAGCGTGGTGGATGCGATGGAAGGATCGGCCTTGATCGCCTTGGCCAACTCCAGACCGCTCATTCCCGGCATCATCAGATCGAGCAGCGCAATGTGAAACCCCTGGCCGGCTGAGAAGGATTGACGCAGGAGATGAAGCGCCTCTTCCCCCCCGGAAGCGGTGGCGACATTGCGGACGCCCCAGGCGGACAAATCCTCTCGCAGCACATGGCGATAGGTGTCACTGTCGTCCACCGCCAGCACGCGGACCGACCCCAGATCAACCGCCGATCGCCGCGCCGCCGGTACAACTTGTGTTGCGCCGCATTCGTCAAACACGGCCGTGAACCAAAACGTGGATCCCTTCCCCTCAGCGCTTTCCAGCCCGATGGAACCGCCCATCAGTTCGGCCAGGCGTTTTGAGATCGCAAGTCCCAGCCCGGTGCCGCCATGTTTGCGAGTAGTGGAAGCATCGACTTGCGAGAACATTTTAAAGAGCCGGTCCTGCCGCTCCGCTGGGATTCCCATGCCGGTATCGCGCACCTGGAAGAGCACGACGATTTTGCCATCGGATCGTTCCTTCAGGCTGGCGCGCACCAGCACATCGCCGCGCTCGGTGAATTTGATGGCGTTGTTGGCGAGATTAATGAGGATTTGCCGCAAGCGATCCGGATCGCCGCGCAACTTTTGGGGAATGTTGTCATCGATCTGGCAGGCGATTTCCAGGCCCTTTTGCGCCGCCTGTTGGGCGAGGATTTCCACGACATTTTCCACGGTTTCCCGCACCGAAAACTCGATGTTCTCGATCTCTACTTTGCCCGCTTCCACCTTGGAGAAGTCCAGGATGTTGCTGATAAGCGCCAGCAGCGCATCGGCGGATGAACGGATGACCGATGCATAGCGATGCTGCTGCGGATTCAGCGCCGATCGCAGCAATAATCCGGTCATACCGATCACGCCGTTGAGCGGCGTGCGAATCTCGTGGCTCATGTTGGCGAGAAATTCGCTCTTGATGCGGCTGGCGCTTTCGGCCGCTTCCTTGGCCCGCGCCAATTCCCGCTGGGCGCGCTGACGTTCCAGAAATTGTCCGATCTGATTCCCCAAAGCCTCGAACATGATCAGCAGGCTGCGATCCACCATGCGACTTTCACAACTGAGGAATTCGACAACACCCGTCACTTCGCCGCCGAATTTGATTGGAAATGCCAGCGCCGACTGCAAGCCGGCCCGGCGTATGGATTCCATGCGTTGGGGGTGGCCGTCCTGGGATACATTTTGCAGCCACAGACCCGCTCCGCTGCGCCAGACGGTACCGGGCAAACCAGCGCCTCGCTCAAGGGGAGTTCGCCGGCAGAATTCTTCGAGCTCCTTGGCATCCACGCCGCCGCCAAGCCACGTTTGCCGGCAGACGAGTGAATCGCTCCCCGGCTCCACCAGCCACACCAGCGCCGCGCCCCAGTTCATGGCCTGGCAAACCGTTCGCAACATCTCCAGTAGCGCCCGATCCAGTGATTCGGTTTCGGAAAAGATTCGCGTCACGGCAAATTGAACATCACGCCGCTGCTCGGCCCGGCGACGCTCGCTGATGTCCCGAATGAACACGCTGTATGCAAAATCCCCCGTGCCATGCAGCGGCGAGATCGACAATTCCGCCGGAAATTCCGTTCCATCCCGACGCGCGGCGACGATTTCAATCCTGCTGTTGCTCTGCCGCCCTTCGCCGTTAAAACAGTTTTGCAATGCGCGGGCATGCGTCTCCCAGAACCGCGCCGGCACGATGGTTTTGATCAATTCCTTCCCCACCGCCTCGAGTTCGCTGTAGCCGAAGATGCTCGCCGCCTGCGGATTCCAGCCGGTCATTTTTCCATCCGCATCGATCGTCACCACCGCATCCAGAGCATGCTCGATGATGAGCCGCATTCGCTGTTCACTGTCGCGCAGCGCATCCTCGGCGGATTTTCGGCGGGTGATGTCGGTTTCGACCGCGATGAAATTCGTCAGATTTCCCTGGACATCGTGAATCGGCTGAACTTCGATCTCCAGCCAGTATTTCCTGCCGGACTTGCCGTAGTTGAGCAACTCGACTTTGAGCGGCTTCCCCTCGCTCAACTGCTGGCGCATGTATTCGATGGTCTTTTGGTTCGTCTCCGGACCCTGCAGAAAACTGCCCGGCCTTTTGCCGACGGCCTCTTCAGATGTGTAGCCCGTGATTCGAGTGAAGCCGTCGTTGACCCACTCGATGCGTCCGGTCGCATCTGTGATGATGACGGCGTTGTTGGTGCGGCCCGCCACCAGCGCGAGTTTGCGCAATTCCCTCTCGCTTCGCCGCTTGCTGACGAAGAGCAGGAGGATCATGGAAATGGCGGCGGCAAAGCAGAGTTCCATTCCGGCCGTCTGACGCCATACCGAAGCGCACGCCCACGCCAGCAGAACACCAAGAATGATGAGGATGAAGATCAGCGTTCGGCCCGAGCGCGGTTGATAGGCGCCCATCGTCAGTGCTGATGATGGCGTAGTGAGCTTTTCCGTGGTCTGGGGATGTAGGATCATTCCAGGCGGTCTCCATCTGCTGGGGGCGCAGCATTGCCGGTTGTGACGAACGCAACGGTCCTGATGAATCTGTCGGATGGGTGGGCATTTGCCTTAACCAACCAACGCGCCGGTGATCCGATTGAGCAGATATGTAGTGTGTGCCAGATTATCGCTTCGAATCAGATTGAAATGGCCGCGAGTTTTATTGGAACCGCGCCGCAATTCATCCGAGAGGTCCGACAGTTGCGCCGGCATCCCGTAATTTTTTCTGCCAGCGGGCAAGCTCCGCTTTTTCGGTCTCCGGCGTTATTTCGCCGGACCAATCGATGTTGTCGTGGGTCAACACCGGGTCGATATCGCCATCCGGCAGCCACCAATCGCCGCGGGCTGTTTCCGCGCTCTGATTCTCGGTCGTGTGCGGCGGGCGCAGCCAACCGATGAGATTGCGATACGCCCCGTTGCCGTGAAATGCCCCGGGATCGGCCGGATTCATCGGATGAATATAGCAGCCGATGTTTTGCGCAAACACCGCTGATCCATCCGGCAACCGCCCGGCCGAGAGAATCCGATTGTTATGCAGCACATTGTCATGCCCCGCCGCGATGCAGATGCCCCCGTTGCCGGTAGAGATCACCTGGTTGTTGGCGATCTCGACAAACGCCGTCGCAATCGCCGGATCGTTTGATCCATCGGTGATGATTCCGCATCCGCTATCGTATTCTTTGAGCGGGTCGATGGCGTAGAGGCCCTGAATGTAATTGTCATGGATCATCAGGTGGCTGTCGCGCGTGCCGCTGGATTCAAATATGTTGATCACATCGTTAACGTAACTGCTGCCCGGCTCATTGATGATTTGATTCCAACCAATTTCGATTCCGGCCACTCCATGCACATGCTGAAGAATAATCGCATGTGGCGTCGGATCGCCGGAATTTTGCCAGCCGCCGTTCCCGTCGCTGAATCGGCCGTCGATGTCGTGGAGTTCGTTGTAGAGAATTTTGATCGTGTCGCCGGCGTTGGCATCCCTGGCATATTCGTTCACATTGATTCCATAACCGCCGATGCCTTCGATTCGATTGTGCTCGATGTCGAGGCTGGCGGGTTGGTATGCATCGAGAAATCCGCCCTTGGATTTGCCGGTGATATTGGGATTCTCCCCGAATCCGGAACAATTACGAATCGTCAGATGCACCCCGGAAACGGAAGTGGAAATCAGCGGCCCCGGTCCACGCAGCGTGCAATTCTCAATAATCACCGGCTGGGCCGTGGCAACCGTGATGTTCTGGAAATTCCCACTGTAAGTCCCCCCTTCTCGTATCGTGAGATTTCCCGGAGCACTTGAAACCTGCAGCAGAATAATCAGCCAGGGGATCATGAATTCGCTTCATACAGAACAGAATCGCTATCGAAAATCAAACGCCGACTCGGTATGATTCGCAGAGCCCGGACATGGAGTCCGGCGAAACTCAAACACAAGGACGTCATCATGCCCAAGACAAAACGCGCCCGTTCAAACGGACACAGCAACGGCGAGACCCAGCACATCAACCGAATCCCCCGCGACAATGACACCGGCGTGGAAAATCTCGACAAGGTGCGCGACATCCTCTTCGGATCGCAACTGCGCGACAACGAACGCCGATTCGGCCGCTTGGAGGAACAAGTCGCCAAGGAGACCGGCGAGGTGCGGGATGAAGTCCGCAAACGCCTGGAATCGCTGGAGGCGTTTGTCCGCAAGGAAGTGCAGTCGATCATCGACCGCGTTAAAGGCGAACAAGCCCAGCGCACCGAATCCCTCCGCGAAATCGCCCAGGAATTGAAGGAAACCGTGAAATCCTTCCAGCAGCGAGCCACGGAATTGCAGGACCAGGCCACCGAGACGCATCGCGAAATTCGTCAGGAAATCCTGGAACAAAGCAAATCCCTGCGAGACGAACTAACCGCCGCCAGACTGGAAACCGCCGGCCAGATTCAGCAATCCGCCGACGAGCTGCAATCCGCGAAAGTCGACAAAGCCGCGATGGTGGATTTGTTCACCGAAATGGCCTCGCGTCTGTCCGCGGAATAATTTCGCAGCCCCCGCATCGCCTGCACATTGAGCCGGGCCGTCCTCGGCCCGATTTGTTCTCATTGCGCGCACCCAACTCGGCAATTCCACCATTGACGATTTTTGCCTCGCACCATTAAGGTCCAAGCTGTGCATGATTTCTGACATGCACATGCTGCATGAGCAAAACGATCGAGAAAAAATCGACAGATTCTCCATCGCGCAAACGGCGGTCGATCTGGCGCATCCTTCTCATCATTCTGGTGGTGATCGTCGGCGCGGGATGCTGCGCTCGCCCCATGCTTCCCCGCGTCGTTCGCTGGTATGTAAATCGGGTACTCGACCGAAATCCCCTCTACACCGGTCGTATCGGCGATGTCACCATCCATCTGTGGCGCGGGGCCTACACGATCTCGGATGTCCGCATCCTCAAACGCACGGGCGATGTCCCGGTCCCGTTTATTCACGTGGGACAACTCGACCTGGCGATCCAGTGGAACGCCCTCTACCACGGAAAAATCGTCGGCCGGGTGGAGATGGATGAGCCCGAATTGAATTTTGTGGATTCCTCGGATGACACCGATTCACAGACCGGCTCAGGGGGGCCGTGGCTCCAGACGCTGCAGGATTTGTTTCCTTTTACACTCAACAGCGTCCAAATTAATGATGGGTCCATTCATTTCCGAAGCTATCGCGCAGCCAAGCCCGTCGATGTTTATCTCAGCCAACTCAACGCCTCTGTCGACGATCTGACCAATGTGAATAACAGCACCACGCCGCTGCTCACGACGGTTCAGGCATCCGGCCTCGCCATGGATCAGGCCAATTTCCAGTTCAAAATGCGGCTGAATCCTTTCTCATATCGTCCGACCTTCCACATGGCGGTCCAACTCCTCGGGCTGGATGTCACCAAACTCAACGACCTGGCGCTCACCTACGGGCAATTCGACTTTGAGCGCGGCTGGTTTGATCTGGTCCTTCAGGCCGATGCCCAATACGGCCAGATCGACGGATATGTAAAGCCACTGTTTCGCAACCTGAAAGTCTTCGATCTGCTGTACGACATCAAACACGATGACAATCCGCTGCAATTTTTCTGGCAGGCCGTGCTGGGAGTGACGACAGGAGTACTTAAAAATCAGCCGCACGATCAATTCGGGACACTTATTCCATTCACCGGCGACATGACCAAGCCCAACACCGACATCCTCTCGGCCGTGGGCAACGTGCTGTACAACGCTTTCATCCGCGCCTATCTCCCGCGCCTGCAGAATGGCACGAACAGTTTCGACGGGATGGAATTCGATCAAGGCTCCATCACGGACTCCTCTTCCATCGGAGATCAGCAATGAAATCTTTCTCGATTAAGCAGATGATGGCCGCGACAACAATCGGCATTACGCTGACGATTTTTCTGCTGTTCATTTGCGGATGCGCCGGCAACAGCGAAACGCAGAACAAGGATTTCTACACCTCCGGAAACCGCGAAGCCGATCAGCGCGCCGATCAGCGCATGGCTCAGGCGGAACAACTTCAGGGCGAGGGTGGATCAGCGGGCGATGTCGCCGGTCAGCCGGATGTCAAAAAATCCCTCTACGATCGCCTCGGCGGCCAGGCCGGATTGCAGGCGATTTCCGATGATTTTGTCACCCGCGCGATGGCCGACCCGCGCGTGAATTGGGACCGCAAGGGCGTCATCCGCGGCGGATTGACCATTCACCACGATGAGTCCATGGAATGGCAACCAACCGCCGACGACATCAAAGCACTCAAATATCATCTGGCCCAATTCCTCGCCCTCGCCAGCGGCGGACCAACGGTCTACGAAGGCAAGGAGATGAAATCCGCCCACGCCGACCTGCACATCACCAACGACGAATTCGACGCCGCCGTCGGCGATCTCAAAGCAACGCTCGATAAATTGCAGATCGCCAACACGGAGCAGAAAGAATTGCTGGCGATTATTGAAACGACGCGTGCCGAGGTCGTCACGGAACAATGAGCGAATGAACGACGGGGCAATGACATCAGTTTGGTTCGCCGCGTTGCCGCAAGACAATCTGTCGTCTGCATACGCCAGATTATCTGTGCTTCAAAATTGACGATCATCAATTCGTGAAAAAAACACCAACTCCTCACGGGCATGCCATTTGATATAGAAAGTCATGCGGCTGACGGAGGCCGGTGAACCTTTTAGAAAACCTTTTTTGGAGGAACGCTCATGAACAACCGAAACATCAACGCGAATCGGACCGATGATCCAGCCGCAAATCCCGACCCAATTACCAAAGCCCCCGGGTCGCATCCGGTCGGAACCGGAATCGGCGCAGCCGCCGGCGGCGCCGCGGGAGTCGGCGGCGCAATCGCTGCCGGGGCGATGGCCGGCAGCGCAGCGGGTCCGGTCGGCGCAGCCGCGGGTGCGGTGATCGGCGCGGTCGCCGGCGGATTGATCGGCAAGGGAATTGCCGAAGGAATCAATCCTTCCGTCGAACATAAGTTCTGGAAGGAAAATTACTCCAGCCGTCCCTACATCTATCCCGGCACATCCTACGACCAATTCGGCCCCGCCTACCAATATGGCTGGGAATCCCGCAGCAAGCATTCCGGCAAGAGCTTCGACGAAGTCGAAGAGGATCTGGGCGACAATTGGAAATCAGCCCGAGGAAAATCCAACTTGAGCTGGGACGAAGCCAAGCCCGCCGCGCGCGATGCGTGGGAGCGCATCGAAGTGGTCTATATGGATGCAGCGGATGAAGACGAGGCGGCTTCGGCTGGTGAAGAAGATGAGGAGCAATAATTGGGGGCGCTATATCGCGCTTTCAATCCAATCCGCCGCGACGCCTGGGGGTGCATTGACGTGGTCTACATAGATCGACGGATGAAGACGAGGCGGCCTCGTCGGGGTGAAGAAGGCGAGGAGCAATAACCTGATTATTCCTGCTTTTTGATAAGCAGAAGATAATCTGGGCGGGGAGCGGTGAAGTCGAATTCTCCCGCTTTGGCCGGAGGCAGTGACTCGGATTGCATATTCCAGGTGTCCACTGCCGTCACGGAATAGTCGTGATTACCCGCCAATTCCAGCGCGATTGGTCCGTCCTTCAAGGCATACACAAGATACACACTTCCCGGCTTGCTCAATACTAAAGCGGTCGTTCCAAGTCTGCTCGGAGTCATTTCCGTATACGGCAACTTCTCCATCAATGCGCGGAGGAATGCGATTCGCGGTGGGCTTTGGCCATGCAAGACTCCACCCTTGGACCACCAAAGAATGTCGTTGGGATCTTTGAGCGTTTCTCCATGCCCGACATATCCCCCGCAGACGGTGCCGACCCAGAACTGGTGAACCATTTGCTCCGCGGTGAGATTTCCCCAGCTTTGGGGGATATTCCCTTCGTACCGGCATTCGTCGATGACAATCGGCTTCTGGAATCTTTCGCGCCAGCCGATGATCTGCGTGAGATCGCGCGTCTGAACGCTGACATGCGTCACCCAAGGTTTGGTGTTGTCGTACATCTTGGCCGCGTAGTGGACGCTGCGCTGGCGATCATAGGGATCCTCATTTTGCAAAATGGAAAAGAATCGGTCGAAGTCGGCTACCGATTTGTTGCCCTGCTGCCCCTTGCGCAGCGGGGGAATCATAAAATCGTATTCGTTGGCAACGGACCACCAGACGTTGCGATACGCCGATAGCCGGGCAATGGCGTAGCGGAGATAGCGATCGTCGCTGTCCGGGTCCATTGTCGCAAAGCCCCAGCGATCATACGGATGAAAGAGAATGACATCCGCTTCAATGCCCAGCTTCTGGAGGTCCAGCACCCGCTGCTCAAAATGCCGCCAGTTAGTGGGATCGAAGCGCGTGAAATCGAACGTGCCATCGGCATTGCGAACGAATGGGTAATTTGGCGGGTCATTGGCGTTATAGACAAACGACTTGGGGAAGATGCACATGCGGAGCTTATTGAACGGCGACGTGGCCAGCGTTTTAAGTGTCTCTTCCTGCAGTTCCTCCGTTTGGTTCGTCCATGCATAACAGGTGGTGCCGCATTCAAAATACGGGGTGCCGTCAGCGTAGGCGAAATGAAATGTCTTGTAGACCCGCACCGGCCCGTGATTCGCGCCGGCGGGCGCGACGGCTACGACACTACCGGTCTTGCCGTCCAGATCGACCGCGTTGCTCCTCGTCGTATATTTCCACTCCCCGCGCCTTGAAGGAGAGAAACGGATGCGGTAAGTGCCCTCGCCATCATAGAAGCCGGGAACGACCAAAGTATCATTGCCCAAAGTGAATTGGGCCGACAGCTTCACATCCACAAACGGATTCCCCGCCGCAGGTCCCGTCAACATCACTTCATATATGCCCCATTGCTCCACGTTTGGCGTGCCGGCCGCACGCGCGGAGAAATTTGCCAACAGAACCATTGCCAATGCAACAACCGCGCATCGAAAACATGTCATAGTTGAACTCCGCCCTGAATCAACGTCGCCTCGGGCGCTATGGTATGCGGAGCGAAGGAAATTTAAAGCTGACTTTGAATCGCCCTTTCAATCCAATCCGCCGCGACGGCGGCGCCGTCAGTGTTCGCCAGGCGATCCAGCGCCGATTTCGCGGCGGCGGCAATGGTTGGAGATCGCAGCAATTCATCGAGCTTGGCAGCGGCAGATCGTGCCGTGAACCGCCGGACCGGCAATGTGCGGGAGACACCCAATCGCATCAGCCGGTCGGCGTTGTCCGGTTGGTCGTGATTCATCGGTGTCGCCAACTGCGGAATCCCCGCGGCCAGGGATTGGGCGCTGGTGCCGATGCCGCAGTGATGTACGACTACCGCACAGCGCGGCAGGAGTTGGCTGAACGGAGCGTATTCCACCGCGCGAATTTCCGGCGGAAGATTTTTGGGTAGATGATCGGCGTGACGCGTGACAAGCAGTCCGCGGTGGCCGAGGATTTGGCAGGCTTCTACGGCGGATTTGAAGAATTTGTGCGCATGCCGCATCGCGCTGCCGGGGGTGAAAGCGATGGGAGGCGCGCCGGCGTCGAGGAATCGTAGAAGATCATCGTCCAGCGAATCGATATCGGCTTCATCATAAAGCGGAAATCCGGTCAGAACCGTTTGCGGCGGCCAATCCCCGGGGCTGGGGGCGAACCAATCCGGAAACGTGCCCAGCACGCGCTGCGGCGAATGCAGCCATTGGTCGAAAATCCGATCAACCGGCTTTAATCCGAGGCTGGCGCGAAATTCATTCAGTCGCGGCATCAGCAACGGATCAAGGGCCACCACATCCACGATCTCAAAAACCAGTTGTTTGACCCAATTGGGATACCACGGCCTCAGCAACATCGGCGCGAGATTCGGCGGTTGGCGGATGCTGCGGAAAAGCGATGGCGAGAGATGCACAGTAACCGTGGGAATCGCCAGCTTCTCCTGAGCAATCCGCGCCGCCGCCACCAGCGTCGAATGCACGCTGACCGTATTGCCCGGCTCATTCCGCGTGGCAATCGCCCGGTAATACGGCTCCAGCATCTCCAACAGCCCCTGAATGATGATCCCAATCCCGCGCCATGGATGCCAAAGATCGGGATTGTTCGCCAGCCGCTCGAAATCCTCGACCGTGCCCACCGCCTGAAATTCAAACCCATGCCGCAGGGCCAGCGCTTCATACATGGCCGGAGCGATGAAGGTGATGCGATGCCCGCGCTGGCGCAGCTCCTTCCCGATCCCGACAAATGGATGGATATCCCCATGGCTGCCAAGGGTGGAAATCAGGATGTTCAGCGATTTCTCAGCCATGGACTCCGAGGCGACATCGACATGATTGCAGATTCCAAATTTTTTTCTTGATTCCGACAACAAATTCAGCGAATGTTCGTAATAAGTATGGGATGAGCGGTGGGCCGCAAAAAACGATTCACTGCCTAAGAGCTTCTAAAACAACCCAATGACCCTGCGACGACGCAATTTTCGGCCGGCATCAAGGAGCGACGACGAGGCGACCATCCTCGCGTGGTCGTTGAGGAGGAGCGACGA
>Ga0302324_100016989_pt1 | contig 14456 bp, 7 predicted proteins | sample Palsa_T0_1_FD_201949 | JGI IMG/M metagenome (GOLD analysis project Ga0302324, IMG submission 201949) | Peat permafrost microbial communities from Stordalen Mire near Abisko, Sweden - Palsa_T0_1 | ecosystem: Environmental > Terrestrial > Soil > Palsa > Peat permafrost | place: Sweden: Abisko...
CATCGAGGTGAACTCGAAGGCGTTCGGGCCGAACATATACGCGCCCAGCAGCACGCCCTTGCCGGCGCGATTGTAGCCGGTGTTCGGATAAGCGATCTGCTGGATCGGCAAATCAGTGTAGCTGATGCCGCCATAGATCGCCTCGTCCTCTTCCCAGAAGCGGCGCTTGAACTGCAGACCGATCTTGACCGAGGACGAATAGGGCACGGCGTCGATCGCCGCCTTCATGCGCCCGCTGACATTGATCGGTAGCTGACTCAGAATGGGAAGCGGGATCGTGCAGATACACCAATCGGCCTTGGCCAGTTGCGGCGTCGCCGGCGCCTTGAGATCGGTGTAGGTGACGGTGACGCCCTGGTCATCCTGCTGGATTCGGGTCACCTTGGCATCGTAGCGGATGACGTCGCCGACTTGTCCCGCGAACGCCTTGCCGATCATGTCCATGCCGCCGACCGGCTGGAACATCGTGGTCTGGAAATTATGGCGTGCGAAATTCTGCAGATAGCGCCAGAGCCGCGACTTGAGGATATCGGATAGGTTGATCGGCTCGCCCGGGATCGGCGCGGCACCAAGGCCGCCGCCAGGCTCCTTGACGTAACCGCGAACATCGGCGGAAACCAGATTGGCCTTGTAGGCGTAGTTGCGATCCAGCGCACCCCACGACCGCAGCGCCTGCAGCAGGATTTCGCGATCGTCCTTGCTGACCGCTTCGTCCAGCCTGCCCTGCTGCGCAGCCTTGGCCAGCAATTCGGAAACCTGGCCCTGAAAATCGGTCTTGATGTCGTGAACACGCTGCGGAACGCCCCCGAAAGCCCCGGCGGCGTGCAGGAACGCGTTGTGATTGAGTTGGATGAAGGGCTCCAGCGTGACACCGAGACGCCTGCAGTAATCGAGCACCGCGCGATGGTGGTAGGGAATCCGCCATGGCCCGGGATTGATATAGAGCCCTTGTTCGAATTCGCAGGTCTGCGTGGCGCCGCCGAGCTCGGTGAATGAATCCCCGCCCCGCAAGGTCCAGTTGCGGCCCCCCGGGCGGCTGTTGAATTCCAGAATCTGGACTTTGTATCCAGCCTTGCGCAATTCCAGCGCGGCCGTCATGCCGGCCAGTCCGGCGCCGAGAATGAGTACGGAAGTGCCGTTCGGATCCCCCTCGAGCCTGATCGGACCCTTGTATCCGGAATCGGAGGCGAACCCCAGACTGGTCATCGCATGATACATCGCTGCACTGCCGGAAAACGCTCCGATCAGGGACAGCAGGTCTCGCCGGCTAACGGTCACGGGCTCGCTTTGCATCGTTGCTTGTTACTCGATCATATCCGGTACGGAGACACTTTTATATTGGCCTCGCCGCAAAAAATGTAACACATTACGACGGATCAATTGACCGTGTTCCAGTCCATTTATCGAACGGAAGCAAGATGATGTGGGAATCCATTTTGACGGAGTGGGCGAGCCTGATGCTCCGCTGGCTGCACGTTGTGGCCGCGGTCGGATGGATCGGCAGTTCGTTCTATTTCATTCACCTCGACCTCAGCCTGACACCCCGCAGCGATTTGCCCGAAGGCGTCTACGGTGAGGCGTGGCAGGTCCACGGCGGCGGCTTTTACCGGATCATGAAATACCTGGTCGCTCCGGCAAAAATGCCCGACGAGCTGACCTGGTTCAAATGGGAAGCCTACACCACCTGGTTGTCGGGCTTCGCGCTCATGGTCGTCGTCTATTATCTCGACGCCGAACTGTTCCTGGTCGACAAATCGATCCTCGACCTGACCCCGCTGCAGGCCGGGTTGTTCAGCCTTGGCAGCCTGATCCTGGCGTGGCTATTGTATGAAGGGGCCTGCAGATCCGGATTGGCGCGGCACGAGCTGCCATTCGCGCTCGGCGGTTACGTGTTCCTGGTCGGCCTGACCTATGCATTCACCCATGTTCTGAGCGGACGCGGCGCTTTCAATCAGATCGGCGCGATCGTCGGAACGATCATGGTCGCCAATGTCTTCGCGGTGATCATTCCCAACCAGAAGAAGATCGTCGCGGCATTGTTGTCGGGTCAATCGCCGGACCCGAAATACGGCCTGCAGAGCAAACAACGATCGGTCCACAATAATTACCTGACCTTGCCGGTGATTGTGCTGATGATCAGCAATCACTATCCGCTGCTGTTTGCGACGCGCTACAATTGGTTGATCGTGGCCATCGTGCTCGCGCTCGGTCCGATCATCCGGCATTTCTTCAACGAACGGCACGCCGGACGCAAATCGCCGTGGTGGGCATGGGGCGTCGCCGCCGCCGGCATGGTCGCCATCGCGCTGCTGTCGGCAGCAGGTCCCCGCGATATCAAGACCGGCTCGCTGTCGGTTGCGCCGACCTTCGCGAATGTCGAAGAGGTGGTTCTGTCCCGATGCAGCATGTGTCACGGCGCCGAGCCGGTCTGGGAATCGATCGTTACGGCACCAAAAGGCATTCTGCTCGACGCCCCCGATCATATCCGGCGCAACGCCCGGCTGATCGGACGCAACGCGGCGTGGTCGAACGCGATGCCGCCGGGAAACGTGACGGAAATGACCGGCGAAGAGCGTGCGCTGATCGCAGCGTGGCTCGCAACCGACCGCCGGTAAGTCGGCCGCAGACTACCGGGCCGTGGTGCCCGACAAGACGTCCGGTCAGCGCCGTCCGTAGCAGTGGAAGCCGCCGTAAATTCCCGATCGATCCTGCGCAAAACCGACGGCACTTCGTTCCTCGTCCCGGCACCAGATTTGCCGCAACGATGCAAGCTCCGGACTCTCCAGCGGCGACTCCACGCCGGCAGTGCGGAAGATCACGCGAACATTGTCGCTGCCGGTGCGGTCGATGGCATTCCAGAGCGCGCGAATCTCCTCCGGCGCCATCCAGTCCTGCGAATCCAGAAGCACGACGGCATCGACCTCGCGCGCCGGAAGGCTTTCCAGAAACAGCCGAAGATTGGCATGGACCGGAATGATCAGGCCGGCGCCGTTGCGCATGCGTTCAAACTGGCTGCGCTGCAGATAAGGGGGCAGGCAGCGATCGCCGGGACCGGGATAGCCGCGATGCAACGCCTGCCAGGCAAAATAATTCGTCTCATTGGGATGACCGTTGATCAGGCGCAACAGCCGCTCGTGCAGCACTTCGTTGAGCGGCGCGCCGCCACCCAGCAGCGCCCGTTGCTGCGGCGGAATGCCGAGGCTGAACAGCAGCGCCGGGGTGCCTGTGATCAGACGGGCCAGCGGCGAATGAAACAGGCGGTGCAGGCGATCCAGCGCTTCCACGCGCTTGGGCGCGTTTGGCCTGTCGTTGAGCAACGCCGAAAGATCGATCCGGGCCAGTTTCGCCAGCAAATGGGCCAGGCCGATAAAGCGTCCAAGCATGCCGTGGCGATAAAACCCGTCGGTGAAATAGGCGTGCCGCGGACGCCCGATGACATTGCGCTTGTCCCAGTAGGCGCGCGCGTCCGCATCAAGCATGGGCCGCAGCCGTTCGCGATAGAGCTCGGAATTCAGGGGCGAGGCGGCCTCGCCGAAGAACCGCCAGAACTCGGTATATCCGGAGAAAGCGCGGATACCGGCAAGCTTGAGCTTGAGCAGTGAAAGGTGCGCTTCATTGAGGTCGACCGCGTAGACTTGGGCCGGCTGCGCGGTGAGATACGACAGCGCGTTGCACCCGCCCGACGAAATCGTCACGATGGTCGATCCCAGCGGCAATCGCAGCGCGGCAAGATCGGCTACCGGGTCCTCCCATATCTGGGTATAGACCAGACGGCGGAACCAGAATGCGAAAAGCCTGTCCCAAACGGTCGCTTCACCCTCGCCCCTGCTGTTGCGGACCGCGTCCGCGATAAGCTGCGTGTTCATCCATCCCTCGAATCAACAATTTGACAACGGTATCGCGCTCGCGCTGCAGTTTTGCGACAGTCGGCGGCAGTGAACATCGATGCGCGTCACCCGGTATTTTTACCGTCCCCCGCCGCGCGCGGCCGTCTGTCACATCCCTGTCGCGCGAACATCGCAAGGAGAGCGATCACAGGCGATATGAGGTGCATGGATGTCTGCCTATTCCCAGGACGTCGGCGCAGAACCTTCGTGGCCGGTCGAGGCAACTCGCCGCATGAACCGGATGTACCGCCGGCAACGTCACTTCTATGACGGAACGCGGCGTTACTATCTTCTCGGTCGTGACCAGTTGATATCAGGGCTACAGCCCGATGCGGGCTCATGCGTGCTGGAAATCGGCTGTGGAACCGGCAGAAACCTTGTGTCGGCCGGCCGGCTCTACCCCGGTGCACGATTCTTCGGCATCGATGTTTCGACTGAAATGCTCACTTCCGCGATCGCGGCGATCTCGCGTAGCGGCCTGACCAGCCGCGTTCGCGTCGCGCATGGTGATGGAACTGCGTTCGATCCGCAGCGCTTGTTCGGCATCGCCCGGTTCGACCACGTGATGATTTCCTATAGTCTTTCGATGATTCCCGGCTGGCGCGGCGTGCTCCAGGCCGCCACCGCCCATCTCAAGCCCGGTGGTCGTTTGCACGTCGTCGATTTCGGCCGTCAGGAGCGATTGCCGGCTGTCGCCCGCGCGCTTCTGCGGCGATGGCTCGCGATATTCGACGTCACGCCCTGCGACGATCTCGAGCAGGTGCTGTCATCCATGGCTGACGCCCGCGGCGCCAATCTGAGATTCGAACGTCCATTCCGCGGTTACGCTCAATACGCCGTGCTGACGTTTCCATCGGAGCCGAGGATACCGTGAGCCCGTGGCTCGCACTGTTTGCGGCGGGATTGCTCGAGATCGCCTGGGCGCTCGGCTTGAAATATTCCGACGGTCTCACCAGGTTCTGGCCAACGGCGGCGACGGTGGTCGCGATCGTGCTTAGCTTCGGGCTGATGGCCCTCGCCTTGCGGTCGCTGCCGTTCGGCACGGCCTATGCGGTCTGGACCGGAATCGGCGCTTCCGGCAGCATCATCGTCGGGATGCTGATCTACAGCGAGTCCACGGATCCCGTTCGAATCCTCTGTCTCACGCTGATCGTCGCCGGGATGGTCGGGCTCAAGCTGAACTCGCCGATGTGAGATGGCGCCGCGATTTCAGGAACGGCGCCTCGCGCGCAAACTTCTCCACCCTTCCACGCCGCCGAACAGGCCAAGCGCTATCACAAAAGGAAGGAAGTGATACAGGACCCGGAACATCAGGAGCGCGGCAATCAGCGGCTCCTTGTCGTCGCCACCCAGCCCCAGCAGAATCGTCGCATCGAAGACACCAATGCCTGCCGGGGTGTGGCTCGCGAAGCCGAGCAAGGTCGCGGCGATGAAGACGGCGGTGATCGGAAAGATTCCGATGTTCAATCCGGCCGGAATCAATACGTACATGGCCAGCGCCGCCGCGCCGAGATCGAAAATCCCAATCACGATCTGCAGCAGGACCATCGGTCCGGAGGGAAGCCGGACCGGCCATCGCCGGGTCCCGATGTTGCGGGGAGAAAGCCAGCTCCAGGTCAGGAAGCTGACGACTCCGAGCAGGAGTGCGGCGGCCAACCATCGATTGGCTTGCGGCGGCAGGTAATCGATCAGGCTAATGGCATCAGGCGCATACAGCAGGCCGAACCCGAGCGCCGTCAGATTGCCCAGCCAGAAGGTCAGTCCGGTCAGAAAGCAGATATTCGCCACGTCGATCACGCCAAGGCCGTTGCACGAATAAATTCGATAGCGGATGGCGGGCGACACCAGCGAAACCGCTCCGACGCCGTGCGAAATCGGATAACTGGTAAAGCTCGCGAGAGCGGCGATCCGGTACGGAACGTCGGCACGGCCGATGGTGCGAAGCGCCAGCAGATCATAAAATGTCAGGCTGACATAGGAGGTGGCCACCAGCATCGCGGCCAATGCAATCAGGCCGGCATTTGTGTGTCGAACCACATCGAATACTTCGTTGTAGTCGATTTTCTTGAGCGTATGCGTCAGCGCGAAAATGGCTGCCGCGGCAATGACGACGCCAAGTACGATACCCAGGCCCTTCAGTCGAACGCCGCTGCCAGGCGGCTTTGGCAGCACGGTGGCTTTCAGGGGGTTCATCCAATCGGGCAACGACATCAAATATCGTGCCACCTGATTCGGGGATCGATACAGTCCATTGACACGTTGATGTGACAGCCGCGTTACCGAATGTTTCGAGCACACAGCGATTCAAGAAGTGTTGTTCGCCGGATCGAAATCTCGACGCATTGTGGTCGCACCCCGTTCACGCTGCCTTTGTAAGACAGCCGCGAATAGCCAATGTCTTTGGGGCAGCATGAATACGGAAATCGACTACGACCTCACGCCGGATCAATGGGAAACATTGAAGGCGCTTCGCGTCCCGGCGTCGGGGTTTTTCAACCTGAATCGATTGGTACTCGCGGAGCTCATCGCACTTCGCCTCGCGGCGATGAGCGACGATTTACCGGTGATTACGCCGACTGGACGCAGCGCCCTGATACGAGGTTCATCCAGGTTGTGGGATGTAGCGGCCTGACATCCAGCGATGCATGGCAACGATCGGCATCGCTGTTCTCCGGTATCGATGCCTGAGCGCGACGCCGTCGGTGATGGTCACGTCCGTCGCGACTGCAACGACGCGACCGGGTCTGTCCGCAAGCACCCCGTCGCTGCTCTGAGCCCGCGCGGCCGGAACGGTCGTCACGTGGCGCTCCTTTTTACGACATGGCTGCTGCCGTTCCCCCAGGATATCCCGGCCTGGAGCCACCTTGGCCCCATTGGGATCACCCCCCGGTGCCAGCCGCGGTTCCGAGTTTCACGCGGTCTTGTGGTGCTCCCCGGATAGGTACAAAATATCCGCAGCCCGAGCCAAATGTGGCTTTCGATCCTTCCCCGGCATGCGAACCAACCGGATAGAATGTTGATTGGCGGGCTATGTTCATTTGAACGGAAAAGTGCAATTCTTTCCGATTGTTAATGCGACAACATCAGGCGGACTCGTTCAAATGCGGTGGGCCGAGAACCTCTGAGGCGGCCCAGACGACAAACTGCGGAACAACGCCGAGACCGCCCAACACACCGATCCGATGGCAGGTTCATGAACCAACCGATAAAAACCCTAAAGGAAGATCCTTCAATAGGAGCTTCGCAAACCGCCAAGCCTCGATCGCGCCGAGGGCTGGTTCTGACAACGATTCTGGCTTTGCTGGTCGTTGCCGGCGTCGTCTGGTGGAGCAGGCAAGCGAGCGCGCCGCAGCCGGGTGGCGGCCGCAATTCCGGACCGATGTCAATTGTACCCGAGGTCGTCGGCAAGGGCGATATCGGGATCAACCTCAACGCCCTCGGCACGGTGACCTCGCTCGCGACCGTGACCATCAGGACCCAGATCAGCGGTTATCTGATGAAGATCGACTTCAAGGAAGGCGATGATGTCAAGAAGGGCGACCTGCTCGCAGAAATCGACCCGCGGCCGTACGAGGCTGCGCTGGCCCAGGCGAACGGCAATCTGGCGCGCGACGAAGCGCTGCTGAAGGGCGCCCAGGTCGACCTGACCCGCTACCAGGGCCTGGCGGCGCAGAATGCCGTACCGCGTCAGACCCTGGATACACAGGTCGCCCTGGTCGCGCAGGATCAGGGCACGGTCGAAGCCGACCGTGCCGCGGTCAAGGCGGCCCAGGTGAATCTGCAATATTGCCGCATCGTGTCGCCGCTGGACGGCCGCGTTGGCTTGCGTCAGGTGGACCAGGGCAACTACGTGACACCAGGCGACACCAACGGTCTCGTCGTGATCACGCAGCTGCAACCGATCAGTGTCCTGTTCACGCTCCCGGAAGACAACATACAGACGGTTTTGAAACGGATGCAGGGAGGTGCCGTGCTGCCCGCCGCCGCCTACGATCGCAGCGGCGCCAGCAAGATCGCCGACGGTACCTTGCATACCTTCGACAGCCAGATCGATCCCACCACCGGAACAATCAAGGCGCGGGCGCAATTCGCGAACGACAACAAAATTCTCTACCCGAACCAGTTCGTGAACGTCCGGCTGCTGGTCGACACGCACAAAGACGTCACGACGATGTCGACGGCGGGCATCCAGCGCGGCGTGCCCGGCACGTTCGTCTATCTCGTCAACGCCGACAACACCGTATCGGTCCGCCCGGTCAAGCTCGGCGTAACGGAGGGCGAACGCGTGGAGGTTATCTCCGGGCTGGCCCCCGGCGACCGCATCGTGATCGACGGCGCCGACAAGCTGCGTGACGGCGCGAAAATCAACGTGCGAGCCGAGGCTCCCCCCAGCCGGCCGGCAGACCCCGGAAAGTCGGCAGACCCGGATAAATCCGGCGGCGGCAAGAAGCGGCGTTCGGACAACGGACAAAAGCAATGAGCCCGTCGCAGCCGTTTATCCTGCGGCCAGTGGCAACCACCCTGCTGATGATCGCCATCATGCTGTCCGGCATGCTGGCGTTCAGGTTCCTGCCGGTCGCCGCTTTGCCTGAAGTGGATTATCCGACCATCCAGGTGCAGACTTTCTACCCGGGCGCCAGTCCGGACGTGATGACATCGTCCGTCACCGCTCCGCTGGAAGTGCAATTCGGGCAAATGCCCAATCTGAACCAGATGAGTTCGGTGAGTTCGGCCGGGGCATCGGTCATCACCCTGCAATTCGGACTGACGATTTCCCTCGATGTGGCCGAACAGGAGGTGCAGGCCGCGATCAATGCCGCGGGCAATCTGCTTCCCGCCGACCTGCCCGCGCCTCCGATCTACGCCAAGGTCAATCCGGCCGATGCACCGATCCTGACGCTCGGATTGACGTCGAAGACGATGCCGCTGACGCAGGTTGAGGATTTCGTCGATACCCGCCTGGCGCAAAAAATCTCCCAGCTCCCCGGCGTCGGGCTCGTCAGCATCAGCGGCGGCCAAAGGCCCGCGGTACGCATTCGCGCCGATATTCGCAAACTGGCCGCCTACGGACTGAACATCGACGATCTGCGCACCACCCTTGGCAACGCCAACATCAACACGCCGAAGGGAAACTTCGACGGGTCGATGCGCGCCTACACCATCAACGCCAATGACCAGATCAGGAATGCCAGCGATTACAGCTCATTGATCGTCGCCTACAAGAACGGCTCGCCGGTTCGGCTCAGCGACGTCGGCGACGTCGTCGATGGCGCCCAGAACGACAAGCTTGGCGCCTGGATGAACGAGACGCCGGCCATCATCCTGAATATTCAGCGGCAACCCGGCGCCAATGTCATCTCGGTGGTCGAGGGTATCAAGGCGCTGTTGCCGCAATTGCAGGCCTCGCTGCCGGCCGCGATCGACCTCAACATCCTGACCGACCGCACCGTTACCATCCGTGCATCGGTGCAGGATGTGGAATTCGAGCTGACACTTGCCGTCATCCTGGTGGTGCTGGTGATCTTCGTATTCCTGCGCAATGCGCGGGCGACACTGATCCCGAGCCTCTCGGTGCCGCTGTCGCTGGTCGGCACGCTCGGCGCCATGTATCTGTTCGGCTTCAGCCTCAACAATCTCTCGCTGATGGCCCTGACCATCGCCACCGGCTTCGTGGTCGATGACGCCATCGTCGTCATCGAGAATATCTCCCGTTACCTCGAAGAGGGCGACACCCCGCTGCAGGCCGCGCTTCGCGGCTCCGAACAGATCGGCTTCACCATCATCTCGCTGACGGTGTCGCTGATCGCGGTGCTGATTCCTCTGCTGTTCATGGGAGACGTCGTCGGACGGCTGTTCCGGGAATTCGCCATCACGCTGTCGGTCACCATTCTCATCTCGGCGGTGGTCTCGCTCACGCTGGTGCCGATGGCCTGCGCCAAGCTGCTCAAGCCCGAGACGGAGACCCATGAGAACGCGTTCCAGCGCTACAGCCGCGAAGGCTTCGACTGGATCATCGCCGTTTACGGGCGTGCGCTCAATTGGGTGCTCGATCGTCAGACATTCGTGCTGTTGATTGCGCTGGGCACCTTCGGACTGACCGCCCTGCTCTACGTCGTCATTCCCAAGGGCTTCTTTCCGCTTCAGGACACCGGCGTCATTCAGGCGATCTCCGAGGCGCCGCAGTCGGTATCCTATGCTGCGATGGCGGAGCGGCAGCAGCAGCTCGCCAGCATCATCCTCAAGGATCCCGACGTCGAAAGCCTGTCTTCCTTCATCGGTGTGGACGGAACCAATACCACGCTGAACAGCGGCCGGATCCTGATCAATCTCAAAGCCCACGATCAGCGCAAAGCCGACATAACCACCATCATGCGGCGTATCCAGAACAGCACGGCATCGCTGACGGGCATCACCCTCTATATGCAGCCGGTTCAGGACCTGACCATCGAGGGTACGGTCAGCCGGACACAATACCAATTCATCCTGCAGGACGCGGATCCGGCGCAACTTGCGGAATGGACCCCAAAACTGGTCGACAAACTCAATCAACTTCCGCAGCTGGCGGACGTCGCCAGCGATATCTCCAATCAGGGACTTTCGATCTTCGTTGAAATCGACCGCGATCAGGCCGCCCGTTTCGGCATCACACCCGCGACGGTCGACAATGCGCTGTACGATTCATACGGCCAGCGGATCGTCTCCACCATCTTTACCAACTCCAACCAGTACCGCGTTATCCTCGAGGCCGACCCTTCGCTGCAGACTTCCCTGAAATCGCTGTCGGACATCTATCTGCCGTCGTCGGTCGGCACTGCCCCCGTGCCGCTGGCGGTGATGGCCAAGATGCGGGAGGAAACCGCACCCCTACAGGTCTCGCATCTCGGGCAGTTTCCCTCGGCAACGGTATCGTTCAACCTGGCGCCGGGCGCAGCGCTCGGCGACGCGGTGACGGCGATCAAGCAGGCGCAGGTCGATATCGGCTTGCCGCTCAGCGTGATCAGCAGCTTTCAGGGCGCCGCATTGGCGTTTCAGTCGTCGCTTTCAAATCAGCTTTTCCTGATCCTGGCGGCGATCGTCACCGTCTATATCGTGCTGGGTGTGCTCTATGAAAGCTTCATCCATCCCCTCACCATTCTTTCGACGTTGCCATCGGCCGGAATTGGCGCACTGCTGGCATTGATGGCGGCGGGCGATGATCTCACCATCGTCGCCATCATCGGAATCATCCTTCTGATCGGCATCGTGAAAAAGAACGCGATCATGATGATCGACTTCGCGCTGGAAGCCGAGCGCCACGAGGGCAAGTCGCCGCGGGAAGCCATCTACCAGGCCTGCCTGTTGCGATTCCGGCCCATTCTCATGACCACGATGGCCGCCGTTCTCGGCGCGTTGCCGCTCATGATCGGAACCGGCGCGGGTTCCGAACTGCGTCACCCTCTCGGTATTTCCATCGTCGGCGGCCTGTTGGTCAGCCAATTGCTGACCCTGTTCACGACGCCGGTCATCTATCTCTGGTTCGACCGGTTGGCGGCACGGTTTGCCGGACAGCCGGGCAATGCCGACCCGGCGAACGAATTGAACTGAGCGATGGGACCGTCAACACCCTTCATTCGCCGGCCGATCGCAACAACGTTGCTTACCTTCGGTCTCGCAGCGGCGGGGGCTGTCGCGTTTTTCAAGCTGCCGGTCTCGCCATTGCCGCAGGTCGACTTCCCGACCATTTCGGTGCAAGCGACCCTGCCGGGCGGCAGCCCGCAGGATGTCGCGACGACCGTCGCCAGCCCGCTTGAGCGACATCTCGGGCAGATCGCCGACGTGACCGAGATGACTTCGTCGAGCACGGTGGGAGCCGTGCGCATCACCCTGCAGTTCGGACTAAACCGCGACATCAACGGTGCGGCGCGCGATGTACAGGCGGCCATCAATGCGGCACGCGCCGACCTTCCGACCAGCCTGCGATCCAATCCGACCTACCGCAAGGTCAATCCCGCCGACGCCCCGATCCTGATCCTGACCTTGACCTCCGACACCATGACCCGCGGCGACCTGTATGACGCCGCATCGACCGTACTGGCGCAGAAATTGTCGCAGGTCGAGGGGATCGGTGAGGTCGTTGTCGGCGGCAGCTCGCTGCCTGCAGTAAGGGTCGAACTCATTCCGCAGGCGCTTTACAAGTATGGTGTCGGTCTTGAGGACGTGCGCGCCGCGCTGGCCAGCGCCAACGCCCACAGCCCGAAGGGCGGGATCGACGTCGACGATCAGCGTTATCAGATTTATGCCAACGACCAGGCCAACAAGGCCGATGACTACAAATCCCTGATCGTCGCTTACCGGAATGGCGCGGCGATCCATGTCTCGGATGTCGGCGAGGTGACCGACTCGGTCGAAAATCTCCGCAACGCCGGCCTCGCGAACGGCAAACCGGCGGTTCTGCTCATCCTCTACCGGCAACCGGGCGCGAACATCATCAGCACCGTTGACCTGGTGAAGGGACTCCTGCCCCAGCTCAGGGCGTCGATTTCACCTGCCATCGACATCGGACTGGCCGTCGACCGTTCGACCACCATTCGCACATCGTTGCGCGACGTCGAGCGGACCCTGATCCTCGCGGTATTGCTGGTGATCGTCGTGGTTTTCGCCTTCCTGCGGAACTTTCGCGCGACGCTGATACCGGTGGTGGCGGTATCGGTATCGTTGATCGCGACATTCGCCGCCATGTATTTGATGGGCTACAGCCTCGACAATCTCTCGCTGATGGCGCTCACGGTCGCGACCGGATTTGTGGTCGATGATGCCATCGTCGTTCTCGAGAACATCACCCGTTACATCGAGAATGGGCTGACGCCGCTGGAAGCGGCGCTCAAGGGAGCCAACGAGGTCGGCTTTACCGTGCTTTCGATGAGCATCTCCCTGATTGCCGTGTTCATTCCCATTCTGCTGATGGGCGGCATTGTCGGCCGCCTGTTCCGCGAATTTGCCATGACGATCTCGATATCAATCATGATCTCGCTTGCGATTTCGCTGGCGACCACACCGATGATGTGCGCCGTGCTGCTGCGCAACCACTCGAACGAGGGACATGGACGGATTTATCGCGCCAGCGAGCGTTTCTTCGATGCCATGCTGAACGCCTATCGGCGGACCCTGACCGTCTCGCTTCAGCATCCGGCATCGATGATGTTGATTTTCGCCGCGGTGCTGGGCCTCAACTTCTACCTGTACAACGTCATTCCCAAGGGCTTTTTCCCGCAGCAGGATACCGGACGGCTGGTCGGTTCGATCCAGGCGGACCAGAGCATTTCATTTCAGCTGATGCAGCAAAAGCTGACGCAATTCGTCACCATCATCAAGAGCGATCCCGCGGTGGAAACCGCCGTCGGGTTCACCGGCGGCGGCCAAACCAATTCCGGCTTTGTATTCGTCTCGCTGCGCTCGCTTGACGAGCGTCATATCTCCGCGGACGGCGTCATTGCGCGGCTGCGGCGCGAGATGGCGGTTATTCCGGGGGCAACCCTGTTCCTGCAGGCAGTCCAGGACATCCGCGTCGGCGGCCGCGCCAGCAACGCGCAGTATCAATTCACGCTGCAAGGCCCCACGCTGGAGGAACTCAATGAATGGTCGCCGAAGATCGCGGCGGCGCTGCAGACCGATCCGAATCTCACCGACGTCAACAGCGACCAGCAAAACAAGGGGCTGGAGTCCGACCTCGTCATCGACCGGGACGCTGCCGCTCAACTGGGGATCACGGTCAGCCAGATCGACAATACGCTCTATGACGCGTTCGGCCAGCGCCAGGTGTCGACCATCTATGTCGCCCGCAACCAGTATCATGTGATCATGGAAGTGGCGCCGCAATATTGGCAAAATCCGGAGACGCTGAAGGATGTCTATGTCAGCACATCCGGCGGCTCGGTCGGCGGATCACAGGCGACAAATGCGGTGGCGGGAACCGTCGTTGCAACCGGAACCTCGGCCTCGGCCAACTCCGCCAATGCTCAGGCCGCCCGAAATCTCGCAACCAACTCGATCGGCGCCACCGGCAAGGGCGTGGCCTCCACCGGTTCCGCGGTCAGCACAAACCAGGAAACGATGATTCCGCTGTCCGCCGTTGCGCGTTTTACGCAAGGCGCGACCCCGCTCGCCGTCAATCATCAGGGCCTGCTGGTCGCTACCACCATTTCGTTCAACCTGCCCGCCAATGTATCGCTCAGCACGGCCGTCACCTCGATCGAGGCCGCCATGAACCGGATTGGCGTGCCCGCGACCATTCGCGGCACGTTCCAGGGCACGGCGAAGGCTTTTCAGGATTCGCTCAGCAATCAGCCCTTTCTGATCCTGGCCGCCCTGGTCACGATCTACATCGTGCTCGGCGTCCTCTACGAAAGCTACGTTCATCCGCTGACAATCCTGTCCACATTGCCTTCCGCCGGCGTGGGCGCGCTGCTGGCCCTGATGGCGTTCAAGACTGAATTCAGTATCATGGCGCTGATCGGCGTCATTCTGCTGATCGGCATTGTCAAGAAGAATGCAATCATGATGATTGATTTTGCGCTCGACGCGGAACGAAGG
>Ga0302324_100016990_pt1 | contig 14456 bp, 18 predicted proteins | sample Palsa_T0_1_FD_201949 | JGI IMG/M metagenome (GOLD analysis project Ga0302324, IMG submission 201949) | Peat permafrost microbial communities from Stordalen Mire near Abisko, Sweden - Palsa_T0_1 | ecosystem: Environmental > Terrestrial > Soil > Palsa > Peat permafrost | place: Sweden: Abisko...
AATCTTACCCGGCTGCGGTTTCTTGTCCACGCCCGCGGCCACTGTAGTTGCGGTCCAAGCCTCGGCCGGCTTTTCTCCCAACGTCCCTGCGGGTTTCGCATATGTGCCTGCGTCAGCCGCCACCGTCATCTCCGGATGCAGGATCGCACCGTTAAGGCCGGCAGTGATCGCGATCCCGGCCACCGAGCACAGGACCATTTGTGTCAACTTCAACATGTTTCCTCCCTAAGTCTTCTAAGTTCAGCGCAATTGAGCGACCAAGCGCCTCCGTGCTACTTGCAAAACTACCACATGCAGGTTCTCGTTGCTCGTCGGGTGATGGAGACGCTGAATAAAAAACGGTTGGCAGGCGCCTGCCAACTCCGCGCGTACGCGGGGACACAATGGTAAAGAGGACGCATGTCAAGAGTTCACCACTACCAAACCACCACCACCTGGACGGGCAACTTGGGTTCCGGCACCAGCCATTACAGGGCTTATAGCCGCAATCATGAAATCACAGCGCCGGAGAAAGCGGCGACGATTCCAGGCTCCTCGGATCCTTTGTTCCGCGGCGATCCGTCCCGCTACAATCCTGAGGATCTGTTGGTGGGCGCACTATCGGCTTGCCATATGCTCTGGGTTCTGCACCTGTGCGCTGACGCCGGAATCGTAGTAACCGGCTACGCCGATCAAGCCGCCGGCGAAGTGGTGGAACACCCGGACGGTTCCGGCGAGTTTACATCGGTCACGCTGCACCCGACCATGACCATCACCGACGGCTCACGCCTTAACGACGCGATCGCAATACACGACAAAGCGCACCACGTTTGCGCGCTAGCCAGATCCGTAAACTTTCAGGTTATGCACCTGCCGAATGTGTTAGTCTCGCGGGCAAAGGAACGCTAACCCAGCCATGAGGTCTGACCTGGAACTTGTCCACACGCCTTCCGATCTCGAAATTGCACAGGCTGCCACTCCCATCCCGATAGACAAAATCGCGGCCGAAGCAGGCATCCTGCCGGACGAGCTGGAACCCTACGGGCGCTTCAAAGCGAAGGTGCATCTGTCCATAATCAATCGTCTCAAGGATTCGCCGAATGGCAACTACGTAGTGGTGACCGCCATCACGCCCACGCCGCTGGGCGAGGGCAAATCCACTACCACGGTTGGCCTCAGCCAGGCGCTGGGAGCACACCTCGGCAAGAAAGTATTTACCTGCATTCGTCAACCGAGCCAAGGCCCCACCTTCGGTATCAAAGGCGGCGCGGCGGGCGGAGGCTACAGCCAGATCGTGCCCATGGAGGATTTCAATCTCCACCTCACCGGCGATATCCACGCCATCACCGCCGCCAACAATCTTCTGGCTGCCGCCATCGACACGCGAATCTTCCACGAACAGAGTCAGACCGATGAGGCGCTGTTCAACCGGCTGTGCCCACCATCCAAGGACGGTAGCCGGCGGTTTTCACCTGTCATGCTGCGCCGCCTGCGCAATCTGGGAATCTCGCAAGCGGACCCGTCTCAACTTACCGCCGAGGAGCGCAGCCGCTTCGCCCGTCTCGATATCGATCCCGGCAGCATCACCTGGCGCCGCGTGGTGGATACCTGCGACCGCATGCTCCGCCAGATCACCATCGGCCAAGGTCCGGAAGAAAAGGGCCGGACGCGCGTCACCGGCTTCGACATCACCGTGGCCAGTGAGATCATGGCCGTGCTGGCGCTCACCACCGATCTTGCCGATATGCGGGACCGGCTGGGCCGTATGGTAATCGGCACAAATCGCGCCGGCGCGCCCATCACAGCCGACGATCTCGGCGTGAGCGGAGCCCTGGCAGTGCTGATGAAGGATGCCATAATGCCGAACCTGATGCAGACGCTCGAAGGTACTCCGGCCTTCGTGCATGCGGGCCCCTTTGCCAACATCGCTCACGGAAATTCATCCATCGTGGCGGATAAAATCGCGCTCAAGCTGGTGGGCGCCGATGGATACGTGCTCACCGAAGCCGGCTTCGGCGCCGACATCGGCATGGAGAAATTCTTCAATATCAAATGCCGGTATAGCGGTCTGGTGCCCAACTGCGTGGTGCTGGTAGCAACCATCCGTGCATTGAAGATGCACGGGGGCGGGCCACAGGTGGTGGCGGGACAGCCGCTTCATCCCGCGTACACCGAAGAGAATCTGGAGCTGCTCGAAAAAGGTTTGCCCAATCTGGTCAAGATGATTCAGAATGCTCGGGCCTTTGGGATTCCGGTTGTCGTCGCTGTGAATCGTTTCTCCGATGATACCGGCGCCGAGATTGAGCTGGTCCGCCGCCGGGCCGTCCAGGCGGGCGCCGAAGATGCAGTCATGTCGAATCATTGGGCCCAGGGAGGCGCAGGCGCGGTGGAACTCGGCAAGGCAGTGATCGCGGCTGGCCAAAAGCCGGCGAACTTCAGTTTCCTCTATCCGCTGGATGCGAGCATCCGGCAGAAAATCGAAACTATCGTGCGCGAAATGTATGGCGGCGCCGGCGTGGAGTACTCGCCGGAGGCGGAAAAGAAAATCGAACTGTACACCCGCAACGGTTTCGACAAACTCCCCATCTGTATGGCCAAGACCCACCTCAGCCTGAGTCACGACCCCAATCTCAAGGGGGTTCCCACCGGATTCGTTGTTCCGGTGCGGGACATTCGCGCCAGCGTGGGTGCGGGCTTTCTTTATCCGTTGCTAGGCGCGATGAGTACCATGCCCGGATTGCCCACTCGGCCCGGCTACTACGATGTTGATCTGGATCCCGAGACCGGACGCGTGGTGGGATTGTCCTGACACCATATGGCGGACTCAGTTTGGAAATCCACGCTGGAGAATTTTCGGGAGCGGCTGGCCGGGCGCGAGTCGGTTCCGGCAGGCGTGTCGGCGGCGGCTGTAGCGGCAAGCTTGGGGTTGAGCCTTTTGATCAAAGTGGTGAAAATCGTGAGCCAACGCCGGGATTTCCAGGGAGATCCCGCCCAGATCGAAGTGTTGTTGGCTGCGGCGCGCGCCGAGTCCGGGAAACTCGTTCTTTGCGCGGATGAGGATATCGTCGCGTTCGCTGAATACATGTCCAGCCGCGGGACGCCGGCCGAACCAGCGGCCCTGCAAAGAGCCATCCAAACGCCGCTTGGAGCAGCGTGTGCCGCGGCCGCCGGCCTCCAACTTTGCGCGGAAGCAATCCCCCTAACGCCTGCCTCGATTGCGCCTGATCTCGGCACTGCCGCTCTCATTCTGGCCGGCTCGGTTCGCGCGCTGCTGCTGAGCGTGGAATCGAACGCACTACGCTTAACGGATCGGGAATCCCGCGATCAGATCGCGCGCGAGGTGGATGTTCTGAAGCTACTGGCCAGAAACCACCAGCCCTGGTGACCAGAAGCCAAGGCACGTTTACCTGATTCAGTGATAATGCAGCAGTTCCCATTTGGAAGAGCACTTGCACTCTCCCTTCGCGAGAGGAGCAATAAAATGAAAACAAAATTGCTGGCACTGGTACTTTTGGCTGGATCTTCCATGTTCGCGGCAACGCGCGTAGTGGTTGGAGTCGGAGGCTTCGGATACGGATATTATGCCGCGCCCGCGCCGCCTCCTCCGCCTGCCGTGGTTGCCTACGCAGGCCCACGCTACGGCTGGCACGCCGGTTTCTACGCCCGTCCCTATTGGGTGGCGCCGCGTTACTACGGCCATCGCTACGCTCGCGGCTATTGGCGCCGGTAAGCGGCCCGGCTTCTGCGCTACTTTGAGATCATGCACAAGATCAATCTGGCGCAGAAGCTTTCTGGATTCCAGGATCATTGGTCGCCCAAGATTGTCGGCGAGCTGAACGGGCAGCAGGTAAAGCTGGTGAAGTTTCAAGGCCAGTTCGTCTGGCATCAGCATGAGTCTGAGGATGAGTTGTTCCTGGTACTGCACGGAAATTTTCGTATGGATTACAAAGATGCGGCCGGCGCTGAGAAATCCATGGAGCTTCGTGAAGGTGAGTTCGTGATCGTCCCGCGAGGCACCGAACACCGGCCAGTGGCCGAAGCGGAAGTTCACGTCATGCTTTTTGAGCCGGCAGGAACTCTCAACACAGGTAATGTGATAGATACATTGACAGCCGCTAACTTAGAGCATATCTGAAACTTAAAATACTATCTTGACATATCATGATATGTCATGGTAGATTAAATTATGAACGCCGCTACCAGTCGCGCGAAATTTGCTACACAGGTCAATTCGGAGATCCTAACCGTGGTGCGTTCACTCGCCGAGCAGGAAGGCCGCCAGATTCAAGCCCTGGTGGACGAGGCGCTGGCCGATCTGATCGAGAAGCGCAAGAAGTCCACCCCCCGCGCGCACGTCATGGGCGCCTACCTTGCGAGCCACGAAAAGTACGGTCCGCTCTACCAGAAGCTCGCTGAGTGACGGACTACCTCACCATGGCCGAAGTGCTGGCCATGCATTCCGACCAAATCGAACGATATGGCGGCTCACACGGCCTCAGAGATCAAGGACTGCTGGAAGCCGCACTCTACCGTCCGCAGACTGGTTACTACGCCGACCTCATCGAAGAAGCCGCCGCGCTCTGGGAGAGTCTCGCGCAAAACCACGCCTTCATCGACGGGAACAAGCGCGCAGCCTTCGCGGCGATGTATACTTTTCTGGCCATCAACGGCACGCGCCTCACGCCTGACTCGGAAGAAACCTACGCTTTTGTCTCGTCGCTCTACGCCACCAACCAATTCAGCTTCGACCAACTGGTGCCCTGGCTGCGCGATCACACCCAACGCTAGTGTCCTAGATGTACGAGAGCCACCAGTCTTTCCGCCGCGCTTTGAATTCAGCGAATCGCCGGCACGCAAAATAAAGCACGGCCACCACTAACGCAGTCACCAGATACAGCAGTCCCAGGCTCCACATGTAACCCGCCGGTACAGCATCGGGCCGTACCGGATGGTTGCCGAATAACCATCCGGTCGCCGCCGGCGTGCGGAACAAGGAGATCCCAACAGCCACCGCGTGAATCAGCGGGATGTGCAGCAGGTAATAGAACAGCGGGGTGCGGCCGAAAACCGTGAGCCACTGCGCCAACCGCCCCTGTGCCTTTTCAAACCAGGGAAGCAGCGCGATGGCCGGTCCCAGTGTCATCAGCAGAAACAGGAACGAAGCCGGATACTTCGACGTGTTCAAGAACGAAATCCACGCCGGCACTTGTGGACGGGGAACCCAAGGACGATCGCCGTAAATATTGAAATAGCGCAGCACCAGAAAGAGCGCGATGGAGCCGCCGCCGATTGCGTAGTAGATTCGATCGCGGCGCCCGGGCGCCAGGCGCAGAATCGCGCCGAAAGCATAGCCTGCGCTCATGACCCCAATCCACGGAACCAGCGAATAGAGCACGAAGAAGTTCGGCTCCTCTGCCCCTCCCACTGCGATGCCTCCGCCGAAATATAGGATCTTCCATAACCAGCCGAGCGATCCATTCGTGATCCCCTGTGCGGATCCGCCAATTACCAGCGGGATGATATTGTGGCCGGCCATGAGGGTCAGGCCAAAGACCGCGTTGGTCCAAACCGGCAGGCGCACCAGCAGTGCCATCAGGATCATGCACCAGCCCAACATCCAGATCACGCCCGCCAGCATATAGTGCGCAAAGTCGATGTTGAAGGTCCAGGCCAGCCGCAGCACTGTCAGTTCCAGCAGCACCAGCCAGGCGCCGCGCAAGCAGAGCCAACGGGATTGGGCGGCCGCATCCTGCAGCTTTTGCCCATGCAGGAGGATCGAGACTCCTGCGAAAAACACGAACGCGGGCGCGCAGAAATTCGTGACCCAACGCGTCAGGAAAATACCGGCCGTTACGCCGCCGGCGGGAAGGCCGGAAAAGACCCGGACATGATCTATCGCCATTAACGCCATCGCAGCGCCGCGCAGCATGTCAATCGAACGGATTCTCGATCTCATCAGGTCAAAAGCTATCAACCGGCCGGCGCCTAAGTCAACCGGGCCGGCCGGCACTCCTGGTACAATTGATGCAAACCTCCCGATCGAGGCGAGCGATCTTCCGGGTGCCCCAATGGATCTCGATCAGTTGCATACGTTCCTTGAAATAGTCCGCTTGAAAAGCTTTTCGAAAGCGGCGCAGACGTGTTATCGTACCCAGCCGGCTATCAGTGCACAGGTGCGGCAGCTCGAACAGGAGCTCAATACCACGCTGTTTGAACGGCTGGGAACCAAAATCGCTCTCACCGCCGCCGGCAAAATCTTCGCCGGCTACGCCGAGCAGATCCTCGATCTGCGGCGCCGGGCGCAGGACACTATTAACGAATTGGAACGGGTTCCGCGCGGCGAACTTGTCATCGCCGCCAACGAAGCCACTTGTATCTACGTGCTGCCGGTGGTGTTTTCCGAATACAAGAAGAAATTTCCGAATGTGCAGTTGTCGGTGGATCGGTCCTACGGCTCGCGCGTGGTGGATGCTGTTCTGGATAACCTGGCGGATTTCGGAATCACCCAGTTGCCCATCCAGGAAAAAAGACTGCAAGTCGCCAAAATCCATTCCGACGAGATTATTCTCCTGCTGCCCGGCAAACATCCTCTGGCGAGCAAGAAATTCGTACTGCCGGCCGATGTCGCCGGACATCCCTTGCTGCTGCCGATGTCCGGAACCACGCGAGCGCGCCTCAATGCCTGGCTGGAACCGGTAGAAGGCGAAATCCAAATCTCCATGGAGCTGGATTCCACCGAGATGATCAAACGTTTCGTCATGGCCGGACTCGGCTATTCTTTCCTCGCTGCCTCCCATTGCCGCGAGGAAGTGGCTAGTGGTAAGCTGTCAGCCGTACCCTTGGGCCCGGAGCCGATGTACCGCAAAGTTGCTTTGATCTATCGCAGGGATAAAGCACTGTCCAAAGCCGCCTTGGCCTTCATTCAGGTAATATTGGAACATGCGGGGAACGAAGGTTCCGCGCCAAAGTTGTCGAAGCTGCCCGAAGCCGCCTCGATCCGAGCCGGAGGTTAAAGGTCGCCATGTCGCGAGTCACACTTAAGAGTTCGACCATCTTTATCTCCGTGGGCAACAAGACCGAAGTGTTTCGCTCGGTGGAGGATGTCCCGCCCAGCCTGCGGAAACGGCTGGAGCAGTCCACCAACGGCATCAATTCAGCCACCATCCTGATCGCGGACCGCAAAGGCAAAGAGGAAATTGTACGCGCTATTCGCGGGCTGCCCTCCGGACTGCGTTCCAGGCTCACTACCTCGCTGCATAAAGAGTCCCGTCAGCAACCACGAGCCCTAGATCGCTGGATTCTGTTGTCTCAGCAATGGGCCGAGACGCTGCTGCCCGCCGTCCTTGGGTTGGCTGTTTGGCTTCTGTATAGCGCCAAATAAGCATCCAGTTCATCTGCTGGCCGCTGCCCGGAGCAGAATGGTCTGTCCCACCGCCAGCCGGCCGATGCGAGTCACCGCGCCGTAGATTCCCGCGGTGTTCTGGTTCGCACGAACCACCGCTTTCAGCACTTCCGGCGCAGCACTTGCCGAGTCGGGATCCAGGTTCACCATCGAGCAGCGAACGTCGCGCAGCGTGACGGTGATGGCGGGCGCGTCGTCCCCCTCCCCGAAGGACAGCAAACCGCCCAACCACTCGTCCTCCTGGAACGGAACCGGTCGCAGTAAACGAACCACAACATTCGGGCGAAAGCGCCGCGAGTCCGGGCTCCGCCCTGCGATGCGGCAGATCTCACTCACTGTGTCCCATGCGATTACGGAAATGCTGGCTTCATCGAAGATGCCATGCTTCAATTGCATCATCTGCACGGGAGCCCCGTACAGGCGTCCCACCTCCCTGGCCAATTCCTCCCCGAAGACCGGCATCTGTTCGCCATCCGGCGTGCGAACATGCGTAGGCAGGTCTCCCTCAGCACTGTCCGCACGGCGCTCGGGAGCAAACCTGAGCAGATCGGGAAGCTTGCCTGCGGTTAGCCATGGGAACCCGCTGCGGTCATCCATCCGCCGGAATGCCAGGCGTCTGTCACCCTCCAGTCCATGCCAGCCCAGCTGGGCGCCCTCCAGTCGTTCGCCGCTCATGGACTTTACTGGATACCGGAAGATCGCATCCACCTGTCCGATTTTTGTGAGCATGCTCGATCCGAGTCCGGATCGCAGAGCCATGTGCTGGACTATAGCACTCAGATACAGTGTCAGCAAGGGTGGCTGGTTGCTGGTAAAGCGACCGGTCAAATTAAGTTCAAACATCTGCATGCCGCACCGATAAGGATCTTATGGATCGCCGCCGGGAGCCTCGCATCCGCGCGTATGAAACTGTCAACCTGACGGTACTGGGGGACGCCGGCTACAGCACTCCCGCCAATGCCATCCAGCTTTCGCCCCACGGCATGCGCCTGGTCACTGATCGGCCCATTCCAGTGAACGTGGCCATTAAGGTTGTCTGTGACGATTGGCTGGGTCTCGGCGAAGTCTGTTATTGCCGACCGGATCGTGGGCATTACGTGGTTGGCTTGCAGCTCGACCACTCCCTGGTGGGTTTAGAAGAGCTGGCCGCGCGGAATCCGGATTCTTCCCCGCAACAGCGATCCTTACCCGCCCTCCAGGAAGTGCAGCAACTTCTCGCGTAACGTCGCCGCCGTTTGAGCATCCGGCGCCACCACCAAAATCGTGTCGTCTCCCGCCAGCGTGCCAACCACTTCCGGCAACTCCGCGTTATCCAGCGCCACCGCCAGTGCGTTTGCATTCCCCGGCGACGTACGTAGCACCATCAGATTCTGTGCTACTCGCGCATCCCGCAAATACTCGCTCGCTACCGTCGCCAGATCCCGGCCCCCTGCCAACGGCGTCACCTGGCGATAACCCTCCGGCGTCTTCAACAATCCCAGTTCCCGGATGTCGCGCGACAGCGTTACCTGCGTCGCCTGGATTCCAAAACCTTCGTTCAACTCGCGCGCCAGATCCTCTTGCGTGATGATCCTCTTATTACGAATCAGTTTCAGGATCTGCCCCTGACGGAAGGTCTTGTTCATGGCTCGAATTCACCGAGCCGCGCTGCGGCCTCATCCAGTGCGGTTCGAACCGCTGCCGGTCCGGTTCCCCCCGGCAGTTCCCGGGTCTTCAATCCTTCCGCGGGATCCAGCAACCGCGACAGATCGGGAGTGAATTCGGGCGCGAAGGCAGCCAGCGCCGCCGGTGTCCAATCCGATGGTTTTTTTCCCAGCTTGACGCTCTCCAGCACCAGCTTTCCAACCAACTGGTGGGCTCGATGGAACGGAGTTCCCCCGCGCGCCAACGCTTCTGCCAAATCGGTGGCTACCACCCAGCTTTCTTCAGCCGCAGCCGCCGGACGCGCTGGATTCAACCGCGTCGAGTGGATCACCGCTTCGATCATTTCGAGCGACCCGGTCAACTGCGCGGCCGCATCGAACAACGGTTCTTTGTCTTCCTGCATGTCTCGGTTGTACGTCATCGGAAGACCTTTCAATGTTACGAACAACGAGCTGAGATCGCCGAACACGCGTCCGCTTTTTCCGCGGATCAACTCCAGTGAATCCGGATTCTTCTTCTGCGGCATCAAGCTGGACCCGCTGGTGACGCCGTCCCCCAGTTCCAGCCATCCGAACTCGTCGCTCGAGTACAGTATCCAATCTTCAGCCAGCCGGCTAAGATGCAACATGCAGACGGAGGCCGCATGCAGGAAGTCCAGCGCGAAATCGCGGTCGGCGGAAACGTCCAGACTGTTGCGCGTCACCGCCGCAAAGCCCAGGTCGCGTGCCATGGCTTCGCGGTCGAAAGGAAATCCGCTGCCTGCCAGCGCGCCGGATCCGAGCGGCAACACGTTTACTCGCGCGCGGGCCTGGACGAAACGCTCGCGGTCGCGCGCGAACATCTCGAAGTACGCCAATAGGTAGTGCGGCCACAGTACGGCTTGGGCGCGGCGCAGATGGGTATAGCCGGGAACCAGCGCCTCCGGATATTTGCGCGCCATCCCGAGCAGTGCCGCCATCGCCAGCCTGAGCCGCTCAAGTATGGCGTCGATTTCCTCGCGCAGCCACAGCCGGATATCCAGAGACACCTGCTCATTGCGGCTGCGTCCGGTGTGGATTTTGTCCGCCAGCCCACCCACCCGCTCTTTGAGTTTGCGGATGACCAGCGTGTGGACATCTTCGTCGGAAGCGCCTTCGTAGAACGCCGGCCCTGCAGCTTCAGCCCGAATCTGTTCGAATGCACCGACCAGTGTGTCGGATTCTTCCGGCGTCAAAATTCCAACTTGTTGCAACGCGCGCGCGAAAGCCTGCGAACCCCTGCAATCGCAATCCAGCAGCCGCTTATCAAAATGCAGGGAGCCGGAAAACCGTTCGAAGATTTCCGACGGTCCACTCTCGAATCGCCCGCCCCAAAGTTTCATGCTCGTGGCGCACGCACTGGTGTGGACGCCAGGGTTTCAACGGCGGTCATTTCTTCTTGCCCGCGGCCATCGCCTTCACCTTAATCGGCAGCCCAATCAGATTGATAAATCCCTGCGCGTCCTTCTGATCGTATTCGGCCCCCATGGTGAAGCTCGCGATATTGAGCGAATACAGCGAATAGGGCGACTTGCGGCTCACCGGCTCAATATTTCCCTTGTAAAGCCGCAGCGTCACTTCGCCGGTGGTGGTTTCGCTCGTCGCCTCGAAAAAACTATCCAGCGCTTCACGCAGCGGCGTGAACCACAGCCCGTTGTAAACCATCTCGGCGTAATCCAGCGACAGTTTCTGTTTAAAGTGCAGCGTGTTCCGATCCAGCGTCAACGCTTCCAGCTCACGATGCGCCTGTAGGATCAACGTGCCGCCCGGAGTCTCATAGCACCCGCGCGACTTCATCCCCACAAAGCGATTCTCCACCAGATCGATGCGGCCAATCGCGTGCTCGCTGCCGATCTTGTTCAGCGTCTCAAGCAACTTCACTCCCGACAGGCGCTTGCCGTTCACTGAAACCGGGCGGCCCTTTTCGAAACCGATGGTCACGTCCACTGGTTTATCCGGAGCGTCCTTGGGACTCTTGGTCAGCATCCACATGTCATCTGGCGCGGCGTTCGCTGGATCTTCCAGTGCCCCGCCCTCATGCGAGATGTGCCAGATGTTGCGGTCGCGGCTGTAGATTTTCGTGGTAGTTTGCGCGATCGGGACGTTATGCTTCGCCGCATAATCAATAGCATCCTCGCGCGAAACAATATTCCACTCGCGCCACGGTGCGATCACCGGCAGATGCGGGGCCAGCGCTTTATAAGTCAGCTCAAAACGAACCTGGTCGTTCCCCTTGCCTGTGCAGCCATGAGAGAGCGCGTCGCAGCCCGTTTTCAAAGCCACTTCCACCTGGCGCTTCGCCAGCAGCGGCCGCGCAATGGAAGTTCCGAGCAAGTATTTATGCTCATACACGGCGCCCGAGCGGACCATTCGCCACAAGTATTCGGTGACGAACTCCTCACGCATATCGGCCACGTGGACTTCCGACGCGCCGGTCTTGCGAGCCTTCTTCTCCAGGCCCTTCAGTTCGTCTTCCCCCTGCCCAATGTCGCCGCACACGGCAACCACTTCGCACTGATAATGTTCCTTCAGCCAGGGAATGATGATGGATGTGTCCAGGCCTCCTGAGTAGGCCAAGGCCACTTTCTTAGGTCGCATAAGTTTAGGAGTGGCGCAGGCGCTTCCGCCTGCGAACCGGCCGCTAGCCGATCAACATCAATAGTAAAGCTTTTTGCACATGCAGACGGTTCTCGGCTTGATCGAAAACCACGGACTGCGCCGATTCCAGCACCTCGTCCGTCACTTCTTGACCGCGCTTGGCCGGCAGGCAATGCAGGAACACAGCGTCGTCACTGGCCTGCGCCAGCAGTTCCTGATTCACCTGGAACTCAGCAAAATCCAACCGGCGTCTCTTATGTTCGTGCTCTTGCCCCATACTGGTCCAAACGTCGGTGTAGACCGCCTGCGCACCCGACACCGCTTCAAAAGGATCATGCGTGATCAGGAGCCGTGCGCCCGAGATCGCCGCCAGCGCTTCCGCCTGCGCAACAATTTCGGCATCCGGCTCATAACCTGCTGGAGTAGCGATCGAAAAACTCATGCCCATGCGCAGCGCCGAAAGCATCAAGGAATGCGCGACGTTGTTGCCGTCGCCGATGAAAGCCAGCTTGAGTCCCCGCAGGTCGCCGAAACGTTCCTGGAGCGTGAAAATGTCGGCCAGCGCCTGGCACGGATGAAAACGGTCGCTCAGCGCGTTGATCACCGGCACCGCCGACCAGTGCGCCAGATCGTCAATGGTCTGCTGCGAAAAGGTGCGCGCCACAATGCCATTCGTCCAGCGGTCCAGGTTGCGGGCGACGTCTTTCAAAGGCTCGCGTTCGCCGATTGGTCCGGTGACCAAAACGCAGTCGCCGCCGAGCTGCTTGATCGCCAGCTCGAAGGTCAGCCGGGTCCGCAGAGACGGCTTTTCGAACAGCAAACTAAGATACTGACCCTTCAAGGACTGCGCGAAGCGAGCCGGGCTCTGCTTCACCTGTTGCGTTAGTTCCAGCAGCGCAACCAATTCATTCTGCGTAAGATCAAGGTCGCGTGTAAGATTGGCCCCACCAATTTTCGGCAGCGATTTCGGCGCCGGCATCCGCCGGACGGGCTTGAGGGATGTTTGTGCGGTGGGGGGCATTGACTTTACGCGTGTCCTGTATTTTTATTCACTACTATGAATAATTACACAGTGCAGACCTTTTGTCAAATCACCTTGCTCATCCGTCGGGCCGTTCCTGATACGATTTAATCGAGCGAATGTTGGGTCATGAAAAACCAAACATGAACCGAGACACGGGTTTTGTGTGCAAGGCATGTCGCAAGTGGTTTGCCGACAAGGATGTGAAGCAGTGGGACACGAAATGGTCTGAACCTGATGCCAGTGGAGAGCGGTGGCTCCTGCAGCTTATTCATGAATGCCCGCTGTGCGGTGAGACTGGCAGCTACTTCCCCAATGAAAGTGTGTTGCGAGGATTGTGACTCGGAAAGGAATGACGCTGCGGCAGCTGACCAACACTTATTGACCGCCCCCGGCCGCCGTCTTGGTGCGCCAGCTCCGTGGGCCGCACTTGAGCACATCACCGTGATGCAGCAGCCGATCGAGCATCGCACTCACGGCGGCGACATCGCCGAGTAACTTGCCCCAGTCCTCGACGGGGCGGTTGGATGTGAGCAGTGTGCTGAACCGTTCGTAACGGCGCATTATGATTTCTCGGAGTGGGAGGTTAATCTGGTGCCGGCCCTCGGACTCGAACCGAGAGAAACTCCGTTTTGAGCGGAGCATGTCTTCACGCAGGCGCATCAGCTGTTCTTCTCGAAGCGCCTGTGATGCGGCGCTTCTCCAGGTCAGCTTCATAGGCTCTCGCAGCCTTTCGAGTGCGGGCCCGAAACTTGGAGCAACAAGATCTCTAAAACTGGTACCGGGGTGGAGGATCGAACTCCACTGTTTCTGTTTGTAGGACAGAAGCCCTCGACCAGAAGGCGACCCCGGCATGACTCCCCAACTTAAAAAATATCGCGAAGATCTGGTCGGGGCGGGGAGATTTGAACTCCCGATTTCCTCCACCCAAGAGAGGCGGCTCACCGCTTGCCTACACCCCGCCGAACTGATCAGTCGCCTTGGCCACCCGGCCACGGTCACAATTGATCCCGGAATGAAATGGTTCCCGCGCTTGAATCGCCTTCAGGCTGGCGGGCGGATGATTGCCTAAAGGCTGCGAGTGTCTGGCCGAATTTTCGCGAGAAAACCGGCGGTGACGACTGGATGATTGGAGCTCAGGCGCTCTGCCGGTTGAGCTATCCCAGCCCAACCTGTAATGCCCGTCGTTGTAATGCTCCGAACCACGTGATCATTGTAAGCTGCGGCTAAAATTCAGTCAAGGAATAAATCGATTAAGTAATATCCAGATTAGTAAGTGAGACTTCTTACGGCTGGCATTTCGCCGTCCAATTCTAGGACAATCAAGATGAGGTCCCGACCGTGCGAACGGCTTTCTACCCCGGCATCTGCCTCCTCATCGCTTCCATCGCGGCTTTCGCCCAGCAGCCCGGCCCGGCACTATCCATTGATGCCGGCGCCAACCTCCACGCAATTTCTCCCGACATCTATGGCATCGACTTTTTCTGGACACTCCCCGCCGCAGGCGACCCCACGCTCCCTGCGGCCGCCGCGGCGGCGTCCAACATTCGCGCCACGGCCCGGCGCTGGGGCGGCGACTCGGAAACCAGCTATAGCTGGAAATTCGATGTCAATAACGACGCCAACGATTGGTTCTTCCAAGTCCTGCCCGATTCGAGCGTGGATGCTTCCAAGCTCCCGGCTGGATCCAGTTTCAACTCTTTCGCCGATCAGGTGCGCCTCACCGGAGGCAAAGCCATCGGCACTATCCCGGTGCTGTCTTGGCTACCCAAGGCTCGCATGGAAATGTGCAGCT
>Ga0302324_100016991_pt1 | contig 14456 bp, 8 predicted proteins | sample Palsa_T0_1_FD_201949 | JGI IMG/M metagenome (GOLD analysis project Ga0302324, IMG submission 201949) | Peat permafrost microbial communities from Stordalen Mire near Abisko, Sweden - Palsa_T0_1 | ecosystem: Environmental > Terrestrial > Soil > Palsa > Peat permafrost | place: Sweden: Abisko...
GGGCGAGGGGATGGAGATCGAGACGGCCGCCGTCGCCGCAGCCTTCGCCGCCGTCCTCGCCGCGCCGCTCGGCCAACGCGGCGAGGTGGTGTGGATCCTGCGCCGCGACGATCTCTACGCCCCGGGTCTTGCTGGCCTCGGTTTTCCCGCCGAGCGCCTGATTCAGGTCTGCGTGCGGGACGAGGCGGAGGCGCTCGCCGCCATGGAAGATGCGCTTGGCGCCGCCGGCGTCGCCGCCGCTATTGGCGAGGCGGAGAGCCCCGATCTCACGGCCGGACGGCGCCTGCAGCTGGCCAGCGAGCGGCATGGCGCCACCGGCTTTCTTGTCCGCCGGCGCCTCTACGGGGAAGCGACGACGCCGAGGGGTTCGGCGGCGGCCACGCGCTGGCGGGTCACTCCGGCCCCCAGCGAGCCGGTGCCGGGAGAGCCGGGCCTGGGGGCGCCACGCTGGCGGGCCGTCCTGGAGCGCTGCCGGGGCGGCCGCACGGGGGCCTGGATCATGGAGAAGAGCGATGGTGCGCATCCTCTGCGCGTGGTCGCCGGACTGGGCGATCGCGAACTGGATCCGCCGCAATCCGTCCGCCTCGCGGGGTGAAGCCTTCGCCCTGGCGGCGAGCGAACGCGGTGTGCGCCGGCTCGCCGCGGTCGACGCGCAGGCGGCGGGTTTGGGCCTCTTCGCCGGCCAGAAGGCGACCGACGCCGTCGCCCTGACTCCCGAGCTCACGATCGCCGAGGCCGATCCGGCCGCCGACACGCGCGCGCTCGCCGGCCTCGCCGACTGGTGCGCCAGGTTTTCGCCGGCTGTGGCCGCCGACCCGCCGGATGGCCTCTTCCTCGACATCACCGGCGTCGATCACCTGTGGGGCGGGGAGGCGGCGATGATGGCCGACTTCGTCGCTCGCCTGGCCAGGAACGGCCTTCCTGTGCGCGCCGCCATCGCCCCCTCGCCGGGCGCGGCCTGGGCCCTGGCCCATTTCGGACCCGACCGCGCGATCGCCGACGAGGCCATCGCGGCGCTCGCCACGCTGCCTGTGGAGGCTTTGCGGCTGTCAGGCGCCGACGCCGCCCAACTCCGCCGCCTCGGTCTGCGTACGATCGGAGCGGTGGCCGCCCTGCCGCGCGACCAGGCCGGCCGCCGGTTCGGCCCGGAGGTGATGCGCCGCCTGGACCAGGCGCTCGGCGCCGCGCCGGAGGCGTTCGCCTTCGTTCGCCCGCCCAACCCGTGGTTCGCGCGCCTGGCCTTCGCCGAGCCGATCAGCGCGCCCGAGGACCTGGCCCGAGTCGCCGGCGACATCGTCGCGCGGCTCTGCGCCCGGCTGGAGGCCGAAGGCCGTGGGGCGCGGCGGTTCGATCTCGCCTTCCACCGTCTCGACGGCGTCGCCGAGGCGGTGAGCGTGGGCCTGGCCCTGCCGGGACGCGATGCGGCGGCCATAACCCGGCTCTTCCTCCCGCTCTTGGAGCGCATCGATCCCGGCTTCGGGATCGAGGTGGTCACGCTCGGCGCGCGCGAGACGGCGGCGCACGTGGCGCGACAGCCCGGTCTGCCGCCGCTGTCCGGCGACAGCCACGACCGCGAGACGCTGGCGCCCCTCGTCGACCGGCTGGCCAATCGCCTGGGCGAGGCGGCCGTGTGGCGCGCCGAGGCGTTCCCCAGCCACGCGCCGGAGCGGGCGGTCGCCCGCCGGCCGCCGCTGTCGACCCCGACGGACGGCGGCTGGGATCGCGAGCGGCCCAGGCCCGTGCGCCTGTTCCGCCGGCCCGAACCCGTCGAGGCCGTAGCTCCCGTTCCCGACGATCCGCCGGTGATGTTTCGCTGGCGCGGCCGCGCCCACAAGGTGCGCCACGCCGAGGGACCCGAGCGGCTTGGCGAGGAATGGTGGCGCCGGCCCTGGAGCGAGGCCGATCCGGCCAGCGCCCGCGATTACTACCAGGTGGAGGACGAGGACGGCGCGCGCTTCTGGCTGTTCCGCGACAGCCCCTACGGCGGCGCCGAGCCGCCTTGCTGGTGGCTGCACGGCCTGTTCGGGTGAATCCGCGGACGAAGAGAAAGATTTTATCCACAGATGACACTGAAGGTTTATCCGCAGATTTCGCAGATTTCGCAGATCAATGACGATAGGCGTGATCCCCAGACCTACGCCATCATCGGCGCGGCCATGGCTGTCCACTCGGCGCTGGGCGCGGGCTTCCTCGAAGCGGTCTATCGCGAAGCCCTGACGATAGAGTTCGAAGCGAGGGCGGTTCCGTTCCGACGCGAAGCGCCCCTGAAAATCGCTTACCGAGAGAAGATACTATCCGCATCGTATCGAGCCGATTTCGTCTGCTTCGAAAGCGTGGTCGTGGAAACGAAGGCGCTGGCGCGCCTTGCTGCGGCCGAAGAAGCCCAGATCATCAATTATCTGAAAGCGTCTCGGCTCGAACGCGGCCTCTTGCTGAACTTCGGGGCAGCAAGCCTCGAATATCGCCGCTTCAGTTTCTCCAAAATCAATCTGCGTTCATCTGCGTAATCTGCGGATAAACAAATGACCTACGCCGAGTTGCAGGCCGTCAGTAATTTCAGCTTCCTGCGCGGAGCTTCGCACCCGGGCGAGCTGGTGACGACGGCCAAGGCGCTCGGCCTCGCGGCCATCGGCGTCGCCGACCACAATACCCTGGCGGGGGTCGTGCGCGCCTGGGCCAAGGGTCGGGAAATCGGCCAGAAGGTGTTGACCGGCGCGCGCCTCGACTTCGCGGATTCCACCCCGAGCGTCGTCTGCTATCCGACCGATCGGGAAGCCTGGGGGCGTCTCACCCGCCTGCTGACCCTCGGCCAGCGCCGAGCGCCCAAGGGCGAGTGCTGGCTGACGCGCGATGACCTTCTGGCCCATGGCGAGGGCCAGCTCATCCTCGTTGTTCCCCCAGCGCGGCTCGAAGAAGCGTTCGAGTCCGCGTTGGCCGGTCTTGGCGAAGCCTTCGCCGGACGCGCATGGCTACTGGCCTCGCGGCCCTACAGCGGACGCGATCTCAAACGCTTGTGGCGGCTGGACGACCTGGGTGAGCGCTGCGGCGCGCCAATGATCGCCGCCGGCGATGTGCTCTACCACGGCCCCGAGCGGCGCGCCTTGCAGGACGTGGTCACCTGCGTGCGTGAGAAGTGCGCTGTCGCCGACGCAGGCCTGAGGCTCGAGGCCAACGCCGAACGGCATCTGAAGCCTCCCGCCGAAATGGCGCGTCTCTTCGCCAAATGGCCCGCGGCCGTGGCGCGCACCCTCGAGGTGACCGATCGCATCGACTTCGACCTCGGCCAGCTCCGCTACGAATATCCCGACGAGCCTGTGCCGCCGGGCAAGACGGCCATGGCCCACCTCACGGACCTCGCCTGGAAGGGCGCCGCCTGGCGCTATCCGGCCGCCATTCCGGACAAGGTGACCAAGCTTTTGAACCAGGAGCTCGCGCTGATCGAGGAGCTCGACTACCCGAATTATTTCCTCACCGTGCACGACATCGTCGCCTGGGCGCGTGGGAAGGGCATTCTCTGCCAGGGACGCGGCTCGGCGGCCAACTCGGTGGTCTGTTTCTGTCTCGGCGTGACGGCGGTGGATCCCACCGAGCCCGACCACGACATGCTCTTCGCGCGCTTCATCTCGAGGGAGCGCGACGAGCCGCCCGATATCGACGTCGATTTCGAGCACGAGCGGCGCGAGGAGGTGATCCAGTATGTCTACGGACGCTACAGTCGCGAGCGGGCGGCGATCTGCGCCACGGTGATCCACTATCGCCCGCGCAGCGCCATCCGTGATGTGGGCAAGGCGCTGGGCCTCACCGAGGATGTCACCGCGGCGCTGGCCAACACCGTCTGGGGCAGCTTCGGCGACGGCCTGCCCGACGACCACATTCGCCAGGCCGGTCTGGACCCCGAAAGCCCCGAGATCCGCCGCGCCGTAACGCTGGCCGAGAGCCTGCTCGGCTTTCCCCGCCATCTCTCCCAGCACGTCGGCGGGTTCGTTCTCACCAAGCGCCGGCTGGACGAGACCGTCCCGATCGGCAACGCCGCGATGAAGGAGCGCACCTTCATCGAGTGGGACAAGGACGACATCGACGCGCTGGGCCTGATGAAGGTCGACGTCCTGGCGCTCGGCATGCTCTCGGCCATCCGCAAGGCCATGGACATGATCGGGGTCGCCGAGCTGGCCGACATCCCGCGCGAGGTTCCGGCCGTCTACGAGATGCTGTCCAGGGCCGACTCGGTGGGCGTCTTCCAGGTCGAGAGCCGCGCCCAGATGTCGATGCTGCCGCGGTTGAAGCCCAAGCGCTTCTACGACCTCGTCATCGAGGTGGCGATCGTGCGGCCGGGTCCCATCCAGGGCGACATGGTCCACCCCTACCTCCGCCGCCGCGACGGGCTGGAGACAGTCGATTTTCCGGCCCCGTCGCCGGACCACGGTCCGGCCGACGAGCTTCGCTCGGTGCTTGGCAAGACCATGGGTGTGCCGCTGTTCCAGGAGCAGGCCATGCGGCTGGCGATCGAGGCGGCGAAGTTCACGCCCGAGGAGGCCAACGGCCTGCGCCGCTCCATGGCCACCTTCCGCAGCGACGGAAACCTCGGCTCCTACCGCACCAAGTTCGTCGGCGGCATGACCGCCCGCGGCTACGATCCCGACTTCGCCGCCCGCTGCTTTCGTCAGATCGAAGGGTTCGGCTCCTACGGCTTCCCCGAAAGCCACGCCATCAGCTTCGCCAAGCTGGTCTGGGTGTCGGCGTGGATCAAATACGCACGCCCCGACGCCTTCTGCGCGGCCCTGCTCAACAGCCAGCCCATGGGCTTCTACCAGCCGGCCCAGCTGGTCCGCGACGCGCGCGAACACGGCGTCGAGGTGCGTCCCGTCGATATCCTGTCGAGCCACTGGGATTGCACTCTGGAGCCGGCTGGGGAGGGACAGCTCTGCGCCGTGCGCCTCGGCCTACGCCAGGTCTCAGGCTTGCGCGAGGAAGAGGCCACGCACCTCGTCGCCGCGCGCGAAGCTGGCGCTGCAACCCTGCGCGACCTCGCCGCCCGCGCCGGGTTATCGCGCCGGAGCCTGGAACTGCTGGCCGAGGCCGACGCCCTGCGCACGCTGGGTCTCGATCGTCGTCAGGGCCTGTGGGCGGTCAAGGGCCTCGCCCCGGAGGCCAAGGCCGAGAGCCTCGCGCCGCTGCTGGCCCTGATGGGGCCGCCGGCCGAGCCGCCGCCGGCCCTGCCGGTCATGTCCTTGCCGGCTCACGTGGCCGAGGACTACCGCACCGCCGGCCTGTCGCTGAAAGCCCACCCCTGCGCCTTCTTCCGCACCCTGCTGACCGACCTCGGCGCGGTGACGGCGGCTCGGTTGAAGACTCTGCGCGACGGAGCCCGCGTCTCGATCGGCGGCCTGGTGCTGACCCGGCAGCGGCCGGGAACAGCCAAGGGGGTGGTTTTCGCCACCCTGGAGGACGAGACCGGGGCGGCCAACGCGGTGGTCTGGCCGGATGTGTTCCTGGCCAACCGCCGCACGGTCATGAGTTCACGTTTCCTGGTCGTGCACGGGCGTCTGCAGCGGGTCGGCGACGTCATCCACGTCGTCGCCGAGCGATTCACCGACCTGACGGCGCGCCTCGCCGACCTGCGTGAGGCCGAGGGCGTCCCCGTAGGGCGGCTGCAGCGCAGCCGCGACTTCCACTGACCTCAGTGGGTGTCCAACTGAGTCGAGTTCACCCAACCGCGGTTGCCGTTGGCGTCGTCGATCTCCATCCACACACCGTTGCGCTGGCCGGTCGGATAGATCTGGGCCCCGGGCTGCAGGTTGAAGACCACCCTCGAAGTCGCCGACGGTCCCGAATAGACATTCATCGGCTGCGTGGCGCGCTGGCTGGCGATCGGAGCGTTGGCCGCCTGGCCGCCGGGCTGTTGCTGCTGCATGTAGTGCACGAGGTCGACAAAGGCGTTGAAATAGGCGGCCATCACCACCTTGCCGATGTCGGTGTTGGTGTAGCTGCTGCCTTCCAGGCCCCCGAAGCCGGTCATGCCGCCCAGAAAGCCGCCGCCGCCGAAGCCCCAGTCGGACTTCTTGGCCACGCCCTCGGCGATATAGAGCTGCTCGGTGGTGCGCGCATCCTCGAGCGTGATCAGAGTATGGGCTTCCGACCGCTTGACATTGAGACCGCCCGCAAGCGCTCCGAACCCGCCGGGCACGAAGCCGCCAAGCAGGCCGCCGACATTGGTGCCGCCGGCGTTGCGATTGGAATCCGCAATGTCGGGGATAATGAAATAGTCCGCCGCAGCCACCTGGCCATGGCCGACGTTGGAACCGCGCTGGAGTTCGCCTGACGAGTTGAGACCGGTCTCCTGCGTGTGCATGGCGAGACCCGCATTGCGGTCGACGATCCTCAGGCACCCGGAGCGCAGGGCGTAGAGCTTCAGCACCGCTTCGGGATTGGACAGCCCGAGGCCAGTCCACCAGTCGTGCTGCGGCTCCTGAATCGCCGCGCGGCCGAGCGGCTGGGCGCAGTGCGGCAGTTCGGGCGTCATCGAATTCTTGGGTGGATTCTTGTCCATCCCGTACTGCGCCAAAGCCGGCGCGGCGGGCGCCGCCAGCGCCAAAGCCGCCAACGCCATCGTCAATCTGCGCATCAATGTGCCTCCCCTAGGTCGGGGAAGCTTAACTCTCGTCTCCGCCGCGTCAACAGCGGCCGATCAGCGCAGATCTTGGAATCGCTTGCCTTCTCCGGCCAGTTTCTCGAGCAAAGCCGAGGGTTTGAACACATCGCCCATGGTTCCCTCGAATTCCCTCATCTTGCCGAGAACCTCGGAAAGTCCGACCTGATCGCCCCAGAACATCGGCCCGCCGCGGTAGACCGGCCAGCCGTAGCCGTATTCCCACACCACATCGATGTCGGAGCCGCGGATCGCCTTGCCCTCCTCGAGGATCTTCGCCCCCTCATTGACCATCGGATAGAGGCAGCGCTCCAGGATCTCCTGGTCGGAAATCGTGCGCGGATTGACGCCGGCCTTGGTCATGAAGTCGCGGATGATCTGCTCAGTCACCGGCGAGGGCTTGGGGTTCCGGTTCTCGTCATAATCGTAGTAGCCGGCGCCCGTCTTCTGGCCGCGTCGGTCCATCTCGCAGAGCACGTCGCGGATCGTCTCGCCCTTGGAGTTTTCCTTCACCCAGCCGATGTCGAGGCCGGCGAGATCGCTCATCGCGAAGGGTCCCATGGGAAAGCCGAAGTCATAGAGCACGCGATCGACGTCCCAGGGCATGGCCCCTTCCATGACCAGCTTCTGGGCCTCGCGCTGGCGTTGGAACAGCATGCGATTGCCGACGAACCCGGGCGTGACGCCCACCAGCACGGCGATCTTGCCGATCTTTCTGGCCAGCTTCATCGAAGTGGCGATGACGCTCTTGGAGGTCTTGTCGGCCCGCACCACCTCGAGCAGCTTCATGACGTTGGCCGGCGAGAAGAAGTGCAGGCCGATCACCGCCTCCGGCCGTTTGGTCACCGAGGCGATCTCGTCGATATTGAGCGCCGAGGTATTGGTGGCCAGGATCGCGCCCGGCTTGCAGATCGCGTCCAGCTTGCTGAACACGTCCTTCTTGATGTCCATGCGCTCGAACACCGCCTCGATGACGAGGTCGGCGTCCTTGAAGTCGCCCATGTCGAGCGAGCCCTTGATCAGGGCCATCCGCTTTTCCACCTCGTCGGTCGTGAGGCCGCCGCGCGCGGCCGTGCGCTCATAGTTCTTGCGGATCACGGAGAGGCCGCGGTCGAGCGCTTCTGGTTTGACCTCGACGATCGTCACCGGGACGCCGGCGTTGGCGAAGTTCATGGCGATGCCGCCACCCATGGTGCCGGCGCCGAGGATCCCCACCGAATTCACGGGGATGACCGGGGTGTCGTCCGGAACGTCCGGGATCTTGGCCGCCGCGCGTTCCGCGAAGAAGGCGTAGCGCTGCGCCGCGCTCTGCGGGCCGGTCATCAGCTCCATGAACAGTTTGCGCTCGGTCTTGAGGCCGTCGGCGAAAGGCTCGTTCACCGCCGCCTCGACGCAGCGGATGTTGTACTCGGGGGCGAGGAAGCCGCGGAACTTGCGGGCGTTGGCCTTGCGGAAGTTAGCGAAGATCTCCGGATGGCCGCGCGCGGCGGCGACCTTTTCGTCACGGTCGCGAACCTTCTTCAGCGGCCAGCCTTCGGCCACCACCTTGCGGGCGAAGGCCAAAGCCCCGTCGCGCAGTTTGCCTTCCTCGACCAATTCGTCGACGAGGCCCATCTCCAGGCAAGCCTTGGCCGGCACGTGGGTCCCGCCGGTCATCATCTCGAGCGCCTTTTCCACCCCGACGATGCGAGGAAGCCGTTGCGTGCCGCCGGCGCCCGGCAGGAGCCCGAGGTTGACCTCCGGCAGACCGCAGCGCGCCGAGGGGACGGCGACGCGGTAGTGACAGCAGAGGGCGGTCTCCAGCCCCCCGCCGAGCGCCGTGCCGTGGATGGCGGCGATGATCGGCTTGGAGGCGTTCTCCATGCCGTCCATGACTTCAAACAGGTTGGCGCCTTTCTGCGCGCCGCCGAATTCGGTGATGTCGGCGCCGGCGATGAAGGTCCGCCCCTCGCAGATCAGCACGATCGCCTTGGCGCCTGGGTCAGAGAGTCCGGCTTTGACGCCCTCGGCGATGCCGTCGCGCACCGGCGCCGAGAGCGCGTTCACAGGCGGCGAGTTGAGCGTGATGACGCCGACCTCGCCGTCGAGCGTGTAGTCGGTCACGGCGTTCAGTGCGGTCATGGGCTTCCTCTCGGGCGGGGCGCGCGCTGGTCGCGCGGCGTCTTTCTTCAAACGGGCGTATTAAGCCGCGCCGGCCGGAGGGGCGTCAACGGCGCCGCAAGGTCAGTCCTTGAGCGCCTCATAGGCGGGCAGGGTGAGGAACTCCTCGAACTGCTCCGAGAGGCTCATTTCGGAAAAGATGCGGATGGCTTCCGGGAACAGCCCGTCATCGAAGCCGACGATCACCTTGCGAAGGTCCGCCATCTCTTCGGAGAGCAAAGCCTTGAAGAGGTCGCGCGTCACGATCCGGCCGTCGTCCAGCTTCGCGGCCTGCACGATCCACTGCCAGATCTGGGCGCGGCTGATCTCGGCGGTGGCCGCATCCTCCATCAGATTGTAGAGCGGCACGGCTCCGCGGCCGCGCAGCCAGGCTTCGATGTACTGCACGCCGACGCGAATGTTCTCGCGCAGGCCTCGCTCGGTGCGCTGGCCTTCGTGAACCCTGAGCATGTCCTCACGGGTGACCTCGACGTCTTCGCGCAGCTTTCCAAGCTGATTGGCCTCAGGCATCAGGCGATCGAACACCTCCATCGCCACCGGCACCAGGTCGGGGTGAGCCACCCAGGTGCCGTCGTGACCGTCGCCGGCCTCCCGCTCCTTGTCGGCGCGCACCCGCGCGAAGGCGGCCTCGTTGGCCTGCGGATCGCCCTTGACCGGAATCTGAGCCGCCATGCCGCCCATGGCGAAGGCGCCGCGCCGGTGACAGGTCTGGATCAGCTTGAGCGAATAGGCGCGCAGGAACGCTGCTCCCATGCCCATCAGCGCCCGGTCGGGAGTCAACGCCCAGGTCTGGCGACCCATTCGTTTGATGTAGGAAAAGATGTAGTCCCAGCGGCCACAGTTGAGCCCGGCCATGTGCGCCCGCAGCTCGTAGAGGATCTCGTCCATCTCGAAGGCGGCGGGCAGCGTCTCGATCAGCACCGTCGCCTTGATCGTCCCCTGCGGCACGCCGAGCGTCTGCTGGGCGTGGACGAAGACGTCATTCCACAGCCGCGCTTCGAGGTGTGACTCCATCTTCGGCAGGTAGAAATACGGACCCGTGCCGCCAGCGATCTGGGCGTGGGCGTTGTGAAAGAAGTAGAGGCCGAAGTCGGCGAGGGAGGCGGACATCACCTCGCCGTCCACCCGGATATGTCGCTCTGGCAGGTGCCAACCGCGCGGCCGAACGATCAGCACGGCCGGCCCCGGTCCGAGCGCATAGGCTTTGCCGTTGGCCGGATCGGTGAAGTCCAGCTTGCCGTTCCAGCGGTCTTTCAGGTTGATCTGGCCGTCGACGATGTTCCGCCAGGTGGGCGAGGTCGCGTCTTCGAAATCGGCCATGAACACCTTGGCGCCCGAGTTGAGCGCGTTGATGATCATCTTGCGGTCCACCGGCCCGGTGATCTCCACGCGGCGGTCCTGCAGGTCGGCCGGGATCGGCGCGACCTTCCAGTCGCCGTCGCGAACGGCCTTGGTTTCGGACAGGAAATCCGGCCGCTCGCCGGAGTCGAAGCGCTCCTGCCGCGCCGCGCGGGCGGCCAGCAACTCGCGTCGACGAGCGTCAAAGCGCCTGTGCAGGTCGCCGAGGAAGGCCAAAGCCTCGGGCGTGAGAATCTCCTGGGCCCGACCTTCGGTCGAACCCAGGATCTCGATCGTCGGCGCGGTCGGGGCGTCCATGGTCGTCAGGCCGCTTCCTTCTTGAACTGGGCGGCTTCGGTGGAGTCAGCCAGGGCAGTCGTGGAAGAGGCGCCGCCCGAGATGGTCATCGCCACCTGGTCGAAATAGCCGGTGCCCACTTCGCGCTGGTGGCGCGTCGCCGAATAGCCGGCCGCCTCGGAGGCGAACTCCTTCTGCTGCAACTCGGAATAGGCGGCCATGCCGTGGTCCTTGTAGCCCAGCGCCAGCTCGAACATGCCGTGGTTGAGGCTGTGGAAGCCGGCCAGGGTGACGAATTGGAACTTGTAGCCCATCGCGCCCAGCTCGCGCTGGAACTTGGCGATGGTCGCCTTGTCGATGTTGGCTTCCCAGTTGAAAGACGGCGAGCAATTGTAGGCCAGCAGCTTGTCCGGATGTTCCTTCTTCACTGCCTCGGCAAAGGCCCGCGCCTCATCCAGGTTGGGATGTGACGTCTCCCACCACAGGGCGTCGGCGAACGGTGCGTAGGCGAGACCGCGGGCGATGCAGTGGTCCAGTCCCGTGCCGTCCTTCAGCCGGTAGAAGCCTTCCGCCGTGCGGCTGTCCTCGACGATGAACGGCCGGTCGCGCTCGTCCACATCCGAGGTGATGAGCTTGGCAGACTCCGCATCGGTGCGGGCGAAAACCAGGGTCGGCACGCCACAAACGTCGGCCGCGAGGCGGGCGGCGGTCAGGTTGCGGACGTGGGCCGCGGTGGGGATCAGCACCTTGCCGCCCATATGGCCGCACTTCTTTTCCGAGGCGAGCTGGTCCTCGAAGTGGACGCCGGCCGCGCCGGCCTCGATGAACGCCTTCATGATCTCGAAGCTATTGAGCGGACCGCCGAAGCCGGCCTCGGCGTCGCCCACGATCGGCAGGAACCAGTCGCGCTTGGCGCCGCCCTCGGCGTGCTCGATCTGGTCGGCGCGCTGCAGCGTGCGGTTGATCCGACGGCAGAGCTCGGGCGCGGCGTTGGCCGGGTAGAGGCTCTGGTCGGGATACATGGCGCCGGCCGTGTTGGCGTCCGCCGCCACCTGCCAGCCGGAGAGATAGATCGCCTTGAGACCGGCGCGCGCCATCTGCATGGCTTGATTGCCGGTGACCGCGCCCAGCGCATTGACGAACGGTTCGCTGTGCAGGCTCTCCCAGAGACGGTTGGCGCCGCGCTCGGCCAGCGTGTGGGCGATGGTCACCGAACCCCGCAACTTCTCAACGTCGGCCGGGGAATAGGGCCGCTCGACGCCTTCGAAACGCCCCGCCGGCGCGCCCGGAACCAGGGATTCGAATCCACGCATGGGTGAGTCTCCAGATATGATCTTCTCAGCGGCCTTCGCGCCGCAGGGCGCCTTCCTAATGCGCAATGGCTGGCCTTCGCCATGGCTCCGCCCTCACCAAAAGGCAACTCTGTCACAACACGACATTGTCATGATTGTGAATTCATGACAGATTGAGCAAATGCCGCCGGCAGCCGAACGCAAGCTTTTCCTCGGCGCGCGCCTCAGGCGTCTGCGTCGAGAGATCGGCCTGACCCAGGCTCGCATGGCTCAGGATCTCGACATCTCGCCCAGCTATCTCAACCACCTCGAGCGCAATCAGCGACCGCTGACCGCCCAGATCCTGCTGCGGCTGGCCGAGACCTATGACATCGACCTGCGAAGCTTTTCGACCGCCGATGCGGCGCCGACACGCGATCTCGAGGAGATTCTGGCCGATCCCGTGTTCCGCGATCTGGCTATTCCGCGGCACGAGATCGCGGAGGTGGCGGAGAACGCGCCGGGCGTCTCGGACGCCATTGTCCGTCTCTACCGCACCCTGTCCGAGCGCCAGCGATACGGCGGCGAAGCCCCAGAGCGCCTCGAACTCGGGCTGCAGCCGTCAGATTGGGTGCGCGACCATATCGAGGACCAGCACAACTTTTTTCCCGAGCTCGACGATGCCGGCGAGGCTGTGGCCGGGGCCTTGGACGCCGAGCCTCAGGACGCCTGGGCGGCCATCCTGCGGCGGCTCGCCGAGCGGCATGGCGTGCGCGTGCGCGTCGCGCCGATCGAAGTGTTGCCTGACCAGCTGAGGCTGTTCGACCACCATCGACGCCGGCTGATGATCTCCGAGCGGATGAGTTCCTCGGGTCGCGCCTTTGCGGCGGCCTATCAGCTGGGGCTGCTGGAACATGGGCCGGACATCGCCGCGCTGGTTCAGCGCGCCGCGCCCCCCAACGCGCCCGCAGCCAACCTGCTGCGCGTTTCGCTGGCCAACTACCTCGCAGCCGCGATCCTCATGCCCTACGAGCCGTTTCGGCGCAGCTGCGAGGCCTTCCACTACGACCTCGACCTCCTGGCCATGCGCTTCGGCGCCAGCTTCGAACAGGCCGCGCACCGCCTGACCACGCTCTCGCGGCCCACGGCCCGGGGCGTGCCGTTCTTCATGCTGCGGCTCGATGCGGCCGGAAACATCTCCAAGCGCTTTGGCGGCGGCGGATTCCCGTTCTCGCGCTTCGGCGGGGGCTGTCCCCGGTGGCGCATCCATGCGGTGTTCCGCTCGCCGGGCCGGGTGCTCACCCAGATTGTCCAGACCCCAGGTGGGGACCGCTACTTCACTTTCGCCCGCACTGTGGCCCGGGTCGCTGCGCCGCTTGGCGAGGAGGACTCGGAGCTCGCCGTCGGCCTCGGCTGCGAGCTGAAATACGCCCCGCGACTGGCCTATGCTCAGGGCTATGACCTCGCGACACCGTCGGTCACCGAGATCGGCGCCGCTTGCCGGGTGTGCGAACGACCGTCCTGTCCGCAGCGCGCCGCCGAGCCGGCCGGACGGACGCTGGCGATCGACGACTTCTCCAAGTCTATTTCGTCCTATCCCTTCGACTCCCCGTGATTCGTCCGGGCGCCGCCGGTCTCGCGCGCAGTCTCTCGCCCGCGAACTCGTGCGTCCATGCGCGCGCGCGTTTGCCATTGCCGTAGGCTTGCGACGCAACTGCAACACCCGCTGAGTTCTTTTCAGGAAAAAGGATTGCGGTGGTTGACGCATTGTTCAACTTCGCACTAGCGAACGGGCAGTCTTGTCAGTTGGGCGTTGCGTGCCCGGTCAGAACGAGCCTGCCGCGCGGTGGGCCGGGGAGGAAAGATGCGGACTCAAATCCTGTTGGCGACGTGCGCGGCGAGCGTGTTCACTCTGGCGGCTACCGGGGCCCTCGCCCAGGCCGCCACACAGCCACAAGCGGAGAGCCCGACCACGCTCGGCGAGATCGTGGTCACCGCCGAGCGGCGCGAGGCCAGCATCCAGCGGGTGCCCGAATCGGTCACGGCCTTTACCTCCAAGGACCGGAACATCAAGGGCATCGCCTCGGTCCAGGACATGACCAACTACACGCCCGGCTTCACCTACTCGAGCCAGCTGGACCGGCCGGTCATGCGGGGTCTGGCGCGCAACAACAACATCTACGCCTCCGACTCCTCGGTGGCGGTCTACCTGGACGACTTCTACACCAACTCGACCTTTTTGATCGGGCGTGACGACATGCTCATCGACCAGGTCGAAGTGCTGCTTGGCCCGCAAGGCACGCTATATGGCCGCAACGCCATTGGCGGCCTGATCAACACCATCTCCAAGCGCCCGACCGACGATTGGGAAGGCGAGATGCGCGCCAGCGTCGGCAACTACGGCGCCACCAAGGTGGAAGGCACGGTCTCGGGCCCGTTGGCGCCAAACCTCGACTTCCGGCTGAGCGCCTACGACGAAAACCAGAACAACGGCTGGCTGCAGAACGTCGCTCCGGGCATGCATTCCGAAGGCGGCGTCAAGCACGATCCCTATGTCGAGTTCCAGCTGGAGTACAAGACCGACAAGAACGACATCTGGCTGGACGCTTACACGCTCGGATTCAATCATGACCGCGGCGGTCCTGGTGCCTTGCAGGGAACGCCCACCGTGGGTTCGTACGACACCGCGCTGACGTCTTCCGGCCAGTTGTTCTTCAACCCGAACTTCCCGTACGGCGGCGGCG
>Ga0302324_100017002_pt1 | contig 14448 bp, 5 predicted proteins | sample Palsa_T0_1_FD_201949 | JGI IMG/M metagenome (GOLD analysis project Ga0302324, IMG submission 201949) | Peat permafrost microbial communities from Stordalen Mire near Abisko, Sweden - Palsa_T0_1 | ecosystem: Environmental > Terrestrial > Soil > Palsa > Peat permafrost | place: Sweden: Abisko...
ATCGGACACCGACACCAGCACATGGGTGATCTTGCCGTCGACGCGCACGCGGTGGAATTCGAAGTCCAGGTAGCGGGTGTCGAGCTTGCCCCCGCCCAGGGTGATGTGCACTTCGACCTCGCCCAGGGGGTTGATGGACTTCACCAGCTTCTCGTTGGTGCGCTCGGCCCAAAGCACTTTGACGAATTTGAGCGCGGTGGCGAGGGTCTTTTCCGAGACAATGCCCTTCAGCAGGTCCTCGAATTTGAGGCCCGCCAGATCCTTTCGCTGGAACAGCGTCGCGAGCGCGCTCGAGTGCGCCGTCCCGATCACGAGATGCTCATCGAGCAGGAACAGCCCGTCGTTTACCGTGCGTAGAATGTCCGCCGTCTGCTGGCGCGCTTCCTTGAGCTTGGCTTCCTGCTTGCTGCGTGCGTTGAGCAGCAGCACGATCAGCAATACGAGACCCGCGGCGATCAGGAGGCCCACGAGCATGACGATCTGCAGCTGTCTGGCGGCACGTGCGCTGCCGGCCTGCAGCTCAGCACCGACGGTGGTCAGCTCGGATTCGAGATCGGGGAGCGAATGGCGGCTGACACGGATGGCTGTGGTCAGGTCGTGCTCGAGCTGGCGCCCGGTCGCGTTGAGCACCGTGCCCTCCGACTCGCTGTCGGCGTACGGCACGCCATTGAACGCGAGCACGGGCTGCACCGCGCCGAGCTCCTTCTCCCAGGCGTCGCGCAATGGAGCCGCGCGGCTGCCTGCGATCGAGTCGCCCATCGAGCCGGGCATTCCGAGTCCGAGCCAACCCCCGGCCCTCGGTGCCGTCATGATCCGCACGGCGTCGCCGAATCGCTTGCTCGAATCCGTCAACTGTTCGACCGATTCCTGCAGATAGCCCCGATTGGTAAGTCGATCGCGCATGGTCTCGAGCGAAGCGCGGATGACGGTTGGATAGCGTTCTTGATCGGCGACCCACTTGAGCGCCGCGGAGGAATTCACAAGGTCACCCGCGAGCTTTAGGCCGGGAAGAAGCACGATCGCCACGAAGCTCAGGCCCAGGAGAACCACCAGAACCATGAGGCGGTCCGGAGAGAGCTTCGACAGGAACGAAAAGCGGGAATTCATCTGCACTCCATCACGTCGACGGTCGGAAAATCACGAGCATCTTCGTGCTCACGGCAATCGGTTTGCCGCGGTCGTCGACGCTGGGCTTGTAGCGCAATCGCGAGATGGCCTTGGTCGCCGCCGTCTCGAATATGCCGGAGGGGTTGGCATCGAGAACCTTGATGTCGGTCACCGCCCCCTTCGGGGTAACCACATAGCCGAGCTCGACCGTTCCTTGAATCTTCTTTTGCAACGCGCCGCCAGGATACTCGACATCGAGTGCCCGCAGGCGCGTCAGGGAAGTCTCCGCAACTTCCGGCAACGCGCCGCTCGCGGCCGTCTTCGCCGATCGCAGCCGCTGTGCGAGGGCGTCCGCCTCGGGCGAGTTGCCGAGGCTGCCCGCGAGCTGCAACAAGCCCTCGGCCTGGGTGAGGTCCGCAGAATCCACGGCATTGCCGGCCTGCGCGATGATCTGGGATTGCACGGCCCTGGTCAGCTCCCCGAGTGCGGGATTTTGCGGATCGGTGCTGCGCAGCTCTGCGAGGTAATAAAGCGCGCTGTCATTCTCGGGACCGGTTACGTTGCCGAGCGCAAGCCGTGATTTGACGAGATCGACCATGCGGGACTGCTCTGACTGCTTTTGCACTTGCTGTGCGCGTACGGCGCCGATGTCGCGCTGCAGGCCCGCTATCGTCGCGGGCGGTGTCCCGAGGCCCCGTAGCGCCGCAGTTATGCGATCCGCATCGGCTACGCGCCGCTCGTCGACGGCTTTGTGGGCATCCTGAATGAGCCGCCGCACGAGCTCGCGGCCCCGTGTTTGCAAATCGCCCGCGATCGCTCCGGCCTTGCGCGCCTGGGCGAAGTAGGCGACGGCACTGTCATTCGCCGGATCGATGAGTTGATCCTGTTCCAGACGCGCATCGATCAAGGCCAACAGGCGCGAAACATCGGAGTCCGCAAAGTGGCGTCGCAGATCATCGCGCAGCTGGGCGAGCTTCGATTCGCTGATCGATTTCGCGCGGGCGGCCTGATCGATCAGCTGTGTCGCGCGGTCGAAGTTCTGCGCATTGACGGCGGCCACGATTTCCGCCGGCCCCAGCTCATCGCGCATCTTGGCAATGCGCTCATCAAGTGCGGGCAGCCGTGGATCGCTGGAATCGATGCTGCGCACGGTCTCGAGCGCCTGCAGCGCCGCGTCGAACTGCTTCTCATCGAGCGCGGTTTGCACGCGGTCCACCAGGATTTCGGAGAGCCGCTTCATGCCCTGCTGCGCTTCGCCGTTGCCGGGAGCGAGCAGTAGCGCGCTGCGATAAAGCGACAGAGCGCTGCCTTCCGACGGCTCGATGAAGTGCCGATCTCGCATTGCCACCTGGGCGGCGCTGATCAGCGCATCGACTTTCTCCTCGATGGCAGCCGCGGGCGTCAAGTCCGCCGCAGGCTCTGTCGCCGCAGAGGCCGCCCGGCCCGCGGGTACGGCGGGCGCGGCGGCCTTCGCCGCGCGCCCCGCGTCGACTGAAGGCGGTAGCGCCGGCACCGCGTCCGGACGCCGCAGGACCACATAGGCCGCGGCGGCGACGAGCACGACGGCGAGCGCGCCCACGATCGCTATCACGGGGAAGCCTGAGCCCTTGCGCTCGGACGCCGATTGCTCCTCCGGTTGCCCGGTTTCTGCAGCCTCGTTGTCGAAAACGGTGATCTGCGGCGCACCGTCGCGCGCGACCTTGCGCTCACGGTCTCGCGACCCGCGCCCCTCGCGAGGAGTCACTTCCCCGAGCAGCGCGAGGCGCGCGCTCGCCTCATCGTAAGCGCCTGCGAGCGCAGTCTCGATGCGCTGCGCATCGAGGGGCACCGCTACATGCGCGACGATTTGTCCGCGATCGACTTCCGGCGCCCAGCCTGCGGCGCTCTCCGCGACGTCGAGTGCGATCAGCGCGAAACGCGGCGAGTGCGCCGCCAGACGCGCGAGAACATCGGACTGATCCGCCGCGCCGCGGGCATCCCAGAGCACGACCGCCGCCTCGCCCGGACTGGTTGCGTTGACGAGCTCCTCGATGGAATCGATCTGCCGATGGTTGAGCCGCTGCGTGAGATGGGCTCCGACCTGCGGCCAGAGCTCATCATCGAGGGTCACCAGATAGGCATCGAATTTACGCCGCTTGGCCGGCGGGGTGGATTCTTCCCCCGCGAGGGTCGAGGTTGGATTCTGTTTGGCGGTTGCGTTGGTCATGGCGATCCTCACTCCGCCGGCGTCGCTTCGACGGAGTTCAAGGCATCGAGCAATTGGGCGGCGGAGGCGATGCGCTCGTCCGGGTTCTTGGCGAGCAGCCGGTTGATGAGCGGTTGGTAGCGGGATTGCGCCGTCGGCAGAGCCGGGATCGGACGCTCACGGTGCCCCTGGAAGATCTCCGCGAGATTGTTGCCGAGAAAGGGCAGGCGTCCGGCCAGCATCTCGTACAGGATGATGCCGAGGCTGTAGAGGTCGCCGCGTTGATCGGGATCGCGTCCGTCGATTTGCTCCGGACAGACGTAATAGGGAGTTCCGGTCATGAGGTCGGAGCGCGACAGCTCGAGACCGACCAGCTGTGCGCGCGCCGAGCCGAAGTCGATGAGCACGACCCGGTTGTCCGTGGTCAGCATGAGATTCGAAGGCTTCAGGTCGCGATGCACGATCCCGGCGGCGTGCACGACCTGCAGGGCGGATGCGATCTGCCGCGCGTAATTGAGCGCATCACGCTCGCTCACGGGATTCTTCAGCCGCTCGCGCATGCTGCCGCAGGGAAAGTACTCGAGCGCGAGATACAGATACTTCGGTGTGATACCGAAATCGATGATGTCGGCGACCGAGCGGTGATTCAGACTCGAGAGGATCTCGCATTCGCGCGCGAATCTCTGCCGGTCCTCTTCGGATACGCTCGCGAGCCCCTCGATGGGCTGCACCTTGAGTGCCACCATCTGCGCCAGATCGCTGTTGCGGGCGAGATAGACGCTGGCCGAGGAGGAATGCGCGATTTTCTTCAAGAGCCGATAGCCGGCGACGCTCGGGTAAGCCGACGCGTCGTCGATCGCCGCATGCGTCTTGACCTGAGTCGGCGCCGGCTCATCCGGCTGCTCCAGCAGGGGCCGGATTGCGGCCGCGAGCTCGTTGACGTCGACCGCATGGATGGGCCAGTAGTCCGCTGCGCCGGCTTTCATGGCGCGCGCCGCACAGCGCTCGTCGCCCTGACGCGCAAAAACGAAAATGGGTAGGAGCGGTGCGCGGGCGCGCAACCGCGTCACGACACCGAGCGGATCGCCCTCGGAGCTGCGTTGCATGAATTCGACCACGACCATGACCGCGACATAGGAGCGCAGCTGCTCCGCGGACAAATTCTCCAGGCCCGCGCATGACAGCGCATCGGCATCGAGCGAGGCGGCGGCCCGCCGGACCAAGCCGGCCAGTCGCAAACGCAGCTCGAGGTCATCGTGCACCACCAAGCACAGCCGCGGGGAATTCGGTGCAGCCGCCTGCTTTCGTGCTGCGTGAGGCAAGACAACTCCCTATTGACTGCAACATGTTGTAGCGTCAGGGATTAGGGACAAAACTGAGAGGTTCTGAATCACATTTCTCGCTTTGCAGTGCGGCAGAACCCGGCCGCCCTTTGGTCATAACGCGGATCTGTGAGCCAATTCGCAACCGCCGCGCCCCGCCGCGTCCCACCCGCCGCGACGCAGCAGCGCCCGCCCCGGGGGTCAGTGGGCCGAGGCGCCGAGATAGCGGTCGAACCAGGCAAGGTAACGCTGCAAGCGGTCCTTGATGAAGCTCGGACGAGTCAGCAAGTGATGTTGGCCGGGATATACGATGAGTTGCGTGGGCACGCCCAGCGTGCGCAATGCGGCGTACATTTGCTCGCTGCCCGCAACCGGCACGTTGAAATCCTTGTCTCCGCCGAGAAACAAAGTCGGCGTCTTGATTCGATCCGCGTGAAAGAAAGGATAGGATACTTTGAGCCAGAGCGGCGTCGCGGCCCACGGCGGCTGCAATTCCGCGTTGTACTGCACGATGTATTCGTCCGTACCATACATCGCGAGCTGATTGGCGCTGCCCGCACCGCTGATGGCGGCCTTGAATCGCGCGTCCGAGGCGATGATGTAATCGGTGAGTATGCCGCCGTAGCTCCAGCCGCCGACGCCGAGCCGATGTGGGTCGGCGATTTTCTCGCGCACGGCATAATCCACCGCTCCGAGAAGATCCGCGACTTCCTTGTGTCCCCAATCCGCCGCGATGGCCTGCGCGAAGGCGGCGCCGCGGCCGCTGCTGCCGCGATAGTTCACCGCCAGAACCACGTAGCCATGTGCCGCGAACCACTGCCGCTCGAGCTCGAGCGGATAGGTATCGGCGGTCATGCCGTGGGAATCCTGCCCGTTCGGCCCGCCGTGAATCCAAAGGATCGTCGGATATGCCTGTCCGGCGCGATAGTCCGCGGGCTTGACCATCATGCCATGAATGACTGATCCCCCATCGCGGCTGGGAAAGGAGATGTCCTCGACCGCGCCGAATTCGAGCTGCGCCATCTCGGTATCGTTGTGGTGCGTGAGCTTGCGCAGTCCCTTGGACTCGACGGCGTACACCTCTGGAACCGAGCTGTCGTTCGAGGCCACTACCGCGACATTATCGCCCGCTCCGCAGATACTGGTCGCGGACCATTTACCCGTCACGAGGCGCTGCGCTTCGCCCGTGTCGAGGCGCACGGACACCGGCAGCTCCACGCCGTCGTCCTCGAGGATCGCAGCGACGCTCTCATCGTTCGGGGCCGAGATGCCGACGAGCGCCCGATCGAGACGCTCGCTGATCAGTCTCGATTTCCCGTCGGCGAGCGTGAACACGCTCAGACGGTCTTGGATGTACGCGTTGAGCCGCGGCTCGAGGCCCGTCGTGTAGATGAGCCGCGTGCCGTCGGGCGTCCAGCGGAGCGCCGGCTTGTTGGGCGCAAAGAACTCCGTGAGCTTGTGGGCATGCGCGCCCGCGCGCGCGTCGATCACGTCGAGTTCGAGCTTGGCGGTTTGATCGACGGTGCGATTGCTGAAAAAGGCGACATGCCGGCCGTCGGGGGAGTATATGGGCGCGGTGGCATCGACCTGCGGGTCGGCGGCGAGCGGAGTCAAGGTTTTCGTCGCGAGATCGAAGAGGTAGAGCTGTTTGCGGCCGGCCGCGGTCAGATAGCCCTCCTGGTCCTCCTTGAAGTGCAGACGATCGATCACGATCGGCCGCGGGCTTTTATCCGACGGCTTGTCCGACGCATCATCCGCCGCCTCGCTGCTCATCGAAATTACCAGCTGGGCGCCGTCCGGCGACCAGGCGTACTCGGCGACATCCCCGGTGATTCCCTCGAGGAGCTGCGCCTCGCCGCCGCGGCGATCGAGCACATACAACTGCGACTTGCTCTCGGCCTTGCGCATCGACACGAACGATAAGTAACGCCCATCGGGGCTGAACTTCGGATCCGTGGCCGACGCCTGCCCCGCGGCCGTGAGTCGCAGCTCCGTGGTGCCCTGAAAGTCGGTCATCCACACGGCGCTCTTGCGCTCGTCCGACTCGGCATCCGCGCCCTCGACCGTGTAGGCGATCCAACGCCCATCCTTGGAGCAGGCCGCGCTCTCGACCGAGAGTAGTCGATCGAAGTCGCTCGCCTCCAAGGCATGTTTCGATGCGCCCGCCGCGCTCACGGCATAAAGGCCCGCGCCGCAGGCAATCGTCAGCAAAGTCATCCGCATGGGGTGCTCTTCCGTTGTTTATCCACGGTAGGATATCGCAGGCGGCCAAACCCTGCGGGGCAACAAGAATGTACGAGCAGTTATTGATCCCGGTCGGCGACAGCTTGATTCTATCTTTCCTGGTAGCGGCGCTGCCGATCGCGGTTGTGCTGGTATCGCTCGGCATCCTGCGCCGCCCCGCGTGGCAGGCCTCTCTCGCCGGGCTGCTCGTCGGGCTCGTCATCGCGATCACCACATGGAAACTACCCGCCCGATTGGCCCTCGACAGCGTCGCCGCCGGCACGGTGTTCGCGCTGTGGCCGGTGATGTGGATCGTGTTCAGCGCGCTGCTCCTCTACAACATCGCGGTGATTTCCGGACGTTTCGATGCTTTCCGTGCATGGCTCCTCGCCAATTTGCCGAACGATCGGCGTGTGGTGCTGGTGGTGATCGGCTTTTGCTTCGGCTGCCTGCTCGAGGGCGTGTCCGGCTTCGGCACGCCGGTCGCCATTACCAGCGCCTTGCTCATCATGATCGGCATGCCGGCGCTCGAAGCCCTCACCTTCACGCTGATCTTCAATACCGCGCCCGTCGCGTTCGGCGCGCTGGGAACGCCCATCACCGTGCTGGGTCAAGTGACCGATCTTCCCGCGGCCAAGCTCGGCGCGATGGTCGGACGTCAGCTGCCGTTCATCGCGCTGTTCCTGCCTTTTTATGTCATGGGAATCTACGGGGGGATCAAATCGATTCGTGCGCTCTGGCCGATGCTCTTGGTCGCCGGAGGCAGCTTCGCGGCAGCCCAGTTCGTGTCCGCGAACTATCTCGATTATTCGCTGACCGACGTGCTTGCGGCGCTAACCTCGCTGATCGTGACGCTCGCGTTCCTGAAGCTGTGGTCGCCCACCGCCGATGCCGCTTACGCCGTCGATCGCAACATCCCGTCGACTGCTCCCGCACCGGGCGCCGCGACGCCCGGCTCCGGCGAAGCCGTACCGGCCTGGCAGGGATGGTTGCCGTGGGTCATCGTGTCCGTGGTCGTGATCGTCTGGACTCACCTGAGAATCGCGACCATCGGCCAGCGCACTTTCCCCTGGCCCGGCCTGCACAATCAGGTGTTCATCACGCTTTACAAAAAAGCCTACGCGGCCAACTGGGTGTTTCAGCCGCTCGGTACGGGCACGGCGATTTTTACGGCGGCGATCATCACCGCCGCGTGCGTCGGGGTCGGACCCGCACGATTTCTGGGTGCCGTCGCGAGCACGTGGCGCCAGAGCCGTTTCGCCATTCTCACGGTGGCGCTCATCGTCGGTCTCGCCTACCTCATGAACTATTCCGGAATGAACTACACTTTGGGACTCGGCGTCGCATCGGCCGGACTGTTCTTTCCCATGCTGTCGGCATTTCTCGGGTGGATCGCCGTGTTTCTGTCCGGCAGCGACACCTCCGGCAATGCTCTGTTCGGCAATCTGCAAGTGGTCGCGGCCAAGCAGCTCGGGCTGAATCCCGTGCTCATCGCCGCCACGAACTCCTCCGGCGGCGTGATGGGTAAAATGATCTCGCCGCAGAATATCGCGACCGGCGCCTCGGTCACGCATCTGCAAGGCCAGGAAGGCCGCGTGCTGGCACGCACGTTCATCCACAGCATCGTCTTGACGATCCTGCTGGGTGTGATCGTGGTTTTGCAGCAATACGTATTCGCCTGGATGATTCCGTGAATGCGCGGGCGTCGCCGGCCGGCGGCACACAGCCGCCCCCGCCCGACGTCTGTCGCCGGCTCGAGCATCGCCTGCGCGGCGAGACGCGCGGCGAGGTGCTGTTCGATCCCGCCGCGCGCGGGCGCTACGCGACCGATGCCTCGATCTATCAAATCTCGCCCGTGGGTGTCTTCGTGCCGCTCGACGAGCGCGATGTGTCGACGGCCATCGACATCGCGCGCGAGCTGCGCGTGCCCGTGCTCGCGCGCGGCGGAGGGACGAGCCAGTGCGGACAGACGGTCGGGGCGGCGCTCGTCATCGACAGCAGCAAACACCTGCGGCGCATCGTCGAGATAGACCCTGCCGGCGCCGTCGCCGTGGTCGAGCCGGGCCTCGTTCTCGACGAGCTCAATGCCGCGCTGAGCCCGCACGGGTTGTGGTTTCCGGTCGATGTCTCGACCGGCTCTCAAGCCACGCTCGGCGGAATGGCGGGCAACAACTCGTGCGGCTCGCGCTCAATCGCCTACGGCAACATGGTACACAACGTGCTCGGTCTCGACGTGTGGTTGTCCGATGGGGCGCGAGTGAACTTGGGTCCGGTGCGCTCGCTCGAAGGCCGCGCCGCGGGGATCGGCGCATTCGTGCGCGATCTCGCCGCGCGCCACCGCGTGAGCATCGCCGATCGCTGGCCCAAGGTGCTGCGGCGGGTAGGCGGCTACAACCTGGACATCTTCGACAATCAGAGCGAGCGGCCTTACACCGCCGACGGCGAGGTCAACCTCGCGCACTTGTTCGTGGGCTCCGAAGGAACGCTCGGGCTCACCCGCGCCCTGCGGCTCAAGCTTGCGCCCAAGCCGGCGCATCGGGTGCTCGGCGTCGTCAACTTCTCGAGCTTTCGAGCTGCCATGTTGGCGCCGCAACACCTCGTGAGTCTCGAGCCGAGCGCCATCGAACTGATTGACCGCATCATGATGGACCTGGGCCTCGGCAATCCGAGCTACCGTCCGCTGCTCGAGCGCGCCCTCATCGGACGTCCCGCGGCGATTCTGCTGGTGGAGTTCTTGGGTGAAGAGCTTGCGCCGCTGCTGGCGAAACTGCGACGCCTCGCCGACCTCATGTGCGATCTCGGCGCGCCGGGGAGCGTGGTCGAGTTGATCGATGCCCCATCGCAAAGCGGTGTGTGGGAGGTGCGCAAGGCCGGCCTCAACATCATGATGAGCCTGAAGGGCGACGGCAAGCCGGTGAGCTTCATCGAGGATTGCGCGGTGCCGCTTGGAGCTCTCGCCGACTACACGGACGCGCTCACGGAAATATTCGCCAAGCATGGCACGCACGGCACATGGTACGCGCACGCCTCCGTGGGAACGCTGCACGTGCGGCCGATTCTCGACATGCGTAAAGACGGCTCCGCGGGCGGAGCGAGCACCATGCGCGCCATCGCCGAAGAGGCCGCCGCGCTCGTGAGGCGGTACCGCGGCGCCTATAGCGGCGAGCACGGCGATGGGCTGTGCCGCGGCGAGTGGATCGAGTGGCAATTCGGCGCGGAGCTCTACCAGGCGTTTCGCGCCATCAAGCATGAGCTCGACCCGATCGGCCTGTTCAATCCGGGCAAGATCATCGATCCGCCGAAAATGGACGATGCGGCCCTGTTCCGATTCGCCCCGCCTTCCGCGCCGCATCCCTACCGCACACAGGCGCTGACCCCCGTGCTCGACTGGTCGGCTTGGAACGTGCAGAACGATCCGGTGACCGGGAAAATCTCGCCGCGCGGCAGCGGCGGCGACAACACCGGCGGTTTCGCGAAGGCCGTCGAGATGTGCAACAACAACGGCCAGTGCCGGCAGTTCGACGCGGGCACGATGTGCCCGAGCTTTCGGGCCACCCGCGACGAGCAGCATGTGACGCGCGGCCGGGCCAATACGCTGCGGCTGGCGCTCTCCGGCCGGCTCGGGGCCGATGCGTTGACCGCTCCCGCGGTGCGCGCGGCGCTCGATCTGTGCGTCGGCTGCAAAGGATGCAAGCGTGAATGTCCGACCGGCGTCGACATGGCGAGGATGAAGATCGAGTTCCTCGCCCACTACAAGGCGCGCCACGGCCATACCCTGCGCGATCGGCTGTTTGCGCACCTGCCCGATTACGGCCCGACGTTGAGTCGCGTACCCGGATTGGCCAATTTGCGCAACCGGCTACCCGGCGGCCGGCGCCTGTGCGCAAGGCTCTTAGGCCTATCCGCCGCGCGCACGCTACCGCGGTTTCGAGCGGATACCTTCCGGCGCGCCCATCGCGAGCTCCGCTGGGCGAGTCGCGACCAAGTGCTCGAGGCGGGTACCGCGGGCGGCAAGGCGGTGGTGCTGTTGGTGGATACCTTCAACGGAACGTTCGAGCCGGAGAACGTGGTCGCGGCGGCGCGCGTGCTGCAGGCGGCCGGTTATCTCGTGCATCCCCTCCAGAAGCGCCGCCGTGCGTATTGCTGCGGACGAACCTACTTGAGCGCCGGCATGATCGAGCGCGCTCGTGCCAGCGCGCTGGAGCTGCTGGGCGCTCTCGAGGAGTTCGCGCGGCGGCGCGTGCCCATCGTCGGATTGGAGCCCTCGTGCCTGCTGACGTTGCGCGACGAATGGTTGGTTTTGCATCTCGGCGAGTCTGCCGAGCTGATCGCCTCGAACGCATGGCTCCTCGAGGAGTTCCTCGCGCGCGAGGCGCGTGCGGGACGGATGAGCCTCGCCCTGCGGCCGGCGAGTGCGCCCATCTTGCTGCACGGTCACTGCCACCAGAAAGCGTTCGGCGCGGTGACCCCGATCCTCGAGGTCTTGCGCCTCATTCCCGGATCACGGCCGCAGCTCATCGACTCTTCCTGTTGCGGCATGGCGGGCAGCTTCGGCTACGAGGCCGAGCATCATGAGATCTCGATGAAGATGGCCGAGCTCAAGCTATTCCCGGCGCTGCGCGCCGCTCCCGAGGCCATCGTGGTCGCCGACGGCACGAGTTGCAGACATCAGATTCGCGACGGCCTGGACCGCGAAGCGTTGCACACGGCGCGCCTGCTCGAGCGGCTGCTGTAGAACTCAGCGCGGGAGCGTGTCGTGCCCGCTTGCGGCGGGTGCACGCTCCGGTCGCTTTTGCTAATGTCGCGGACCGGTTCCGAGTGGAGCCATCACGCCGCAGGTTGAACATGCGCCTTCGAGAATACTGGGTAAAAATGGCGGCAGCCGCACTCCTCTATCACCCATGCCTCACCGTGCATGCGGCGGACGACTCGGCCACCCGACTTTTGCGCCAGCCCGCGGTGTCGAAAGATCATCTCGCGTTCGTCTATGCCGGGGACATCTGGGTGAGCGACCGCGACGGCAGCCACGCAGTGCAGGTCACCTCGCATCCGGCCTCCGAATACGCACCGCATTTTTCGCCGGACGGTAAATGGATCGCGTTTTCCGCCAACTACGATAACAATACCGATGTCTATGTAGTGCCCGTCGAAGGCGGTCAGCCGCGCAGGCTGACCTGGCACCCCGCGGCGGACGTCGTGACGGGATGGAGCATAGACGGCAAGCGCGTGCTGTTCGCATCCAACCGCGAAATCGCCAACAGCCGCTCGAGTCAGCTCTACGAAGTGCCGCTCGAGGGCGGCTACGAGCAAAAGGTCATGAAGGCGGTCGCGGTCGAGGGCAGCTGGTCTCCCGACGGCAAGCGCTTGGCCTATCGTCCGTACATAATGGCCTATTCCGGGTCGAGCGGGTGGCGGCAGCATCGCGGCGGCTCGACGCCGCCGCTTTGGATCATCGATCCCCGTTCCGGGACACTCGAGAAGATTCCGCACGAGGATGCCTCCGACAGCAATCCGCTCTGGGTCGGAGAAGACGTCGTGTTCATCTCCGATCGCAACGAAGGTTCGGCGAATCTGTTCCTCTACGAGGCGCGGAGCCATGCCGTGCGGCAACTCACGCACGAATCGCCGTGGGACGTGCGCAACGCCGCTGCATACGGCAACACCGTGGTGTACGAGGTCGGCGGCGAGCTCAAGTCCTTGGACCTCGGCAGCGGCCGGACGACGCTCATTCCCGTGCACCTCGCCGTGCAATCGTTGCAGGCCAGGCCGCAATGGAAAGACGCAAGCAAAATGATCAGCACAGCGTGGCTCTCGCCCACCGGCAAGCGGGTGCTGATCACCGCGCGCGGCGATGTGTTCAGCGTGCCGGTGAAAGACGGCTCCGTGCGCAATCTCACGGCGACATCGGGCGTGCGCGAGGCCGACGCGCTCTGGAGCAAGGACGGGCAGCGCGTCGCCTACCTGAGCGACGAGGAAGGTGTGCAAGCGCTGCTGATCCGGGACGCCGAGGGTCTTAAGAAGCCGGTGGTGCATGCTCTTGGGCGGCCCGATTTCTTCGACTTGCTCGGCTGGTCGCCCGATGGCGCGCGCATCGTTCTGCAGGACAACCACCTGCATTTATACGCGATCGAGCTGGCCAACGATGCCTTGCGCCTCATCGACACCAGCAAGCGCCGTGGCACGTTCGAGGTGTCGTTCTCCCCCGATGGGCAATGGCTCGCCTATACCGTGGTGGGTGAGAATTACTTTACCCGGGTAAAGCTCCATCACTTCGCCGACGGCCACAGCACCGATCTCGCCGAAAGCTTCGTCGAGACCGACGATCCGGTATTCGGCGAGGATGGATTGCTGTACTTCACGGCGTCGATCGATGCCGGTCCGACCCGCGTAACGCTCGACATGACGACCCAGGAGCGCCCGTTGCGTAAGGCGATCTTCGCGGCGGTGCTCGCCGCGGACGGTCGATCGCCGCTCGCCCCTAAGACCGCGGACGAGGACTCCAAGGCGGAAAAAAGCTCCGACGCCGGCAAGGCGTCTGCTTCCGACAAGACCCAGGCAGACGACAAGGCGGCCAAGGTCAAACCCTTGAAACCCACGCGTGTCGACTTCGCCGGAATCGCCGAACGCTTCGTGCCGATTCCGATAGCCGAGCGTAACTACGAGGACCTCATCGTCGCCTCGGACGGCTCGCTCTTCTATCTTTCGCGCCGTCAGCCCGGATCGGTCACCGAGCCGCCGGGCCCCGGCCGCGATGCAGACGCTGATCTTTATCGCTACAACTTCGAGGACCGGTCGGAAAAGCAGCTCAAGTCGAATCTGGTCGAGATATCCGCAAGCGCCGACCGCAAGAAACTGCTGCTGAGTCTTGCCGAAGGACACTACGAAGTCGCCGATGCGGTAGAGAAGCTCGATCCCAAGGCGGTGGATCTCTCGGGTGTGCGGATGAACGTCGACCCGCGAGCGGAATGGCAACAGATCTTCGACGAAACTTGGCGCATGGAGCAGCAATATTTCTATGATCCGAACATGCACGGCCTCGACTGGAAAGCCGTGCGCGCGCGTTATGAGCCCCTGCTCAAGTTCGTCCAGCGGCGCGAGGACCTCAACGACCTGCTGGTGGAAATGATCGGTGAGATGCAAGTCGGCCACAATCGCATCAGCGGGGGCGATCTCGAGAACGAGCGCCCTGCCGCGATCGGACTGCTCGGTGCGGACTTCAAGGTCGAGGGCAATCTTTATCGAATCCAGCACATCTACCGCGGCGATCGATGGAATCCCTATCTGGCCGGCCCGCTCACCGCCGTCGGAGTCAAGGCGCAGGAAGGCGACGCGATTCTGGCGATCAACGGTCATCCCCTCGATGGCTCGATGAATATCTTTGCGCTTCTCGAGGGCACCGCGGAGAAACAGGTGACGCTCACGCTGAGCCGCGATGGGACGGCGCAGACTGCGCACACCGCCGTGGTCGTTCCGGTCACGAGCGAAGTGGCGTTGCGCCAGTGGGAATGGGTCGAGCACAACCGCGACTATGTCGATCGCAAGTCGGGCGGCAAGATCGCGTACGTGTACCTTCCCGACACCGCGGACGGCGGCTTCACCTTTTTCAACCGC
>Ga0302324_100017003_pt1 | contig 14448 bp, 8 predicted proteins | sample Palsa_T0_1_FD_201949 | JGI IMG/M metagenome (GOLD analysis project Ga0302324, IMG submission 201949) | Peat permafrost microbial communities from Stordalen Mire near Abisko, Sweden - Palsa_T0_1 | ecosystem: Environmental > Terrestrial > Soil > Palsa > Peat permafrost | place: Sweden: Abisko...
AAAGAGTAACCGCGCCGTTGAATGTGTTTCCACCGACGCTGGCATCGGTAGACGACCCATTCTTGATAAAGGAATTGGTAGTTCCATTAAATGTGGAACCGTCGAGAAATAGTGTGGGAGCTGTGACGGTTACGTTGCCGTTCCAGGTTGTTACGGCCGCTGATCGGAAGATGGCGGATGCGGTTAACGTTAGTGTTTGGGGCGTTGCACCCAGTTGGGTAAACCGCTGTATCCGGAGTTCTCCCGCACTAAATCCGGTGGCTCCGACGGAAATTGTTTGACCCAAAGCCAGCGTAGCAGTTCCCGTTCCGCTTTCACAGAAAAATACACCGGTTGCATTCAGGCTGTTGACGACGATATTTCCATTAAATAGGTTCGTTCCTGTATAGGCGGCCCTGACGTACGATGATCCCGTATTGGTCATGGTAACATTGCCGTTATAAGTACTGCCGGTAGTTAACTCAAGCAGTAAATCAGCCGACCCACTGTTTAAGAGTGTCGTTGATCCATTAAAAGTATTGTTTCCGTTGGTGCGAAGTTGGCCGGAATTGCTGTTGACAATGCTGGCCGTGGATGCAAATGTATTGTTTCCCAGCCCCTGATTATTTCCGGCCCCGTCTTTCTCGAGGTAGGCTGTCCCGTTATACGTACTTCCGTCCAGAAAAAGTTGCGGGGCAATGAAGTTGACATTGCCGTTGAAGACGGAACTTGGGCCCAGGCGCAAATCGGCAGTGCCGGTAAGGGTAATGTTTTGGCTGGTATTTCCCACTTGAGTAAAATTTTGCAGGCGCAGTTCTCCGATTGAAAAACCAGAAGCACCGATGGAGATGGTTTGGCCGCTGGCTAGGGTGGAACTTCCATTATTGTTTCCAAAATAGATTCCGGCTCCAAGCGTACAATTAACTGTGATGTTCCCATTGTAAACAGACCCTGGCACAAGATCCGACATGTAAATCACAGAAATGCCCGTATTGTTCAATGTCAAATTATTGTTGAACTGATCGAGGGCTGTGCGGGCGGTTCGTATCCAACCCGACCCGGAATTTGTTAATGTAGTTACGCCGTTGAAGATATTGTTCCCATTGCTGTCGTTGTTGGTGGCACCTGTTTTCTGGATCACCGTCGTCCCATTGTAGGTACAACCATTGAGGAGCACCTGGGGAGCACTGAAATTCACACTGCCATTGAAAACGGAGGTGGGTCCAATCTGAAGGACTGAACTTCCGGTAAGGGTCAGGGATTGTGCGCCCGTTCCCAATTGGGTAAACCGTTGAAGCAATAACGTGCCCATGCTAAAGCCTGTGGCTCCGGTTACGATACTTTCGCCTGAAGCCAGTGTTGCTGTGGCGGTGGCACTTTCGCAAAAGTATATGCCGACTCCTGAGGTGCTGTTAACCGTGATATTCCCGTTAAACACCGTGGTCCCCAGAAAGGAACTCCTGATATAGGAAGTCCCGGTGTTTGTGAACGTGACATTACCATTGTACGTGCTTCCTGAAACGAGTTCGAGCAAGAGGTCTGCAGCGCCGCTATCCGTGATTGTCGTAGTCCCATTGAATGTATTATTGCCATTGGTTCGCAGAAAACCGCTACCACTATTCACGATGGTGGTGGTGGAAGCGAATGTATTCGCCCCGAGTCCTTGACTTCCTACGGAGCCGTTATTCTCCAGATAGGCTGTTCCATTGTATGCACAGCCATCCAAAAAGAGCTGAGGGGAAACAAAATTTACGTTTCCGTTGAAAGTTGATGAGGGGCCAACATGCAAGATTCCGCTGCCAGTTAATGTCAACGCCTGCGATGTGGATCCGACCTGAGTGAAACGCTGCAAATAAAGTGCGCCAAAACTGAATCCCATTCCACCGATCGATATGGTCTTGGTATTGGCCAGCGTTGCCGTTCCGGCGGCATTCTCACAAAAATAGACACCCGTGCCACTGGTACTATTCACAATTATGTTCCCATTGAAAGCCGTTGCTCCTGTGTAGGCCGCTCTGACGTACGAAGTTCCTGTATTGGTTAGTGTGACATCACCATTATACGTACTTCCGGAAACATTTTCCATTAAAAGATCTCCGGAACCACTATCACTCAGGGTGGTGCTTCCGTTGAATACATTGCTTCCATTGGTCCTGAGGAAATTGCCTCCGCTGTTGACAATTGTGGTCGTCGTGGCAAAAGTGTTGTTACCCAGTCCGCCATTTCCTGTGGCACCATTCTTTTCAAGGTAGACCGTTCCATTATAGGTGCACCCATCCAGATATAATTGGGGCGAGACAAAAGAAACATTGCTATTGAAGGTTGAGGAGGGACCAATTCGCAGGGAGGCTGTTCCACTCAATGTTAAACCTTGCGGTGTTGTCGTACCCAACTGTGTAAACCTGGCCAGCCGAAGTTCCCCAGACAGAAAATTTGAAGCGCCTATGGTGATTGTTTGGTTGGCTGCCAACGTTGAAGTTCCAGAAGCTGTATTGGAAAAATATATCCCATTGCCGGATGTAGCATTCACAATAATGTTCCCGTTGAAGAGATTACCCGGAGTATTATAAGCGAGATAAATAATATTAGATCCTGAGTTGGTAACCGTGAGGGCCCCGTTGAATGTATCGGCGGCTGTGTTGCCAGTCAATAAGTAACCACTTCCCGAATCCGTCAAGGATGTTGCGCCATTAAACGTATTTCCACCGGCTCCGGCATTGTCGGTAGCTCCGTTTTTCAGAATGGATGCGGTTCCGGTATAGCTGGCACCGTCAAGGTAAACCTGGGGTGAAACAAAGTTCACGTTTCCGCCAAAGGTTGTGCCGACTCCAGCCCGGAGTATGGCAACTCCGGTTAATGTTACGTTAACCGCCGTAGTTCCATTTTGTGTGAACCCTTTGATTCGCAGTTCACCCACCGCAAAGCCCGAGCCTCCAACCAAGATCGTATTGCCGGCAGCTTGTGTTGAACTTCCGGTAGGATTATTGGAGAAATAGATTCCTCCACCAGCAGTCGAGTTGACAATGATGTTGCCATTGAAATTTGTTCCCGGCACATTGTGTGCTATGTAAATGACATTAGACCCCGAGTTGGAAAGTGTCAGGTCCCCGTTAAATGTGTCCGGCAACGTGTTGGCGGTAAGGAGCCATCCACTCCCGGAGTCCACCAATGATGCGGTGCTGCTAAAGGTATTGCCGCCGTTGCCTGTGTTATTTCCGGCTCCGTTTTTTTCGATATAAGCGGTTCCACTAAAAGTGCCACCATTCAAAAGGACTTGAGGGGAGACGAAATTTACATTGCCACCAAATGTAGTCGTCGGCCCAAGGAGCAAGGTAGCCGTTCCCGTCAACGCTAAGTTCACAGCCGTTGATCCGTTTTGGGTAAACCGGCTGATCTGCAGTGTTCCGGTGGAGAAGCCGGAACTCCCGACGAATAAGGTCTTCCCGGCCGCTTGCATAGAACTTCCGGTTGCGTTGTTGGAAAAGGTAATGCCGTTTCCGGCAGTTGTATTGAGCGTGATATTTCCGTTAAAACTTGTGCCGGCAACATTATCGGCCAATCGAATGTTACTGCCGCCCGAATTGGTAACGGTCAAATCAGCATTGAAAGTATCGGGAGAGGTGTTAGCCGTGAGAAGTAAGCCACTGCCTGAATCCACCAACGTGGTAAGTCCTGAAAAAATATTTCCTCCGTTTCCGGAGTTATTAGTCGCTCCATTTTTTTCAATGTAGGCGGTACCGCTAAATGTCGCTCCATCCAGATAGACCTGAGGTGAAACAAAATTGACATTTCCTCCGAATGTCGTGGTGGGCCCTACCCGCAGGCTCGCCGTGCCGGTCAGGTTTAGATTGGTAGCTGTTGATCCGTTTTGAGTAAATCGCCTCAGCCGAAGTTCTCCGACGCTGAAACCGGAACCACCGATGAAAATAGTTTTTCCCGCGGCCTGGGTAGAATTACCGGTTGCGTTGTTAGAAAAATAGACCCCATTTCCGGCGGTTGAATTGACAGTAATGTTTCCATTGAAATTCGTACCCGCCACATTGTGGGCCAGATAAACAATATTGGTTCCCGAATTAGTAACCGTAACATCTCCATTAAAGGTATCGGCGGTGACATTGGCTGTCAGAAGCAGCCCGCTGCCGGAATCCACCAGGGTAGTAGTTCCATTGAATGAGTTCCCTCCGTTTCCATAATTATCAGTTGCTCCGTTTTTCTCGATATACGTTGTTCCGTTATAGGTTGTCCCGTTGAGGTATACTTGTGGAGAAACAAATTGGACACTGCCGTTGAACTGCGAGTTCAGGCCCAGAACTAAAGAGGATGTTCCGGTTAAAGTCACCGTTTGGGCCGTGCCTCCTACTTGAGTAAACCCTAAAAAGGATAATGAACCGCTTGTGAATGTTCCTGCTCCACCGTCGCTTATGGAAAATCCATTGCTCAGAGTCACCGTACCTCCTGCATTACCAAACAAGATTCCGGCTCCACTCGTCGATGAAACGGTAATGTTTCCGTTAACCGTCACACTTCCGGCGTTGGCAATGATGATTCCTTCAGCGGCATTCGTATTGGTGCAGTTGAGAATAAGATTTCCATTGATCGTCGCCGTACATCCTGCGTTCCGCGCGATAATCGTATTGAGGCCGGCAGACGCCCCTCCAAAATTAATGGTCAGGTTTCCATTGAAAACATTTCCGGCCGAGCTAACACCGACCTGAATCCGGCTGGTACTCGTATTATTGAGTGTTACATTGCCGTTGAAGATATCTGGATTTGTATTAGCAAAATTGAACTCTCCGGTACCGTTGTTAATAATCGTCGTTGGACCAAATGTATTTCCGCCGGTTAGGTTATCTACACTGGAACCTGTTTTGGTAAAAGAATTGGTTCCGGAAAAAGTGCTAGATGTAATGTTGTAACCGGGCGACGTGGTTGTCAAATTGCTATTAAATACCGAACTGGCTCCAAGGGTCAGAAGGGCGGTCAAATTACCGGCTAGCATGATCGTCTGGGTTGAAATTGCCGTGAAATGACTCAAGGTTAGGTTCCCACAACCTGCCCCGCCAAAACTGGCTACCGTAATGGTCTTTCCGGAGGCCAACGTTGATGGGCCGTTGTTGGCGCCAAAAAGTACGCTTCCGGTGGAATTGTAATTGATCGTAACATTGTCGTTGAGTTGGTGTGCTGTAGCACCTCCGGCAGTCAACGAAATGGCACCTGTATTATTAATGTTGATGGTCAGTGGTTTGTTGAAAATGTCTTTATTCAAATTTCCCAGCAACCATTGAGATGTGCTTGAATTCGTCAGCGTCACCGTTCCATTGAATGTGTTATTGCCCGTTCCGGTATCATTTGCATTGTTTGTTTTGGTGACATTGACAACCCCGCCGAATGTTGATCCGCTAAATAAGATATCTCCGGAAGAACCGGTGACATCGGCCCCAAACGTCGTGCCATTGAAGGTTGTTGTTCCTGCCGTGTTCAGCGTAACCGAGGCCGCAGCACCTGAGTTGGCAATTGTCCCGGTCGTGAACGTGTTAGTTCCCGTAGTTATCAGACTGTTTCCACTGAGATCAATGGTTCCTGAGTAGCCGTTAACTGTCATTCCCCCGACAGTCGGAGCAACATCAAGTTGGCATCCACCGATTCCGACTACCCCGTTAAATACAGCTACATTTCCGGCGCCGGGCACTGAGGCCCCACCAGCCCCCCCAGAGGTGGCTGACCAATTGGCAGCATTATTCCAATTTGAAACCGTTGCTGCTACCCAAAACCTGTTTTGGGCAAAGCAGGAGATACTTCCAATAGCTAAAAAGAAGACTATTATTGTTTTTTTCATCAAGTTGATTCCAAAAAGACCCGCAATTTATACAAAACTGTGCTTGTATGTAACTTTCAGGTAGTGTCATGATCTGAAATCAATATTAGGCTCTCCGTAACTTTCCGGACATCCGGGCGTCATAGGATTATTCAGCCGGATGGGTCGAAGGGTTATATGTTTATTTTCATCATTTTTGCGGAAATTGAAACCAAAGTGCAATTCATCAGTTGAATGGGTAGGAACTCCACCTTTCAATAGGCTCAGCAAACAGTTACGGAATGTCAAAAATCATTGAGACCCATGAAATTTCCCGCATGTACAAAATGGGAACCAATATTGTCAATGCACTTCAATCGATTTCGATCTCTATTAATAAAGGCGAATATGTCGCCTTTATGGGACCTTCCGGGTCTGGAAAATCAACGCTCATGAATATTGTGGGCTGCCTGGATACTCCTACATCCGGCACGTATATGCTGAACAATCAGATGGTCAGCGAAATGACGGAAAATGAATTGGCTGAAGTACGGAATAAAGAAATCGGTTTTGTATTTCAAACCTTTAACCTGTTGCCGCGCGCGTCGGCACGGGAGAATGTTGCCCTTCCGTTGATTTATGCTGGTTATGGCAAAAGCGAGCGGGATGAAATGGCGATGTCCGCCCTGGAAAATGTGAGTCTCGCCGACCGGTGGCACCACAAACCTAATGAACTATCCGGAGGACAACGTCAACGGGTGGCTATAGCGCGGGCACTGGTCAACAATCCCTCCATTATTCTTGCCGACGAACCTACCGGAAATCTTGACTCCAAGACTTCCTATGATATCATGAATTTGTTTCAGGAACTCCACGACAAGGGCAATACAATTATTATGGTAACGCATGAGGATGACATTGCCCATTACGCTCACCGGATTATCCGCTTAAAAGATGGACTGATCGAATGGGACCGCAAAAATGATAATGTTCAACGAGGACAGGCGGTTGAAGCACATTGAAAACTGCGGCCGGTTATTGGTGAGTACCAATGAATAACCGCCTTTGGTCTATCATCTAAACCAGTTTGTTGACGTGCTTCGTCAATTTTGACTTCTGGTTGGCAGCTTTTTTCCAGTGAATAATATTCTTTTTGGCGAGCTTATCAATCATCGAGCTAACTTCCTTCAGAAGAGCTTGTGCCTCATCCTTTTTGGTTGTTGCTTTCAATTTTTTGATAACCGTTCGTGTGGTTTTATTCTGATAGCTGTTTCTCAGGCGCTTCGTCTCGTTCGCTCTGATTCTCTTCTCTGCCGATTTATGATTTGCCATACGTTTACAAAATGGAGTGCAAAGCTAGCCCAATCTTCAGATTTTGCAAAAAACACATTCAATTTATCCGATCCACCTATTTGGCCTTGATTTTCCCTTCAAAAAGAAGCCATACTCCCGGGTCAAGCACAACATCCAGTGGTCTTTTTTCTAATGAAATGGTGAAATTTTGACTTTTGCCCTCTAAAACAACGGTTTTTACGTCCATGGTTTCCTGCCCCGAATGTATTCCAATATCCAGGGAGGTCTTGAAAAACGGACCCGGCTGAACCTGTTCCACCGCCAACCTCATTATTTTATTCTTAGGATCGTAGCTCCACACTACCGACAGCCTCGGATGACCTGCTTTCCATAGCCATTGGTCGAAGAACGTCGCAAGGTTCTTTCCCGATGCTTCTTCCATGACATGTTGGAAGTCTGTGGTGAGTGAATTACCGTCCCGGTAATTTCTGTAATAATTCTGAATCCCTTTCCAGAAATCAATGTCTCCGATTTCGTGTCGTAACATATGCAATACCCAGGCTCCTTTTTGATAGGAGTTGGTATTGAGCAATCCGGTAAGTTCGGTCATCGTTGTATCGATAACCGGCGCCGCATTTCTTCTGAAATAGTCTACGACTCGATCGCGGTCAGCACGAAGTTCTTCAACCTGGCGATCGTGGCCGTAGGCGTATTCTATGTAAAGACTTGCAAAATAAGTTGCGAAACCTTCGCTGAGCCATATGTGATACCAATCTTTTTCTGACGCCGAGTTTCCAAACCATTGATGCGCAATTTCATGAGCCATCAACCCTTCGTCCTCATTCCTTCCGGTAACTGAATTTTCAAAATAGAAAATGTTGGAAGCGTTCTCCATGCCTCCGTACCGGGTAGTCGATTGAACGTTGGCCAGTTTCTCGTACGGGTAAGGTCCAATGTGATAGTGGAAAAAGTCCAATACCTTGAGAGCAATAGAATAATCTGAAAAACCATCGGCGAGATTTTGAGGATAGACCCACGTTTCGACCGGAATATGGTCAACGTTCCCGATGTATTGCACCGCAAAGCGGGCGGCGCCAAAAACCATTACTTTGGTCGGAATCTCTGCCGTCTCACTCCAGTGCGTTACCTTTCGATGCTTGGTCCAATTGCTTTCTTCCAGTTTCTGCCCATTTCCAATGACTTGATAATAGTCCGGGGCGATAATCACAAACTCGCAGGTAGCCTTGTCGTAGGGATGATCAATGGTCGGCAGCCAATGACGGGCCCGGTCAGGCCAGTTGTCACCAAAAAAGGTACGGTCTCCAAATTTATTTTTACCTATAATCAGACCATCTTGAGGGATCCCCCCGTACGTGATTACAAAAGAAAACCGGTCTCCCGGGGATGGGATAGCCCTGGGAATAATTTTTAGCCGGTTGTGCTGATGTGTAAATTTCACCGGGTTTCCATCCTCTGTGATCTGAAGGACGTCCATGCCCTTTCCTTTTTCGTTTTTGTTCACCAGATCCAATTCAAATTCTGAAACCCGGGCTCGAAATAAAATTGTAACCGTCGCTTGTCCGGCTACCACATCGGTCGAATCATTTATTTCCAGTTGAAAAAGGTAATGCATGATATCAATGGTTTTATTTTTCGGATAGGGGTCGGTTGCCTTTGTAAGAAAGGGGATAGTCAGGAAAACCAGAACAATCAACTTCGTCATCATCCGTAAATTTGCAGGAAAGATAAGACAGTGAAGCGGTTCTTAAAATTTGTGCTTCTAGGAGGTGTTATGATTCTTGCCTCGGGATGGGGATTTTTCTCACATCAAAAGATCAATCGTCTGGCTGTTTTTATTTTGCCGCCCGAGATGATCGGATTTTACAAAAAGAACATCCGCTATATTTCTGAGTCAGCGGTCAACCCCGATCGGCGACGTTATGCGGTGCCCGATGAAGGTTGCCGGCATTATATCGATTGGGATGATTATGGGGACAGTGCCGAATTAATACTTCCACGCTCCTGGGAGGAGGCGGTGAATAAATTTGGAGAGGACACACTCAAAGCTCATGGCATCTTGCCTTGGCACATCGTCCGAATGTATCATCAGCTTAAGAACGCATTTATGGTCCGTGACCCCGAAAAAATTCTGCGTCTTTCCGCCGAGTTGGGTCATTATGTAGCCGATGCCCATGTGCCTTTGCATACGACTGGTAATTATGACGGTCAAAAAACAAATCAGTTTGGAATTCATGCCTTTTGGGAATCCCGCTTGCCTGAATTGTATTTTAGTGAGTATGACTTTTTGGTCGGAAAGGCCGATTACCTTGGCGATGTTCAGGCCAGAGCCTGGGACGCCGTTGCGCAATCCCATCGGGCAGTAGATTCCGTGCTGGAATTTGAGCGAAAACTTTTTGAAAAGGAAGGTGAAAGAAAATTCAACTTTGAAACCAAAGGAAAGCAAACGATAAAACTGGTCTCCCCGGCGTATTCGAAGGCGTATCATCAGATGTTGTCCGGAATGGTGGAGAGAAGGTTTCGCGCTAGCATAAAAATGACAGGAGATATCTGGTACACCGCCTGGGTGGATGCCGGCCAGCCCGATTTAAAATCATTGATCCACTACACGCCTACAGAAAAGGAATTGAAAATTCGCGCCGAAGAATTGAAACGATGGAGAGAAGGGGGCCTGAAGACAAGAGATCACGAAAGCGAGGACTGACGATGGGCCAATAGGCTACGGACAATTCCTTCCCATTCTTCTTCCAGTGAGATCCCCGGCATTTTGCGATTCGCCAGTGAGTACCAATACAACGCGTTCGCCAGATCCCCTTCCTTTCGGTGGAGATACGCGTGAACCCAGGATCCATCAGGCGTGTTTACGTCCTGCGCCAGGGTGTGCGACGCGGTCCAGTCCCCCTTGGCATCGTGCCATAAAGCTTTGCCTAGTTGAGAGAGTTCCGGTGGAGGCGTGCCAGCGATCAATGAATCCTTAAATTCTTTAAATGTCATCGCGAAAGTTAGTTTTGCGTTTGATGGATAATAAAGTTAGTAAAGTTAGAAAACGGGTTGCCAGAATCCGTGCCTGGAACTGTAAAAGGATCGATTCCGGGTTGTTTGTCAAATGCACCCGCCGCCATATTAAAATAGCAACAAATTTGTAATTCTCTGAAAAAATGCAAAAATTAGGCTCCGTTAAACGCGTAACAACAATCCTATGAGCTTATTCACCAACCCCAATCGCATCCCTGAAAACTATGGCATTAAGATCGCTGGCGGGCTGATTCTGTATTTTCTGCTCATGAAGCTTTTGGGGCTTAGTCACCATGTGGAATTGCGCTTATTCAACTTATTGATCCAGGTGGCCGGCATTTACTATGCATTGAAAAAATTTAAAACGACGCATGGGGCACATATCAATTATTTCAGAGCGTTGATTGTTGGGGTGTCCACAGCGGGCATTGGCTCTGTGATCTTCGCGTTGTTTCTTTTTGCCTACATGAAAATAGATGTTGCCATGATGCAGGGAATAATCGACAATGAACCGATGGGGCGCTATCTCAACGCTTACATGGCGGCGTTCATTGTTGCCCTGGAGGGCGTGTTCTCGGGGATGCTGGTCACCTTTGTTCTGATCAACTATGTGGCTACGGATGAAGTGAGCTCGTAACGGAAGTTACATTAAACGCTCAATAAGCTCATCTGCCCTTCATGAAATTTTTTCACGTTGTTTTCCTGCTAACCTTCGTTGGGCCGCTAACCCTTCAGGCGCAATCTTTTATTATTGATGACGCTGAGTCGTTTGCCGATTTCAGCATGGGTAAAAATAATGACCGTCTCACCTGTTTTTATAAGACCTGGAACAGCGATAAGAAAAGTTCGCATTACCGCTCCATTTCCTTTGATGGAGACTTGACCATTACCGATACGATCAGTTACCGACTCAATGGCATTTGCAGTAATCTGGGGAGCGGGGAAAATGAGAATTACCTATACCATATTTTTCATACGCAGCTTGCAGGCAAAGAGGTGATTACTTTTTTAGTCACCGATAAGTCCGGTAAAGTACTGGCCACCTACGAAAAGACAGCAGAGGATTTTAAGCCGTTTTTTAAGAGAGGAGTAAAAAAACTTTCCGAGCTCCAATTTAATACGACCAAAACCCAGGGTCAAGACGACGAGATCCTGCTGCTTGAGCCAAGATTGTTCACCAAATCGGGAATGCTAAAGGCGCGGGGCTGTTGGTTTGCGCTGGACATGCTGACCGGGACGTTGAAATGGCAGATGAAGATGCCTGTTACTTTTTACAGGGCAAAAACGACCAGGGGAAGATTAATAGCCTTGCAAATTGATCCGCGGTCCGGTTTGCTGTCGGCACACTATTACAGTCTGAATACCGGTGACGAGTTGAAAATCGTACCCTTACAGCCAAGATCAGGAAGTCGTCAGATTTCGGTCTTTGAAGTCGATTCTTCCAAGGTGATTCTGGCAGGCAGTGAATTTGAAAAAAATAATGCCTCCAACAAACATGGTCGTTACTTTCTGACACAGTTTGATCTCTCAGGGAACCGGATATTCGACCGGGTAGACACAGTAGATCGCTTGTCCGGGAACCGGCTCCAATTATTGGGGGGTGCTTTCGGTCCGGATGGCGATTTAGTCATCCTCGGAGAGTCGTATAAATTGGACGCAACGAACGTAGTGGCAGGAACAGCTGCATCGATTGCCCTTTCCGTTTTAGTTCGCTCCCCGAACGTTATCATGCCAAAAGCACGACAAATTGTGCAAGAATTGGTAAGTGCCAGGATTTCTCCCACCGGAGATTTCCTGGAGTTTCACCGGTTTCCCGTGGATCATCGAAATGAATTCAGCAGAATGATTAAAGACGACCGTCAGGTTTATCTTCGCTATAAGGACCAGCTTTGGCTCTACGATTTGAGGAACATCTCCAATCCGCCCCGGCGATTTACAAGAATCAGCCCAACGGATGACCTGGTGATTTTTTCGGGTAACCTGATCGGCATTGGGAAAGACGATAAAAAGAAGGAAATAATCCTTCGGAAAATATCCGGATTATAACACGGTATTAATGAATTATTTTATACCGGTACGTCGCGCTCGTTGTTCTTACCTGCAGGATGTAAAGTCCTCTGGTTAAATCGGATAACGCCACATCCACTTTGGTAAGTCCGTCGGGATTCACCGCCGTTTTAACGACCCGGCCGGACAGATCATAAACCGTGATGTCAATAATTGCATCCCTGCCTTGGCCAATAATGACATAATTCGGAGCTGGGTTAGGGTAAACGTTGGGGTAGATGTCGTTGCTTGTTGAGCCAACCTCAGTAGTAACCTGTTTTTTGAGCAACCCGTAAACAACAAGTTTCTTTGAGAATGTGGCCATGTATACTTTGCCATTGGCGATGGTTGGACAAACGAATTTTGCATACGTGCCGGGGTTGTCACCGGGGTTCATCGACGAGTTCCATAGTTCCTTAGTAACATCCGTGGCCTGAATCGCACGAACTATTCCCGGACAAACGGATTGATTCGCGTTGCAGGAAACCGCATGGGAAGCCCAAAGAATGGCCGTGCTGTCATTTGAGCCGTTCGAGGAAACAGATAGCAAAGCGCCATTCTTCCCCTCGGGGCCTATATCGCTGCTGGTCGTACTATTAGGCAGGTCAAATAAGTTACTCAATCGGCTAAATGGAAAAGCGGTTAATGGGTGATTTTCCGACCAGAAATAAAGAAATTCTTTTACCGAACCCATGTAGTAGGCAAGGCCCGCCCGTGAATAGCTGCTTCTTCCCAAATCGATGGTTTGTTGAACATTATTGGCGGTACTATCATATCCCCCCATGCTGTCACGGTCCATCAAATAGATATACCCGTTTTTCGACCCGGCGACCGCCCACGTGGAGTTGGGGATGAGCAGTGCTGCCGTGACGCCAAAATCAAGATCATTGTCCTCCAGATATTGAAAGTCGGAAGGTGTAAAAAAACTGGCGACTGATAACGTGCTGCCATTGAGTGTGAGTTTGAGCGCACTTTCGCCCCGGTTGACGGGGTCACTTCGAAGAGAATCGGTTCCGACCGATCCATTTCCTGTGACGAGGTAAATGTTGCCAAATTGATCGGCGGAAGGTCCGGCCCCACTCATCCAGATTCCCGCTTCATAGCCATTTGGAGTATCGCAGTAGACTATTTTTTGTTGCAAAGTAGTAGCATCATAGCCGATAAGCCATCCATGGTAAGGTCCCCAGTCGCAATGCGATGACCAGGCGATGTAGACAATCCCATTCAGGAGCATTAATCCCGGTCGCTGGTTGTTCTTCTGGGGATCAAAATTGACTACCGAACCTCCGTCCCCCGTCCCGGATGTCTGTGCTATAATTAAGACAGGGCTGCCCGATTTCTCGGCTCCGGTGCGGATATCTATGGCGTGCAGATACTGATGAAAGACGTTGTTCGAGACGTCTCTGGCCACCAAATAGATCGTTTGAGAAACCGTGTCGATTACAGGGGTACCAACAATACCCATGTTTCCGCTGAAATCATAATAATTTCCTCCGCAGGCTCCCGTCATGTCGGTATTTTTTATGGCGCGCGACCCGGTCGGAGTCAGGTTACGGGACCAATACGGCGTTGAAAGACTGACCGAATCGGCATCAAAGGCATAGAGCGTATTGTTGACGGTGGCCACATAGACTACGTTCCGAGTTGTGTTGTTTATGGAGACCTTGCCAACCACCAGTGGCTGAGCATAGATCTGATCATCTACAATCCGGGTGAACACCAATCCGAAGGTAGTTTTGCTTACGTTCTTGGTGGTAAGAATTTTTTCGTGAGCATTCCATCCATTCCGGCTCAGGTTGTTATGCTGGGTAACAACGCTGACCTGTGCTAAACCCGGAGTAGAAATCAGCAGGATGAAACCAAGGAGTGGTAAGGTCTTCACGCGATAAACGTAAGTCCAATTCGTATGGAAAGCAGCAGGAAAGTAGATCATGAGTATTTTAAATTCTTTATAGGTTATGAATCTCTCCCCGGGAAAAGTGATTAGTTGACGTCTAACTCGACGACCGTGTCAATCTCGTCCCGCTCTGCAGTGGGCACCCGGAGAGTCAATCCAAAATCATTTTCCAGAAATTTCACCGAACTTTTATCCGTAAACAGTTTTGCAGAGACAATTTTTTTTCCGAGGGACGGTATCGTTAACGTCTCGTCCTGCCAATTCAGGATGTGAACATACACCTTATTTCCTATCTGGGTCGTAACACCCCACTCACGGGCGGAGAGCGGTCCGCCCCGTGTTCCGTAGATGGTTTCCCCATAGACCTTTGTCCAGTCACCGATTTGCCGGAGCAAAGCGACATGCT
>Ga0302324_100017005_pt1 | contig 14447 bp, 12 predicted proteins | sample Palsa_T0_1_FD_201949 | JGI IMG/M metagenome (GOLD analysis project Ga0302324, IMG submission 201949) | Peat permafrost microbial communities from Stordalen Mire near Abisko, Sweden - Palsa_T0_1 | ecosystem: Environmental > Terrestrial > Soil > Palsa > Peat permafrost | place: Sweden: Abisko...
GCCCGAGCCACGCGGAGACAGCCGGGAAGCGCGAGGCCGAGGACCACGACGCTCGCGAGGCCGAGGGCAACGCCGAAGGCCCCCGCAAACACCCCGCGCGCGAGAAGCACCGCGGCCGAGGCCGCGCCGAGCAAGCAGAGAGCGCCCCCCGCGAAGACCGCCCAGTCGCGGGCCTTCGCGATCGAAGGGGCGACGAGCAGGAGGGCCGCCCCCAGAAGGAAGGTCCAGGCGAAGTAGACGGTGCCGAGGGTCGAGTGCTCGCGCCCCACGGCGCCGCGGAGAAAGAAACCGAAGTACGCGAGGAGGAGACCGAGGACGGCGGGCCCGAGGGCGGCCACGCGCGCCAGCGGCGGCGGCAGGGAGGCGGCGTCGAGGCGAACGTCCGTCTCGTCGTCGTGGACCGGCGTCATGGCTCCCTGCTTCAGTCCTCGTACACGAGCAAGCCGTGGTCGTGGAGCTGCGCGACGGCGGCGAGGGCGTCGGCCATCGCCGCGCTCTCCATGATCTCGAACAGCGTCCGGGTGCCGTCGATGCGTGCGGCGAGGGCTCGCGCGACGTCCGACAGCTCGAACCATGCCAGGTCCGCCGGCGGCACCTTCATCCGCACTCGTTTGTTGAGGGGTGGCGCTGCGGGCAGCTCCGCCGTCGACGATAGGTTGTCCGGCGGCCCGGGCCTCGCTGCTCGCAGGGCCATCTCGGAGTCCTGCGCGTACTGCTCGGGGTCGAACGGTGGAGGGGCCGTCGGTGCCCGGCCATCTCCGCCTGAAGCCCCGTTCATGCGTCCATTAGGCCGTACGACCCGCGTTGAAAGCAATACTCATCGCAGCGCGGCGACCGCCAGGAGAGACCCGATCCAGAGGACCGCCGCTAGAGCGATCCACGCGCCCTTGTGCCCGGACAGTCTCCACCGCGAGGGCCTCTTGCCGTACGACGTCGGCGCTTCCCGCTCCACGCGCGCTTGCTCGACCGGCGTCCGCTCGCAAAACCAGGCTTCCGGGACCCCGCTCTCCGGGAACGCGCTCGGCTCGACCCCGATGCCCTGCTGCTTCGCGAGCGCCGCGAGCAGGTCCGACTGCGCGACGAGGCCGAGATCCATGAGGACGCGGCCCAGCAGCCTGCCGGTACGACGCTGCTCGCCGAGGGCGCGCTCGAGATCATCGCTCGACAGGAGCCTGTCGGCGACGAGGATCTCGCCCAGTCGTCCGCGGCTTCGCTGGACGCCGGAGGTGGCCATCTCGCGGCTCTCGGCAAAGCCGAAGGGTGCGAGGGCATCCGAGAGCTCCCCCATGGTCTGGAATCGCTGCTCGCGGTTGCGCTCCAGCGCACGGACGACGACGCGCGCCAGCTCGGGAGGGATCTCCTCGCGGACCTTGCAGGGCCACGGGACGGGGTCGACCATGACGCGCGCGATGACCTCGGCGCCCGAGCCCGTGAACGGCGTCCGCCCCGTGAGCAGCTCGAAGAGCACGACGCCGAGAGACCAGACGTCGCTGCGTGCGTCGGCGCTGGACGAGTCGTGGAGCTGCTCGGGGGCAGCGTAGAGCGGCGTGCCCACGTACGAGGACTCGCGCGTGATCCGCTCGGTGCCGTGCTCCACGCGCGAGATGCCGAAGTCGAGGATCTTCATGACGCGCCGGTCGCCGACGCGGCAGACGAAGAGGTTGGACGGCTTGAGATCGCGGTGGACGATCCCGAGCGCGTGCGCCTCCTTCATGGCCTCCGCTACCTGCATCACGACGTCGATCGCCTCGGGGATGGGCAGAGGTCCGACGGAGAAGAGCTCCGCTTCGAGATCGCGCCCCTCGAGGTACTCGAGCACGATGTAGGGGAGCCCACTCGGCAGGCGGTCGACATCGATGACCCGCGCGGAGTGGATGGAGCGAAGCTGGGCCGTGATCCACGCCTCGCGCTCGAACCGCGCGAGCACCTCGCGGGTCCCGCTGACGTCGGGGCGCAGGAGCTTGATGGCGACCCGCTGCCTCAGGCGAACATGCATCGCCTCGTAGACGACGCCCATCCCACCCTCGCCGATGCGCCGGGTGAGCGCGTACTTCCCCTCGGCGATGAATTCCCCGGCCACGGGCAGGGCTGCGAGCGGTCGTGCGGCGTCGAGCTTCATGGGTCGGCCCCCACCCGATAGACGGCGTGAGCGCGCGGCGGTTAAGACATAAGGTCCGTTTGGACCTCGAAGTCATTCATGACTCGACAGGGTCCCCGGAGGTTAGGGGTCGCGGAAGGGTAAATTTCGACCTCAAGGTGCCTCGCGATTGGACCAACACTCATCAAATTAGCTGGTTATCGCCAACGGCACGACTGGTGCATGGGAGACCCATCAACCAGCCCACACGAGGTCTCTGATGACTACGCTGCATGCCGTTCCCCAGCTCGACGCCCTCACGGAGGCCTCCACGGAGTCCACGGAGTCCGAGGCGCCCCGAAGCGGCACGTTCCGGATTGCCGTCACCCGCGCGGACATGGAGCCGTACATGGTGCTCGTGCAGCAGGTGGTCTCGCGAGTCCTTCGCCGGCTGCCGAGCAACGTCGGGCGCGACGATCTCGTGGCCGCGGGCTCGTACGGGCTGATGGACGCCCTTCGCCGCAGCCCCGGGGAGCGCGGCGAGCAGTTCGAGGCCTACGCGCGCATCCGCATCCGCGGCGCGGTCATCGACGAGCTCCGTACGCAGGACTGGCTCGGGCGGTCGGCGCGCGCCCACGCCAACGCGCAGGCGGTCGAGGGGGACCACGCGACCTCGAGCACGATCATCGGCATCGAGGACCTCCCCGAGGCGCAGCGCACGATCGCGTCCGTCGACGCGTCGCCGTTCGATCTGGTCGCGCGGCGCTCCGAGCGCGATGCCCTCGGGAGGGCCGTGTCGGCGTTGCCGGAGCGCGAGGCGCAGATCGTCGATCTTCACTACTTCCAGGGGGTGCAGTTCCACGACATCGCCGAGAAGATGAAGGTGAGCCGAGCCCGCGTGTCGCAGCTCCACTCCCGCGCGCTCAAGATGCTCCGTCCGCTCCTCCTGGCGGACCGCGAGGAGGAGTCGGCAGCCTGAGCCGACGGCCTTGAGCCCGGCGTCACCCGAGCGCATTCTCGTCCCGATGACGACGCCACGCCTCTCGGGCGCGCCGCCACAGCCGGGTCCCGACGAGTCACCGGCGCACGTGCTCGTCGTCGACGACGACGACGCGCTCCGGCGAAGCGTCGCGCGGCTCCTCCTGGCGCATCACTTTCGCGTCGACACCGTGGACAGCGCCGAGAGCGCCCTCGAGTACCTCGCCGCGAACGATCCGGACGTCGTCCTCTGCGACCTGCAGATGCCGGGGATGGACGGGCTCGAGCTCCTGCGCCGCCTGCGCGAGACCCGGCCCGGGATCAGCTTCGTCATGATGACGGGGTTCGCGGACGTGTCCGTGGCCGTCGAGGCCATGCGCAGCGGCGCCGCCAACTTCCTGACGAAGCCGTTCGCGTCCAACGACGCCGTGGCCCTCACCGTGGCGAAGGCGGCGGAGCACAAGCGCCTGGCCAACCGCGCGCGCGAGCTCGAGCAGCGGCTCTCGGCGCAGGAGCGCTTCGGTGAGCTCATCGGGTCGAGCCCGGGGATGCTCGCGATGTACCGCATCATCGAGGGGGTCGCGACGACGACGTCGACGGTGCTCATCCTCGGCGAGAGCGGCACGGGCAAGGAGCTCGTGGCCCGCGCGATCCATCAGCGTTCCCAGCGCGCCAGCAAGCCGTTCGTGCCCGTCAACTGCGCGGCGATCCCGAAGGACCTCGTCGAGAGTGAGCTCTTTGGCCACGTCCGCGGCGCCTTCACGGGCGCGAACGCGCGCCGCGCCGGGGCGTTCGAGTCGGCCGGCGGGGGGACGATTCTCTTCGACGAGGTGGGTGACCTGCCGCTGTCCGCGCAGGTGAAGCTCCTGCGCGTGCTCCAGGAGAGCGAGATCAAGCCCGTCGGCTCCGACGAGACGAAGATCGTCGACGTGCGCGTCGTCGCCGCGACCAACGTGGACCTCGCGGAGAGCGTCGCGGCCGGGACGTTCCGGCGCGACCTCTTCTATCGCCTGAACGTCATCCCGCTCCACCTGCCGCCTCTGCGTGAGCGCGGCGACGACATCATCCTCCTCGCGTACCACTTCGTGGAGAAGCTCGCGCGCCGGATGAGCCGTCCGGTGAAGCGCCTCTCCCCCCAGATCATCGAGGCGCTCCGCGCATACACTTGGCCTGGCAACGTCCGCGAGCTCGAGCACGCCATCGAGCACGCGTTCGTCCTCTCGGCGGGCGAAGAGCTCACGCCGGCCGATCTGCCGTCGACAGCGGCCGCAGCCCTCCCTTCGTTGCCGGCCGCTCCGTCGGATCGACCGCTCCCCGCGGAGCTGCACGATCTCCCGTTCGCCGAGGCGAAGCGGCGGTCGGTCGCTGCCTTCGAGGCCGCGTATCTTCGCGAGCTGCTCGCCCGCTGCGGGGGCAACACCGCGGAAGCGGCACGCCAGTCGGGGCTCGATCGCTCGAACTTCCGGCGGCTCCTCCACAAGGCCCGCGGGGGCAGCTGACGTTGCGGGGCCCTTAACCAGCGCCCGGCGACGCCCGTTCCAGAAGGACAGGAGGGTCGCGATGTCCAAGCCCCAGCGCTCCGTGGTCGTTTTGGGAGACCTCGAGCCACTGCCGCTTTCTTCGGTGCGAGAGGCCGCGCGCGCGGTGGGGGCGACCGTCCTCTCGCACGCGGGAGACGCGGCGTCGACGCTCGACGGCGATCCTGTCGCCATGCTCGTGCCGATGCTCGGCACGGGTGGGTTCGAACGGTGCGAGCAGGTCCGGAGCGACCGACGCTTCGCCGCCGTCCCCCTCATCGTCATCGGCGACGCTCGCAACAGCCTGTCGTTCGGAGAGCTGTTCCAGTCCGGAGGCGACGACATCGTCGCGCCGGGGGATGCCGCTTCGCTCGCGCGTCGTCTCCGGGCGATCTGTACGCCCGCCTCGCCGCGTGCCGGAGACGCGGCGACGCGGACCGGTGACGAGTACGCGGTGGTGGCCGGGCCCGCCTCCAGGTGGCAGACGATGGTCGCCCGCGCCCTCTCGAACGCCGGCGTTCCGACGCACTTCGTGACGACAGCCGCCGAGGCGATCGCGGCGTCCGTCGGAGCCAAGGCCGTGGTCGCCGCCGCGGGGCTCGAGCCGAGCGGCGCGCATGTCGCGCTCGCGGAGGCGAGGGCGGCGGGCTCGGTGACGCCGTGGGTCATCGTCGCGGAGCCGCGACGCGTGCCGGAGACCGTGGCCGCCGTCCAGTCGCTCACCCGGGTGGCCGTCGTCGACTCGTACGCCCCGCCCGAGAACGCGCTCTTCGTCGCGAACGAGCTCGCCACCTCCGCCGCGGCCGACAACCGCTCGGCGCATCGCTTGCTCTACGGCACCTCGGTGGGCTTCCGCGCTGCCGGCCGCGAGGAAGACGACGACGTCGGCTTCACCTACAACGTGAGCGACAACGGCCTCTTCGTGCGGACCCTCGCGCCGCTCGCCGCCGGCGACGATGTCTGGCTCGAGCTGTGGGCTCCGCGGTCCTCCCGCCGCGTCCGCCTCGCCGGGAAGGTCGCGTGGCGCCGCCACTTCGGGCCCGACGAGAGCGCCACGGTCCCGCCCGGGTTCGGTGTGCACGTCACCGAGGGGCTCGCGGGCGATCTCGAGCGGTGGCGCGACGGGTGTGCCCTCCTGCAGCGAGACGAAGCGCGCCTTCGGCCGCAGCTGGCGTCGAAGATGCGCCCGACCTGCACTTCACCCGTGCTCGTGCGCGCCGCCAACGACATGTACGCGACCGTCCGTGAATCAGGAGGCCCCCGATGAACGTCTCGACCGGTCACCCCGCGACCCTGAAGCTGCCGTCCATCGCCGCGGAGGCGCGCGAGCCGCGGGTCCTCATCGTCGACGACGAGACCGCCATCGTGCGCGCCTACAAACGCATCATCGAGGCACGCGGGTACTCGGTCGACACGGCGTGCTGCGCGCAAGAGGCGCTCGACCTCATGCTTCGCGTCGAGGTGGACGTCATCCTCAGTGACCTCACGATGCCGGGGATGAGCGGCATCGATTTCCTCCGTGTTGCACGCGAGCGCAACCCGGACGTCCCCGTCATCCTGATGACGGGATCTCCGACGACGGAGTCGGCCGTGCACGCCATCGAGCGCGGGGCCCTCCGGTACCTGACGAAGCCGGTCGCGAGCGACGCGCTCGAGCAGGCCCTGAAGGATGCCGTCCACTACCGGCAGGCCGCCACGCTGCGGCGGCAGGCACACGCGGTCTTCGGCGACGACAGCAAGCGCCTCCGCGAGCACGCGGACCTCGGCCGGGCCCTCGGGCGCGCGGTCGACGGCCTCCACATGGCCTACCAGCCGATCGTGACCTGGTCGGAGCGACGTGTTCTCGGGTACGAGGCGCTCGTGCGCTCGCCGGAGCCCGCGCTGCCGCATCCGGGGGCGCTCTTCGACGCCGCCGAGCAGCTCGATCGGGTGGAGGTTCTCGGGAGGGCGATTCGCCGGCTCGCTCCCTCGCCGCTCGATCGTGCGGCGCCCGACGAGCTCCTCTTCGTCAACTTGCACACACGCGACCTCATGGACGACGATCTCTTCGACCGGGACGCACCCCTGTCGCGGGTCGCGAGTCGCGTCGTGCTCGAGATCACGGAGCGCGCGTCCCTCCACCACGTCGACGACATTCACGTGCGGATCGCGCGCCTGCGCGAGATGGGGTTCCGCATCGCGGTGGACGACATCGGGGCGGGATACGCCGGCCTCACGAGCTTCGCCCTCCTCGAGCCGGACGTCGTCAAGATCGACATGGCGCTCGTTCGCGACGTCGACAAGCGGACCACCGAGGCGAAGCTCATCGCGACCCTCGTGGCGCTCTGCCGGGACCTCGACATCGTGCTCGTCGCCGAGGGCGTGGAGACCGTCGCCGAGCGTGACACGCTCATCGGGATCGGATGCGACCACTTCCAGGGCTACCTGTTCGGGCGCCCGACCGCCCCGTTCGGTCCGGTCGCCTGGGGCTGAGCCGTGCTTAACCCACCGGCGAGCCCCGCCGTTGTCCTGGTGGAGGTGGTCGACATGGAAGGCAGCGATCGTCGCCGGCACCCCAGGCTCTCCATCGACGTGGAGGTGGACTTCACGTCCGGGCACAACTCTACTCGGCGCTCATCCGCGACATCTCGTCCGGGGGGCTGTTCATCGAGACGGACGCGATCATCACCGTCGGCACGCAGCTCGTCGTCGACCTGCGATTTCTCAAGAAGCACCTGCGGGTGACCTGCGAGGTCATGTGGGCTCTGACCGACGGCGAGAAGGGCCGGGGTGTCGGGGTCCGGTTCCTCGACCTGAGGCCCGCGGCGCAGAAGAGCATCGAGGCCTTCATGGTGCTTCGCGCTGCGGAGAGGTTTAGGGTGTAGGAGTCCCAATCCGCGCCCGGATCATCTCGCGGAGAGTCCTGGGGTCGAACGGCTTCTCGATGATCGGGTTGGGAACGGTCGTGATGAACTCGCGGGCGCTGCTCGTCGTGGGCCCTCCGGTGATGAACACGATGCGTTCGATCTGCTCGGGTGCGACGCGCTGGATCTCCCGGTAGAGATCGTCGCCGCCCATGCCCGGCATCGCCAGGTCGCACAGGATGAAGTCGAACCGCTGGCCGCTGGAGAGGTGAGCGAGCGCCTCGGCGCCGCTGACCGTCACCACGACGTCGTAGCCTCGCAGGTTTCGCCGGAGCGCGGCGCCCAGCGCGGGCTCGTCGTCGACGATGAGGATGCGGGCCATGGGAGCGAGCGTCCCGCTTTCTGGCTCGCCCGCGAAGGCCGCCACCGCGGACGGCGCCGCTTCGTGGGTCGGATGAGGTGGTCTGCTGGCTCCGCCCGCGATGACCGCAATCCGCTCGACGGCCTCGCGCGCCTCGCGAAGGGCGGCGACAACCTGCTCACCGGAGTGGCCGGCTTCCAGCTCGACGAGAGCCCGATCGAGATTCGTCGCGACGATCGCGAGGGGGCCGAGGATGTCGGCGCGCTGCGAGTCGACCGGCGAATCCTTGGGCATCACCCAGACTATGGGGTGGCCGAGTCCGGCTTGTCGAGACCCACGCGCGGCTGCGCACGATCCGCGGCTGCGGCCCGCGGCGAGATGCGCGGCGAGGGCCCGATGTAGGACACGCACTCGTCCGGCAAGCGCTGCATCTCCTCCGAGCACTGTTGCGCGGCCTCGAAGGCGTTGGCGGCGAAGTCGTGCTGGTGGAGGAGGGTGCTCAGCGCACCGGCCTGCGTCGGCGTGCAATCCATGTCGAGCAACGCTGCTGCCAGTCCGATCCCGACGTTGGCGGCGAGACCCTTCTCCCGGAGCAGGTGCTCCGACAGCGCGGCCTGCGCTCGCCAGTTGGGAAGCGCGGCGCGCCCGCTGCGGCCCATGAACCGGCGCAGCGCCTGAAGGCGCTCGTCCTGCTCGCGGAGGGGAACCCCGTAGCCCGCGAGGCGAGGATTCGCGTCGACGTGGTCGCGCAGCGCCCGCTCGAGGTCCTCACCCGACTTGCCGTCCAGGGCGATCCGCAGCCGTCCCAGGTGCTCGGCGGCGTGCCCGATGATGCGGGGACTGATGTACGTGCCCATCATCGCGAGCTGTCCGGCCGCGAAGCCTGCGAGCATCTCTCCCCGCGAGGCGAGCATGCGCGAGACCTTCAGCGGCCAGATCCGGGGATCGGCGGCCGTGACGCTGCCGGTCAACCCGTCCAGGAGATCCCGCTCCTCGACGGTCACTCGTCGGCCCAGGATGGCCATCGCCAGGAGGCCCGTGAGCGTCTCCTTGCCGAGCAAGTCGGAGAGAACCTGGTGGCCGAAGAACATGTGCTCGCCGACGCCCGCGTGGGCGACGCGCGTGTGAATCGTCTTCATGCCAGCCTCCCGTCGGGAGCCTGGCCCAGACAAGTCACTCGCCCTTGCGGTCTCGTTCTCATGTTCATGACTCCTCCGTGTACCGGACGGCGGGAAGGTCGACCGGGTAGTCGCGGTAGCTGTGGGACGGCGTGGCGAGCGCCTCGGCGAGGGTCGCCGGGAGACGCGCGAGAACGAAGGCGACCTCCATCTGCTCGGCGCGCTGGAGGCCGGCAAACCGGAGGGTCGCGAGGATCGCCGGCGTGCGCCCGATGTTCCCGTTCAGGATCGGGACGACGACGCCGGCACCGAGCAGCGCGTCGCGCAGCCGCTCGACCGAAGCGCGCTCGGCCTGGCTCTGCGGAGCCCATTCGGCTGCGGCCGCCGTGGCGCCGGCGTCGAGGCAACGCAGCCATCCCTCGTGCTGAACGAGGGACGCGCGCGCCTCCTCTCCCAGTCCGATCGCCGCCGTCCCGAGGATGGCGCTCGTCAGGACGTTGCATATGCGGACGATCACCGCGGCGTGCGTCGGCGCCTCGTTGACGGTGGCAGGCGAGAGGAACTGGAGCGCGATCTCGAATGCGCGCGCCTGCGGAGGGGAGGGCAGCTCTCCGGTGAGGGAGAGCAGGACCGTCTCCACGAACGAGTAGTGGCGCGCCAGGTCGCCTTCCACGTCGTAGCCGTGGAGTCGGGGGGTGTCCCCGGGCGCGACGACCCGCGCCGTGAGCTTGTCGGGCCACGGCGCGTCGTCGAGAGGGCCCTTGCGGCGAGCGACATCTGCATTTCGAATGTTCATTTTTCGATAAACCCCGCGAGCGACTTCGCGCGCTCGCCAAGCGGTGGCATCACGTTTCCGTCCACGCGGACCTCGATGAGCGCAGGTCCTCCCATCCGTAGTGCGTCACGCACGGCGTTCTGCATCTGTCCGGGGCGCTCGACGACGCGGACGTAGAGTCCCATCGCGCGAGCCATGGCCGCGATCTCGATCGGGCGCCGCGCGAGCGCGGTCTTCATCCCCACGCCTCCGCTGAGCAGCTTGCTGCAGTGCCAGGTGATGCCGTGCATGTTGTTGTTCTCGACGATCCAGACGACGGGCACGTCGTGCTCGACCGCCGTGAGGAGCTCGAGGCCGTTCATGGTGAAGCATCCGTCCCCGACGATCGCGAAGACGGGGCGACCCGGGGCTGCCATCGCCGCGCCGATGGGGGCGGCCGTGCCGTGCCCCATCGAACCGAACCCCATGTTGAGGACGAACCGCTGGCGGCGCCCGATCGAAAGGTGATGGAGGTTGAACAGCATGTGCCCGCCGATGTCCGAGAACACGACCGCGTCGTCCGGGAGCACCTCCTGGAGATCGGTCCTCCAGCGGGCGGGCGTGACGGGGACGCTGACGCTCGTGCGGGATGCCGCATCGTCGAAGCGTACGTCGCCCCGCTCGGGGAGCGGTCGCTCGCCCCAGCGCGACGCCGGGGACAGGCCGTCCCGGATGCGCCGGTGGATGTGATAGACGAGCTCGACGAGGATCGCCTGGGCGTCGCCGACGAGGGGGATGTCGACCGGGTAGTTCCTTCCGATACGGTCGGCGTCGACGTCGAGCTGGATGAGCGCGTTGCGCGGCAGCAGCCGCGGGGTCCAGTTGAAGGTGCTCGTCTCGCTGAGCGACGCGCCCACGGTGAACAGCACGTCCACCTCGTCGCCGAGGATGGTGTCGCGCGCCTCGCGGTGCCCCGCGTTGCCCAGGATGCCCATCGACCACGGATCGTCCTCCGGGAAGACGCCCTTGGCCTTCGGGGTGGTCGCCACACGCGCCGGTAGCAGCTCCACCAGCGCGCGAAGGTGCTCCTCGGCGCCCGCGATGGCCACGCCCGATCCCGCGAGGATCACGGGATACTCCGCGGCGAGGAGCGCGTCCGCGGCGCGCTGCACCGCGCTCCGATCGAAGCCGCGCGTCTCGGGCCGGTAGGTGCGCGGGTCGAACCAGTCCTCGCTGAGCGGCTTCTCCCAGAGATCGACGGGGACGTTGAGGTGCACGGGCCCGGGCCGTCCGGTCAGCGCCAGGCGGAGCGCGCGCCGCAGGTGCTGCGGCAGGCTCTGCGCGCTCGTCACCATCGCCGAGTACTTGCAGACGGGACGGAACATCTCGACGATGTCGATCCCTTCGCGGGGCGTCTCCTGCGCGGCTCCCTTGCCCAGGGCGTGCGACGCGGCCTGCCCCGTCACGACGAGCATCGGAACACCGTCGGCGAACGCGCACGCCACGCCCGTCAGAAGGTTGGTCGACCCCGGGCCGGACGTGCCGGCGCACACCGCGATCTTGCGGGTGAGGCGCGCGTATCCGTCGGCCATGAACGCAGCGCCGCCCTCGTGCTTCGCGTGGACAATCGTCATCTCGGGGTCCGCTTCGACGGCTGCGAAGAACGGGTAGAGCAGACCGCCGACGATCCCGAAGACGTGCGAGATCCCCTCGGCCCTCAGGTAGTGGACGAAGACGTCGACTGCTCGCGTCCGCTCGGTGGGCGGCGCGTTTGCCCGTTCGGACACCGGCACGAGCGGCATCGGCGGCGGACGGAACGAAGCCGGGCGAACGATGGGAAGAAGGGAGGACTCTTGAAGGCGGTGGGCGTCGCCCGTGCTCGAGGTCATGCCGTGGAGTTACGGATGTAGACGACGCGACTTAAGGCCTCCTCGTCGCTTTTCGTCCCGTGGAGCCGTCGAGGGCCCTCCGTGGCGGCCATGCGGACGGGCAGGTGAACCCAGAAGGTCGTCCCCTGGCCCAGGGTCGACATGACCTCGAGGCGCCCACCGATCTGATCCAGGAGCTGCACGACGACCGACAGTCCCACCCCGAAGCTGTCGCCGGCTCGCGCCGCGGGATCGCTGCCGCCCGGCGTGAAGGAACCCTCGAGCTTGTCGGGGTCCATGCCGCGGCCGGTGTCGGACACCTTGATGATGAGAAAGCCAGGCTTGCCCTCGAGCTCGACGACGATGCTGCCGCGCTCGGTGTACTTGGCCGCGTTCGTCAGCAGGTTGTCGACGATGCGATCGAGCAGCAGCGGGTCGACCTCGATCTCCGGAGGCGCCTCCCGCGTACTGAACACCGAAGCCCGGACGTCGCGCCCGAAGACGAGCGCCCGCAGTCGCCGGCGCAAGCGCTCGGTGAGCTCGGAGACGACGATACGCTCGGGGGCGAGGGGGAGGACGAGCCCGAGCTGGCCACTCGCGGTCGTCACGAGGTCGCTCAGCATCCGCTTCATCTGCGTGACGGCCTTGTCCATGTCGGTGACGAGCTCTTGCAGCTCCGGATCGGGGCGGGACTCGTTGTGCATGCGGACCGTCTCGGCGGCGAACTGCAGGATCTGCAGCGGGTTGCGGAGGTCGTGCGAGAAGCCGAGGACCTTGCTGACGCGCTCGTCCTGGAGCCCCCGCATGCCCTCCACGACGCTGGCGATGGCCGCCGTGCGGTCGTTGACCTGCTCCTCGAGGAGCCGGGTCCACTCCTTCTGCCGGTCGCTGAGCTCGAGCGCCTCGCGGCGCGCCTCGGACTCGTCGACGGCGAGCCGCCGCAGCGCGTCCATCACCTCGCCGCGCGTCCCCTCGTTGGCGCGTTCGATTCGTCGCCCATCGACGATGTAGCCGAGGGCGGCACCCAGCAGCGCGATGACGACGCAGGCGGACGCGGACACGAACCCCATGCGAAGGAAGCCGAGCCCCACCAATCCAAAGACGAGCGTGCCGAGCAGCGCGGGCAGCACGGAGCGCGCGGCGTACCAGCGGTAGTGGATCTCGCACGTGGCGTCTCCGAGCCCGAGGCACTTCTCCTCGCGGACCGACGCCGCCGGCAGCCCCCAGAGCCTGGGGAGGTCTCGCCCCTGGCCTTGCCGGACGAGGCACGTCAGGCGACTCATGGGCTTGCCCGTCGACTCGACGCGGTAATGGAGATGGGTGCGGTCGAGCGAGACGATCGAGAGTCTCCCGACCGACGACACGAGGCCGTACGAGCCGATCGACTGGGAATAGACGGCGCCCGGCGAGGCGGCCCACAGGAGGTACCGGAGCGGCCCGTAGGCCTCGCTGATCCGGTATGCGCATGCCTTCTTGAACGTCTCGTCGTCCGGCATCAGCGCTCGAGCGCGAGCGATGATCGTCTCGAAGGTGTCCGCCGGGACCCAGTGACTCTTGCCATCGAACTCACCAGGCTCGATTCCCGTGCCCGCGACGATTCCGCTCAGGGAGCCCGGCCCTGCGTGCTCTTCGACCCAGCGCGCGAGCGGCCAGAGAATGCGCAAGTTGTAGTCGGCGCTCGGCGGTACGGGCGCCCGCTCGCTCGACGCGCCCTCCGCACGCAGCGGGGACACTTGCGGTCCAGAGTCGTCCATCCCGCGCATCAGGATAGCCAGTGCGACGTGCGTCCGGACGAACTTCAGCTCCGGCACGGCCCTGCTCGCCGAGCGCGACGCCTGACGCTTGCCGGCACTGACGCGTCCGTTCAGAACCAGCTCTCCCACAGCCCTCGGTCGATCTCGACCGCGTGCAACGTCGACGAGATGCGGTCCGTCTTCCCCGCGAACGGCTGGATCTGATGGCACCGATAGCTGTCGAACAGCACGACATCCCCCACCTCGTATTCCACCGTCACGTCGCCCCCGGCGCGCACTGCCGCGTCGTCCACCTCGTCTCGCCCGGCATAGCGAGCCGGCCACAAGCGCAGGCCCCCGCCGCTCGTCGGTGGTTGCAGCATCAGCACGAACGACAGCGCGGGCGTCCGTCGCGCGATGTGCGCCGCCGCGAGACCCTCGGTGTCGAAGTGGACGACACCCCCGTGCTTCGCGAGGTGCTCCCCCGCGGGAAACACGTGCACCCCCGCTCCGCACCATCCCTTTCGCGGCGTCACCCTCCCGCCCACCGCCTCCGTGACCAGCGCGCGCATGGCGGACTGCAGCCCGGCCGCATGGCGCTCGACCCGCGCGTCCGATTCCGCGGCGTTCTCGAAGTACTCCCCGGCGCGGTCCGTCTCCAGGTGCGTGTAGAACGCGCGCCCCAGGGAGAACTGCTCTCCTCCGAAGTCGCGGGTCCACTCGTCACGCGCGAAGAGCACCCCCTCCGCCCACCGACGACAGGCCTCCCTCGAGACGGCGCCTCGCACGAGGACCCCGAGATGCGATCCGAGGAGCGCGTGCGCCCCGGAGAGGCTCGGCGGGCGGGCAAGGGGCTCCACCGGTTCCAGCGTAGCCCGTTCGGGTGTGTCATCCGGATGGCGCCTTGGCGACGGCCCGACCGAGGGCGATAATGACCCCCACATGCTCCGTTCCTCTCGTGCCCTGCTCTGGTCGCTCACCGTCTGTACCGCCTTCGTCGGTGGGATCGCCTTCGAGCACTTCGGTCGCGAGGCCAACGCGCAATCGGGAGGCATTTCGACGATTTACATCCCGCCGGGGGGGCTTGTGTTCCGCGCCATGGACGGCAAGCCGCTTGCCCGGATCTCCCAGGACACCCACGGCGGTGCGCTCGAGCTCTACGACGACCGCCGGGAGGTCGCCGCGCGATTCCAGGGCT
>Ga0302324_100017009_pt1 | contig 14446 bp, 11 predicted proteins | sample Palsa_T0_1_FD_201949 | JGI IMG/M metagenome (GOLD analysis project Ga0302324, IMG submission 201949) | Peat permafrost microbial communities from Stordalen Mire near Abisko, Sweden - Palsa_T0_1 | ecosystem: Environmental > Terrestrial > Soil > Palsa > Peat permafrost | place: Sweden: Abisko...
GAGGTCGCGGACAATAACACGATTTGGTTTGGAACCAGGGGTAAAAAGATTGCAATGGCCGTGCACTTCTATCCCGAGGGTTACACGGCCAACGCGCCAGCGATACCCTGAGATTTGCGGAGGTTTGGCACCAGCAGGAACCGACGGCCTGGAAGAATAATCTCTTCCAGGCTTTGGGTTTGAGGCTAGCCCACAGAACTGAAAGCCTGGCAAAAACTGATTGATCGTGTATGCGAGCTGGGGGGTACTTCGTGACTCTTGAGGGCCGCGCCGCGCAGGCCATGAGCCTTTGCTTCTTTCACTAATTCCAGCGCGTCATACCTTCGCGGCCGCATATCCGAATCAGAATGGTCGTGGATGTCAATAATATCCTCTCCGTCTGCCTGGGATGATCCGGCAGAAACATGGCAAGTAACGAAAGGAGCGCAAATCGAACCATCGGTCCGTTTGTCATCGAATCTTTACTCCCTTATCTGACGCCCATTCCAGGTTCCCCCAAAAGACACACTTATACGCCCCGGGCCCTCAGCCGTAAAGTCAAGCTTTTCACCCAATCGTTACTAGAGAGACTGCTAAGTCGCTTCGCGCGAGCAGCTGCCGCCACTTCTTACACGAGGTTCACAACAGCTGATTGGGACATGCCCAACGATCAAACAAAATTCCCCGCTACTTCAGACGCTATTAATCTTTTTTGGTTTCAAAAATGATTGACAAACGTAAAAGTGGGGTGTATCTACGCGGCACCTCTACATAGAAAAGTGGGTACTGTTGATATCGGCAATTCACGCGCGGTGGTTGCGGCAGGCATTACTCGGCCGGTTCGGACTAAAACTTACGAGGGTGGAGGGTTCGAAGTGATCAAGATTACATGCTGGCGATACACATGGTTAGTTGTCGGCTTGCTCTTACTTGTATTGACTCCTTCTCTGCTGGCACAGACTTCGGCGACGAGCGCATTGGCAGGAACCGTTACCGACGCAACGGGCGCCGTGGCTCCGAATGTCACCGTCACCGTTACGAATACGGAAACTGGACAGGTGCGAACGGCCACGACAGGTGGAGACGGTAACTACAAGTTTGGATTGTTGCCGCCGGGGACGTATCGCGTTAAATTCGAGGCGACCGGTTTTAAGGCAGCTGAAGTCCCCTCCATCGCGATCGCCGTTACCGAAACGGCGACTTTGGACCAAAAGCTTGAGGTAGGTGCCCAAACCCAGGAAGTCACTGTGCAGGGTGATGTAGAGACGGTACAGACCTCGAACGCGACGGTAAGATCAGCCCCCCCGTCAACGGAGTTGCCAATAACGGGAGGCAAGTGCTGAACCAGAACCAGTACGGCGGTGTATTAGGAGGCCCGGTCAAGAAGGACAAGCTTTTCTTCTTTGCCTCCTACCAACAGACTTGGCAGAAGAACGGTGTTGCGGGCGGAGGCTATACGGCTCCCACGCTCGCTCCGATCCCGGCTGTCGACCGCACAAACACCGCCGCCTTTCAGGCCGCGCTGGGTGCGGCATTCTGCCCGACCGGCGTGTCCGGTGGCAAGGCTTCAGTTGGTGTGACGCAAGTCGCCTGCAACGGATCGAACATCAGCCAGCAGGCCGTCAGCTTGCTCCAGCTGACGTTCAATGGTAGCCCCTACATTCCCGGGTCCGGCACGACGAAATATATACCCACCACCTTCAGCATTCCCGCTCGGTTTACGGAGCATCAGGCCATCGGCAACGCGGACTACGTGATTGACGGTAAAAACACAATGGCGGCCCGCTGGTTCTACGCCGACGATCCGACAGTCCTCAGCTTCTCGTGTGCCGCCGGCGGCAGTTGCGTGCCGGGCACAGGCCTGACTAACCACTATGGGAACCGGGACCTTGTCCTGAGGCTTACGTCTGTCGTAACGAACAGCTTGGTGAATGAAGCCCGTTTTTCTGTCCAACGCTCCCTGACCGACCAAACTCCAACAGTGCCGTTCACAGATACTCAGGTCGGCATTTTGCCCGTAATCCCACAAGAGAACATTCTCAACCAGATCGTGGTCAGCGGAGGCGGTGCTAACTTTACGATTGGGTCCGCTAACTCCCAGGACAGCAAGCGAACGACGGCATGGGAGCTAGCTGATCAAGTTTCGTGGTCACATGCAAAACACACGCTTCGCCTGGGCTTTGAGTACGAGCGCGACCGCGTCAATTGGCTGAACCGTGGCACCGCGATCGGAGTGATGACTTTCAATAGCTTCCAGGATTTCCTGCTTGGCCTGCCGGGTTGCCCCCCCGCCTCCCCTAGTTTGACTGTGGCCCAGGCGCAGGCGGCCTGCGCGGCCACTGCGGCCAGCAGCGTGACCGGCCCTCCAATGGCGGGGCAAACGAACGGCAGTTTCACCAGCAACATCGCCAACACCGGCGTAAGCACCAACGTAACTGGACCGAATGGCGCGGACCATGCTTTCCGGTGGCCTGACGCAAGCGTTTTCGCTCAGGACGACTTCAAGATCACTTCGCGGTTCACGTTGAACCTCGGCTTGCGATGGGAATACAACAGCGTTACTCAAGATAAGTATGGAAATGACACCAATCTTTGGCCGAGCCTGATCAACGCGGTCAACACGGCTGCATTGCTGGGAACCACGCCCGCCACGGGTTCGCTGGCAGGCTGGGTGGTACCTTCCAATTACAACTTTACGGCTAACATTCCGCCTCCGGTCAGTGGCGTCTTTCAGAACAACCATAAGATCGGAACCCAGAATGACACACCGATTACGGGTTTTGCTCCGCGTGTCGGGCTTGCCTGGCAACCCCTCGCGAATCGCTCACTAGTCATCCGCAGCGGGTTCGGATATTTCTACGACCGAGTCGACTTAGGCAGTTACCAATCCGGTGCGACGTTTGGCGAACCCTATACCAACTCGATCTTCCAATCCGGAGCGTCGAACTATTTCTCGACGATCGGTTTGCCTTATGGCCATCCAGCTTTGGGGTGGACGCCACGCTGGATCAACGTGGCTACTGGGCAGAGCTCCAGCATCAACGCCGTGGAAATATCGCAAAACTTGCCCATGCCGCTCACGGATGAATGGAATTTGAACGTCCAGTATGAATTCCTGCCCACTTGGGTGCTCGAAGTAGGTTATGTCGGCTCGCATGCGATTCATCAGATTGCCGGCATCAGGCAGATCAATGAGGCCAGACTCATAAGCGCGAGCAATCCGGTCTGCGGGCAAGGTACCTGCATCACCACGAATACCGTTGGCAACGCGTCTCTCCGCACGCCCTACCTGGGCTTCGCCCCAGCCGGTCTGGACGACGACGAATGGACGGGCGACGCCAAATTCAACAGCTTACAGGCGACTGTGCGGAAAACTCTGTCGCATGGGCTTTCGCTTCAGGCCAACTATACCTGGGGCAAAGCGCTTTCTAACTTCAATACTATCGGTCTGAATCAGGACAGCAATGATCCCAATAACACCAGACAACAATACGGACCGACGAATGCTTCGTACCGTCCGCAGCGGCTGGCGGTGAACTATAGCTGGGACGTGCCCCTCGGCAAACCAGATGGATGGAAGGGCAAACTGGTGAATGGCTGGAACGTGTCCGGTGTGACGGTGGCTCAAGACGGCCAGTTTCTGACGATCAATGATTCTAGGGGAGGCTCAGTCTACGGGTATGGTCTCGGCTCTTCCGTGGTTTCCCGGGCGCAATTTTGTGCAGGAATGGGGCCTGCAAATATAGCGACTTCGGGGGGCGTGGAGGCGCGACTGGGCGGCAGTGTTCTGGGTGGTCCAGGTTACTTCCACAATACAGGCGTGTTTTGCGCCACCCCTATCCTCGGGGACGACGGGGTAGCAACCGGCTACGGCAATAGCGGCTGGGGCATCACTAATGGCCCTGGGCAATTCAACTGGGACATCGCCCTCGCGAAGGTCACTAAGGTTGGGGGCCTGAACGAAAATGCCACCCTGCAATTCCGTACGGAATTTTTCAACGCATTCAACCACGCCCAGTTCAGCAACCCTGCAATTGTGGATGTTTCTAAGACCTCGACCTTCGGGCAGATCACAAGTACATCCGTCAATCCGCGCCTGGTCCAATTTGGACTGAAGTATGTGTTCTAGGAAAGCAGAGCGCGGCAAACGAAAGAACATAAATGTCTGACTCGCTAGGGGGAACGCCATGAAAGAAAAGAAGGCAGTATCTTCACTCTCTGCGGTTCTGGCTGGGCTTCTTCTGGGGTTTGTTCTCTTGGCAGCGATGTTCCGGTTAGACGCTGCCCCGCGACCCAGCGGCGCAGCCGCCCAAGCGCAGACAAGTCGCGTTGCCGTGAACGCCGACGACATCGGCGGCGTGGTGACCAGCTCGAAGGGGCCTGAAGCCGGTGTGTGGGTAATCGCGGAGACCACCGATTTCCAGACGAAGTTGCGCAAGATCGTCGTAACCGACGATCAGGGCCGGTTCCTCCTGCCCGAACTTCCGAAGGCCAACTATAAGGTATGGGTTCGCGGCTATGGGTTGGTGGACTCGCCCCTCGTGAATTCGGCGCCGGGCAAAACATTGGCGTTAAGCGCGATCGTAGCTCCCAACCCTGTCGCGGCTGCTCAGTACTACCCGCCGAACTATTGGCTTTCCCTGTTGAAGATACCGCCCAAGGACGCTTTCCCCATGAAAGCCCCCGCGGGTGGCGGCCCAGCGATCCCTACGCAGGGACATTGGATCGACTCCGTAAAGACAGGCTGCGAGGCTTGCCATCAGTTGGGCGACAGGATGACGCGGGAAATGCCGAAGAATCTCGGCACGTTCCCTTCGGCCGCGGACGCCTGGAAGCGGCGCATACAGTCGAGCCAGGTCGGGGCCAGCATGGTCAATAGCATGAGCCGTCTGGGATATGACCGTGGCATTGCGATGTTCGCGGATTGGACCCAGCGCATCACCGAGGGAGAAGTGCCGTCCGCCCCGCCGAGACCAGCAGGCCTGGAACGAAACGTCGTCCTGACCGTGTGGGACATTGCCGGCCCGAAGTCGTTTCTTCATTCCCAGGTTTCTACGAGCCGATGGGATCCGCACGTGAATGCGAACGGGCCTTCTTACAACGGTGACTGGTCGGGAGGCACTCTTGTTCTAGTTGACCCGCAGGAAAATTCGGCGAGCACGATAAAAATCCCTCTCCCCAAAGAAGCCGACGTAAAATCCATGCCTACATGGTCCCCTCAGCAGTTGACCGCCCCGTCTCCCTACTGGGGTAACGAGATCGTATGGGACGATCCTGTCAATCCCAAGAACGCGCAGATGGACCGCAAGGGCCGTCTCTGGGTAAGCGTGGAGAATCGGCCGCCGCAGGCTCCTGACTTTTGTAAGCCCAGTTCCAACATCTGGGCCAAGACGTGGCAATCCGATCAACAGATTTCCAAATCTGAGGCCAGCGGTGGCGATTCCCGCTTTCAAGACATGCAGCAGAATGCCGGGGAGCGGATGCCTTGGGAAAGTCCTCCGGGATGGGGCTTGCAGGTTTACGATCCGAAGACGCTCAAATTTGAATCCATCTATCTGTGCTTCGGGCAGAGTCACGCGGCCTTCGCGGATGACAAAGACCAAACCCTCTTTTTCTCTCTGCGCTTGGGCGGCCTCGGTTGGTTCAAGACGCGTGTCTGGGACGAAACACATGATGCAGCAAAAGCCCAAGGCTTCTGTGCTCCTGTAATTGACTATAACGGCGATGGCAAAGCCGGCCCTTTTACACTGTTGAATGCGCCCCCGGATCCAAAACTCGATCGCCTGGCTGTCCGAACCGGTTACGGGATGGGAGTCGATCCGACTGACAACAACGTGATCTGGTATACCGCTCCTGGTCCCATGCCGGGGGCGATCGTCCGCGCGACACCGGGCTCGAACCCTCCGGCCACCTGCTCCACCGAGGTTTACGAGCCGCCATTCAACAACCCGAAGCTCCCTGGTGAGCTGCATTACACGCCGCGCGGCGTCGATGTTGATACCAATGGCCTCGTGTGGACGGAGCTTTCGGGCAGCGGCGAACTTGCCAGCTTCGACCGTCGCAAATGCAAGGGCCCACTCAACGGACCGACCGCCACCGGGCAACACTGCCCGGAAGGTTGGACAATCTACCGGGTGCCCGGTCCTCTGTTCAAGGGAACCGATGCCGCGTCGGACTGGTACTATCTCAATTGGGTGGATCGCTACAATACTTTGGGCCTGGGTCCGAACGTTCAAGTAGTGCTGGGGACAGCTTCCGATACCTTGTATCTTTTCAAGCCTGAGACGACAGAGTGGTTCACCGTGCGCATGCCGTATCCGATGGGGGGACTCTATACCCGCGATATCGACGGGCGCATTGACGATGCGAAATCAGGCTGGAAAGGCCGGGGGCTATGGGCCTCGACTGAAACCCGCGTTATCTGGCATGAAGAAAAGGGTAAGGGCTCAACGCCTCAAATGGTGCATGTCCAGCTTCGGCCCGACCCGCTCGCTAAGTAAGCTCTCCGGTTAAGTGAGCGACCAAGTATGGCGTAGTTAGCTTAACGGGGCGGGTACCGATGGAGCCGGGTTGCCCCGCCCCGATCCGCACGGTAAGTCCGCCGTTAAGAATTGAGTGTGGGTTTAGTCCGAAATCGGGCCGGCGGTGCATGCCGACGCCGACCAATCAACCAGATCCTGAGGCGGCAGATAAGGCGTAGTTCTCGTAAGATCCTGACGGAGATGCTCTTTGGTAGTCGTCAAGCATCTCTACAGTCCTTGGGCTTGAGTTTGATCGAGAAATGAATCTGATCTGATAGGAGGAAGTCTATGGCTATCAGGGGAGAGAAAACGATGCCGCAAAGGCGACTCGCGGCGACCCTAGGGATCGCGTCGATGGTCTTGTGGTTTTCTCTCTCGTCTTTGGCCCAGCAACCCACACGCGGAACCATCGCCGGAAACGTAACCGCGGATCAAGGCAAGGTGATTGGTTTGCGCGTTGCCGCGCACAATTTAGACCGCCGTCTGTGGTACATCGTCTTTACCGGCAAAGGCCGATACACAATCCCGCAGGCGTTGCCCGGGCGATACGAAGTGACTGTGGACGAACCCCCGTATGATTCCCCGAAAATCTCTCTGGAGCTAAGGCCTGGCGAGAGCAAAACCGCTGACCTTGCGCTGAAGTATGTTGGGGAGGCCGCCTGGAGGGCAGAATATGGAGACGGGAATTTGGATCACAAGATGCGCGCTGCTCCTCGCGGTCGTCAGGGCGAAGCAGAGCCGAACTTTCCGGCAGCCAGCGGAAAGATCGTAAATGTCAACAGTTTGGAGGAGTTGTTTCCTCCTGGGCCGGCCCTAGGTTTGTTGAAGGAGCACTGTACCGGTTGCCATGGCGTTGGCTGGGGTTCCCTGCACTACAACAGAGACCAGTTTCTGCGGGGCATCGAGGCCATGACCGAGACAGGTTATAACCTTAAGAGGACGCCCATTAGCAAAAGCCAGAAAGAGATGTTGGCGGACTATCTGGTGAAGAACTTCGGGGCCGGAGTGCCGGAAAGACAACTCCGGGTGGATCTTCTGGTGCCGGATGAAAGCGTTGTTTCCAAGCAGATTTATGTTTCCTACGATGTTCCGGAGGATATCCCTTTTGCTCCCGGAGCGTATAGAACAGAGAATATGGTGGATGGAGCAGCTCCTGGAGTGGGCCCCCCTTACGCCGTCCCCCATATGGTGAGTGCTTTTGTTTCGCCGGTGGATGGCAACATATGGGTTAGCTGTGGCAGCTGCAACGCCCTGCTTCGACTGAACCCAACAACGTACGATTCCTCCGAGCGGTGGAAGGTCTATCCCATCAAAGGGCCTAACCCCCATGTACTGCCGAGCGGCATTGCCGTCGATAAGCAGGGTCACGTGTGGTGGTCGGAGGACTTAATAGGCGGCCTGGTCGGCGAGTTGGATCCTGCGACTGGGAAGCAGATCCGGTACGCCCTGCCCTACGAGGGAGGCGCTATACATGACGTGGTCGTCGACAAGGACGGCAATATTGGCTTCGGCCTGATACAGGGAGCACAGTTCGGCAGGATTGACGCGAAAACCCATCAGGTTCACATGTATCCTACGCCGACACCCGACAACGGTATCTACGGGTTGGCGGCCGACCAGCACGGCAACCTGTGGGGAGGCGGCTGGGAAAAAGGCATGATCATCAAGTGGGACCGGGACACGGAATCGGTGAAGGAATACAAAGTGCCGAACTCGTGGGGAATGATCCGCCGCATCACTGTGGACTCGAAAGGTATCATCTGGGCTGGCGAATATAACAGCGGGATTCTAGCAAGGTTTGATCCTTCCACAGAAAAGCTCACCGAATACAAGATCCCCTTGAGCGGGGCCAATCCTTACGAGACGTGGGCGGACAGGTCTGACAATATTTGGATGGCTGATATGCTTCAGAGTACGATGATCAAGTTTGAACTCAACACCGGCAAGTTCCTCTGTTATCCGATGCCGCAACCGCACCAGAGTGTCCCTAAGATACAGGTCGCGAACGATAATACGATTTGGTTCGGAACCCGGGGTAAGAAGGTTGGCACAGTGGTGCACCTCTACCCCGACGGCTACACGGCCAATGCTGTGCCAACACCGTGAACCGGCGTATTGCTTGCCGTCAGTCGGAATTGCGAACGTTGCTAACAGCGGACGTGAAAGTTCTGTACGGATGAAACAGCCGTACGAGTTGTGCTGACGTACATAGCTCTACAGCGACAAACATCGCTGATCTTGCGGACGTCGTGCCCCCCGCGGCGGAGGGAATCCGAAAGGCATACGCACGGTAGCATGCCGTTACGTGCAGATTGTAGGTTCGAGTTCCGTGCCTTCCTGCTCCTCGAGAACCTACCTGTTTATCTGCTATAAAAAATCGTACTCGCTCGATCGGCGGAGATTCCGCTAACGCCGGCGAAGCCCATGGCTGTGATGTAAACTCTCTCACTCGAACTGGTACAAAAACTCGGGCCGGTCAGAAGGATTCACAGAGTCGGAGCGCTCTGGCCGAGCTCGTACTTTGAGAGCTGGGTCTGTCCGATTCCTAGAACTCGGGCGAAATCGGCTCGGGTAAGACCAAATCCACGGATTTCGCGGATGCGTCGGCCTATGCCTTTAAGGTCGATCAGTACTTTTCGATGCCTCGTTATTTCCTTGACGCTTACCCATGCATAGAGGCGAAAGAGAAACTCTTCATCTCCACTTTGGACGGAACGGAGAGACGAGCCCATAGAAACTTCGCGGTCTTCGCGAACGTACATGATCGTGGACGCCCCTAGCCCCCACGTCCAATCGTGGAGCAGCTTAGAATTCGCATTCTGACGAGAGATTCGATTCGTTGGGGCGCTTCTGGCAACGCTGGTTTTATGGTTTCACCGAGAATTGAGAAACTTCATTGCATGCACATTAATCCGGTCTAGCACGGGGTTTCGAGCCGCAATAACGTATGCGGTCTTTTCGCTTGACGAGAGGGGGCCTCAGGTTTATAACTATGCCATATTGTCATGAGCACATGACAATATGGATCGAGTTTGTGGTCCGAACACCAAAGGCAATGGTTGAGTATCCGCAACCGGTTGGAAGCGGCGGAATCGCCCGCGACCTGCGGGTGGATTCTCAGCGAACGATACGGCACGTGGAATGGTTCGGCCGCAGAATCGCCGCTGTCGAGCAGATGAACCAGACGGCAAGCCTTAAGGCCATTCACCACGTAATACCCTAGTGGACTAAGTAGATTGCAGAGGCATCATGGCCAGCTGGCTGCCATGAGTCCCTAGACTAGGGCTCGCGCACGGGCGAAATTTTATTGCACATCAGCGCCCACGACGGGAGTCACAAATCACGCACAATCCGGCTTGGGCGAAGCACCCTCACGAACTTGCCGGGACGAAGCACAAGGGAGGGTCTTTTTAACGACAATGGTCACTTCGCAGCCGAGCAACGCCACTATTGATGCCTCTGTCGCCGGGCCCCTCGCGGGAATTCGAGTGATTGATGCTGCCACTTTATTCGCTGGACCGTCAGCGGCAATGCTGCTGGCTGACTTCGGTGCCGACGTCATTAAGATAGAGCATCCCAAAGGCGACCCCGTTCGCAGCCATGGCTATCAGAAGGATGGCTTTCCGCTCTGGTGGAAAGTAATCAGTCGAAACAAGCGCGCCATAACGCTCAATCTCAGCAAGCCAGAAGGTCAGAAGTTGATGTTAGGTCTCATAGAAAAGGCGGACGTGCTGATTGAAAGCTTCCGCCCGAGCACACTGGAGCGCTGGAACCTCGGCCCGGATGTCTTGCACCGTGTGAATCCAAAGTTGATTGTCGCGCGCGTAACAGGGTTCGGTCAGAAGGGGCCATATAAGGATCGGCCCGGCTTTGGAACCCTGGCGGAGGCCATGAGCGGTTTTGCGGCGATGACCGGCGAGCCGGGCGGTCCGCCGACTTTACCACCATTCGGCCTTGCAGATGGCATCGCCGGACTTGCGGCCGTGAGTGCCATCCTGATGGCGCTTCGCGCGCGGGATCTCACGGGTCGGGGGCAAATCATCGACCTGGCGATCATCGAGCCGATTTTGACGATTCTCGGTCCGCAGCCGACATGGTATGACCAGCTCGGTATCGTCCAGCAGCGCCGCGGAAACCGCTCCGTGAACAACGCTCCACGCAATGTCTATCGGACCGCGGATGACCGGTGGGTGGCGATTTCCACTTCGGCACAGAATGTCGCCGAACGGGTGATGCGCCTGGTCGGCCGGCCGGAAATCATCAATGAGCCGTGGTTTGCTTCGGGGGCGAAGCGAGCCGAACACGCGGATGAACTGGACAGCGCCGTCGGATCGTGGATCGCGAAACGGTCATTGCGCGAAGTGATGGATCGGTTCGAAGAAGCGGAAGCTGCCGCTGCTCCCATTTACGATATACGAGACCTGTTCGAAGATCCTCAGTACCAGGCATTGGATTCGATCACCACGGTGCAGGACCCCGACTTGGGACCATTGAAGATGCAAAACGTGATGTTCCGCTTATCCGATACTCCCGGCGCGATTCGCAGCACTGGGCGTGCCAAAGGCGCTGACAACGAATCGGTATATCGCGAATTACTAGGATTAGATCGCGCGCGCCTGAACGAACTCGCGACGAAAGGCGTCATTTGATCCCTCGGCCCAGCTTGTGTCGCTCCTACCTGTTTGCGCCCGGGAACAATCAGCGGCTGATCGAGAAGGTATTCGACGCCGGGGCAGATGCTGTCGTGCTGGATCTCGAGGACAGTGTAGCTCTCGATAGGAAGGAACAAGCCCGAGACATGGTTGCGGCTGCTGTGCGGCGGCGCCAAAAAGGAGACGGTCCGCGCATTTTCGTCCGGATCAACGCGGTTTCAACTGCCTTTTGGCAAGATGATGTGCAGCAGGTCGTGACATGGTCTATCGACGGCATCCGGTTGCCGAAAGCCGAATCGGCTGCACAAATCGCAAAGCTCGATCATTCGATTTCCGAAGCGGAGCTCCGGGCGGGCATGCCCAACGGCTCAATCAGCATTGTTCCGACAATTGAGAGCGCCGTTGGGGTGATGTGCGCCGAGGAAATCGCACGCCATTTAAGGATCGAAGCAATCTGCTTCGGCGCCAGCGATTTTGCATGTGACATGGGGTCGGACCCGGATCCGACAGGCCTTCAAACACTTTACGCAGAATCTCGATTGGCGCTGGTTTCCCGTGCAGCCGGAATACGCCCTCCCGTGGCGTCGGTCTATTTGCCGATCAACGACCTGAAGGGATTGTGTGCTTCGTCGGTGGCCGCGCGCAGGCTTGGCTTTTTCGGCCGCTCGTGTATTCACCCGACCCAAATTCCCATTATTCACGAAGTGTTCACACCGTCCCCCAAAGACCTCGCCGAGGCAAACGCTATTCTCGAGAGCTTCCACAAGGCCCATGCGAAGGGAACCGGCGCGTTCTTAATGGACGACGGCCGGTTTGTCGACCAAACCGTGGTGCGGCGGGCGCGCGAAATCATCGCGCTCTCCGAGCGTGTGACACGGCTGAAAAACTCGGGGGAACGATAATGCCCGAGAAAGTCTCATTTTGGAAATTGCTGGATGCAAAAATCTACGATTTGGCTCAACCCCTTCAAGCCGAAACTCCGGTTTCGCCGAATCACCCCGGCTTCCGAATGGCGTTGCTCCGGCGTCATGGCGACGTGGTCCGCGCCGATGAGAGTTCTTCGTCCAACGAGCTTCTGGTGATGGGCGGGCACAGCGGCACGCACATCGACGCGCTCTGCCACGTATCCCACAAGGGATTGCTCTATGGCGGCGAGGATGCCTATAAGGCACAGACCGGAGGATCCTTTAAAGTTCTCGGGGCCGAGACGATTCCGATCATCTTCTGCCGGGGGGTTATGCTCGATATTCCCGCTCTGATGGGCGTCTCGGTTTTGGAGCCGGGGATGCCCATTACGGCAGAGCATCTTTGGTCAGCGTGCAAAAAGCAACGGACAGAAGTGGGGCCAGGAGACGCCGTCTTGATTCGATCGGGCTGGCCAGCGCACTGGAATAATTTGGACACCTTCGTCGGGCTCACTTGCGGGGCGCCCGGTCCGGATGAGAGCGCCGCCGAGTGGCTGGCGGAACGGCGCGTTCGCGTGACCGGCGCAGAGACGATCGCCTACGAATGTATTCGTCCGGGAAAGGGACACTCTCTCCTTCCGGTGCATCGGCGACTGCTGGTTGAAGCCGGAATCAACATCATCGAAGTTTTGGACCTTTCCAAATTAAGCGAGGACAGGGTCTTCGAATTCCTATTCATTGTGGCCCCCCTAAAAGTTGTTGGTGGAACGGGTGTTCCGGTGAGGCCGATCGCGGTGATTTTGTGATAAAGACGCCGACTTATTTGCAACATCTTAGCGAATTTTCCGCTGCCCTGAGCTTCTCTTCTTTGCCTATGCCAGTTACAAGCTGCGTGAAGGAACACATACTCGACACTGTGGGCATTTGCCTTGCTGCCACCCGCATTGACACAAGCCAGATGGCAATTCGGCTGGCGGCGAGCTGGGGCGGCCCGGAAGAATCGGGCACTTTCGGAACAAACGGCCGTTTTCCTGCGGCAGCGGCGGCGTTCGTCAACGGCACACTGGCCCATTCTCTGGATTTCGATGACACACACTTACCCTCCGTGCTCCATCCAAGCGCCTCTATTGTCCCCGCGGCACTCGCGGTCGGCGAAGCCGTCGGAGCTTCGGGAAGTCAAGTGATTGCGGCGGCAGCGGCGGGGTATGAGGTTTGCATCCGAACGGCTATGGCTGCCTATGACCAGAGTCTTGGCAACTCGATCTTCTACGAACGGGGCTGGCACGCGACCTCGATCTGTGGGACGCTCGGCGCCAGCGTTGCAGCCGCAAAGCTGTACGGCCTGGATGCGAATGAAATTGGAAATGCGCTGGGCATTGCCGTATCGATGGCCTCCGGGGTCATCGAGTCGAATCGCGTGGGAGGCTCGGTCAAAAGGCTCCACTGCGGCTGGGCGGCGCACGCTGGAATTGTAGCGGCACAGGCGGCGCGAGTCGGTTTTTCCGGGCCGGCGTCGGCATTGGAAGGCCGCTTCGGTTTCTATCAGGCATTCTGCAGTGGGAAGTTTCACGACCAGGAACTTACCCGGGACCTCGGAAAACAGTGGGCCATACTCCGAGTCTTTTACAAACCATATCCCGCAAATCACTTCACTCATGCTGCGATTGACGCCTCCCTGAAACTGCGCAAGCGGGTTACCATCGAAGACATCGAAAAAATCGAAGTAGGGGTGGCCTCGCCAACGCTCCGAACGATCGCTGAACCGGCGGAGGAAAAGTTGCGGCCACGATCCGGATATCACGCACAGTTCAGCGGGCCTTTCGCGGTCGCTGCGGCATTTATGGGCGGAGGGGTACTCGGCTTGTGGCTCGACGATTTTACCGATGAAAAAGCGGCCGACCCGCGCTACATCCAGCTTGCCTCCAAGGTCACCTTTGTGCCGAATTCCGAGTGCGACGCTATTTTCCCAAATCAGTTTCCAGCAATTCTGCGCTTGAAGACGCGGTCCCGAGAGGTGTTCGAGGAGAAGGTACTGGCAAACCGGGGTGGTCCGGAAAATCCGCTGAGCGCGGACGATTTGAGAATCAAGTTTATGGCGAACAGCACTCGTCTTATTTCCGAGAAAAGGGCTCTGGAACTAGCAGACAACATCCGAAAAATAGAAGGCCGCCCCGTCCGGGAATTGTCGGAGTTCTGCAACACATAACCGCCTTCGCCTGGCCTTTGTGGAACAAGTGGAACAAGGCGATGGTTCGTACTTCCAGTCGGAGTAGGGATCACGATTGCTCATGACCCCCTCCACGGATCCGGACGAGCGGATTTCCCGCATCCGGCTCTTGCCTTAGGGAATAACGCCCATGCGGCGCAAGGGATAGGGATGACAGACGGT
>Ga0302324_100017010_pt1 | contig 14446 bp, 17 predicted proteins | sample Palsa_T0_1_FD_201949 | JGI IMG/M metagenome (GOLD analysis project Ga0302324, IMG submission 201949) | Peat permafrost microbial communities from Stordalen Mire near Abisko, Sweden - Palsa_T0_1 | ecosystem: Environmental > Terrestrial > Soil > Palsa > Peat permafrost | place: Sweden: Abisko...
CGCAGCCACCACCGCCATCGGGCCGCCGCTCATAGTCAGCTTCCGGTTCCAGCGCGATGCCGAGCCGCTCAACGCCTGCCGGATCGCCGGCCTTATTGAACCGCACTCGCGCAATGCCAATGCGCGAATAATTCCCCCGCGCAACCAGTCGTGGGAACAGATAAAGCTCACCTTCCGGGCCACGAGCGGCAGCCGGATTCAAGACTCCTTCGACCTCCTGCGCGTTCCCCGGCTCCGGCTCCATCAACATTCCCAGGCGTTGCAACTTAGGTCCGCTTAACAAATCCTTTTCCACAACGATTTCCATAACTTCACGCTGCCTTATTAACGCCTGCCAAACAGGCGATAATAGTTTGAATCACCCGCTTGGTCTCGTTGGGATCCTTAACCGGAATGCTATCGACTCCCGCTGTTTCAGCCGGGTAGTCATTGCCGCCCACGTAAAGGGCGTCGCCGATATAGATCATTTCTTTTATCGAAATACCGAGCAGGTCTCGCAGTTTTCCGATGCCGTAGGCCTTGTCAATGCCAGGCTTGGTAATATCAACCGAAGTCGAGCCCCCGATTCGGACGGAAAACTCGGGAATGAAAGTGTCAAGAATCGCTTTGATCTTCTTCCGCTTGGCGAAATCGGGGTCCCATTTTTCCTTTTCTTCTAAGGGAGCTTGCTGACCTAAGGCAGAAAATGTTATCTGGCTTCCCCGGTCCTCAATTTGCTCGCCCCAGAGCTCTTCGATCTTGAAGTCTGCAACTCCGATCGCTTTCTTTAGGGAATCGAGGATCTTTTCTCTTTGATCTGCAGTGAAATCCTCCGAATAAATCTTTTTCCAGTCTGCCGACTCGTATCTGTAAAACTTTGTGCCGCAAGTAGGAAGGAGAGATAGATTTGCCAGAAGTTTGTCGTGGGGCAGATTCGAAACGAATTGTTTTTCAAACTGTGGCCAACCGCCGCCGGAAATCACCGCCACTTTCACGATCGCGAGAAGGTCGTGCAGCAGCCCTGACATTTCGGGATCAATGGCCGATTTACTGTCGGCAAGTGTGCCGTCAAGGTCAAACACAATCAGCTTTTTCACTATGCCTCCGCCTGCTCAATTTCTCGTGATCTCAATTCGGAATTGCGATTTCCAGCAAGTTCACTGCACCACGCGGCCGAAAAACACATTGACCGATCACCGCAGGCAAGAGGAATACGTCGCCTCTTCCGACGGCGTAAGTGGCGTCGCCATGCTCAACTTGTCCCTCGCCCTCGATGCATACCAGCACGCGCGGCAAGTTCGCCTTGCCCACGGTAAACGGCGATCGTCCGCGCAGCCGCCACAACCAAAAATGTTCACAATGAAATAGTTTCTCGCGTTCCACCAATGTCGTTGTCTCAACATCGGGTGTGACCCGATTGACTGGACCTTCGGCAAAATCAATGCAGGCGATCGCCTTATCGACTTGTAATGCCCGCGGCTTTCCTGTCTTCGGATCAATATGGTCCCAGTCGTAGAGGCGAAACGTCACGTCGCTATTCTGCTGAATCTCGAACACCACAAGGTCGCCACCCAGAGAATGAACCGTGCCGGCGCGCAGAAAAATGGCGTCGCCGGGCTTCGGAATTAAAAATGCGAGGTGGTCCACAACCGTGCCGTTAGTGAGCGCACGCCGCAGATCGGTTTCAGTAGTTTCAGGCTTCAGGCCGGCATAGATGCGGCTTTGTGCCCCGGCATCCAGCACGACCCATGCTTCGGTCTTCGGGGTCTCGCCCGCGGGCAGCAGGTTCGTATTCGCTTTTGTGGGATGCACCTGAACCGAAAGCATTTCATGTACATCGAGGAACTTCAGCAATAAGGGGAATCGGCGGAAACGCCCGGCCAGCTTTCCCATCATTTGCTCGGGGAACTGCCGTAGCAATTGACCGATGCTCTGCCCCTTGAAAGGTCCATCAGTGACGCGGCTCGGATGGTCGTCGCGATCACTGAGTAACCACGCTTCTCCGACAGGACCACTGGGCAGGGGTGCGGTGAGCAAGCTGGCCAAATGCCGACCACCCCACAGCCGATACTGATAGATCGGTTCGAATCGAAGAGGATACAGAAGCGCTGGATCTGATGTTTCTTCTCGGTCGTCGGCAGCGAGGCTGACGGTGGTGTCGATCATGACTGATCTGAGAATGTCGGCTCGGGCGGAGGCGGATCAGTTCTGTGGGTACGTTGATCGTGCAATTTGCCGAGGGTGTGTTCGATCAATCTGGCTAACTTATCGGCGGCGCCGTTGACGGCTAAGTCCAGAGTCGCCGCTTCGTCTGTGACCGCGATGGGTTGGCGGCCTTCGAGGCGAGCCTCCATCATGCAGCGTTTGTCATTCTTGCCGCTCTTAGGGCCGCGTTCGTCGGTCAGGTGGACTTCCACTCGCGTGATGTGATCGCTCATTCGGCTCAGGGCATTCTCTACTACAACCCTGATGTGAGTGGCTAGCGCCTCGTGACCTTCGATTGTGTGGTCCGTATTGACTTGGATTTGCATGCTGATCTCCCGCCTAATTATTTGATCAATAATGTCTCTTGCCTCACAAATTGCCGCCGCTAAGGCTATGGAACCCGGCTGCCGGCCGGCATTTGCTTCTGGCGGCCAGAAGGCACCATCGACAAGTCGTTGGTTCCGACGTAAATACCGATTGCAACGAGCATGGCGAGTAGTCCGAACCAGAACTTCCAATCATGATGAACGCGCCGCCAGTACGGAGTCTGGCCATGGCTATGGTGACTCTCGCCGTTCGGATGCAAATGTTCGGTATTGTGCATGGTCATGCTCGTCTCCGAATCAAATCGAGGAAGTTGGGTCAGGGTTTCTGAATCGGGGCCGCGCCTTGAGACTGTGCTGTTTTCTGGCCCAACTCTTGGGTGAGCTTGTGAACATTCATTGAATGTTCAAGCGCCTGTTTGCTGAGCTCGTGAGCAGTGAGGTGATCTTCTTTGCCATGGGCGACCGCCGCCGCCGCGTGCGCGTGGGCCGCAAGGTTGTGAAGTTCTGCAGCTCGCTCGTGTGGTCTCTGTGACATGATTCTCCTCCTCGTCACTGTGCGTTTATCGCCCGTCTCGTCGCTCAGGCTGACCCACTTCTCGATATTGTGGGGGCAACGGTTTATGCAACGCGGTCGTTTTCATTTCGATACTCTTCGGGAACGTCGTCCTCCGCCACTTGGCGCGTGGTGACCTCTGAGACATCCGGATCTTTGGCATTCTCCACCCCGTCGACAATCGAGGCTTCGAAAGCATTTCCTTCTTCTACTAGTTCTTCGATGCTCTCAGAGTCCGCTTCGGCCGGGCGCGACATGCCCTGAATGTCGCCGGACTGCCCGGCCGAGTTCGTTTCCCGTTCCTCTTCGTCGCGCTCACTGTCGCGCCGATTATCTGCAACCATGGCTCTTGCCTCGTTGAGATGAGCTAGCACGTTTCCATAGCTCTTCGTACTACGCGGCCACAGCATCCGCGGCATGCACCGCGTAATTTGCAGGGTTCGTGCTTGCGATGATCTCCTTCGCCTTGGCCACTTCTGCAGCCGTGCCATGGGCGATCAGCAGAAACTGATCTGTCGTGATGGCAGTTTGGTACTTCACAACGCTGTCCTTGGGGATGCCTATGCTGAAGAGACCGGCTCCCAAAGCACCCAACGCGCCTACCTCTACGGCACCTTCCAACCCTGCCACGATCCACGCCACCAGAGGTCCAGCCACTAAAATTGGGCCGAGCCCCGGGATCACAAACATCGCCGATCCGAATAAAAGCGCCCAAAAGCCTCCCCAGAACGCACCGACCTTGCCCCAATATTTCATGCGGTCGCCGGTGTTGTAGTAGCCGACGACTTGCTCATCTGTGTGATATCCCTTTCCAACGATCGACAACTTGTGCATGTCGACGCCCCCGCGCTGAAGTTCCTTCACCGCTCGATCCGCATCCGTATGAGTGTGATAAATTGCGACAACTGAATTTTCGATAGACATTTGGTAATCTCCTCGGCCATTAGCCGGAATTCTTCAACCCATCAACATAGGTTCCCATTCGCAGTATGACAACGCATACGCGCGAAGACTGGTCCCTATTGCTCAGTATCAGTGTTCAGTCCGGTGTTCGATTACACGCCCACGAACTCAGGACGGTAATCCTTCCAAATCCCCGTAGCCGGCGAGATCAGATGTACGGGTGCATCTTCAGCGTGCTTCGCCGTCCTCGCCCATTGCCAGGCATGCTGAATTTCGGAGGATTCGAAGTAGCGCGTCTCTGACTGGAGAACAGCGGCTCCGGCAGTAAAGAGTTCCACAAGCTCTTCCCAACGGTGGGCTCCGACGACTGCCATACGAGCGATATGACTTGTGTGCTTCTGGAGAAACCGCAAATCATCCCAGCGTGCCTTCCATTCGGCTCCGTGCATTTCCGTCAGGTCCACCAGGATGCCGATCGGGTGCTTTTTGTGCTGGGCAATGAAGAACTCAAGCTGCGGCTCGAATGCTTTGAGTTCCTCGTCCAATAGCTTTCCGACGACCTTAAAGCCGAACGCGACTCCACCAGTTTCCTTCAGACGTTCAATCACAAGCACACCTCACTGTTTCGTTTAGAAGCCGTACTTGATTCTTCCGAGGCACTGGGATCTACGACAAATCAGCCACGTCGCAGCCCAAAGAAAAAATCCGCAATCCCCGGTCAACTCGAGCGGACACGGTGCAGTTGCTAGTCGTCAATTCGCTTCGCAGCCGAGGAAAATAGACATTCCATAGCCCGGTTAGCCGACTACAGGGAAGTTGTGCGGTTGTGGTGAATTCGAGTCGCTGCCATGGCGCAAATGTCACGATGCGAACGTTCACAAAACGGCCCTACAAAGACGGGCAGTGCCGCTATCGGCGGTTTAATCACGAGTGCCAACCACCCCCTAGGGCGAAGCCGCCGGAACAGCTTCAGGATTCCGGCAAGGGTGATTGCTCGGGTTGCGGTTCCGGCTTTCGCCTCAGGACCAACGCGGAGAACAGCGTGATGACGAGCCCAATCGGGAAGGGATGAATGAACGTGAGCGCTGCGTTGAGGAACGGGTTTTTGTACAGCTCTTTGTATTTTCTGACCTGCTGAAGTTTTTCCTGGATGGCTGCCGGGCTCGCCCCCGAGGCGGTGAGCTTCTGAACCAAATGAGCCCCATATGCGTCCCAGAAACCAGGCAGGAAGTTGTAGTAGATCACTTCCCAGGTTACGACATAGATGATGCAGGATATCAGCGTAATGGAGAGGCCGACGGCAAAAGCCTTCAAAAAGGTAATCTGACCATCGCCGATGTTGTCCCGGTAGGTTCGGATGCCGACAAACACCATCAAGAACGAGAGCACGATAGAGGTGTTGCCGATGATCGCGCCGCGGTCGAAGCCAATCCTGCCGCCGAAGGTCACCAGCGCTATCATCATCAGCGAGGAGATCGCGCCGGAAATCAGCCCGAAGGTGACGATGATTTTTCTCATATTCTCGTAATGCCTTTTATCCGATCCTGACCTTTCCACCTATGCTGCCGGCCCCATGCTCATAAGGGCTCAGCGACCAGCCACGTCGGCTGGCGACTTGGATGCCGTTGGGATCACTACGATCAGGTTATCGCCTGCTCCGGGGTGAGTCATCCCAAGATAATCGAGCTTCGCCAGCGATTGGGAGTCGAACCCGATGTCTTTCGTTGTCATGTTCGGGGCATAAAACATCAAGTGCGGAGGGAAAATGCCAGTGCCGCGCTCGGAGTTCGCTCTCAAGCGGTTCTGGCTGGACATCATGTAGAGGAACCCCGGTTTGCTTGGATACTGGTAACGGCCTTCTTTATAGCCGTTGGCAACGTCTGCCTTGATTTCGGCCTCGGACTTGCCGTTTGTGCGCAGCTCTTCGCCGTGCATGTAGACAGGCAAGAGAGCGCGGCTGCCCTCGGCGTCGAAGCACTGCGGCTCAATGGTTGTTTCTGCGGGCTTTACGAAATGCCGGCCAACAAAACAGCTGAAGCCGTTCGTGCCTTCGCGCGCTTTCTCGTAGCCTTTGGGGCCAAGAACATAAACTGTGGCTTTACTGGATACCTCAGCCGGGGCGGCGCTTTCAGCGAGTGTGATCTGCTGGTCACGTGGCATGGAGGCGTCATAGACCCGGGGGAGTTCCTGGGCGGTTGCGGGAATGAACGCAGTGCTTGAAAACAAGCCGATCGACAGAGTACCCACGACAAAGACCTTCATCGAATTCAGAGACTTCATGTTCGCTCCTTTTTTCAGGAAGTTCATGTTTTCACAAACTTCATGTTTTCATGAACTTCGTGTCGCTCGTATTGAGCCGCCGCTCAACATACCGCGTGAGGCAGGGTCGGTGTCGTCATCCTTTTGGCTGATTTTTGGCGGTGGAGAGAAAAATCATTCGTTTGGGGGAGCGGTTATTGGCGCGAACCGTGCTCGTGCACGAGTAAATCAGGGGAGAAGCCCGAATTCCTTGCCGAGTTGCACCGCTTGCGTTCTTCGTCTCGCCCCGAGTTTGTCGAAAACACGGCTGGAATGGGTCTTGACCGTGCTCTCGCTCACAAAAAGCTTCGCGGCGATTTCGCGGTTGCTCAGGCCCTGGGCGATCAGTTCAAGGATCTCAAACTCACGGCGAGTGATATGGAGGTCCTCACGTTTTCTTTCGTCAGGGATGAACGGTCCAGGGATGAACGGTCCCGCGGCAGGGACGGGGACCTCCCTCACAACAATTGTCTGGCGTTTTGTGGTCAGCTTGAGGCCAAGCCAGATGCCAAGAGCGGCAAAGGTCGCGGCGATCAGTCCGCCGTAGATTTCGATGGAATGTTCGACGACCAGGAACTGATACTCGGTCCACTGGATCAGAGCAATCAAGATTCCGCCGATCAACCCGTACATGAGGACGTGGCGCTTCATAACTTGCAGGAGGATTCGTTACCGAAATTATCGCATCTATATTGGGGTAGGTCCTACTGCATGCCGGGCAAGATCAACTCTTGACAGGCCTTGCCAGAGTTACGGCTACTCTTCCAGACCTCGAGGTTGGGGCATCAATTTGCGGTTCCGCTGAGCGCGGTGCCCCGTCCGAGATCATCCGGTGTGTCTAGGTCCAATTCGCCCTCAAGGAAATCGACCGTACCAACACACGCGGCGTTTCGTTCGAGGATTCCACGCGCTCCCCGGTCGCCGCTCACGTCGAGCAGATCGGGAAAAAAGATGGAGGAAAAAACTCCAGGAACCCCGAGCCGGCCGCGGTAGCGCGCGGCTGTAATCGGATAATTGGCCAAACCATGCAGACGAAGCAGCTGTCGGAGGACGTCGGCGCTCAGGCGAATCTGGTCGCAAACCATAAGGAGGATGTCTTCGGGAGGAGGGCTAATCTGCAAAGCGGCTTCCACGCCGCAGCGCATCGACGATCCCATACCGGCGCGCCAGTCCTTATTAACAGAGATGATCACTCTGAAACCATCGAGGGCGCTACGCATCCGATCGGCTTCAAAACCAAGTACCACAATGATCGGTTGACAACCGGCCTCGTCGGCAATTCGCACAGTGCGCCGTAACAGCGGCTCGCCCGCGATCGCGAGCAGTTGTTTCGCTTGACCCAGCCGCGACGAGGCACCCGCTGCAAGGATGATGGCTGCGCAGGAAGGTTCAGACATGAGTCAGGGACGCGCATTTGGGAACCTTCACGCTATGTTTTTCGATCACGTCGTGAATCTCCGCGACGATTGCGAGCGCAATGCTAGCCGGATTCTTGGCTCCGATGCTGAGTCCGACAGGAGAATGCAATCTCGTGAAGCACTCCTCCACCGTTCGGCCAATTTCCGGCGCGACCTCCGCAAGCAGTCGCTCGGTTCGGCGGTGCGGGCCGAGAACGCCAAGGTAGGCGAGTTCTCGCGGCAACAATGCTTGCAAGGCAGCCCGGTCCTGCTCATAGCTATGGGTCAGGATCACAGCAGCGCTGCGTTCGGTTAACGGGAGATCGTTCAATGATCGCGACGAGACTACCTGTTCTGCCAGAGGGAAACGCTCCTTCGTTGCCAGATGGGATCGACCGTCGGCGACGGTGACCTGCCAGCCCAGCAAGTGGGCGAATTCGACCAATGGCTTTGCATCGTCGCCCGCTCCGAAGACTAAAAGCGCGGTTGGCGGGGCGATGTAATCAACGAAGAACGACCTTAGGCCCTCGGTCCAAAGCGACCGACGGTCGTTTAACACGCGCCGCGCCAATACCAGCGAACCTTTGTCATCGGAGACCTGGAACAAAACGCAGCCATTCTCGCTCAGGATGATCCGGCACCCGACGGGGTCCGTATCAATCACTGATACGATTGCCATGGCAGCGTGCCGTTCTGCGCATTGCTCGAGCGCTGCGAGCGTACGGTGTGCGGGTTCCCCCCGTTCGAGCAGCAGTGACACGGTTCCGCCGCAGCCCATTCCGTATGGAATTTCGGAATCTTCATCGACGAAGGTGCTGTACTTCTGAACGGTGGGACCGGATCGGGTCAGCCACCAGGCCTTCTTCTGGACCTCTTTCTCAAGACAGCCTCCACTGATAGTGCCGGCCCGTCCGCCGCCGCTGGTCAGCAGCATGCGTGTTCCGGGTTTGCGATACGAGGATCCCTCGATCTCGACAATCGTCGCAAGACATATCTCTTCGCGATGATCACATGCGCTTCGCCAGAGTTCCAGAATTTGCCGAAGTTCTGACATGTTCGATGCTTCGTGAACGTCTCAATTATTTTCGGGCCGCGAATCGGCCTCAGGCATGCACGCATTCCGCTAACACGACTACCTTCGTCACGGTCAAGGCAACACGGTCGCGTCCGCTTCATCGCCCAACATAGCGATTACGACGGATGGGCGCGAAACTTTTGTCGCCGAACGGTGCAAAGCTAGCGCGAAGCGAGTCGAAAAGGGGCTCGCCGGGGCAGTGATCCAACAATCGAAGGACAGCTACGGCTGAACGAGAATCTCGAAGATAAGTCGTTTCCTACCGTCTCGCGCCACAGAATTCTCGCTTGGCGACAAACCCCTTACTCTATTCGGCCTTCCGGCGCTAGGGTGATGCTGTGAAGGAGTGTCGTGTCAATCTCTCTGAAACTGAACAACCGTACAGTCCAGTTGAACGTTACTCCTGACGTGCCACTTCTCTGGGCCGTTCGTGAAGCTGCTGGGCTAACGGGTACGAAGTATGGATGCGGCATCGCGCAGTGCGGCGCTTGCACGGTGCTCGTCGATGGGGAACCAACCCGATCATGCGTTACGCCAGTCAGTTCAGTTTCTGGAAAGTCGGTTACCACGATCGAAGGTGTCTCTGGTGCGACAGCCCGTGCGGTGCAAAGTGCGTGGGAAAAACTGGACGTCGCTCAATGCGGCTATTGTCAGTCGGGACAGATCATGTCTGCCATTGCGCTGCTTCAGCAAAATCGGTCGCCGACTGATGGCGATATTGACGATGCTATGTGCGGCAACATCTGCCGCTGTGGGACCTACATGCGCATTCGCGCCGCGATCCACGAAGTGGCGCAAATTAAGGGACAGCTGAGCCATGCGGGGCGATAGCAAAATTGCCTGCGTCAGCAGGCGCCGTTTCCTTGCAACGGGGGCTTCATCGACCGCGGGCCTGGTAGTTGGTTTCTATGCGCCAACGAGCAACGGATTCTTCGCCAGGATGCTTGCAGAGAGCCGGGAGATGGTCTTCGCCCCGAATGCTTTCTTACGAGTTGCTACGGACAATACCGTGACCGTGGTCTCCAAGCATCAGGAAGCAGGGCAAGGCATCTACACCGGACTGGCGACCATCATCGCGGAGGAACTTGACGCTGACTGGTCTCAGGTCCGGGTTGAACCCGCGCCCGCGGACCGCGATCTCTACAAGAATTTGCAATTCGGTTCTCAAGGCACGGGTGGAAGCAACTCGATCGCTAACTCCTATGAACAGTATCGCCGTGCGGGGGCGACGGCGCGGGCCATGCTGGTTGCGGCCGCGGCTGACCGATGGAGAGTCCCCAGCGGGGAAATCACCGTCGAGAAGGGACTGGTCAAGCACGCGTCGTCGCGACGGCAGGCGAGTTTCGGCAAACTGGCCCAAGCGGCCGCATCCGTGCCCATACCTGCACAGGTCACACTCAAAGACCCGAAGAATTTCACATTGATCGGAGCTGAACACCTACCACGCCTCGACAGCAGAGCTAAGACAACTGGGAAGGCAGTTTTTGCAATCGACTCCTCCCTTCCCGACATGGCGATTGCCCTGGTCGCGCGGCCGCCTCTCTTTGGCTCTACGGTGAAGACGTTTGACGCGGCAAAAACCAAGGCGGTGCCGGGTGTGCTCGATGTGGTAAAGATTTCGACTGGAGTGGCGGTTGTCGCAAAATCGTTCCCGGCCGCAAAGCAGGGCCGCGAGGCGCTTCGGATCGAATGGGATGAATCGAAAGCTGAGAAGCGGGGAACGCCTGAATTCCTGGCTCAATACCGATCACTGCTGGAGCAGCCAGGAGCTGTGGCCCGGCGCGACGGTGACTGCATTCGAGCACTTGCCCGTGCGGCGCGCACTCTGACTGCAACGTTTGAGTTTCCCTATCTGGCCCATGCGACTATGGAGCCACTCAGCGCGGTGGTTCGACTTTCAGCCAATCAGTGCGACATCTGGACCGGTGATTGGGACGTCTCGGGCGTGCAAGATGACGCGTCCCGGATCACCGGGCTGACCGCGCAACAGGTCCACATTCATACACTCTACGGAGGGGGCAGCTTCGGCCGGCGAGGGAGTGGTGCATCGGAGGTGGTTGAGGTCGCGAAGGCAATCGGCGGCCGCTTTCCAGTGAAATTGTTCTGGACGCGTGAAGATGATATGCGGGGCGACGCTTACCGGCCCATGTATCTTCACAAGCTCGATGCGGGACTCGACGAGCAGGGAAACCTGATCGCCTGGCAGCACCGGATCGTCGGCCAATCTGTCCTCGGTGGCGATCCGGGTTTTATTATCGACGGCATCGACGTCACTTCAGTCGCGGGCGCAAGCACCCTCCCCTACGACATCCCAAACATTCTCGTCGATCTCCATTCGCCAGTGCTCGGCGTACCGGTAGACAAGTGGCGCTCCGTCGGGAACAGTCACAACGCCTTTGCAGTCGAGACATTCCTGGACGACGTCGCCCAAGCGGCGGGCCGAGACCCGTATCAGTTTCGCCGCGCTCTTCTGATGAAGGACCCGCGAGACAAATCGATGCAACTCGTTGCGCCCGATTTCATGAAGCCTGGCCTATTCGCCAAGTTTCCGCGCGACCGCGGAGTCCTTGAACTGGCCGCGGAGAAGTCCAGCTGGGGAACACCACTGCCGCCCGGCAAAGGTCGGGGCCTTGCGGTGCATTATTCCTTTCGCACTTCAGTAGCGCATGTGGCTGAGGTAACGGTTGGCTCGGATGGCGGCGTGAGGGTCGATCGTGTAGTGTGTGCCGTGGATTGCGGTGTGGCGATTAATCCTGATGTGCTCCGCGCACAGATGGAAGGCGGCGTAGCCTTTGGCTTGAGCGCCATCCTCTATGGCGCGATCACCTTAAAGAACGGAAAAATCGAACAGTCGAACTTCGACGACTATCGCGTTCTGCGTATGAACGAAATGCCTGAGGTCGAAGTGCACATCGTACCCTCCACCGAGGCGCCGACTGGAATCGGCGAGTCTGTGGTTCCTCCCATAGGTCCGGCCGTGTCCAATGCGATCTTTGCGGCCACGGGAAAACGCGTGCGAACGCTGCCTCTATACCCAAACAGCTAGGCCCGTAAGTGCTGTAAGAACCGTTTGTATTATGCTAAGGCTAACGCTACAACGCATATGCTGACCGTGGCCCGCTTCAAACTCGTTATTCTTTGCTGGGCCGGTGCAACTCTATTCTTTACCGCCGTCCTGATGGTGAGCGATCTTGGCGGCGACAAGTCTTTCGGCTTCGCTCTTTACGCCACCGCTGTGCATTTCGCTCTGTGGATCGTTGCATTGCCACTCCTTTCAAAATGTACACACAAGTTCCCGCTCGGCCGTGGAATAAAAGTATGGAACGCAGGTGTGCTGCTCGGAGCCGTCGCGGCTTTTGCACCTCTAGTCATGCTGAGCCAGTGGGCCATACTCTACTCAACCTTCTTTCCATATCGCTCGCCGTCGTTCTGGTCATTTCTGAGGCCCAACCTTTCCAGGTTCTTGCCCTCCGACATTCTGATAGGCATGGTGCTCGTACTGGCACTCGAAGCCTGGCGAGTGTGGCTGGACTTTCAATCGGAACGCACACGTGCGACCGATCTGGAGCGGCAGCTAGCCGTCTCGCGTCTCCAAGCCCTGCGCATGCAACTGCACCCGCATTTTCTATTTAATACTCTGCACGCCATAGCCGGCCTTATCGTCGAGCAACCGGCGACCGCTCGTCGCATGGTGATCGCGCTGGGCGATCTCCTTCGCCTCACTTTGAAGGATACTGGCGGTTCGGTTCGAAGCTTGGCCGAGGAATTGGAATTTGCCGACCTCTATCTCGGCATCGAAAAGCTGCGGCTCGGGGACCGCTTGGTGCTTGACTATGATATTGAGCCGGAGGCGACGTCCGCGGAGGTCCCTGAACTCTTATTACAGCCCCTCTTTGAAAATACCGTCCGCCACGGGGCCGCCCGCATGGTGAACTCCTGCGAGATTCGCTTCCGTGCCTGTCGTGAAGGTAATAGGTTACACCTTACTCTCCACAACGACGGACCTGTGCGCTCTGGGTCGTCGGGGCCGCCACCTTTCGGAGTAGGACTGACGAACACGAAGGACCGGCTTCGTCTCTACTACAAAGATGAATTCAGGTTCCAATACACGGACCGGCCGCACGGCGGAGTGCAGATTGACATCTCCATTCCGTACAAGAAAGCCGAAAACGAGAGACTAGACCGACACGAGGACCTGTATGCCACCGCCGACGCCGATGCGCACGCTGATCATTGATGACGAGCCGCATGCGCGTCGGTATCTGCGCGAGCTCCTTGGCGGGGAAAAGGATGTCGTTATCGCCGGCGAAGCCGCAAGTGGCGTGGAAGGCGTCGACCTGATCCAGAAGCTCTCACCCGATATCGCATTTCTAGATATTCAGATGCCTGATCTCGGCGGCTTCGAGATGATCGAACAGGTTGAGATCGAGAAGAGGCCAGGCTTTATCTTTGTCACCGGTTACAGCGAATATGCGGTAAAAGCATTCGAGGTGGAAGCTGTCGATTATCTCTGCAAGCCCTTCGATAAAGAACGGCTGTCGATTTCGCTGGAACGCGCCATGCGGCGTTTAGGCACGCGAAGCAATCTTTCCGGAAACAATGCAGAAGCGAATCCCTGGCTCTCCCGGCTGGCCATCAAAGACGAGAATGGGATTGTTTTTGTACCGGTCGAACAGATTCTTTGGATCGAGGCGGCCAATAAGTATGTCGTGATTCACACCACCAGCCGTAGTCACATCGTCCGGCAGACCATCAAGAGTTTAGAAGATACGCTCAATCCTAAAGAGTTCCTTCGAATACACCGATCCGTTCTGGTTCGCAAGGCGGCTGTATGCGGACTGCACCCACTTTTTCACGGAGATTACATCGTGAAACTCACCAACGGTGCTGAGCTCACGCTGAGCCGCAATTTCCGTGGATCGTTCTTCCATCAGATGAGCCGCTGAATCCCGGTTCGGTAGCAGCTTCATCTCGTTCCTTTGCTCCCGTCCCATCCTGTGCCGGAAGACCAGCGCTTCGCGCCGAACAGCGAGACGCCGCCACGTAGCTGCCTTATCGTGCAACCAGCATTCGGGTCACGGGAGGGAGCTAGTATGAAAAGGAGCTCGGCCATTCGACGGTTTCTGTGCGCCAGGATTCTGTGCCTGCTCTCTGTTGTCGCTCTCTGTGCGGCGTGTCCATTGGCAACCGTTGCTTCGCGGTCCGCACACCTAAAAAGCCTCGCAACTCAACAATTCTTCTGCTATGCGGGACTTGAACACCAGGAGTGCCTGCAGAACATCGCGAAGCTACGAGCGGAGTTGGCGCTCTATTCTGCTGACCTGCCGAGAGGTTGGAGTTGGGTAATCGTGGGATCGGAAGATTGGCAATCAGTCGTGCTGCAATTGCAGCTCGATCGGCGCAGCCCGGCGTTTAGCGACTTGAAGATGCGCGAAACCTTCCTCGAAGGGGCACTTTTTCTGCCCAAGCCAGCTCGAACTGATGAACTCGTGAAAGACTTTGGCGTGCCGGCCGACCAACTTCTTACGCTCGCCGTTAGCCACGAACTTGGGCATGCCATCTGTCCTGGAGGAGATGAGGCGATCGCGCACCGAACCTCCGTGCAGTTACGGAGCCGCGAGAAAATCGATTGCACGAACTCTCTGACTCGGATGGAGGAACTATCTCTGCGGAGTCGAAACACGGCTTACGGTCACAGTGATCCACGAGC
>Ga0302324_100017012_pt1 | contig 14445 bp, 10 predicted proteins | sample Palsa_T0_1_FD_201949 | JGI IMG/M metagenome (GOLD analysis project Ga0302324, IMG submission 201949) | Peat permafrost microbial communities from Stordalen Mire near Abisko, Sweden - Palsa_T0_1 | ecosystem: Environmental > Terrestrial > Soil > Palsa > Peat permafrost | place: Sweden: Abisko...
ATAATTTGTCGTATGGATACGAAAAAAGTATTGGCCGTGGGTTTGGCCGTTTCGATTACCGGCGAGACACTTTTGCCTTTGCGGCATCCCGATACGCTCCCGCTGTCGCAGCCTCACATTGAACTGTCGATTTTCGAACCTGTAGCAACGCCAGTCCCGACGGTCCTCGCGAGTGGCGGAGCGGGCGGCGAACCTACCGGCTTTGATATAAGACAGATTAGCTAGACCTCGGCGACAGGGGAAACAATGAGCGATACCGTGTGGTTGTTCTTGGGTCTGGCGCTGGCTATATCGTTCGCCGGCGATCGAATTACGTACGCGATAAAAGGTACACCGCCCGGCGGATTGAAACCGTGGGCCGAATCAATTGGGAGAGTCCTGGGAGGTGTTATTGGTTCAGTTCCTGGCGTAGTTCTTGGGAATCCCTATATAACTGGCGTTGGTGGTTTACTCGGTATAGAGATCGGTCCGGCCATATTTAGTTTCGTTTTTCCCGCACCGAAAGGAAACCCGGCTGGCCGACTAAAGGGCCCTCCGACGCTCATGAACTTTACCGGGGAAGAACTTCTGTCTCTGCTCACGAGCGCAGAGGAAGCCACAACAAAGCTCGGTGAGACCTATATTTACGGCGTATATGATGGTTTGGCGGCGGCCGCCGTAGTCGCGAAGGCGGATTTGCTTTTTGCTATGCCGGAGTTCGTCAGGGGTCGAGAGGTCCTCAATCGGAAACTGAAAGCAATCGGTTGTCCGAAAGTAATCGTGTTCAACGGCAAGATCGTTTACGAGCAATTCATGGGGAGAAAGTGCAAATACGGCCTGCAAGACAACACTCTCTGCGGGGCGAAAGTTTACGTTGTGCCGTCCACGAGCCGGCGCTGTGGGCGAATATCGTACAGGCAAGAACTCCGCCATTTCCGATCGGTCTTTCAGCTGTTGCAAAACTCGTAACGCCACGCGTACCGGGCGACCTACACTATCCCGCATCTGAAGACACTGGATCTCAGTTGCGGAACTTTGCTCGTCGGTGCTATCTCACTGCTACCAGAGCCTGGGACCAGGATCGCAGGCTTCCGAAGTTGTTGTTCGATTCCAAAGCTGAGGCCGTCCAGTAGCGTGACAATCTATATTGCGAGGCTGATTGGGATGGACGATGCGAAGTACGAGGTCCTGGAGGTCCGGTGAATCTCTCTTTTTGCCCCTGAAATCCGGGCGAGTAAAAAACCAAACGGACTCTTGGGACTCCAAACCACTGTTTTAGATTGCCTGTAAACCATTGAAAAGGTTGGCTCCCCGGGCTAGATTCGAACTAGCAACCCTTCGGTTAACAGGTTCGATTTCAAAACCATAAGTCGTTGTTCAACCGTCGCTTAGGGTTATTGGAAAGCCAATCTTCTCCCTCAAATGTTCCGGAGTTGTTCCAAAGTTACCGAGCGGCATGACGTTTACTTTTACTTCTTAACTTCCGAGCAGGAAACTCCAACGGGAGTTCATCGCCTTCGGCAGGAGGATTTCCATTGCCCACGCGAGCTAGAATCCGGTTGACCCTTGCCGGATCGGCACGTCGTGCGCGTTCCTCGAAGTACTCTTCCGTGCGCATAGCAGAAACCTTTTCCGCGAGTGCGAGCGTGATCAGTTGGTTGAGAGCCACGCCTTCCGATTCAGCAGCCTTACGCGCTTCGGCCAACAGCGTGGGCGGTACACGCAAAGCAAAATTGCTTCGTCTCATGAATTCGCTCCTTCGCTTGCCATTACTCGGCTTCCTCTACCAGTCCTCGGACGATTTCCCCGGGCCGAACCACCGAACATCGAAAACGCCCCGCGACAGGTCTAAAATCCCGCTCGTTGAAAGTGACGATGGCATCGGCGCGACCATTGATGGCCGTTTCCAGAACCATCTCGTCGTTCGGATCTGGTAGCATCGGCCGTGTGCGAATCATTAATTCGACTCTCTTCCCAACCAGGGCCAGTTCGTCGAGCACAGCAGATACATCTTCTCTGCTCGCTCCGCAGGCAGCAAGGTGTTCTGGGCGAGTCAGAACAGATTCGTATTCCAGCATCAAGGGTACAGACAAAAGCAATTCGAATCGGTGAGCCCGCGCCGCCTCGAGCACTTGGCGCGATGCGCCAGCATCGCTACGGAAGGCCGCTACCAGTACATCCGTGTCCAAGACATATGCCCTCATGCAACAATAGGATATTGCCAGCAATATTGCCTTGTCAAGCCTTACACCTCGACCCCGACATGCGCAAAACACAAAATCATGGCCATCTTGACAGAAATTGGACGGTGGTGCGTGGTGCTTGTCCGCCCCACCCGTCATATCTTATAGATATAGAAGTTCGCAGATCTAGGTGCCAGATTAATGCTGGATAAAGACAGTTCTGAGGAGCAACTGAAATCCGCGCGAAAAGAAACTGAACGTCTTCGAGCAGAAAATGCGCACCTCCGAGCAATGCTCGGGATCCCGGATTCGGCTGTCGAAAGAGCCTCTCCACCAGAAGTCTATGCAGTAGAGACTCTTAACAGTCGCGCTATTGAGGGTTTGACCCCGGAGAGAAAAGTTGCTCTTTTTCGAAGCCTGTTTCGCGGTCGAGAAGACGTTTACGCAGTACGCTGGGAGGGAAAGAGTGGCAAGTCTGGCTATTATCCGGCTGGTGTCATGGACTGGCGCGCGATTCACGCTGCAAGACCGGAAGAACGAAAAAAGGTCTCACGGAAGACACGAACGCTTCAACCGCTCACCGATAGCGCAATCCGCGATCACCTCACTGGAAAGCAGACCATCGGCGTCTACCCTCTACTTCCCGACGAAACCTGTTGGTTTCTCGCGGTGGATTTCGACAAGAAGTCTTGGATGGCAGACGCCGCAGCTTTTGCTTCCACATGCCGGCGGTTTCAGGTCCCCGCAACCGTCGAGCGCTCGCGATCAGGAAACGGTGCCCACATTTGGATTTTCTTCAACCACGCAGTGCTCGCTGCAAATGCCAGACAGCTTGGTTGTGCCTTATTGACCCGGACGATGGAAAGCCGCCACGAAATCGGGCTGGATTCTTATGATCGTCTTTTCCCTAGCCAGGACACGCTGCCTAAGGGCGGCTTTGGGAATTTGATAGCTTTACCGCTTCAAAAACCTGCCCGAGAGCAAGGCAACAGCGTATTCTTGGATGAATTCTTCCAGCCCTACGCCGATCAATGGAAAGTCTTAGAGTCGGTTCAAAAAATACCAACGGATAGGCTGGCGCGCATGATTCAGGAAATAGCGCCCAGTGGAAACACGATTGGAGTGCATCTTAGCTTTCCCGAAGAAGGAAGGGACGAAGCTCCCTGGCTGTGGAACCCATCGCAAAAGCGGAAAGACGGGCGAATTGCAGATCCATTGCCATCTTCAGTCCGTGTGGTGGTGGGCAATCTTGTCTACATCGAAAAGAAAGATCTGCCGTCCGCCATGCTGGATCGATTAATTCGCATCGCCGCCTTTCAGAATCCTGAATTTTACCGAGCCCAGGCCATGCGACTCTCGACCTACGGTAAGCCTCGCGTCATATCCTGCAGCGAGGACTTCCCAGAGCACATCGGCCTTCCGAGAGGGTGTGTCGACGAGGTGCTTGCCGCATTCAAATTCCAAGGGGTGGACGTAGAGGTGCAGGATGAACGAACTATGGGTCGGGAAATTAGAGTCCCCTTCACCGCTGAGCTGCGGCCTGAACAAAAGGAAGCCATCAACCAGGTACTTCACTATGACCAAGGCGTACTCAGTGCACCACCAGCATTTGGAAAGACCGTCGTTGGTGCCTGTCTGATCGCCAGGAGGGCGGTCAACACATTGATCCTGGTGCACAGGCGCCAGCTAATGGACCAGTGGCGTGAGCGATTGTCTGCCTTCCTGGATATGCCAATTGGAAGCATCGGTCAAATTGGGGGAGGAAAGATCAAGCGAGCGGGCGTAATTGATGTCGCTGTGATCCAAAGTTTGCAGCGCAAAGGAGACGTCGAAGATTTCGTCGCCGACTACGGCCACGTCATCGTAGACGAGTGCCATCATCTGTCCGCCGTCACTTTTGAACGAGTCCTTCGCCAAGTAAAAGCAAAGTATGTCTTGGGCTTGACGGCAACGCCGATCCGGAGAGACGGGCATCATCCGATCATTTACATGCAATGTGGTCCCATACGGTTCCATCTCACGGCGAAAAAAGCAGCAGAGACGTCGCTCCTTGAACACAAAATCATCCCACGTTTTACCAACTTTGCTTTGGAACAGACAGAAAACGAAATCACAATTCAGGATCTTTACGCCGCACTCGTCGGGGACCAACACAGAAACGAGTTGATCGTACGGGATCTTCAGAGTGTTTTATCGGCTGGGCGATCGCCGCTCGTTCTGACGAGCCGAATAGATCATCTCAATTACTTGGCCGGACAATTGCATGGGATATGTTCGCACGTCTTCATCTTGAAAGGTGGGCTTGGCGCAAAGCAAAGAACGAAACTGACTGAGTCCCTGGCTGTCGTGCCTGCCGGTGAACCGCGTGTCATTCTTGCAACCGGAAGCTACCTTGGTGAAGGCTTTGACGATGCACGCCTCGACACACTTCTACTTGCGATGCCGGTTTCCTGGAGAGGAACTCTCCAACAGTATGTCGGCCGCCTCCACCGACTCCATGAGAATAAAAAAGAAGTCCAAGTTTACGATTACGCGGATGTGCTGGTGCCAATGCTCGCTCGAATGTACAAGAAAAGGTTGGCAGGCTATGCCGCGTTGGGTTACACCTTCTCCGATGCATTGAATGTTTGAGCTCGCCATGGAATCAGCCCTGATGTTGCACTAGGAAAGATCCGCTAACTCTGCCGTCAGGGTTGGCGCAGACACCCGCGGCTTAGGACCGAATGTTAATTGGCCAAAATCCACAGTTTGAAGAAACGCAAATGATTGAAAAAGAAAGGATTGGCTCCCCGGGCTAGATTCGAACTAGCAACCCTTCGGTTAACAGCCGAATGCTCTACCATTGAGCTACCGGGGAATACATTGATTGTGCTGCGCTTACATGGCTTTTGCAACATCGAATTGGGTCCATTGGGTCCAACTAAGCCGCCTTCCTCCGTCTGATTGGCACTACGTTGGATGGTCCCAGGGCGAACCCAAGGCCGGCCTTCGTGACCCATTCTTGCCGATATTCGATATCCTCTTGCAGTCGGTCCACGAAGAGCATCTTGCCAAATAGGCCGCAGGATTCCCTGTTGCGGCGCTTCTGCTCATAAAGCCGGCGTACCCGTTCCCCAAATCTATGCCAAGCTGAAGGGGCACCGCGATCGCGTCGTACTCATCGATCCAATACCCGATGAACGAGATCACAAAAATGAATTGACTCAGCAGGCATGCAAAGGATAATTGCTGCGATTCAACCATGAACAACTTTAGAAAGCAGAGCCTGGCCTTGCTGTTGGCAAGTGCACTGGTGGCGCGGGTGTGCGGAGCGCAATCCGCCGATACACCGGCGAAGAGTCCGATTCTTGGGGTGGTTAACGGCCAGACGATCAGCGAAGACGATCTTCCGCCGCAGGCGCAAGGCCAGCTAAAACCGCTGCGCGAACAAGAGTACCGCATTCGGAAGCAAGCCCTGGACAATTTGATCGACCAGAAATTGGTCGAAGAGGAAGCCAAGAAAAAGGGGATCTCTCCGGACACACTTTTGCAGCAGGAAGTAGAGTCCAAAGTGGCGGAGCCCGCCGAGGCCGAGCTGCGGGCCGTCTATGCGGTGCAGCGAGAGCAACTGAACCAGCAGCCGTTCGAAGACGTGAAAGCGCAACTGCAGCAAACCCTGAAGAAGGCCAAGATGCAGGAGGCGGTGCAGGAATACGTCGCCGGCCTGCGCGAGCAAGCCAAAATCTCGATCCTGCTGGCGGCTCCGCAAACCCTGGTGAGTTTCGATCCAGCGCGGGTGCGCGGCAACGCCAAGGCGCGAGTGATGATCGTGGAGTTTGCGGATTTTCAATGTCCGTATTGCCGGCAGGCGCAGCCGACGCTAAAAGACATACTGGCCAAGCATGAAGGGGTGGTGGCGCTAGCGTTTCGCGATATGCCGCTGGAAAAGATCCATCCTCTGGCGCTGAACGCGGCGGAGGCGGCGCGCTGCGCCGGAGAGCAGGGAAAATTCTGGGAATATTACGACCTGCTGTATGCCGATCCCGCCAGCCTGAACAAGGACGGGCTGATCGCCAATGCGGCGAAGCTTTCGCTGGACGAGAAGCAATTCTCTGGCTGCCTCGCGGACGAAAAGTACAAAGGACAGATTCAACAAGATAGCCAGGATGGAATGCGGGTGGGCGCGAGCGGAACACCGAGCTTTTTCATCAATGGGATATTTTTGAGTGGGGCGCAGCCGGAAGCGGTGTTTGAGAAAATAATTCAGGAGCAGATAGCGGCGGCGCCGAAGGGGCATTAGCCATCGCGGATTTTTCAAGACAACCAACGAGGGCGGCGGCTCCGGTGGCGGGCACGCGCTTAGTTGTTTGCTTCGGACTGCAATGATAAACTGACCGTCCCTGAGAAAAAATGGCAGCAGGTGCGGGCGTAATAAGTTTGCTGTATTCGGCCTTGGCTTGACGAAGTATCGGGATACCTGGGTCGGCATCTTTCCAAGTTGCAAAGAAGTCATCGTAGGCTTTGCGGCCCTTCTCTCGATCGGCTTGCGCGGAATAGGCACGCGCGATACCAAGTTGCGCGAGTGGCGCGTACACTTGCCACCAGCCCGCCTCGCGGGTATCGAGGACCATTCGGAACTGCGCAGCGGCCTTAGCCGGCTCGTTTGCCGCCAAGTAGGCCTGCCCGAGACGATAAGGAACGTCTAGCGTGAATTTATACAGTTCGGGCTGGAGCAGCAAATCGGCGGCTTCCGAGGCATTTCCTCGCTGGCGATCGATGATCGAACGAATCAGCGGCAGATGAACTTTCTGTTCGATGGTGTTTTCGGGAGCAATGCGGTTGAGTTTCGCCGCCAGTGCTTCCGCGCGAGTGAAATCGCCGCCGTCTGCGAATGCTTCGGCACAGCGCCACAGCTCGGCAGGGCTGTCGGTGTCCCCCGCGACGGAATGGCGACAGAGGCTGCGAGCCAAACCGTAGTTTCCGAGCAAGGATTCGAGTTGGGCGCGCGCAGCCAGATCGTCCGCGGCGTCCTGCGCCTGGCCGGCGCGTGTCTCGAGGTTCACCTCGGCTTCGTTGAGCGAGCGGAACTTCTTCATGTCTCCGCGAAGATAGGCGAACTGCATCTGCAATTGGAGCCAGCCGGCATCATCGGGCGCAGCCTCCCGGGCAATCCGGTCCATCGTGGCGGTATCGTTCTCGATGAAGGCGATGCGGTAGAGCATGTCCGTCTGATAGGAGAAGAGAGAGCCTTTCTGCTGCCATTGATTGATGATTGCCTTGGCGTCGTCAATCCGGCCAAGCGACATCAGCGCTTGGCTCTTATTGGAGTAAGCGAACGCGGAAGGTTCGGGGGAATGATCGATGGTCCAGTTGAACTCCTGCAGCGCCTCTTCCGCTCTCCCCAGCAGCGCGTAGTTGATTCCCAATAAATTTGCGGCATTGACGCTGCGCGGATACACTTGCTGATACAACGTGAGTACGGCGTTCTCTTTCTCGAGGTTGCCCGTTATGTTCCAGTCGTAAGTGGCGGTAACCAGAAAATTCTCTTCTTGCGTAAGCTGTTTATCTTTTAGTTCAAAGGCACGGGCGAAATTCTTCCGGGAAGCCTCGTCTTCGCCGATTCCGTGATAGGAACTGCCGAGCATGATGTACGCAGAACAGAACTGCGGGTCCAGCTCGACGGCCCGTTCAAAGAAGGGAATGGACTCGCGGATCTTGCCCGAACGACTCCGCTGCACGCCGGTCCGATAGGCTTGCAACGCCTCGAGGGAGCTCGTGGTGGCAAGAGCAAGCGGCGCGTTGTACTTTTGCAGAGAACTGAGGCTTTCGCCCAATTGCCGCCGCAACTGCGAAGCCGCCTTTCCCAAGGCGGCCACCACTTTGTCCTGGTTGTCAGTTTCCTGCTGCTGCCGCGCGATTTGTTCTCCGCTGTGCGCGTCGATCGCTACCAGAGTAATCAGGTAGTAGCTTCCGATCGCGTCGATCTCCGGCACTACGACCGCCTTCAAACCCTGGCGTTGGCAGATTTCGATTCCGAGTTCCTGGGTCACACGCTCATCGGGTTCATGACGTATCGAGCGCAGCGTTTGGCGAACCGCCGCTTCCGGCAGCAGGCTCAAGAACGGTGATTCGGCGAGCTTGACTTCGAGCGCCCGGTCCAGATTGTCGAAGACCGGGTCGCCTGTCTTGTTGACAAAACTCGCCAGCAGAATCACGTCGCTCCCGGTCAGCGCCGGCCGGGCGAAGAAGACGCGCCACGCCACAAGGGCGGCAACCACGAGGATGGCTGCCACGCCAGCTGCCACGATGAAGCGGCGTTTCTTCGGAGGTCCAGACCTTGGCCCGGCCGGGGGAACCGTCGCAAGGGGGGTTTCGATGGAAACTGGCGCAGGCAAGTCGCCGCTTTCCACGTGCGCGACGAAGCGGTACCCACGCCGAGGCAGAGTTTCGATGTAGCGGGGTTCCTCGGCCGAATCGGCCAGGACGTCACGAAGCTTTTTGATGGCACTGTTCAGACCAGTATCGAAGTCGACGAAAGTGTCTGCGGGCCAAAGTTTTTGGCGGAGCTCTTCGCGCGTAACTACGTCACCGGGGCGCTCCAGCAAAAGAGCGAGTATCCTGAAGGGCTGGTCCTGAAGCTTGATGCGGATGCCGTGCTTGTACAATTCGCCCGAGCGCAGATCCACTTCGTAGGCCCCGAAGTGGGTCTTGCGGGCTCCAGCAGTTGCTTTCATCGCAGGTGTTCCAGCTTCGCGGGAGTCTACCACCAACTTCTCCGCGGACGAAACAATATGTAATCTGCCACACCAAGCCTGTATTTCCTGTAACTGCCCCTAAATTCAATAAGTTGGGCGGTCAGAACCAGAACATGTAGAGACCATACCCTCACCATTGCAACTTCGTGCCAGATTGCGTATTTGGCGCAGTGATGCCGAGGAAGGACACTTTGCAATCTGCTTCGGCCGGATTCTTAGTCTGATAGTGGCGATCCTCGGGCGCGTTCCTTGCGGCGGCGATCCACGGCGTAGTCCGGCGTGCGAGCTTCGGTGGGCGCCCTTGGTGGCTGTTCTGGTATCGCGATCGCAGCATTGAGGTTGAAGATGAAAAATTCGCGCACTCCCGAGCGGTCCAGAACCTGCACGAACGTTCGATTTGATTTCAGAGCCATTCTGGTTATCGCCACCGTGATCGGCATGTGGGGATGCGGAGGGGGCACGAGTCAGCCGCCGTCACCCACTCCAACGGTCACCGCAATTTCGCCGACCAGTGCCATCGCCGGCGGTGCGGGTTTCGCGCTCACGATCAACGGGACCAATTTCGTCGCAGCTTCGGTGGTCAACTTCGGCGGGGCGGCGCCCGCCACCACGTTCGTCAGCTCCACGCAGTTGACTGCGGCCATCCCTGCCTCCAGCATCGCCTCAGCGGGCACGATGGCCGTGATGGTGACCAACCCCGCGCCCGGCGGTGGTACCTCCGTTCCAATGAACTTCATCATCACCAGCGTCGGCTCTAGCTCCGTCCCGGCGATCAGTACTCTCTTTCCAAGCTGCGCGCCCGCGGGAGAACAGTTCGTTGATTCAGTAGATAATCAGTTGACGGTAGTTGGGGATAATTTGGGGGTGGATTCTGTGGTGCGCTGGAACGGCAGCGACCGGCCCACCACTAGTAATGGCAGCATTAACGGACTCATTGCTCAGATTTCAGCGGGTGACATTGCCGCTGCTGGGACCGCCGAGGTAACCGTCTTCAATCCCGGGCCCGGCGGGGGTAGCTCGAACTCGTTGCCCTTCACCATCACGACAGGAGCAGTTGATCCGCAGTCAATCGCAATAGACCCCATTGGAAAGTTCGCCTACGTAGCGAGTTTGGGCTGCAACGGCGGCGTTGGTGGCTACGTGTCCATGTACACGATCGATCCCACATCGGGTGCCCTGGCGTCCATAGGACCACCGGTATCAACACACGGCTACGGTTCCTACGCAGATTCCGTGGCCGTAGATCCTTCTGGCAAGTTCGCCTACGTCACAAATTCGGGGGATATTTTTGATTACGATGATGGCGCTGATGGCAGCGTCGCGATGTACACCATCAACGCCACGACCGGGGCCTTAACCTCCATGGGAGCGATAAACGGGAATTGTCCGGGATTGTGCCTTCCCTCGTCTGCGGTCGTGGATCCCTCTGGCAAATTCGCTTACGTGGCGGATGGGGGCGGCGGTTCAGCCGGCGTCTCTATGTACACCATCAACAGCACTACCGGGGCCTTGACGTCCATAGGGACGATCGCCGAAGGAGGTAGTCCGAACTCGGTGGCCGTGGATCCCTCTGGCAAGTTCGTTTATGTGGCAAATGCGAATGCCACTCCAGGATCCGCTGGCAACGTCTCCATGTACACGATCGACGCCACGACTGGGGCCTTAGCGTCCATAGGGACGATTGCCGCAGGAACAAACCCTGTCTCCGTGGTAGCGGATCCTGCAAGCAACTTCGCCTATGTGGCGAATTCCGGCTCGAACGACGTATCGATGTACAGCAAAAACGTTACGACCGGGGCCTTAACGTCCTTAGGAACAATAGCTGCAGGAACTGGCCCTGGTTCCGCGGCTGTGGATCCTACCGGTAAGTTTGCCTACGTGACGAATTCTGGCTCGAATGACGTCTCCATGTACACAATCAACGCCACGACCGGGGCCTTGACGTCCATTGGGACAATAGCCGCAGGATCGACTCCTACCTCCATCACCGTCGATCCGCAGGGCAAGTTCGCCTATGTGACGAATTCCGACTCAAACGACGTCTCCATTTACAGCATCGATGCCGTCACCGGTGCCTTGACGCTCATAGGGACGATAGGCTCATGAAGATTTGCAAGCAAAAAAACAAGGAAGAGGAAATGGTGCCTCAAACCACTTCGCGGCAATGTCTGTCAATCAGGGCAAGCCCCTCGCTCGTAGCTTAAATTCGCGGACGCGAACACGGTTGTCAGCGGCACGCTGGTGAAGGGCGATTAAGTAACGAAGACGGTACATGTGCAAAGCACGCACCCTACAACTTTCTTCACTCGAGAGGAGCGAATCCATGAGGCATAGTCGTTTCGTCCGTTCGACCCCACTGATCGCGAGGATGCTGAGCGGCCTCCTGTTCGCGATCCTGGTTGTACCACTCAACGCAGACGACTCTCATTCGCGGTATGACGTCAGTAAGGAAGTCACGCTCAGCGGCACCGTGTCGAGCGTGCTCCACAAACCCGCCCCTGGAATGATTTGGGGCTCCCATCTCATGATCGAGACTGTCTCCGGCAGGCTAGACGCCAGTCTGGGCCGATTCGGTTTGGAAGGCAAAGGCGCGCTGTCCGTCACCCCCGGCCAGCGGATTGAAATCACCGGCGTCATGAAGACGGTTCGCGACAAGGAAGTCTTCGTGGTCCGCAGCGTAAAAGCAAACGGCAAGACCTATACCATCCGCAATGAGCACGGGATCGATGTGTCGCCACTAACGCGTGAACGCGCCGCCAATGAAGGGGTGACGCTATGAACCGCAATTTCACCAGCATCCTGGCATCGATTTTGGTTTGCCTTTCTTTCGGGTTCCTGGCGGGTTGCGGCGGCAGTTCGAGCACGCCGCCGCCACCCACCCCCACCATCGCGATCTCAGCGACGAGCGGATCCGGACAAACGGTGAACGTCGGTGACGCCTTTACCAACATGTTGGTAGCCACCGTGACGTCCAACGGAATAGCGGCCAGCGGGGTAACGGTTACGTTCACGCCTGTCCCGGGATCAGTCGGTCAGAGCTGCACCCCCTCCGCCACCACAGCTACTACCGCCTCCGATGGCACCGCATCCACCACATGCACTGCAAACTCGACGCCCGGCACCTACTCAGTAATGGCCGCGGTGACGGGAGCCACAACAACGGCCGGTTTCACTGAAAGCAACACCGCTCCCCGCGTGTTGGTGTTCTATGTGAACGGGCTGGAAGACAGCGCCGCCTACGGACCCGGGCCGGTTTACTACGCCATCGCCGGCGCGGTGGGATTTGACTTAAGCGGCAACGTCATCGGCGGCGAACAGGACTATAACGACGCGAGTGGCCTGACGTCACCGGACGAACCCACGACCCCCGACGTGATCAACCCCAAAGGCAGTTCGATGACGGTGGATACGAGCACCGGCACTGGGACGCTAGTCCTTGATGTTTCGGCCAGCAACCCTGGCGTCGGTGTGGCTGGCATCGAAACCTTCGCCGTTCAGTTTATAAACGCAAGTCATGCGCTGATCACGCAGTTCGATGGATCGGCAACTTCCAGCGGAAGCTTCGACCTGCAGACGGCAAGCAGTGGCGCCGGCGGCAATTTTGCCTTCACCCTCTCCGGGTTGGACACCACGGACGCAGCCACGGTTGCGTATGGAGGCGTGTTCTCGAACACCAGCAGCACCATCCACGGCACGTACGACGAAAATGATTTCGGGAACGTGCTCGTGGGGAATACTCTCACAGCGACGGACAACGGCGTCGGAGCGGGTGTGTACGGGCGGGGCAGCATCACCGGCTTCACGGATCCCAACGACGGCAACGCACCTATCTCGCTCGTCTACTACATTGTTGGTCCGGAAGTACTACGCATCATCGATGTTGACTACGAGGATGCTTTGGTGGGTTCAGCCTACGGCCAGGGCAACGCCACCTCCTTCGACAGCACGGCACTGGCAAGGGACGTATTTGGCATCCTGGACAACACGGAGGACGCTGGCTTTGCCGCAGCGGGGCAACTCGTTGCCGCCAATGCCGCCGCTGGAACGTTTAGCGCCACATTCACAGGTGAAGGCGATGATGACGAAGGGGGCATCGTCATGGCCACGGGCACCCCGGGCGGAGTGGCAGGCAACTACTCCTTTTCGACCATCGTGCTCGGCTATGGCAGCATGACCGGCATCACTGGTTTGGGATCCATTCACACGCTCGGGCTGTATGCCACCGACCCAACTCTGAACCTGATCGATCCCAATAACACCACGGCGACCAATCTGGGAGCCGCCCTTGTCCTTGAGATGGATGATTTCGCCCAGGGCACCGGAGTCGTGGTTCCGCAAGGGACCATAGCGTCTGACGGATCTGACCTCAACAACAGCTACGGCTTCGGGGCGCAGGCCTACTGCGGCGACGGCAGCTTCCCCACCCCAAACGTGGGATGGGAGTTTGATTTCGTCGGGCAAGGAACGTTTGCGTCGCTTGTTTTCACGACCGGGACCGGCGGGCCCCCCACTCCGGTAGATATCAGCGATCCGTTCGCGTCCTTCATATTGGGCACGGCGGATGCCTACACGGCCGTTCCGATCGCGGGGACTGCGGCGGCACCTGACGCCGCGGGGCGATACACCTTCCCGTCGGCCGCTCCATTTGCCGTCGGTCCCGTCGGGGGCGCTGGCGGTCCAACCGTCGACTTCACCGTGGTCATGTACGAAGCTGGTCCGGGGCTGGTTTTCTCGATCGACGAGGACGCGCTCAGCGAGTGGCTGGGCACCTTCCAGGAGATGAGTGCCAGCTCGCTGAACGCAATGCACGTGAAGAGAGGACCGCTAGTCAAGAGCCAAGCGAATCCGAAACGCTAACCAGTAAACCAAACGCTTGGTTGGCCCGCTGATGGGGATTCACCTTGAAAACATCGGGAGCGACGAATCCAAGCGGCTACAGGATTTCCTCATGCCTTTTGTTGTTGGCGGTGCCCCGAGGTACAAGTTGAGTTAGATGGAATCTCGAGGTCCTGTGTGCGCGGCAGCGTTCCCGCCGGAGGGGCGACAGGAATTGCGGCTGATCTCGCCGGCACATAAGAGGTGCAAATGGTCGAAGTCTATCGCGAGGGCGAGCGCAGATCCGGGCCTTCTCGCCAGCCATCAAGGCAGCCACGTCTCCTTGCTCTGTGCTGCTTCCACGCATCAAACGATGCTTTCCAATCTCCCAAATCTGCCCGCGTCTTGTTCGCCACTTTCGTTCGAGCTCTGCGGCCTTGTCGAGTTTAGCCGCCGGAGCTTCCAACGGTTTTTCTCCCAGGATTCCTCGCAACTCGTTGGCATACCAGAATTGATTGAGGTCAATGTTGAGGGTGGGTAGGACGTCAGGATTCCATTCGAGTCCGATCTCCGCGACGCGGTTATCGGCGATCGCGAGTTCGCGGCCCCTCTTCGAGTTGAGCGCCACGTCCCTACGCTGCACCGCGACCAGCACATCGCCGTCCGATTCGATCACCGCTATGGATTTCATGCCCGCGGCCCGGGCAGCCTCGACCGTCTTGTTTCCGGCAATT